>Ga0210403_10002814_pt1 | contig 15496 bp, 10 predicted proteins | sample IncBWC19MmetaG_FD_150863 | JGI IMG/M metagenome (GOLD analysis project Ga0210403, IMG submission 150863) | Forest soil microbial communities from Barre Woods Harvard Forest LTER site, Petersham, Massachusetts, United States - Inc-BW-C-19-M | ecosystem: Environmental > Terrestrial > Soil >... | reverse complement strand
AACTACACCGAAACCGGCGCGCTTGCCGCCCTCGACTTCGCCGCTCGCAACTCCAAAGAGATGCTTCGCAATTTCTACAAGAAAGGCTGGGACTCGTGGCGCAAGGGACTTGACGAACCTCCCTATGCCTATCTCATCCCGGAAGATCAGGGAGACCCGAAGCGCGTTGCCGACATGGTGGGTCGCCTGCTCGCGCAACGCATCGAGGTCGGCCGCGCCCAAAACCCTATGGCTCTCACCGAAGGCCACTTTCCCGCGGGCACCTACGTGGTGCGTCTCGATCAGCCCTATCGCAATTACGCCGTCGACCTGCTCTCGCCTCAGGTCTTTCCCAAGGACAAAGGGGAACCCTACGACGATGTCTCCTGGGAGTTTCCCGCCAATTTCCATCTCGCCGCCATCCCTACGGCGGATGTGTCGGTTCGATCCGCGGCACTCACGCCGCTGAAAGAGACGCCGCAGCCGGCAGGCACCGTTTCTGGTGAAGGTCCCGTGTTCCTGTTGAAAGACACCGGCCAGGAGAGCCTTTTCGCCGCTCGCTATCGGCTCGCTTCCTTCGATGTGGAAATTGCCGAGCACCCCTTCCGAGTCGGCGGCGGCGACTTTCCCGCCGGCTCCTGGATTCTGCCTGCCAGGGACGGCCTGGCCGACGCAATTCGTCCTGTGGCCACCGAACTTGGCCTGGATTTCGTCAGCACTCCTACTTCTCCCGGCGTTTCGCATCACGCTGCGAGCGTTCCGCGAGTGGGTGTCTGGGTGCCCTGGGCTGATACCGACTCTATCGGCTGGATCCGCTACATTCTCGATCAGCGCCGCGTCCCCTATGTGTATGTTCGCGACGAAGACATTCGCGCCGGCAATCTTCGTGACCACCTTGACGTGCTTCTCTATGGCCACGTCGATCTCGAACTCGCCGAGCAAATTGAGGGCCTGCCAAGGCGCTGGAGCCCGATGCCCTTCAAGAAAACACCGCAGACTCCCAGCTTCGGTACGCCCGCCGAGTCCGACGACATCACCGGCGGAATCGGCTATGCGGGCCTTGCGGAAGTGCAACGCTTCGTGGACAGCGGCGGTCTACTCGTAACCCTGGGTAGCGGTTCGATGCTCGCTCTCAACGGCGGCATCGTGCGTGGCGTGCGCTCGGTCGCTGGGGGCGTGCCGCGCAGCATCGCGGGCGGTGGTTCGGCTTCAGCCGCAGCCGCGCAGAATTCCGTCACCCGCACTCCCGGCGCGCATGTGCGTGTTACCTTCGCGCGGCCGGACCACCCCATTGCCTATGGTTACCCCGCGCACACCCATGTCTTTCGGCAGAACTACCCGCTCTATAATGCTCCACGGGCCTGGCTGCGCATGGCCTATTGCACAACCTGTCTTGATGGCCCCGAAGACCGCTCCGGAATCGTCCTCGAATGGGGCGACTCGGCGGGCGCTCCATTTGTCATCAGTGGCCAGGCCTGGGGCGAGAATAATCTTCTGCGCCGCCCGGCCATTCTCGACATGCCCGTCGGCCGCGGCCACGTCGTCTCCTTCAACTTCAATCCTTTTCACCGGGACATGAATCGCGGCGATCACCGTCTGGTCTGGAATGTCATTTTAAATTGGCAAGCAATTCTTTCGGCCCCGGCACCATCCTCTGTTTCCGCGTCAAGCGACCCTGATGAATCGGACCCCTAATCCATACTGCTCCGAAGCCAGAATGACTCCTGACAAGTCCTAGTGCTTTATCGGAAGCGCGCTTCCTCGGAAGAGAGAGGATGACCGGGGCAGGGCGCTGCCGCGCTTTCAATATCAGTACCAGACAAGCTCAAGTTTGCCTGCACCGGAAAAGTTGCACCCTCGGCAGGCACGAAGTAGCGAAGAAGCTGAGCGATCGCCAGGCTGACCGTACAGCGCGCACTGGATCGCCCACGAGAAGAATCACTTTGCGTTACTGGTCAGCTTGCCGCAGCATTCAGGGCGTGCCGGCAAAGAGGAGCGATCCCAGCCGCCGCCCAGCGCCTGGACTAATGTCACCGCGTCTACCATACGGCGGCCGAGAATATTTACGGCCGTGACTTCGTCGGAGAGAGCGGCGCTTTGAGCAGTTGTTACTTCGAGGTAGCTGGTGACGCCACCGGTATAACGAGTGTTGGCTAGTGCGAGGTATTTTTCGGCTGCAGCGACGGCCGTGTTCTGCACCTGAGCTTCGTGCTCCAGAATCCGAAGGGCCGCGACGTTGTCCTCGACTTGTTGAAAACCGGTCAGCACAGTTTGGCGATAGTTAGCCACGGCTTGATCGTATGCAGCGATCGCCTGGTCTGAGGCAGCCCGACGTCTTCCGACGTCGAAGACGGTGAAGAGTGCGGACGGGCCAGCGGACCACAAAATACTGGGGCCGGAGAACAATGTTGTAATTGAGCCGCTTTCGAAGCCTCCAGCGGCGGCCAAATTGACGAGCGGATAATAGGCGGCCTTGGCCACCCCAATCTGCGCGTTGGCCGAGGCCATCAGTCGCTCGGCACCTGCGATGTCCGGTCGCCGCTCGAGCAAATCCGAGGGCAGGCCCACCGGAATTGTCGGAGGAGGCATGACGAGAGGAAGAGGAAGGAGACGGAACGATGCGGGAGGCTTCCCGACGAGAACCGCTACGGCGTGCTCGTACTGGGCGCGAGCGACTCCGACGTCGACTGCCTGAGCGCGAGTTGTCTCAAGTTGCGTTTTGGCCTGCTCGACCTCCAGATCGGAAGCAAGCCCTCCTGCGTACCTATTCTCGATCAATTGCAATGCCTGTTCGTACTGAGTAACGGTCGAGTTCAAGAGCTGCTCCTCGGCATCAAGCATACGGGCCTGGAAATAGTCCAAAGCCAACTGAGCATGCATAGACAAATTCACTGCTGCCAAGTCGGCTGCGCTGGCTTGCGCCTGGTCGCGATATGACTCAACGGTGCGGCGTACGCGTCCCCAGAGATCGATCTGGTAAGACAATTCGAAAGGAATCTGGAAGTCGTTATAAGTAATTCCATTGGCGACCGTACTCGCAGGCCGGTGGCTCGAGATTCGGTTTCGTGTTGCACTCGGGCTCGCGGCAATGGTGGGAAAGAAATCGGCCCGCGCATAGCGGAGCTGCGCGCGAGCCTGGGTGTATTGGGCCTCGGCCGCCTTCAGGTTTTGGTTGGAGACATTGACTTGCGCTTCCAGGGCATTGAGTTGAGAATCCTGAAAAATTTCCCACCAGTTGCCGTCAAGCTTTTGGTCATTCGGCTGGGCAGGTTTCCAATCTCCGACCTCTTTATAGGCTGGCGGAACCTCTGCTGCCGGGCGCTGATATTTCGGTCCAACCGTGCATCCGGCGAACAACAGCATGCTCAGGACACTGACACTGCCCGCCGTCCGCTTCGCGAATCGAATGTTTGTACTGCGGCGCCCAAGGAAGCTCATGGCGTCCCTCCTGCGGTGGTGGCCTGAGCGATCTGCACTTTTTCTCCATTCACCACGGAATCCGGAGGGCTCACCATGACGGACTCGTTGCCCTGCAGACCGGAAATGACTTCGATCGTGTCACCGAAGTCGCGGCCGGGCGTTATCGGCAGTAGCTGCGCTTTGCTGTCCTTAACAACCGCGACGCGCAGACCTTCTTTGCGAAATAGGAGCGTGTCGACCGGCAAAATGTAGGTGGTGATCGTCCCGGGGACCTTGAAATGAACTTCCGCATAGGAGCCGGAAAGCAATTTGCCAGTCGGATTAGTAACGTCAATTTCCGCCAGGAGGGTGCGCGTCTCGTAGTTGATGGCCTGGGAGGTGCGCACCAGCTTGCCTGTGAATGTTTTCCCGGGAAACTCCGACAAGGTCAGCTCCGCGGTCAGGCCGGAAGTGGTGGCCTGGGAATATTCTTCCGGGACATTGACATACACGCGCAGGCGATCCACCTGAGAAAGATGGAACAGATCGGTCTTCACGCCGGCCGCGCTGCCCGAGTCGACCAGAGCGCCGACATCGGTGTTACGAGCGGTAATGATTCCGTCGAAGGGAGCGTAGATCTTCTCGAACGATTGCAGGGCCTCTAGTTGCTTCACATTGGCCTGGTCGGCTTCCACAATGGAGTTATTGGCGTTGTACGTACCGACGGCATTGTCCACGTCTTGCTGAGACACAGCATTGCTTTTGAGCAGACCCTGGTAACGATTCTTTGTAATCTCTGCGAGTCTGAGATTGGCCTCGGCAGTGGAAAGATTACTGCGCGACTGTCCCAGTTGCTGGTCGACTTCGGGCGTGGCAATCACAGCCAACAGCTGCCCTTTCTTTACATGCGCTCCGATGTCGAAATACCAAGCTTGCAAATAGCCGTTGGTGCGGGAGAAAATCGGAGCAGTGACATAGGGTTGTACGTTTCCCGGCAAAACGATTTCCTGCGAGGGTGCGGCACGCTGAGGCGAGACGACGGAGATGGTTGGCACCGCCATGTCAGCGGTTTCGGTGCGCAGAGCGGCACTAGTGTGCACGCGCTGAAGAATCCCGGAAACCAAGAGCCCGACGAAGCTGGCGACAATTACGAGGGCAGTGAGCCAGCCTCGCCGGGGTCGACGCTGCCTGCCGGCGATCGGTGGCGACGGCGGTTCTTGTGTGGAAATCTGGACATTTGATTTTGATTGCATGGACATCACCCCTTCAAGTTCCATTCGAGAGAATTTCTCCTATTGTTCAGTGCTGGTCTCCCCAAGCCGGTTCCGCAGTCCGTGTAGAACGCTGAAGAGAGTCGGGACGAAGAGCAGCGTGGATACGGTGGCGAATAGAAGCCCGCCGATGACCGCGCGGCCCAGAGGAGCGTTTTGTTCGCCGCCATCCCCGAGCCCCAAAGCCATAGGCAACATTCCGATGATCATGGCCAGAGCCGTCATCAGCACCGGGCGGAAGCGCGTGAATCCGGACTCAAGAGCGGCGGTGATGGGGTCTTTCCCCTCGGCCATCTGTTCGGCCGCAAAGCTCACCACCAAGATGCTGTTGGCGGTGGCTACGCCCATGCACATGATGGTGCCGGTGAGAGCCGGCACGCTCAGAGTGGTGTGAGTCACGAACAGAAACCACGCGATTCCAGCGAGGGCCGCGGGTAGGGCGCAAATGATAATGAAGGGATCCAGCCAAGACTGAAAATTGACGACAATAAGGAGGTACACCAGGAGTATGGCAAAAAACAAACCTGCTAGAAGTCCGATATAGGAAGAACGCATGGTCTCGGCCTGACCTCGCAGGATGACTTGCGAGCCGCGTGGGAGTTGGTTGCGAGTTTGGTTGAGAATGCGCGTGATGTCACCCGAGACGCCTCCCAGGTCGCGTCCTTGAACGGCACCGTAGATATCGATTGCGGGCTGGATGTTGTAGTGAGAAACCACAGCCGTTCCGCTGCCCCGTTGGACCGAAGCGAAGCTCGCGAGAAGGGACGGCGGGGCGGTCGGAGTGGGCCCGGTGATCGGCATGTTGGCCAGATCCTGGAGCGAAGCGACGCGGTACTGCGGAGTCTGCGTGGAGACCTGATAGCTAACCCGATTTTTAGGGTCGAGCCAATAAGTTGGCGAGGTCTGAAAGCTACCGCCCAGCGAAATTAGCACGTTTTGTGCGATGGCCTGGGTATTGAAGCCGACCTCCTGAGCCTTCGTGCGGTCAACCGAGAGATGCATATAGGGTTGATCAAATGGCTGCTGAATTCGCGCATCGGCCATCCCGGACACGTACCTGACTTGGTTGAGCAACGAGTTCGCATAAACCTGATTGCCCGCCAAATCATTGCCGAGGATTTGAATGTCAATAGGGGCCGGCAAACCGAAGTTCAGAATTTGGCTAACCATGTCGGAAGGCAGGAAAGAAAAGGTCACCCCTGGAAATTGCTTGGCCAGGCTGATGCGGAGGTCGTGAACATACTGAGCCGTCTTGTGGTGGTTGACCGTGAAAGTTACAAGAATGTCCGCGTCCGAGGTGCCTACGGTTCCCGTGTTGTTGTAAGACGTATTGATACCGCTGTAAGGGAGCCCAATATTGTCAATCACATTGGAGATCTCGCCTGGCGGGAGCTGCTGTTTGATAGATCGCTCCACGAGATCGCAGAGACGGGCGGTCTCCTCGATGCGTGTCCCGGTGGGGGCTCGGAGGTGGAGATTGAACGAGCCGCTGTCGATCGTGGGGAAGAAGTCTTGTCCCAGCCAGGGAACAATCAGGGCCAAGGAGCCGAGGCACGCGGCGAAAAATGCGATCAGGAAAGCGCGACGGTGATGAAGGCAGCGCTCGAGCAGCCCGTGATAATGCTCTCGGAAACGCTCGAAAGCCTCTTCAAAGCGAAGCTGCAGACGGACGAAGGGATTGCGGGAAGCTGCGGTGTGCCTGGCGTCGTGTTCGTGGCCGCGCAAGAGATACTTCGCCATGGTGGGAACCACCGTACGCGAGAGCAGATAGGAGGCCAGCATGGCAAAAACGACGGCTTCACCCAGTGGCACGAACAAATATCGCGCTACGCCTGTTAGGAGAAACATGGGAACGAAAACAATGCAGATAGCGAGTGTGGCGACAAACGCGGGGACAGCGATCTGTTGAGCGCCATCGAGGATGGCGTGTTCGACCTCTTTCCCTAAGGCAATGTTTCGGTTGATGTTTTCGATCTCGACGGTCGCGTCGTCCACCAGGATTCCGACGGCCAGAGCCAGTCCTCCTAGTGTCATGATGTTGATGGTTTCACCGAGCGCACTCAAAGCGATGATGGAGGTCAGAATGGCGAGTGGAATCGAGACAGCGATGATGACCGTGCTTCGCCAACTACCGAGAAAGATGAGAATCATCAGGCCTGTGAGGCAGGCAGCAATGCTCGCTTCTTTCACCACGCCCTGAATGGCGCCTTTGACGAAGATGGACTGGTCGGCGAGCGGTTTTATGTCCAACGCGGACGGCACAGTCTGCTTGATCTGCGGCAAAAGAGCCTTAATCCCTGCGATGATGCTTAGCGTCGACGCATTGCCGTTTTTTTGTACAGTCAGGAGAGTAGCGCGCTGCCCGTTCACGCGGACGATGTTGGTTTGCGGCGGAAAGCCGTCGCGCACCCAAGCAACATCACCGATGTAAGTGGTTGTAGTGCCGATCGTCTTGATAGGGATGCGGTTAAGCTGCTCGATGGTTTGGGGAGCGGCATTCGAGATGTCAACGTTGTATTCCTTGGAGCCGATTTTGGATGTGCCCGTTGGCAGAATCAGATTCTGGGCGCTAATGGCAGTGACGACATCGAGAGCGGAAAGACCTTTCGATTGCAGGGCTGCAGTGTTTAGGTCCACTTGTACTTGGCGTTGCTTACCGCCATAAGGATATGGCACCGCTGCTCCCTCGATCGTGACGAGCCGAGGGCGAATGAAATTCAGACCGTAATCGTTCAGTTGCTGCTCCGAAATGCCTTTGCCCGAGAGCCCCAGCTGGAGCACGGGGACGGTCGAAGCGCTGTAGGTGATGATCAATGGCGGCGTGGTGCCGACAGGCAGCTGCCGGAGTTGCGTTTGGGAATTTGCAGTGATCTGGGCGATGGCCTTGTCGATACTCACCGAGGGTTGAAAGAAAACTTTCACCACGGCGATGCCATAAAGAGATTGCGACTCAATGTGCGCGATGTTATCCACCGTAGTGGTAAGATTGCGCTCGGTGATGGAGACGATGCGGTCAGAGATATCCTGAGGGTCAAGCCCGTTATAGTTCCAGATAATACTGACTACGGGGATGTCGATATTCGGAAAGATGTCCGTGGGGGTACGAACAATGGCGAGACCCCCAAAGATAAAAATCAGAATAGCGAGTACCACGAAGGTGTATGGCCGCTTCAGCGCTAGTTTTACAATCCACATGAGTCACCCCAAATCGTTTCACTGCACCGCGGGACTGAGTAATTTGACGAACCTATGACCTGTGCTTCGGGCTCCTGGCATCCAGGGTCGAGACTAGTTGCTCGGCCGCCGGGGGCACGGGGACTCTTCCGGACAGAACAATGTCCCTAGCCGGAACCTTCCTGCCGTACACGCGTGTGTTGTCGCCATTGTCCGGACGGATTGTGGAGCCCTCGAGAGAGACGCCGGCAAACAAGCCACGCGCCCTTGAGTAGCTCAGGATTTCGGAACGCAAGGTCGCGTCCGTTTCGGCCGACGAATCGCGACCGACGGGGCCTGCGGCCGCCGAAGCGTCGCCTCCCAACTTAACCTTGCTGGCGAGAATGCCCCTCGCTCCACTTTCATTCATAACCAGCAAGACAAAATCCGTAGCTTGTCCACCGATCTGAAAGCCAAAGCTGCCACCCTCCAGAGCCATCATCGTCGGAGCGCCCCAGGGTCCTCGGAAGTCTTGGCCCTTGCGGCATGACATAGCCCCCCGCCCATAGCTTCCACCAACGATGAATGCGGCTTTTAGGACCGAGGGAAAGACCACGACGCAATCTGCCTTGTCGAGCAAGTCCTGCGGAATGTTGTCAGGAACGTCGAGAATCTCCTTCAAAACCGTTCCACAATTTCTCAAGCGGTCGTCGTCTTTGGTTTGATCCGCGGCACTGGCGACTTCAGCGAAGAGCGGTGCACCAACAAACAAAATGCAGGTCAGACTGGTCAACAATTTTCGCATGTGATTTCCCTCCAGTAGTTGTTCTTGCCTCGGATCCTAGAAATGCAGTCCGGTGGCCACTGCGAAGAGTGCCCGAGAGTTTCGGGAACTGGTTGAAAACAAAAGCCCTTAGGAGAGAAAGCGGAAAATCAAACACAACGGCAGAGTAGCGAAGAGTCCAGCGCATTGGATGGTTGTCAACGCGCGCGCTGACAACCGATCTTTCAGGATAGAAAGCCACTTCCCAAAAGGGCGAGCGACGAGTGGGGACGACCGGCATCTGCCCAGCTGGGGATCACGCTGGTCTGGAGAGAGAGAGCGGTCTTATTGTGGAATGTTTTCTGAACTCCCAGCCGAAGAGCCGTCGAAATTGCATTTAACCACTAGAAGGGTGACATCATCGTCGAACTTATCGCCGCAAAAATCTGCCGCAGCGTTATAGATATTGGACATGAGGTCTTCGGCGGATAGCGAAGAACCGAAGCGCAGCGCTTCGGAAAGACGCTCCATACCGAATTCCACGCTAAGCCGGTTCTCCGCCTCGGTAACGCCATCGGTATAAAAAACCACCACATCGCCGGCCATAAGGTCTTCCGAAGCCAGTTCACAAATCTCTTCCGGAGATAATCCAATGGGTGGACAAGAGGAGTCCATGCGCGTAACGGTGCCGGTCTTTGCTCGAAACAGAAGCGCGGGATTGTGGCCACAGTTGACATAGCGAAGCGTCCGCTTTTGGGCGTCGATCTCGGCGACGAGCAGCGTTACGTAGCGCTCGGATTCCGACACGGAGTGGATTCCCGTGTTCAATCGTTCCACTTGCTCAAGCATGTTTCGGTCATGGTTGGCCTCAAGGCGCATGGCTGCCGCCGTTGCGGACATTAAAAGGGCGGCGGGAACACCTTTTCCGGCTACATCGGCAATGACGATCTGCGTGGTGTGCGCGTCGATCGGGAAATAGTCGTAGTAATCGCCTCCCACGCCTTGCGCGGGGTGCATCATCCCGGCTATTTCGAGTCCCGCAATGCTTGGTTTGCCCGAGGGAAGAAACAAGCGCTGGACTTGCGCTGCAAGCTCTAGGTCCTTGAGCAGGTCATCACGCTGCTGCCGAACGGTCCTGGCAAGCGCTTCCTTCTGTTCCATATAACGCCGTATGACATAAACAACCAGGGCGAAGCACAACATCGCGGAGAGATTGTGAAAGATTCGAAGTCCCGGATTTATACTCTTCGGAGAATAATAGTCGTGGAGTAAGACACAACCGACGCTAAGGCCGTAGCTGATTACCCTGCGAAGGAAAGTCGCGCTGACGACAATCGGAAGTATGCAAAGGTAGATCAGTGAAATCGGAACAACTAGGTGCTCTGCATATCCGAATGCAACCATCGCGCCCAAGACCAACACGAGTGGAAACCATGTCGGCCCACTTCGAGCCACATCACTCCGGAAGAGAGACCGCAATTGAATCCTTTCGCGAAGACCGCGCAGCTGCAAACGTCGCGATTCTCGGACGGCAGGATGTGCCAGGTGACTCATTCGAAGAGAACCTTTGCCATCATTCCCTTGTCTTCGTGATTGAGAAGATGGCAGTGAAAGACGGACATGCCCCTGATTACGGGGTCGCTGAAGTCCATGATGACGTCGACGGTGCCGCCATACGGAACATTGACGGTGTCTAGCCACACTGGATCGGCGATCGGCTTATCGTTTTCGGCGTAGGCCAGGAAATGGACTTGATGGATATGCATGGGATGTAATTCGCCAGTAGCGTTTACGACCCGCCAATGCTGAAACGACCCAACTCTTGCCCGTACCATCGGAGCGGCGTCAGGCGTGAACTTTTTTCCGTTGATGTAGAAGCCCTTCTGGTCTTCCGTGAACGTCACGATGAACCGAGGGGGTGCTTTTTCTTCTGCCGTCAGATCCAGTGCTTTGGAAATAGGTTTGAAGCGGCTCGGTGAGGTTCTCGGTATTGAACTTGCTGCCGAGCGCGATACGATGTCGGCTAGTACCATCGCGGGATTGGGATCGCCGTCTGGTCCGGTATCTACGCAGCGTGACACCAGACGTTTGGGCGCGTCGATTGCTGGACCTGTGACCAGGGCTTCAAGCCTGCCCGCCGGTGGCAGCAAGACGTGATCAACGATGCGCGTTGGGTGATTGGGATCGTGCACGGCGATAGGTATCCCGTCCATGGCAACGATTTCAAACGGCTGCCCCGCAAGCTCCAGATCGAGATAACGATCCGCAGAAGCATTCACCAGACGCCAAAACTGGCGCTCCCCAGGAGCGATTTCAATGGGAGGCCGCACGGATCCGTTCACCGTGAAGACCTCTTCAGGCGCCCCTAGCTCCGCACCGCAAATATCCGAACCGAGTTCAACGCGGAGCTTCAAATCAGCAGACTGAGGATCGTTAACAATGGAGCGGCCACGCACAACCAGGATGCGTTCGGGCAGGCCGACCAGGGGGGGAAAATAGGACGCAATCCCTTCGATCACCAGGGCGCCCGACATGCCGTCAAGCGCCTGTCGGTGGCTCTCTCCATGAGGATGCGTGTGATACCAATACAAGCCCGGCGGATGGTCTTCGGGAATCTCGACGGTGTAGCGGAGTGCTTGTCCAGGCATGGCCATCATATCCAAGACGTCGTCCTGGGGTGCGTTGGGAGAAATCGTTAGGCCGTGAAAGTGCAAATTCGTCATGTCCTTACAAGGAGTAATCGCGCAACTTTCCTGTGGCTTAGCGGGAAGATCATTGATGTAGTTAATCTTCAGTTGGTCTCCCGGTGAAAGGCGTACGGTCGGAGCGTTTGGCTGGCCGTTAAAGTAGAAGGAGTTCCTTCCATCCTTTGTGATGCCAGCATGCAGCGTGAAGGAAAGTGTATGGTGTTTGGCCCGAAGCTCCGGAGGGCTCGGAGCCTGGCCTGACGGACTTCCCGCGAGTTCGATCAGGCAGAAAACCGCTGCCGCCGCGATGACCATGGCAGCGGCAGCGGTTCGTCGAACGGATGCAAGGCGGGACATGGAAAACTTCCAAGCCATCGCTTATTCCACCTTATGCCAGGCGGAATCCGGGTTATAGACAGTCATGGCCTGTGCAAGCTTTGTGGTGTCGGGGCCAAGGTCCCGTTCGTAAATGGTTCCGGATTCGTCGACAATGAAAGTCATGACCCCTGAGGAGCGGTAATCGACAGGGTAGGCGACGAAGGCGAATCCTGCGCTCATCTTCCCGTCGACGATGTAGTTTTTTACTCCTCCCGGTGCATGTGGTCCTTGGCTAGTGAGGATCCGGAACATATACCCGTTGAATGGAACATGCTCGCCAACTTGGTCCTGGGGAAGATTCTGGCGCGCGTAAGCGATGAGCGGGTTGATCGGGCTATCGAATTCGTCGCTAGCGCCGTGCCAGTACAGACCATTGTGCTGGCCTTCATCGCTGACCAGTTTCTGCGCGAATTGACTGAGGAGATTAGCCGGCGGGCGCGCAAAATATTGCTTTTGCGCATCGACCAACTCGCGGCACGCGTCTATGGCGGCCAGTTCGTTTTTGCCTATGCGTCGAAAGAGGATCTCATCGTTGCCTGCGGGCGTATCGAAATACCACGAACCGTTTTTGTTTACCAAGGGAATCGGAAACGGCCAGTTTTCGGCGCCCACGACGAGGCTTACCGTTCCGTTCGCCTCTCGGACGAAGCGATGCATCTCCTGGTACTTGACGACGAATCCGACCCGAGCCTCGGAATCTTCCTCTGGGTCACCGGACGAGAGAATATCCTTTCCGGCCTGCCCGAGGATGCTCAAGGGTGCTCCCGCGTCTTGTGCCTGCATGGCGTCAAAGAGAGCGCGACTGGCATCTTCGGCGGAGGCAAAGGTCTGCTGCCCCGTCTCCTGGGCGAAGATTGGGGCTAACGAGCACCCCAAGGTGATTGCCAAAAGAGCGGCCACCGCAAGTCGAACAAGCCGCGTGCATTCAGGTTGAAATAAAATTGACATCCTACGTAGCATGGTATTCCTCTCCATTCTTGAAATTTCGACATGTTCGGAGACGCTGGTTCATGCCATCACCGATGGTGTCCGCCACCGCCGCCATGGAAACCTCCTCCAAAACTCGACCGCCCGCGAGAAGAGAAGCCACGGACATTGCCGCCGTGATCAAAGCCGCTGAACGCGCCGGAGCGTGTTCCTGGCTGAGCGTGAAAAGACGAGTGCGCGTTTCCGTGGAAGGCGTTCCCGCGGTTGAAATTGCCGTGGTTGAAGTTGTTGCGGGTGACGTTGTTACGATTGATGATCGTTCGGCTGTGGGAGATGTACGTGTTGTGGTTGTAGATCACTGACCGGCCGTGCCAGTCGTATCCCCAGTGATGCCAGCCCCATCCGAATCCTCCGAAGAAGCCGACTCCAAATCCAAACCCGAAGGAGATGGAAGGACCGGCAAAAAAGATCCCGGGCACAGGGTACCAGCCTGGGTAGGCCACGATGGGCGCCCCGTACACCAGCCAAGGATCATAGGCAGGCACATAGACCACCTCAGGATCGGCCGGTTCAATGACGATTTGGTTGCCTTGACTCGTGACCTTCTCTTGTTCGTTGCTGTTCAGCTTGCCGGCCCTCCGTGCTTGTTGGCGCATTGTTTGGACGGCTTCGGTTACCTCCTGCTGCTGATTGGCATAGGCGTCGCCAAGGGATGAAGTCCACGAAAGGTTCTTGTCCATGTTTTCAAGGACCGAGGGAAATTGCGTGAGGGCCTTCACGCTCGGGTCCCACGGCTGTTTGTCGACTTCTTTTGCGAGCTCTTCACCTTTCAGACTGGCATGACTTTCGATCCAGCGGTCCGCCTCGACAATCTCGGCCGGATAAGTGGACGCCGCGAGAACTTGCGCAACCAGGGCGTCCGGGTACAAAGCGACTGGCGCGACCAGTTGTTGGATCTGTTGAGGGGAAAGTTGTGGGGCCGATGCTGTTGTTGGTGCTTGCTCGTTGGATTGGCCGGCAAGACCATGGGAGTCCGCTTGCGCAGCGAATGGCACAAGCAAACTGCAGAGAACTACAGTCAAAACCCGTTTTGATAATTTGATGTTCATAGCTCATTCTCCAGTATTAAATTGAAACCAATACGCTGGTGTCGATCCTCTGTTCAAAAAAGCTTCGTGGCCTTCGTCAGCGTCTCAGGAAGCCTCACTGACCGCGCAGCGTGCCTGGCGTGATGTCATTACGGCGTGCCAGGTCTTCAAGATCGTCGAGCTCCGATTGTGCTTCGCTCACGCCTTGCTGCAGGATTTCTATCCCGGCCTCCGGAGTAATGGCGAAGTCCTCGCCAACTAGATCTATGCCACCGGTTGCTTCCCCGAGACTTCTCGCGTGGTCGAGCGCTTGCTGGTAACCACGAAGCTGCGCCTGCCGGTATTCAATTTTGTCGCGCAGCTTTGCTGCCTGCTCCGCATACCACTCTGGATCCTGAGCTTTCACGTACTGTCGAGGCGCAGGTGCCCAAGCTGGCTCTTCGTCGTGCTCTCGGCCAACGACGGAAATCACGCCGAGATCGTGGAGTTTGTCGAGGTCATCATTGGTCCAGACTACCTTGCTCTGGCGGTCCGTCCCTGCGTGCGGCCGGTTGGCCGCACGCAATGGGATGGCTACCGAAATGAGCCCAAGACCAACCGAGGCATACAGGTAGCGGTTCATGTTAGACACCGTTACTTCTTCGAAGAGCCTGGAGGAAAGTTCTTGAACATTTTCTCCACGCCCTTATCCAGGTTCTTAATGTTCTTGTCGGAGTTGTTCGAGAGTGTGTCGCTCGAGGCCCCTCTCCAGATCAGTTGCTTGGTTTTGGTATCAAAGAGATCGACGACCAACGTGCCTACCTTATACGTCTCCGTTGTGGTTGTTGCCTCTCCAAAACCTCCGCCACCAAATCGCCTCCAACCCCAGCCTCCACCGAACCCGTCGTAGAAGGTATTCAAGGTCTGCTGATTGCGGGTCATCTCGATACCTACGATGGACACATCACCACCGGCATCCACTAGCGTCCAGCCCTTTGCTGCCAGCGCGGCGTTGACGGCAGTTTTGATTCGATCAACGTCTAGGGCATCTTTTGTCTTAACTCGTTCCCACGAGTAGGTCTTGTACTGGCCGAAGTTTGCGCTGCGATCGTAATCGGTCTTCACCTGCTGTGCCGACAATCTCCCTGCGGTCAACACCATCATTCCCAGCAAAACGAACACTGCTCTTTGCAATTTCACAATTCCCTCCTTCTCGACTCGCCACCAATGGATTTGGTGCGTCGAGCGATACTGAGAAAGGCAATAGGGCTGCCAAACATGTTTATTGCGTAAGTACCTGAAAGTAGAGGGCGACTATGAACAGCCGCGCAGTGCGGAACGCCAGCCCGCTAAACACGACGTCCGCATGCTGACAGGCGCCGTGAGGTTATGGGGTGCTTCGGATTCGGATCAGCTGGAGAGTCAGCCTAGTGCGCGTGATGGCGAATGTGCACACCTAGGCATTCGACTGGAGGATTGCTCCCCGCGCGATAGCAACGCTACTATGCGGGAGCGAGGTTCTTGTTGGTACGTGAGATGCCAAGCTTTTGCATGCGGAAGTAAAGCGTAGACCTCTTGATTCCCAATCGTGCAGCGGCCCCATTGGGACCGGAGACCACCCACCGCGTCTGCTCAAGAATCTTGCGTATGTGGTCTCGCTCCGCTTCTTCTAGCGTAACTGCCTCCTGGGCCCCGGTGGCGGCGGCAGACTTCAGGGACGACAGAGGGGCTCGCAGAACTGTACCGGAGCTCAGGATTACGCTGCGTTCGATGAAATTCTGCAGTTCCCGAATGTTTCCGGGCCACGCGTACGATGTCAGTTCAGACATCGTTTCCGGGGGGATCTGGTCGATTTGTTTGCCCATTCGACGG
>Ga0210403_10002813_pt1 | contig 15501 bp, 17 predicted proteins | sample IncBWC19MmetaG_FD_150863 | JGI IMG/M metagenome (GOLD analysis project Ga0210403, IMG submission 150863) | Forest soil microbial communities from Barre Woods Harvard Forest LTER site, Petersham, Massachusetts, United States - Inc-BW-C-19-M | ecosystem: Environmental > Terrestrial > Soil >... | reverse complement strand
TGCAGCTTTTGCCCCGGCCGGAACTGCAGAACACGTTCATGAACGCCACCGGCGACGAGATGCGCACTGACGGCGAGCTGACCGTGGTGCAACTTGCGGACTGCGCGAATTCGCAGACGGAAGTTGCGCGAGCCACTCCACTGATTCCCATTCGTCCGCGGTCCCGGTTTGTGCGTTATCTGCGCACGCAGGTGTTGATCTATAAGGGCGACGTCGTACGGGGAAACCTGATTTACAGCGGTTATTATGTCGGACGCGTCTGCATCCAGGCGTTCCGCGCGCGTCACCGGCACGGGCAGGAAGAGGACGCCGACGGCCTGCCACTCAGCCCTGTTTCACCGGACACGCTGTTTCCGCAAATCACGATTGCCCGGGCATCGGGCTTTTAGGGGAATTGCTGGAAGTTTGGACGCCACGACCTTTTGCCCTGTAAAGCGCCCGCCTCGGAAGGCGGCCGCTACATGTGCCGAAAAAACGGTTGTGGCGTTTACGAACGCGGGCGGCCTACGAAATTCCATTTGCCCCAGGCGAACGTTTCAAGCTCCGGTCGAAAGTACTGATTGGCCAGCCGCGAAATTTCTCGCGGGCGCCCCAGCCAGTTTTCGTAAGTCTGGCGTTCATAGTCGATCATCGTGGCCAGAGCGTCCAACTTCACTGAGAGGCGCCGCGCCAGCAGATTCCCTGAAACACCATGCACGAAGCGAAGAAACGGCGTCAGCCAGGGCTCCACGAATACCACTCGGCCGGCGGGCCGTAGAACACGTTTTAATTCGGCAAATACGCGCTCGAGGTCGTCCGGCAAAACCGGCAGGTGGTGCAATCCGCCCTGGACGATGGCGGCGTCCTTGCTCTCCTCCGCAAACGGCAGTGTGCGGCAGTCGCCCGCATAGCAACGCGCCTCTCCCGTGTATTCCCCCAGCAACCGCGGAGATAAATCCACGCCTTCGATATTCCGGAAACCGAGCCGCGCCAGGGCGTGCAATCCGTTGCCGCGCCCGCAGAAAAGTTCCACCACATTTGTTTCGCGTGGCCACTGGCTGACGCCAAGACGGCGCAACCGCTCGGTGAATTTCCGGATCTCTTCCTCCGGTGTTTCAAAACGCAGATACGCCGCTTCCCACGGATCGATTCCCTGCTTTGCCGGTGCTTGCGCTGAATCCGTCATCGAGCCCCAGTGTCCCCCTGCCTCGCGTGTGCTAAAGTTTTACCCGGGAAGTGCCGCATCGCAGTTTCCCACACTCGTCGAATTCTGGCGAACTGGATTCTCCCTCGCGAAATGTGGAAACACATTCAGAGCTTGACGGGCCGATGACTTCCGCGCCTCAATCGTGGCCCTTGTCGTGGATTGCACGCAGCCATCGCGCGCTGGTCTTTGGCCGCCGCGCGCGCGTTCTTGCAGGCGCGCTGGCCCAGCTGATTCCAGTAACCGCTCGGAGTGTTCTTGATATCGGCTGCGGAGACGGCACAATCGCGAGCCTGATTGCGGAACGCCGCCCGGGGCTTGCCGTTGAAGGAGTGGAAGTGATTCCGCGGCCGATGTGTCGAGTCCCGTGCCGTGCTTTCGATGGCGCGACACTTCCTTTCCCTGAAGGGTCGTTTGACGTTTGTTTATTCGTGGATGTGCTGCACCACACCACGGACGTCACGCAACTCTTGCGCGAAGCTGCGCGTGTTTCGCGCACATGTGTTTTGCTGAAAGATCATCTGAGCGAGTCTTCGTTTGACCACACCACCCTGCGGGCTATGGACTGGGTTGGCAACCGGCCGCATGGCGTCACTCTCACATACAACTATCAGTCTCGAATCCAGTGGCAGGAACATTTCGCGGCTTGCGGCCTGCAATCGACGCAATTTTCGACCGATCTCCCGTTGTACCCGTTTCCCTTTTCGCTCCTATTTGGCAGGAACCTTCATTTCGTTGCTCAGCTCACAAGACGGTAGTTTCTGTAGCTCAGGCCTTCAGGTCTGAGGGTTATCGTTGCCCCGGCACAATATTGCTCGACCAAAGGTAAAACCTCACCCCTGAAGGGGTGAGCTACAAGACTTTTGCCAAACGCCGGGAATTACTCGCGCGCATTTCGGGCAATTTCCATGTTTCATACGATTGTCCTGCACATCGTGCCAGGAGCGGCGAATCAGCAGTTCGCCGCAGCCTGGACAATATGTGTTCGCGGCATTGCTGTAGATATTTCCCTCGTACACAAAATGCAGGCCCGCTTTCAGCGCAATCTCTCGCGCGCGATGCAGAGTTTCGGGCGGCGTCGCCGGCTTGTCGCGCAGCTTGAAATCGGGATGAAATGCGGTGAAGTGCAGCGGCACGTCCGCCCCCAGATGTTGCAACACCCACTCCGCCAGGCGCTCTGTCTCCGCGGGATCATCGTTGAGTGTGGGAATCATCAGATTCGTGAGCTCAAACCACACGTTGGTCTCGTTTTTCAGCCACTCCAGTGTCTTCAGCACCGGCTCCAGGTGCGTCAACGTAATCTTGCCGTAAAATCCTTCGGTAAACGCCTTCAAGTCTACGTTCGCGGCGTCAACGTTGTCATATATATCGTGAAACGCTTCATAGGTGATGTAGCCGTTTGTCACCATCACTGTCTTCAACCCGTGTTTCCTGGCGGCACGGCAAATATCAATCACGTACTCGCCCCAGATCGTCGGCTCGTTGTACGTGAACGCGATCGAGTCGCATCCGTTTTTCATCGCGAGCAACGGCACTTCCTCCGGCGGCACAGGGTGCGAGCGCACCTGGTCCTGATGCGATTTCGAAATGTCCCAGTTCTGGCAGAAGAAGCACCCCATGTTACAGCCGGCCGTTCCCATGCTGAACACGCGCGTGCCCGGCAAAAAATGATTCAACGGCTTTTTTTCAATGGGATCAATCTGCAGCGCGGCCGGGGCCCCGTAGCCGAGGTTATAAAGCTTTCCGCCTTGATTGATGCGGATGAAGCAGAATCCCGCTTGCCCGGGATGGATATGGCAGTGGCGAGGACAGAGAAAACAGTGGACGCGGCCGTTCCCTTCCGGCTCCCACCAGCGCGCTTCGTGCAGCGCTTCCGTCTTCTGGAGGACCTTCAGATCGCTCATGATCCTCCTCCTGCGGACAGTATACTCCTCGTGTAGGCGCAAGTTTCAGAGCGTAATTGGCAACAAAGGAAATAATTGTCATTCCGAACCCCATTCGCAGTTTGAATGGGGTGAGGAACCTGCTTTTTTGCTTCGAGCAGGACAAAAACAGATCCCTCAGCCGGAGAAAGCGCGGCTTCGAGATGACAAGTTTCAGGAGTTAATGTGAATTGCTCAGGCGTGACGCCGCTGCACGCGACGGCGCTCGGCGGACCAGTCGGCAAAGCGCTGCAACTGGTCGCGGTACTTCCAGGAAAGTTGGAAAAATTTAGCCGCGGTCATATGAGCCGCTTCCTTGCCAAGGAAGGTCTCAAACCGCCACTGAAGGTAGGGGCTGTTCCACGGCCGCAACCGGTAGCCCCGCGTTGCAATCCAATAAAGCTGAATGGTCTTCCACATCGGTCTTGCCTTTCTTAAACGAACAGCTATCAGCCGAGCGGGGCGGACAGATGTTCATGCACTATGACCCAGGTTTTCCCCTTTTTTTCCCAGATTCCCGTATACCGTACCGGTGTATCGATCGATTTGCCATCCTTCATTTTCGCGGAGAAGTGCATCGGCACCGTGGTCCAGGCAATGTTCCCGCGCCGAGTCACCTTTAATTCTTTTCCCGCGGTCAGCGAACCGCTGACCATTTGATCCAGCAATTCCTTGCGCACACCGGCGTCATACTGTTTCCAGCTGTTGTAGGAAAACGGCGCCAGGTCGTAAAAAACCAACCCATCCTCTTTCCCGTAGTATTTCGATGCGTTGTTGGGGTCGCCCGAGTTCCAGGCGGTGCAATAGCCGTCGATCAGTTTACGGAAAGTGGCGTCGTCCGTAGCCCGTTGCTGGGCGCGCGCACCGGCAAAAGTCAGCAAGCCGCCGAACAAGGCGATCAGCACGTACAGAACCCAGTGGGTCCCGGGCCTGCTCGTACGCGTCGTCAGAGATGGATTTCCCAAGATCCAAACCTCGCAAGGATGAGTTTTTTGGCCAAGCAGAGCCTGGTCGAGAAGAGTGGAAGTACCTTAGTCACATTGGGGACGCAATTCAAGGGAAAATTTGGGTGTAATGGAAAATTTATGCGGCCAGGCGCTTCACCCAAATGCGGGTAGTTGCCGGTTTGCCCAAGTGCATCGTATGTCCACAGGCGCGGACGGTCATTGTTTCGTCGTACTCGCGCTTCAGGACTTCCACTTTCGTCGCCGGCAGCAGGCGCAGTCCTTCCAGGAATTCCAGGAAGCCTTCGTCCTTTTCGTAGACGCACAGGATTTCGGCGCTTTCTTTGGCCTTCAGTTCGGAAAGCAGCACGCCGCCTTGTTTGCGGAGTTGCGCGATGCCGCCGTTCATCGGGACGCCGTGCGGGCAGGTTTTTCGCGCCGCGAAACGTTTCAGCAGCAGGGCTTCTACCTCCGGCGAGATTGCATGCTCCATGCGTTCGGCCTCTGCGTGTGCTTTCGACCAGGAAAGCCCAATGACTTCCGTAAGCAGCATCTCGGCCAGTTGGTGGCGCAGCATCAGATGCTGGGCGTTTTTGCGGCCCTTTTCAGTGAGGTGAATGCGTCCGCCGCGCTCGATTTTCACGTGGCCGTCGCGGGTCATGCGCTTCAGCGCCGCGGTGACAGCCGGTGGCGTCACGTTCAACTCTTCCGCGAGGCGCGCGCTGATAGGCACCTGGTTCTCTTCCAGCATCTCCCAGAGCGCTTTCAGGTAATCTTCCTGAGAAACACTTGTCTGCTCGCGTCGCAATTCGTCTCCTCTGCCTGCTTTAAACCATCGAGCGCTGCTTCTCTCGCAATTGCTGCGCTAAGCCGTTCACTCGCCCCCGAATCTCTTCCAGGATTTTCTGATAAACGGCCGAGTCTTCGCCATAGGGATCCCCGACGTGCCAGTCTTCCACCTTTTCATAATCCTCAAATTCCAGTTCGCGCATTCTGCCGCTCATGTTGATCACGATATCCGCGCGCCTCCAAGCCTCCGGGGCAATCGGTTTCGACGCCAGTCCTTCCGCGGAATACCCGTTCCGGTTCAGCGCTTCTCGCGTGTGCGAGGGAATTTCTCCAAGCGGGTATAGACCGGCGCTTGCCGGCTCGATCACATCGCCAGCGTCGCCTCTGGCAATAGCCTCTGCCATTGGGCTCCGGCAGGCATTCCCGAAGCAAACGAAGAGAACGTTGGTTTTCTTTTGTTCCATCCGAATTTCAATTTATAAGGAATTCCAGCCAGAGGCAAATCAACTAGAGCCGGCTCTTTCCGCCGCGTGCGCTGCTGCCATTTCCAGAAAATGTGCGTGAACGGTCGTGTCGTCGGTCAGTTCCGGGTGAAACGTCGCCGCCAGCACATTCCCTTTTTCCACCAGCGCCGCTTTGCCATCGTGCCGCGCGAGCACTTCAATGCCCTTCCCCACTTCCTCAATGATCGGCCCGCGGATGAAAACCATCTCCAGCGGCTCTTTCTTCAGCGTGCTTGGACTAAAAAAGACGTCGCTTGCCATCTGGCGTCCGTAGCCGTTGCGCAATACCGTCATGTCCAGCAGTCCCAGCGATTCCTGCGGAGGATTGTTCACTTTCGATGCCAACAGAATCGCGCCGGCGCATGTGCCGAAAACCGCGCCTCCCTGCTTGGAAAACTTTCGGATGGCGTCGAACAATCCTTCTTCTTTTAGAAATTGCAATTGCGTGGTGGACTCTCCACCGGGCAGCACAACTCCGTCGCAGCCTTCCAGGTCCTCAACGGTGCGCACTTCCACCGTCCTGGCGCCCAATGCCTGCAACATCGCCGCATGTGCCGCAAAGTCACCTTGGATTGCCACAATTCCGATCTTCACAGGCCTATTCTTCTCTCTACCCTCGTTCGAATGACGCAACCGGGCGAGCACGGTTTTCGCCGCTCTCCGCCCGGCCGTCTTCTTCCTTGAACCCGTCTTCCTGGTGTTTTTCGCGCTAAGCTTCAAAGCCCACCTTACCAGCCGCGCGTGGAGAGCATGTCTTTCTCTTCCAATTGCCGCACGTCGATGCCGGGCATCGCTTCACCGAGTTCCTCGCACGCTTCGAGAATCGCCTTCGGATCTTCAAAATGCGTGTTGGCCTTCACGATGGCCTTGGCGCGCGCTTCTGGATCGCTGCTCTTGAAGATGCCGGAGCCGACGAAGACCGCTTCCGCGCCGAGTTTGCGCACCAGCGCCGCATCGGCAGGGGTCGCAATACCGCCGGCCGAAAAATTCGGAACGGGAAGCTTGCCGGTCTTTGCAATTTCACGAAGCAGGTCGAGCGGAGCGCCCATCTCCTTCGCTACGCGCATCAACTCGTCATCGCGAAGCGTGGTCAGCCGTTTCATCTCGGAGACGATCGTGCGCATGTGACGCACAGCTTCCACCACGTTGCCGGAGCCGGCTTCCCCCTTGGTGCGAATCATCGCCGCGCCCTCCGCGATGCGCCGCACGGCTTCGCCCAGGTTACGCGCGCCGCAGACGAACGGCACGCGATAATCATGCTTCCAGATGTGATTTTCTTCGTCGGCCGGCGTCAGCACTTCGCTCTCGTCGATGAAGTCCACTTCCAGCGCTTGCAGCACTTCCGCTTCGGAAAAATGCCCGATGCGCACCTTGGCCATTACCGGGATGGTGACCGTCTTCATGATTTCGCGAATCACCTTGATCGCCGCCATCCGTGCAACGCCGCCCTCTTTGCGAATGTCGGAGGGGACGCGCTCCAGCGCCATCACCGCACAAGCGCCAGCCTTTTCCGCGATGCGCGCCTGTTCGGCGTTGGTGACGTCCATAATCACGCCGCCCTTCAACATTTCCGCCAGGCCGACCTTCACCCGCCATTCGTTCGAACCCTTGGCTTTTCCCCCGTGACCGTTGCCGCTGCCGTTCGGTTTCTTTGCTTGCATGTTCCTTCTCCTCTGAAAAATTTGGGAATCCCTAAACTTTTTCTCGTTCGGCGCGAGCGCGCTCGAAATGTTCCTTGTCAATCGCCACAAACCGAGCCGTGCCGCGCGCCAGCAAGTTGCCCTCGGTGTCGCGAATCTCTCCCACACGAAACCGGTTGCGGCCCTTTTCTTCTTCCTGCCAGCCTTCCACGACGATCTCGCGGTCGACGGGCACCGGCTTGCGATAAACCACGTTCAATTCCGCGGTCACTGCTTTTTCTTCCGTCAGTTTCGAAATCTTTCCCATTGCTTCGTCCAAAACCACGGCGATGATTCCGCCGTGCGCGAAGCCAGCTCCGCCCGCGTAGTTTGCGCCCAGCACAAACCGCCCGCGCGCCCGCCTCGCGTCAAAATCCAGATCAAACACCAGCCGCATCCCGGCTTCGTTGTCGCCGCCGCAGCCAAAGCAGCGGTTCGCTTCCTGGGTTTCGAGTTTGATGATTTTCGCCATTGTTAAACCAGCGCCACGTGCGCGCGCTCCGCTCGACGCGTGCCCCGCTGCCGCTTGCGCATCTCGCTCTTCAGCAGATCCGCCAGGGTTGCTACGCCGCGCGCCAGTTCCTTTTCGTTCAGACTGGCAAAGCCCAGCCGAAGCGTGTTCGGCATCGGCGCTTGCACGTAAAAATATCTTCCCGGTGCGAAGAGCACCCCGCGTTCCCGCGCGTGAATCATCAGTTCGCTGGCGTCGAAGCCCGGCGGCAATTCCAGCCACAAGCACATACCGCCATCCGGCTTGGTCCAGCGCACGCCTTCCGGCATCTGCCGGCGCAACGCTTCATCCACGGCGCGCAAGCGGTCCGCGTACACCTTGCGCATCTTGGTCAGATGCTTTTGGAACAGCCCGCGCTTCAGGAATTCCGCCATCGTGGCCTGCGCCAGTTGATCCGTGTGCAGGTCGGTCATTTGCTTCACCAGCCGCAAGCGTTCGATGGCCGCGGGAGGCGCAACAATCCAGCCCACTCGCAATCCGGGGAAGGCCACTTTCGCAAAACTGTCGATATGGATCACCAGGTTGGTTCGATCCAGTTGTTTCAGCGAAGGAATTCGCTCTTCCTGCGTATTCAACCTCGCGTAGATGTGGTCTTCCACCACCGGCACCTGGTGCCGCGCCGCCAGTTCCATCACTCGCCGGCGCGAGGCGAGCGGCATCGAGGTCCCCGTGGGGTTCTGGAAGTCCGGAGTAAGCACCAGCAGCTTTACTCGATTCGCCGCCAGCGTCGCTTCCAGCGCTTCCAAATCGATTCCGAGTGCGCTGCCGGGCTCCGCGTGCGTCCGCACCGGCACGCCCAGGCACCGCGCGCGCACGCCATGAAATACCATCGAAGCGCCGGGGTAGGTGGGATTTTCCATCACCACCGTGTCGCCGGGACGGACGAATGCTTTTGCGATCAAATCCAACGCCTGCTGGCAGCCATCAGTCACCAGCAGCGTCTCGTCCTTCGCGGGGATGCCGTCCTGCCGCAACATCTCCAGCAATGCCGCTTTCAAAGGGGCATAGCCATCGGACGCTCCAAGGTTCAGGATGTCCTGCCCTTCGCGCTTTAATGCAGCTTGTGAGCAGGCCTGCAATTCTTCGATGGGGAAAAAGTCGGGATCGGGCCTCGCCATGACAAAAGAAAGCGAGTTGACCGGTGCTTCGGCCGTCAACCGGCTCAGGATTTCTTCGCTGCGTTCATCTGCAAACAGTAATTCCCAGCGCAGGCCGTCACCATTCGACAAACTCGGCGGCGCGGGCGGCGTGATTTTCAGTCCATTGCCATTATTCCGGATGAACGTGCCACGGCCGACGTGTCCCTGGATCAATCCTTCCGATTCCAGCTCGGCGTAGGCGTTGGCCACCGTGGTGCGATGGACGCCCAGCATCTGCGCCAGTTCGCGGCTCGCGGGAATGCGGTCGCCGGGGCGCAAATCGCCCGCGTGCACCAGGGAGCGCAGTTGGTCGCGCAGTTGAATGTATAGGGGAATATGACTTTCGGGCTGAAGGTGTAATGGCAACATTGTCTCTCACCCCAGCCTAATTCTACCAGAAATTGGCCTAGTGAAAGAGCCAATTTGTCTTCCGCCATCTACGCCCCGTGGCACGGCCACCGCCGCCTCGTCCCGCTGTTTTTGCGGGATGATTCCTGGTTGTGCTCTTTGGTTTTCCTATTCAGGCGGGATCCCGCCAACGCCGTTCTTCTCTCCCGCCTTCAGGTCGCGGATGCACAACTTCGTCCAATCCCGTGCGTCGCATTGGTAAATCTCTTTCATAGGCAAATCCTCGTCCTGTACTTCGTAGGATCCGGACTGCATGTCCTCGCTGTCGTCGGTGGAAGCGACCGCGACGGGACTCACTTCGTTCACGCGGAGGCGAAATTGCTTAGTGGCCGGCTCATAGTTCGAATACAGGAAGCAATGGCCGATGCAGGCGCGATCGACAACATGCAGTGTCAGCATGCGATAGTCGGGCGGTTCAGCGATCGTTGCAAGCACGCGAGTCCCCGGCGGCAGCGTTCGCGTAATTCTTTCCGCGTTCTCTTCCAACTGGTTCGACAGCAGCGTATCCCGATAGACGAATGTGAAATAGACCGCCGCACAAGCCGCCAGCGCGAAGAAATGCCATTTCCGCGGCCGCAGCGTTCCCAGCCAGCAGAAAATGAAAATCGTGCTGACCAGCGTCAACCGTGTCACCAGCAATCCAATCCAGCCGGCGTTCTGGTCGGGCCGCAGATTTTCAGGCAACAGCGAAGTCAGACAAAACGCCACCGCGTAAAATTCCGGGAACAGCCTTCGTTCTTTGGCATTTCCGTCTCCACGCTGCCACGGAAACAAATCCAACAGCGTCGCCACAATCACAAAGGCGATCATCGCTACCGACACGTACCAGGTCGCCGGGCGGAAAACCCAGAACTGGTCCGCTCCATTCCATTGAAAAAACGGTTTATCCGGCCAATCGGGCTGAAATTCCGGGTGCCGCGCCAGCATCCAGCGCACCGCCAGCCCAATGCTAACGGCCGCCGCCGGAGGCAGCCATTCCTCCCAACCCTTCACACGCGGCCACAGCAATCGGTACGCACCGGCCGCGATCAGCCACAAGAATCCCAGCGGATGCGCCAACAATGCCAGCGGCGCCAGAACCACAGCCAGCAGAATCCCGCGCCGCTCGCCGTGCCACAGTGCCGCCAATCCAAAACACGCCAATCCAAGCGACAGGTAGTAGTTCATGAACCCCATATAAAACACATACCCGTACGCCAACATCGCCAAACCCGGCAGCAGCAACCATGGCCGCTTCCGCGTCGCTACGCTAATCAGCGTAAACACGCCCCAGAAAAACGCCAATACGCACAGGGAAACTGCAATCTTCTCCGCCGCAGCAAAACCAAAAATTCCGCCCAGTTTCAGCAGCATCAGGTCGAAGAGAACATTCTTCGCCTGCCACACCGTGTAAACACCCGGCGCGTTTCCTTGGCCGACCAACTGGGCTAGCCAGGCGTTGTATACGTGGCTCGCCAAATCTCCCGCCTGAATGTGCCGCTGCCAGAAACAAGGGATGAGAATCACAGCCGAAACCAACAGGGCTAGCACCTTTTCCGTTTTTAGCTGAATTCTGAAAGCAGAAACTTCTTCCACCCGCGGCAAGACTTCGTCACGAAGCCCACGCGTCACACCCGCCCCAGTTCGCATGGGCGGTATTGTATCGTTTCCGGTGGCGCGGCCAAAAACAAGCAAAGCTCACCGCCGGTGCAACCACACGCTGTCATTCTGAGCGCATCCGACGAGGATGCTCGAAGAATCTCAACTTCAAGCGCATTGCGAAGTATTTGATGGAGGCTCGAAACCAGCGAGAATCCAGCGCAACCGCTACCGGATCGGTTGCGCTTCGCCCAGCTTCTTCAGGCGGTCGCGCAATTTCCGCTGTAACGGATTCGGAGTATTGGGATTGAATGCCACCAGGTACCACAACGGCTGCGTCTTGTCTTTGCTCAGGTACGTCAGCGTATTCGCGTCGGCGTTCGGGTGCCGCGCAACGTTTTCGCGAATCGCGCCGTACGGATGCTTCGCCAGCTTGCCCAGAGTCTTCGCATTCGTCCGCGGATGCTCGCTGATCAGCCGCAGCATGTAATAGTCTTCTTCCGGAGCCTGCTTCACCAGCTTCTCCAACATCTCCGGCTTCGCTTCCGCGCTCAGCACCAGGCCAATTTTTTCATCCCAGGCCGTGTTGATCTGGTTCAATTCCCGCGTCCGCGCATGAATCAACTCTTCCAAGATGCGCCGTTCCTGCTGCATCCGAGCGATGGGTAACGAGGTGCCTTCCAGCGAATCCAGCACCCGCAAAAGGTGCTGCCTTTCACCGAACACGATCTGCGAAGTGCGATCGATTCGCCCGTTTTCCTTTTCTTTATGTTGCACTAGGTCCGAACGTCGCATGTTTGGATGCTCCCAATTTCCACCGGGCCGATCACCGAAAGGAACGAATTCTTTGCCGGCCTGCTTCTGAAGGCTCATAAAATTGGCGCTGCTTTCTGCTGGGTCTGGCTGCGGCTCAATTGGATTATGTTCTGCCCCTGCGGTAGGGTAAAGATTCGCGCCTCGGCCCTGTGCCCGAAGTGCAACGCCCGGAAATTTGCAGGGATTGAGCCAAATTTGGCCTTATAAGAGAGAGAAGGAGCTTTAATGTCGGCATTCAAGGAGCATCACGACGAACTGGAGCATTCGGAGCAGCGCTTCGGGCGAGACCGTGGACGCCTGGCCGTCTCGCTCGACCGCATCACCAACGCACTCGTCCTCGTCGGCCAACACGGCGTCTACTGCACCAGCCAGCGCAACCCCACCGTCCCTGCCATGGATTTGCGCATGGTCACCCAGGAACTGACCCACGCCAAGGAACTAATCCAATCGGTGATGGAAGAACTCCGCAAAGCCCGCGAAACCACCCAGTAGGAGCGACACCCCTAACGCCTCTCTAACGGAATCACAAACTTCAGCGCCGTGTGAGTCGCGCTGAACGCCACCACCTTCACATCCTTCAATCCGGCCCTCCGACCCGCGCCGATCACGTCCGTCTCCGTGGTGCTCTTCTGTCCCTTCGGATAGACCACCCAGAGCGCCGCGCTCCCTTTCATTTTCCCTGCAATCTTTTTGATCTCTCCCAGTTTCTCCCGCGCCTCCGCACCCAAGAAAATCCAGCCGGCTCCATCAACAACCTTGCCTGTCGATACAGCTGATTTTTGTTCCTTGAGTTTCTTCAGAAACGTGCTGTCCAGATTTCCAAACAACGCCACCGGCTCTCCCGGCTTTACTCCCAGCTTTTCCACGACCGACTTCGGATTCGCAATCTTTTCTCGCCATTTTTCTGCGCGCTCACCCAGCTCAAAAATCACTAATCCGTCGTCCGTCTTCAGTCGCAGTTCGCCGTCTTTGGCTTCCATCCCGCAGATCGACGAAAACGGAATCTTCCGGCGTTCCCCCCCGCGAAATAGAATTTCCGCCGCCTCCAACAACGCCTTTCCGCGCACATTTTTCCCGCCCCACCGCGCTGTGCAAACCACTTCTTGCCCCATCGCCGGCCCTCCCTCGCTGAAATTGTGTTTGGATCAATGCGCTGCGGTCCTACTTCAAAAACGGATTCATTTCCTTTTCGAGGCCAATCGTCGTCGAATTTCCGTGACCGGGGTGCACCAGGGTGTCATCGGGCAACTGCATCAGCTTCTCGCGCAGTGACTCCATGATCTGCTCCATCGAGCCGCCCCACAAATCCGTGCGCCCGATGCTGCCGGCGAACAGCGTGTCCCCGGCAAACAGCTGCGGCTGCGCCAGCTTCACACTGCCGCAATCCTGCGGCATATAGAGCGACACGCTTCCCGGCGTGTGCCCGGGCGTGTGAATTACGCTCGCGTGGAACCCTCCCCACGGCAGCGTGTCGCCTTCCTTCAACAGGTGATCCACCTGCGTCAGCTCCGGTGTAGCGACTCCCAGGAATGCCGCCTGCTCTTCCATTCCGTGATAGAGCGGCAAATCCTCGCCGTGCATCATCACCGGCGCGCCGGTGTACATGTGCAGCTTGGCCAGGCCGCCGACGTGATCGATGTGCGCGTGGGTGCTTATGATGGCCTTCACGGTCAGTTTGTAGCGCCCCAACATGCCGAGGATGCGTTCCACCTCGTCGCCGGGATCGATCACGATCGCTTCCAGCGTCTTCGGGTCTCCGATGATCTGGCAGTTGCACTGCAGCAAGCCCACCGGAATCTTCATGTAAATCATGCCCGGGTGGGCGGCGTCCGTCGTCGGCGCCATTTTGTGAGTCGCGTCCATGCCCAGCAGTATAGCGACTTTCGCCAAAAATTCCTCGGGTACCCTTTTGAGTGCGGCAGCGAAGCTGCCGCTTTAGCGGAGTAGGGAGTAGCCCAGGACTCAAATTTTGGCTCGCGGCTTGAATCGCAAAAGCGGGCCGACGGGGTCGGACCGCACTCAAAACGCTCTGCTACACTGGAAAGGTAATGAGCAGCCCATCCAATTCGCCCGGTGCACCTCTACCTACACCGCTCGCGGCCCTCCACGCCCGCTCTGGAGCGCAACTCAACAACTGGTTCGGGTGTTCCCTTCCAAGCGATTTCGGCGACTGGCTGGCCGAATACCGCCACCTCCACGAAAGCGTTGCCCTGCTCGACAAAAACTACCGCGCCTATCTCGACTTCACCGGGCCGGACCGTGTTCGCTACCTGAACGCCATTCTCACCAACAACATCAAGGACCTCCGCGAAAATCACGGCACGCTCTCTCTTTTCCTGAACCCGCAGGGCCGCATCCTCGCCGAAATCGAAACTCAGGCGCTTGCGGAAAAATTGTTCTGTGTTTCCTACGCGCTCATCCGCGAGCCGCTGATCGCCGCGCTGGACAAATACATCATCATGGACGACGTCACACTTACCGACCGCACGGACGATTTCGCGTCGATGGCGCTCGAAGGCCCGAAAGCCGCGCTGCTCGCCGAGGAACTCACCGGCGTCGACCCCGCGGATCTCGCCGAGCTCGAAACTCGGCCTGTCTCCGTGGAGCGCATTCCCTGCCGCCTCGGCAAGCGTTCTCCGGGCGGCACGGCCAGCGCCGAATTGCTCGTTGACCGTTCACATGCCGAAGCGCTCTGGAATATTCTTCTCGAAGCCACGCGCAAACACGGCGGAGGCCCCGCCGGGTATCAGGCATTAAACGCCACGCGCCTCGAGCAAGGCATTCCCTGGTACAGCTACGACTTCGGTGAAAAACAAATCCCCCACGAAGCCGGCCTGCAGGACTCCCACATCAGCTACACCAAGGGCTGCTACACCGGCCAGGAAATCGTAGAACGCGTCCGTTCCCGCGGCCAGGTCAATCGCGTCCGCGTCACCCTCAAATACGCGACGCCGCAGCCACCCGCGCCTGGGGCGCCGCTCATCTCCGAAGGCAAAGAAGCCGGCTACACTACCCGCTCCGCCTTTTCTCCCGCGCTCAACGCTCCCATCGGCATGGCCTACCTTCGCCGTGAAAAATCCACGCCGGGTTCGACTGTCGAGCTTGTCGATTCCGCAAGTTCCGCCACTGTCATAAACACGCCAATTGCCTGATCTCGTATCTCTGGCATAAACTTGCCGAATCATGTTTGAGCGATACACAGAAAAGGCTCGCCGCGTCATTTTTTTCGCGCGCTTCGAGGCCAGCCAATACGGAAGTCCGTACATCGAAACGGAACATTTGCTCCTCGGACTGTTGCGCGAGGATCACAGAATTGTGAAACATCTTTTGCCGGACCTGAAGTCAGTAGGGCATATTCGGGACCAAATCGAGGCTCGCATTACGCGGGGGCAAAGATTTTCCACTGCAGTTGAGGTCCCGCTCTCCGAGGAGTGCAAGCGTGCCCTTAAATTTGCGGCAGGAGAATCCGCGAATTGGAGACACCCTCACGTTGGCACTGAACACCTTTTGATGGGCCTGCTGCAGATCCCAACGAGTCTTGCTGCGACAGTTCTCAACGCACAGGGAATCGACATGGCAAGGGTTCGAGAAAAGTTCCGAGGCGTCATCAAAGCCTCAGAGTATTCCCGTTCAGAACTCCATCCTGCCGTCCCTAACGAGGGCGAGAAACTGGCCGCTCAAAAATTTCTCATCTGTTTGCGCGAAGGAAACTGGAGCGAGCTATCGGCATTCTTCGCCACCAATGCTTCATCTATCGATGTGAACGGAAAATTGTGGTCCGGCCAGAAGGAAATTGTCTCTAACCTCGAATCTCTTCTCTCCCCGTTTGCAACAAAGAACGCCAGATATCATCTAGAAAAGGAGATATGCCGAAGCGGCGAGTTGTGGGTGGGCATTGTGCTCTGGAGTTCCATCCATCTGGCGGCACGTACGTTTCCCCAACAGATTCGCATGACGTTGGTTTTTGGGAATGACGCGGGGGAGTGGTCGATATTTCTGCTGCAGATTGTTTCGGTCGCTGAAGAACAG
>Ga0210403_10002811_pt1 | contig 15507 bp, 12 predicted proteins | sample IncBWC19MmetaG_FD_150863 | JGI IMG/M metagenome (GOLD analysis project Ga0210403, IMG submission 150863) | Forest soil microbial communities from Barre Woods Harvard Forest LTER site, Petersham, Massachusetts, United States - Inc-BW-C-19-M | ecosystem: Environmental > Terrestrial > Soil >... | reverse complement strand
CACGAGACCGAGGCTGATCGCGGCGATCGCGGGCCCCAGCACGCAGCTTGCGACTGCGTGAAATGCAGCCGCCGTCGCCACCACTGGAAAGATCGGCCAAGCGGCGTAAGCCAGCGCTACACCGCCAATGGTCGCGATGGCGAATCCGGCCACCAGCCGCTCGGAGCGCGCGGCATCGACGATGGCGCCGCCCGGCATCTGACCGAGCAAGCCGATCACGCTGCCGATCGACAGCACGAGGCCGATCTGCGACTGCGTCCATTTTTCCGTGGTGAGATAAACCGCGATGAACGGACCGAAGCCGGTCTGCACGTCGGCGAGGAAGAAGATGAACCAGTCCAGCCCGCGCAGGCTCTGCTTCGAAGGACGCGGCCTCTCGCCGGAGGAACCGGACGGAAGCGGCACAACATTGTCCTTGCCGATCGCGCCCCCCTTGCGATCACCATCCCTTCGCTCGTTGAAATGAAATGGGCGCGCGACCAGAATGCCCCTCCTCCCTGCCTAATGATCGTAATCGAAGGGTGAAAGGTTGCCGGCTGCCCCCAGCACCACGATCGGCGTGTCCTCTTTATACTCGGGGGCGGCCGCGACCTGCGCCTTGGTCAATTCCAGCGTGATGCTGTCGCCCTTGTTGTTGACGCGTCCGAAATGCAAAGCGTTCCAATCCACCACGATCTTGCGGCTGCCGACGCCAAGAAAGCCTCCGAAGTCGATCACGGCGGCGCGCACCGTGCCGGTGCGGTCGACGATGATGTCGACGATGCGTCCCATGTCCTCATCCGTAGGGCTTCGGACATCGCGGCCGAGCACGCCGTGCGCTTCCTTGGGCGCGATGACGGTGACCGAGGGCGGCGGCGCCGCTTCTTTGGCCGGAGCAGCCGGCGCCGGTTCCTTTGTTACTGCGGCCGGAGCGACGGGCTGCGGCTCGTTTTCGGCGCGCGGGGCCACAGCCGCCAGCAACAGCAGAAAAAGACTCACCAAGACGACACGGCCGGTTTCACGCATGGCTCTTCTCATAGTTCGGGTGACGTGCCTCAATGTGCGAGCACGATCGACACCTGGACTTGTCCACGCCGGCGCAGCACCTCCATCGACACGTCGTCGCCGTGTCGCCTGACGCAGAGATCGACGGTCGAGGAACCCAATTGCAGCTCGCGCAGGACAACTTCCTTGAGAAAGTTGGGCAGACGCGGATTGCGCAACCGGATTTCCGCGCGTTCGGCATCGAATTCGAGCCCGAGCGCGGCTTCCAGCAGCGTGAACGGCGTGGCGCTGGCCCAGGCCTGTGGCGCGCAAGCGACGGGATACAACGTCGGCCCGCGATGTTTCTCGCGGCGGAAGCCGCAGAAGAGTTCAGGCAATCGCCGCAGGTCCATATAGGTCGCAGCGTCGAACAGCCCCTTGAAGACATGCTCGACCGAATGTTTCAGCCCGTAGCGCGCAAGCCCAAGCGTGATCAGCGCGTTGTCGTGCGGCCAGATCGAGCCGTTGTGGTAGGACATCGGGTTGTAGCGCGCCTCGTTGAGCGCGATGGTCCGGATACCCCAGCCCGTGAAGAAGTGCGGCCGCAAGAGATCGACCGCGACCCTGCGCGCCCGTTCATCCGCGATCATGCCGCTGAACAACAGATGCCCGGCATTCGAGGAGCGCACCCGGCACGGCTCCTTGTTGCCGTCGAGCGCGAGCGCGTAGGTGCCGAGCTCCTCGCACCAGAACATCTCTTCAAAGCGCTGCGCCAACTGATGCGCTTCCATCTCGAGCCGGTGCGCGATCTCGCGCCGGCCGAGCCGCTGCGCGCAGCGCGCCGCCAGCCGCTTGCCGGCAAAGACATAGCCCTGCACCTCGGCCAAAGCGATATTGCCTTCGGCGAGCCTGCCATCGGCATGGAAGATCGCGTCGTAGGAATCCTTCCAGCCCTGATTGCGAAGTCCCTGATCGGTGGCGCGCTGATATTCGACAAAGCCATCGCCATCACGGTCGCCGCAAGTGTCGATCCAGCGCAGCGCCGCCTCGATCGCAGGCCACAGCTCTTCCAGTGTCTCATGATCGCCGGTGCGCTCGCCGTAGAGCCCGGCGAGCAGCACGAACAGCGGCGTCGCGTCGACACTGCCGTAATATTGCGCGAACGGCACTTCGCGCAGCGCCGCCATCTCACCACCGCGCATTTCGTGCAGGATTTTTCCCGGCTCCGCATCGTTGAGCGGGTCGATCGCAGTGGCCTGATAATAAGCGAGCCGCCGCAGCACGCCGCGCGCGACGCGCGGATCGAGCCACAGCATCTGCATCGCGGTGATGATGCCGTCGCGGCCGAACGTGGTGGAGTACCAGGGAATGCCCGCATAGGGATATCGCCCCTGCGGCGTCTCCGTCATCAGCATGTTGAGGTCGGCCATCGAGCGGCACAGCACCTCGTTGAAAATGTTGTTCGAGGTCTCGATGCTGGCACAGCTCTGCGTCAAGCACCGCATCTCGCGGCGATGCGCGAGCAGGCCGGGAAAAAATCGCTTCAGCCTGGGCTCGGCAGGCCGATTGCAGGTGACCGAGACGAACAGCGAGTTCGTCTGATGCGGCTCGAGTTCGCAATGCCAGGTCGCGGCGTTGACCGAGAGCCGCGTCGGCCGCGGATCAAAATGCAGCGAAGTCAGGCGCGAGACGTCGTCGAGTCCGCGGTAGTCCAGGGCGACGTCGGCCGGCCCGAGCAACTGAGCCGAGCCGACGCCGCGGCGCGGGCGTTTCTCGCCGCGCACTTCGAAAAGATCGGCAAAGTCGTTGTCGAACAGGAGCGTGATGTCGAAGCTGGCGCGCCGGTCGCCATGGTTCTGCAATCCGATGCGCTGGTAGGCCGTGCCGCGCCACAGGAAGATCGTGCGCACGATGTGCAGCATGTCCTTCTCCAGCACCAGCCGGCCCTGGTGATAGACGTCGGGATTAGTGAGATCGATGGTCAGCGACGAATTGTCGTCGCGCAGGTTGGAGCCGAGCAGGAGCGGCTGCATGTCGTCGAACACCAGTTGCAGCCTGGCGAGATAGCGGGTGTCGGCATGGAACAGGCCGTCCGTGCCACCGGCGGACGCCCCGATGTCGCCATGGCTGTCGAGCACGATGAAGGTGTCGTCATGCTTGAGCGAGCGCCGCGGCCGGGTCTCTGGCCCCGTCATCGGGATGTAGAACGGCTGCTCCACGGTGAGCTCGACGTCCCGCTCGATGATCTGGCTGACGAGCTCGGCCATGGTAACCTCGCGTGGTGTGCCTACGCGTTGACGGAACGCAATCCGACCAAGTGCTACTACGCGGCGAACTTCGCGAGCCGGCTCATCTCCTGCGTCACCAATTCGCGGTACGGCCCCTGCCCCTGCATCAGCCGGTCCGGCGGGCCATCCTCGATGATCTTGCCGGCCTTCAGCATCACCACGCGATCGAAATTGCGCAAAGTGGTCAGACGATGCGCGATCGCAATCACAGTGCGGCCGCGCATCAGCCGGCCGAGCGCCTCGCGGATCGCTTCCTCCGATTCACTGTCGAGCGCGGCGGTGGCTTCATCGAGCAGCAGTATCGGTGCGTCCTTCAGGAAGGCGCGCGCGATCGCGATACGCTGGCGCTGCCCGCCCGAGACCTTGACGCCGCGATCGCCGACCATGGTATCGAGTCCCTCCGGCAAAGTCTCGACAAAGTCGCAGCGCGCCGCAATCGCCGCACGCAACACTTCGTCATCGCTCGCATCCGGCCGGCCATAGCGGATGTTTTCCCGGATGGAGCGATGGAACAACGAGATATCCTGCGGCACTACCGAAATCGCGTGACGCAGGCTCTCCTGCGTGACCCGCGAAATGTCCTGGCCGTCGATGGTGATGCTGCCCTGCTCGACATCGTAGAAGCGTTGCAGCAGCACAAAGAGCGAGGATTTGCCTCCGCCGGACTGGCCGACCAGTCCGACGCGCTGGCCGGGCTGCAGCCGCAGGCTGAAGCGCTCGAACACTTTCAGCCCGCCGGGATACTGGAAGGAGATGTTGTTGAAGGCAATCGCGGCGCCAGTCTTGACCAGCGGTTCGGCCTCTGGATGGTCGCGCAGGTCATGCGGCTGCAGCAGCGTGGCGATCGCCTCAGTGAGGCGCGCGACATGCTGCGTCACGTCGACCAGGGCGACGGCGAGATCGCGCGTGGCATTCAGGATCGACAGGCCGAGCGTGCAGATCAGCACGACATCGCCCGTGGTGGCGCCACCCTCCTGCCAGAGCCTGATGCCCCAGGCGAGCAGCGCGATGATCAGCGTGACCGTCACCGCCGCATGAGTGAGCCGCAGCTTTTCGAGATATCGCAGGCTGCGGCCGCGCGCGGCCACTTCGCGGTTCACCGTGGCATCGAAGCGGTCGTGCTCGTGGGCGAGCCCGCAGAACGCTCGCACCAGCGGCATATTATTAATGACATCGACCATCTCGCCGTCGACAGCAGCGGCCTTGTTGGCAAAATCGTCATGCAGCGGCTTTCCGGCCGCGGCGAGATGGAACATCGCGATCACCATGCCGCCAGCGATCACGATCAGCCCTGCAGCCATCGGCAGGCTTACGGTTCCAATCAGGCTGATCGCCGCAATTGTGGCGATACACGGCGGCAGCACATTCCAGACGAACATGTTCTCGACCGTAAAGATGGCGTTCGAGGTCGCCGTGATGCGGCTGGTCAGCATGCCCGGCAGACGGTCGGAGAAATAGCTCGGCGCATGGCCGGTGAGATGGCGGAACATGTCCCGCCGGAGATCGCCGGTGACGCTGACAAAGGTGAAACTCGCGACCCAGCTCGCGATCCGCCACAGGAAATTGTCGGACGCGATCAGCGATATGAGCAGAACGAATGCCAGCCATACGCTGGTTGCGTGCTCGGGTCCGGCCGCAAGACTATCGACCAGGAACTTCACGCCATATTGCGTGCCCACCGAGCAGGCAACGGCGGCAACAACGCAACTCAATATCAGAAGATGCGAGAGCGGCCGTTGGCGCAGGTAGCGCAACACAAACGGAAAAGGGCGGTGCGCGTAGCCTGAGAGCTGATCCATGGAAAACCTGTTGGAGAGAGTTGGCGGACTTGGTTGGATTGGGTTCCGCTCTATTGAACGACGCAGCCTTCCACCCGGTTCCGCATCACGCGCGTTTCACGCGCCGCAAGTTTAGGCAGGGATGGTGACGCTTCGAGCGTGATCGCTTCGTCATGGCAACATCACGACGCACGCGCGTATGTTGCGAAGAAGTAATTGTCGGCGTCAGGAACTTCGCAGTTGCGGCAACGTTGCATGTCAGGCATTTGCCGGTGCCGACAAGGCCGGGGGGGGCAATTCTTCACATGATCGCGAATAAGGAGATGGTGAGATGCGCATCGCGCAGGTAGCTCCGTTGACGGAGGCTGTTCCACCCAAGCTTTACGGCGGCACCGAGCGGGTGGTGCATTGGTTGACGGAGGAGTTGGTGGCCCTCGGACATGATGTGACGCTGTTTGCGAGCGGGGACTCCCGTACTTCCGCAAAACTTGACGCAACCTGGCCGAAAGCGTTGCGGCTTGATGGCGCGGTGCGCGATCCCAATGCGCTGCATATGGTGATGCTGGAGCGCGTGCGTCAGAAATGTGACGACGAGGAGTTCGACTTCCTTCACTTCCATCTCGACTACTATCCGTTCTCACTATTTTACCGGCAGCCGACCCCGTTCCTGACCACGCTGCACGGCAGGCTGGATCTGCCGGAACATCAGCCGGTGTTCACGACCTTCTCCAAGGTTCCCGTGATCTCGATCTCCAATGCGCAGCGGCGGCCGGTACCGCAGGCGGGCTGGGTGCGCACCATTCATCACGGCCTGCCGGAGAACCTGCTGACGCCACAGCCGGCCAAGCAGGAATATCTCGCCGTGCTCGGCCGCATCGCTCCGGAAAAGGGCGTCGATCGCGCCATCAAGATCGCCATGCGTTGCGGCATTCCGCTCAAGATCGCGGCCAAGGTCGATCGCGCCGACCAGGATTATTACGACCAGCTGATCTCACCGCTGATATCAGGCAATCCGCTGGTCGACTTTATCGGCGAAATCGGCGACCACGAGAAATCGGAATTTCTGAGCGGCGCGAGCGGCCTGCTGGTGCCGATCGACTGGCCGGAGCCGTTTGGCCTTGTGATGATCGAGGCCATGGCCTGCGGCACGCCCGTGATCGCCTATAACCGCGGCTCGGTGCCGGAAATCATCGATGATGGCCTTACCGGCTTCATCGTCGAGGACGAGATCAGCGCGGTGAGCGCTGTTGATCGTCTCTCGAGCCTCGACCGCGGCGCAATCCGCCGGCGGTTCGAGGCACGGTTCACCGCGCGCCGCATGGCGCTCGACTATCTCGCCGCCTATCGCGGCCTGATGGAAAAGGCCGAGCCGAAGATCCGGCTGGTCAGCAGCGCGGAATAATCACGCGGTCGCCGGCTCAGCTTTGCCGAAGCGTTGCTCGTAGGCCTTGATATAGGCCTCGGGCGACGGCCTCAGGTGACGCCGCGAAAGCTCGATCAGCTCGTCGCGGCGCGAGCCGCGCAGTGCCTTGATCATGTCGAGATGGTCGCGGCGCGCGCGGTCGAGGGCTTCCGGAAAGGCATTCGCATAGGAGCGGATGCCGTAGACCTTTTGCGCCAGCAGATCGATGGTCTCGATCAGGCAGGCATTGCCGCACAGGCCGAACAGCGCCTGGTGGAAACGCAGATTGCTGTAGAACACGTTCAGCATCTCGCCCTTGGCGATGGCTACGGCGTGCTCGCGCTGCAGCTCTTCCAGCCGGCTGATGTCGGATGGCGCGACCGGAAACGGAATGATCCGCACCGCCATCACTTCCAGCTCTTCGCGGACGGCGTAGATCTCCGTCACCTCCTCCGGCGTCAGTCCGCGCACCATGGCACCGCGATTGGGAATGCGCTCGACCAGCCCCTTCTTCTCGAGCTCGAACAGCGCCAGACGCACATCGCCGCGATGGGTGCGGAAGAGATCGCTTAGATCCTGCTCGATCAGCCGCTCGCGCGGATGACGCCGGCCGAGAACGATGTCCTCCTCGATGCGCCTGGCGATCAATGCGGCCGCTGCCGGCTCGCGCGCAGGCGCAGCCGTCTCGCGTGATTTCGCCGGCTTGGTCTTTGCTTGCTTGAGCGGCTTTGCGGCCATCGATGCCCTGTTCACAACCCTCGTACCATCAGGCGAAACCTCCGATTGCGATGATAATATTGAAAACTATATTGTAAACAATTTTTAGGCGCGCTACAATCAAGCTCACCATAACAAGCGGACGGCTCGGCCGGATCGCTACCCAGGGGAGGACGGCATGAAGAGCGATGCCAAGCAGTCCGTCGTTGCCAGCAGGATTCTGTCGAAGCGGCCGAGCCGCCGCAAATTCCTCAAGACCGCGCTCGCCGCCGGCGCCTTCGGCGCGGTGCCGCTGCGCGGCTGGGCAGCAGAGCCCGTCAATATCGGCGCACTTTACCCGACCACCGGCAGCATGGCGCAGATCGGCGTCGGCTGTGTCGCCGCGGCAAAACTCGCGGTCGAGATGATCAATGAGGCCGGCGGCATCAAGTCGCTCGGCGGCGCCAAGCTCAACCTCATCATCTCCGACGTGCAGAGTGACACCACGGTGACGCGCACCGAGACCGACCGCCTGATCACTTCCAACAAGCTGTCGGCGATCCATGGCTGCTTCGCCAGCGCGCTGACCCTGATCGCGAGCGAAGTCTGCGAACGCGCGAAAGTGCCGATCATCACCGGTTCGAGCTCGGACCAGCTCAACAAGGGCCGCACCCACACCTTCACGCCGTTCGCGCGCGCTTCGCAATTTGCCAAGGCGCAGCTGCAGATGTCGAAGCTCGTCAGCGACCAGCCCAAGGTCGCGGTGATCTTCGAGAATACCGCCTTCGGCACCTCGACCTCCAACGGGTTGAAGGAGCTCGCGCCGGGCGAAGGCGTCGAGATCGTGATGTTCGAGCCTTATTCGGCCGGCTTCACCGATGCGAGCCCGCTGATCAACAAGGTCAGGGCGTCCGGCGCCAACGCCCTGTTCTCGGTGTCCTATCTCAACGACCTCATCCTGATCGTGCGCACGGTGAAGCAGGTCGGCCTCAACATCGCCATCAACGGCGGCTCCGGCGGCTTCGTCATCCCGGATTTCTACAAGAATGTCGGCAAGCTCGCCGAGGGCCTGCAGGGCGTCGCGCACTGGAATCACGACATGGACGACAATGCGCAGAAGGTGAACGCCGAATACAAGAAGCGCACCGGCGATTTCCTGTTCGAATATGCCGGCGGCCTGGTGGCGCAGACCTACATGATCGCGGATGCGCTGGAGCGCGCCGCGTCCACCGATCCGCAGAAGGTCCGCGAGGCGTTGTCGACGCTCGACGTCTCCTCCGGCTTTGCGGCGATGGCGCCGGGCGGCAAGGTGAAGTTCGGTCCTGACGGCAAGAACGTCTACGGCCGTCCCGTCGGCGTGCAGTGGCAGAATGGCGACCTCGCCAGCATCTTCCCGAAGGAAGATGCGCGCGCGCCGCTCTTGAAGACCTGAGCCGCGGAACATCCAGATGCTGGAGACAGTAGTCCAGGCCGTCATCAACGGCCTGCTCATCGGTGGTATCTACGCGCTCGTCTCTATCGGCGTGACGCTGATCTTCGGCGTGGTGAAGATCGTCAATTTCGCCCAGGGCGAATTCGTGATGATCGGGATGTACATCAGCTTCTTCCTGTTCAGTTACTTTGGCATCGATCCCCTGCTCTCGCTGTTCATATCGATGCCGGTGCTGTTCGTGATCGGCGCGGCGGTCCAGCATTTCCTGATCCGCCGGGTGCTGGGACCGAACGACATGCCGCAGATCTTCCTGACCTTTGCGCTGTCGATGCTGCTGCTCAATCTCTCGCTGCTGCTGTTCTCGGCGAATTACCGCACCGTCCACACCTTCTACTCCGATGAAGCGTTCCATATCGGCGGGCTGTATATCCCGGTGGCAAAACTGATCGCCTTCGTCGTGGCGATGGCGCTCAGCGGCGCGCTCTGGGTGTTCCTGCACACCACCGATCTCGGCAAGGCGATGCGCGCGGCGTCGCAAAAGCCCGATGTCGCGGTCCTGATGGGCATCAATCCGAACCGGGTGTTCGCGGTCGCTTTCGGTGCGGCGCTGGCGCTGGCGGGCGCCGCGGGTTCGCTCTTGATGCCATTTTATTCGGCCTATCCCTTTGTCGGCCAGGTGTTCGTGCTGATGGCGTTTGTCGCGGTCGTGCTCGGCACGCTCGGCAATGTCGTCGGCGCGCTGGTCGCGAGCCTGATGATGGGGGTGGCCGAGTCGCTCGGCATCCAGTTCGTCGGGGCCGATTCCGGCTTGATCGTGGTGTTCGCGATGCTGCTGCTGACGCTGGCGTTCAAGCCTAACGGCCTGGGCGGCGGGAGGGTGCGCTGATGCACGGCTCTTCCTTCAAGATCGCTACGCTGATCGTGCTTGCCATCGTATTGCTGGCGCTGCCGCAGGTGGTGAAGAGCTCGTTTGCGATCGACATCTTCATCCGCATCCTCCTGTTCTCCTTCATCGGCGTCGCCTGGAACCTGATGGGCGGCTATGCCAAGCAGCTCTCGCTCGGGCACGCCGCCTATTTCGGGCTTGGCGCCTATACCTCGACCATCATGCAGGTTGATTTCGGCATCTCGCCCTGGATCGGCATGATCGCGGGCGGCGTGGTCGCTGCCATCGCGAGCCTGCCGATCGGCTGGCTCTGCTTCCGCCTGCGCGGCCCCTATTTCACCATCGCCACGATCGCGACCGCGCAAGCCTTGATGCTGATCTTCCTGAAGTTCCGCGATCTGGCGTGGGGTGCGGAAGGCACCACCATCCCGAATCTCGGCAGCGCGCCGTTGATGCTGCAGTTCGAGACCAAGGCCTCCTATTATTATGTCGTGCTCGGCCTGCTCGCGCTGGGGCTCATCATCACCTACAAGATCGAGCAGTCCTGGATGGGCTATTACCTCGTCGCCATCGGCGAGGATGAGGATGCGGCCGAGGCGGTCGGCGTCAACGCGCCGCGGATCAAGCGCGACATCTACATGATCAGCGCTTTTCTCACTGCGCTGGCCGGCACCTTCTATACCCAGTACATCTACTTCATCGACCCCCAGACCGCCTTCAGCTTCAACATCTCGATCGAGGCGGCGCTGGTATCCATCGTCGGCGGCATCGGCACGCTGTGGGGGCCGGTGGTCGGCACCGTACTGCTGGAGACCACCTCGGCGCTGCTGCAGAGCTGGCTCGGCTCGACCACCGGCGGCATCCAGCTCACGGTTTACGCGCTGATCCTGATGGCCATCATCCTGTGGCGGCCAACCGGGTTGATGGGCCTTGTGAATGAATTCCTGCAACGGCGCCGCGAGCGGCAGAAAAAGCCCGCGCGTACGAGGACCGCGCCATGACCGACGCACTCGTCGTCAAGGGCCTGAGCAAGCGCTTCGGCGGCCTGCGCGCGGTGCAGGACGTCAGCTTCACTGTGAAGGAAAACGAGACACTGGCGCTGATCGGCCCGAACGGCGCCGGCAAGACCACGAGCTTTCATCTCATCACCGGCTTCCACAACGCCGATTCCGGTTCGGTGCAGGCATTCGGGCAGGAGATCGTCGGCCTGAAGCCGCACGACGTCTGTGCACTCGGCCTCGCCCGCACCTTCCAGGTGGCAAAGCCCTTTGGCGCGATGACGGTGCTCGCCAATGTCATGACCGGCGCCTTCCTGCGCGACCGTCATGTCGCGGCTGCGCGCGAGCAGGCGCTCGAGGTGATCGAGTTCGTCGGTCTCTCCGCGCGTGCGCAGACGGCGGCAAAGGACCTCACCACCATCGACCAGCGCCGGCTGGAGATGGCGCGCGCATTGGCGACGCAACCAAAAATCCTGTTGCTCGATGAAGTGATGGCAGGCCTCAACCCGGCGGAGATCGACCAGGCGGTGGCGCTGGTTGGAAAACTCTCGGCGCGCGGGCTCACCATCGTCATCGTCGAGCACGTGATGCGCGCGATCATGGCGGTGGCACGCCACATCGTGGTACTCGACCACGGCCAGAAGATCGCCGAGGGCGCGCCAAAGGAGATCGTGGAAAATCCGGAAGTGATCCGCGCCTATCTCGGCTCCTACGTCCACACGCCTCCGCCTGGAGGCGCCCATGCTTAAGCTTTCCGGCGTCAGCGCCGCCTACGGCTCCGTCCCCGCCATCACCAACGTCTCGATCGAGATCGGCGAAGGCGAAGCCGTTGGATTATTGGGTGCCAATGGCGCCGGCAAGAGCACGACGCTGCGTGCGATCTCGGGGCTGGTGAAGCTATCGACCGGCAGCGTCACCTTTGCCGGCACCGATCTTAAAACGCTGCCGCCCTATCGCATTCCCGAGCTTGGCATCGCCCACGTCCCCGAAGGGCGGCAGGTGTTTCCCGAAATGACCGTGCAGGAGAATCTGGAGATCGGCGCCTTCGTGCCGAAGGCGAAGGCCGAACGGGCGCAGACCATGGAGCTCGTCTACGGCATTTTCCCTCGCCTCGCCGACCGTCGCAAGCAACTCGCGGGCACCATGAGCGGCGGCGAGCAGCAGATGCTCGCGGTCGGCCGCGGATTGATGCTCAAGCCACGGCTGTTGATGCTGGACGAGCCGTCGCTGGGCCTGGCACCGGTCATGACCGACGTCACCTTCGAGAAGATCGGCGAGATCCACAAGATGGGTACGGCGATCCTGCTGGTCGAGCAGAATGTCAGCCGCGCGCTGTCGCTGGTGCAGCGCGCTTATGTGCTGGAAAGCGGCAACGTCATCATGCACGGCTCGAGCAGCGAGCTCGCCAACAACAAGCAGGTGCAGGCGGCGTATCTGGGAATTTAGTCGCACTGCGCCGTAGCCACCGTGTTTCTTGCGCGAGAATAATGGGCACGCGGAGCCCGTCATCGGGCGGCGCTTCGCGCCGACCCGTTGGCTTTGCCTGCCCTACGAAGCCGCGTTCACGACCCTTTCGATCCATGCCGCCGTTCGCCGGGCGTCATGTCGAATTGCACGCGGAATGCCCTGTTGGCGTCGCTGTCAACTCTTCGTGAAATCAATGCGTCCGCACGCTGAGCAGAGCCATCGTGATGCGATCCGCAATGACGGCATCAGGAGACGCCCAGGGGACGCCGCGATGCTAGCACCGGCGGCACGGGGCTGACGCGCGAAATGCTGCTTCACCCGGCGCAGCTTGGAGAATTTGAACATGCGTTTTAATCGAGACGACGCCCTTGCATTGGTCCTCATCATTTCCGGCGGAGCGCTGGCGCTGGCGCAAACCGACACCGGCGGCGCCGTGGTGATCACGCCGGCCGAGATAAAATGGTCAGCCCAGGGCACCTACGCCCAGCGCGGAATGGAGCAACTCAATCTGATCGGCGACCCGGCTAAGCCGGGACCCTACACATTGCGCCTCAAATTCCCGAAGGGATACAAGATTGCGCCGCACACGCATCCGGATGCCCGCGAGGTGACGATCCTCTCGGGTACCTTTGCAACCGGCTATGGTGACAAGTTCGATGAGGCCAAGCTGAAAGTGCTGCCGGCCGGCAGCTTTTACACCGAACCGGCCAACGTGCCTCACTATATCGAGATCAAAGAAGACGTCGTCCTCCAGGTGAGCGGGACAGGCCCGAGCAGTCGAAGGTTTGTCGATGCCGCTGACGCTCAAAAGTAGCCGGCCGCGGACGAAGACAGCCTAGATTGCCATCGTCCGCTTCGGCTCGACGATCTCGAACATCCGCGGAAACTCGTCCATCAGGCTCATCAGCTCGGCGAGCGGCATCGCGTCGCCGGAAAGCTTGACCTTCCCGGCCGCGACGGCTTCCGGAAAGCTGGTCTGCTTGGCGATCACCTCATCCAGTGTGGAGCGAGCGAGCGTGAAACTCGCGTCCGCGTTCGCGGCCTGCACGCCTTCGGTATAGGTCAGCGCGGAATTTTCGAGATTGAGCACGAACGTCTCACCGGTGTCGGTAAAATTCCAGTTCAGCACGATGTGCTTGCCTTCCGCCTTCGGCCCGTTGAGGCGGACGCCGAGCACGTCCCAGAGTTGCTCGGTGCGGAGCGCGGCCAGCGTCTCGCGCGGCATCGGCGGGCGCGGCGGCGCTTTGGGCATGCCCTGCCGCAGCTCCTGCGCGCCGAACAGATAGGCGTTGCGCCAGGTCGAGCTTTCGGCGGCATAGCCGAGTTGCTCGAAAGTGTCGGCCAGCATCGCACGCGCCTTGTCATTGCCCGGCTCGGCGAAGACGAGGTGGCTCAGCGCCTGCGCGACAAAGCGGAATTCGCCCTTGTCGAAATCCGCCCTCGCGCGCGACAGGATCGCCTCGGCGCCGCCCATATACTCGACATATTTCTTGCCTGAGGCCACCGGCGGCAGCGGATCGAGATTGACCGGGTTGGCGTCATACCAGCCGAGATATTTCTGATAGATCGCCTTCACGTTATGCCGGATGTGGCCGTAATAGCCGCGGCCGTGCCAGGCGCCCTCCAGGCTCTCCGGCAGGCGGATGGTTTCGGCGATCTCGGTCGCGGTCAGGCCGTGATTCATCAAGCGGATGGTCTGGTCATGCGCGAACTTGTAGAGATCGCGCTGCTGGCGGATCATGGTGTCGATCCGCTCCCTGCCCCACACCGGCCAATGATGCTGGCCGCACATGGCTTCCGCCTTGCCGGCCCACATCTTCAGCGCCTCGTTGAGGTATTTCGACCAGGCCAGCGCATCGCGTACATCGGCACCGCGGAACGGCAGCAGGTTGTGGAAATTATGCGTGCAGTTTTCCGCGAGGTTGAGCAGCTTGTAGCGCGGCACATAGAAATGCATTTCCGCCGGCGCTTCGCTGTTCGGCGCCATCTGGAATTCGAACTCGACACCATCGATGGTGCGCTTGTCGCCGGTCGCCATGATGAGATCGGTCGGCCGCAGCAGCGCTACCGATCCCGCCGCCATCGACTTGCCGAGCCCGCAATCGACCTGCCCGCGCACGCCCTTGGCGAGGAACGGCCCGAACTGGTATTGCGCGCGGCGCAGCATCGCTGGCCCTGCGATGATGTTCTCCGAGACCGCATGCTCCATGAAGAGGTTCGGCGCGATGATCGGTACCTTGCCGCTCGCCAGCATCTCGTCGTCGAGCACGCCACGCGCGCCGCCCCAATGGTCGGTGTGCGTGTGGCTGAAGATCACGGCGACGACAGGCCTCTCACCGCGGTGCTTGAAGTAAAGCTCCATTGCCGCACGCGCACCCTCGATCGAGGTCAGCGTGTCCAGCACGATGACGCCGCTGTCGCCTTCGATCAGCGTCATGTTGGCGATGTCGAGCCCGCGCACCTGGTAGACGCCGGGCACGACCTCGAACAGCCCGTGCTGCATGTTGAGCCGCGATTGACGCCACAGGCTCGGATTCACGGTCGGCGGCGCCTCGGCTTCGGAGAGGAAGCCATAGGGCTCGAGACTCCAGACCACGCGGCCCGACGCCGACATGATCCTGGCGTGTTCGATGGTGCCGAGGAAGCCGCGCGCGGCATCGTCGAAATCCGCGATGTCGGAAAACGGCAGAGCCTTTAGCATGGCTTGCTGCTGTGCGATCACGGAGGGCGATGCTTCCTTGGGAATTTCGTTGCTGGCAATATCGGTCACTTCTCGATCCTCCCTGCCCGACGGTCGATCACTGCGGTCGGTTGCTATAGAGGGATTATGAGAGTGTGGTTGCCAGGTCAAATGCTATAGGCGGCCGCGCCGACGCGCGCTCCGGAATCACGGCCTTCGGCGGTCACTTCTTCACCTTGCTCGCATCCATCTTGATCGAAATATCCAGCATCTTTGTCGAAAACGCCGTCTGCACGTCGAACGGCTTCTCCATGCCGAGATAGGTCTGCACCAGCTCGTAATCCTTCTTCATGCGCTCGCCGTCGATCCAGCCCAGCGCCTTGGTCGTGGTGAACTCGTCCGTCATCAGATATTTGATGCGCTCCCACTGCCGCTCCTGGTTCTCCTTGTCGAGACCCGAGACATTGTCGAGCAGCGCCTTCAGGCACGGCGCCACGTCGGCAACGCAGGCGGCATAGGCCTTCTGCGCGATTTTCACGAACTCCTCGACCAGCTTCGGGTTCTTCTCCAGATAGGCGCCGTTGACGATGAGCGAATTGCCGTAGGGGTTGAGCCCGATGTCCTTCCAGTTGACATAGCCGAGGTCGCTCCCGAACTCGATCACCTTCAGATCGTGCTCGTTGTAGAAGTCGCTGATGATATCGGTGGTGTGGCTCTTCAGCGCCGCGATCTTCGCGGTCGGACCGACATTGACGAAGTTCACGGAGTCCGGCGCGATGCCTGCCGCTTTCGCAAAGGCCGGCCACATCACCCGCGAGGCGTCGCCGGGCGGATTGCCGATCTTGTGGCCGGGAAAATCCTTCGGCCCGTTCACGCCATAGCTTTTCAGCCAGTAGAAGGTCTGCCCCGTGTTGGCA
>Ga0210403_10002810_pt1 | contig 15508 bp, 21 predicted proteins | sample IncBWC19MmetaG_FD_150863 | JGI IMG/M metagenome (GOLD analysis project Ga0210403, IMG submission 150863) | Forest soil microbial communities from Barre Woods Harvard Forest LTER site, Petersham, Massachusetts, United States - Inc-BW-C-19-M | ecosystem: Environmental > Terrestrial > Soil >... | reverse complement strand
AGGAAAAGATCCAATTGAGGACGGATCGTCGCATCGTTGACCACCAGCGCCCCTTGTGGGTTTGTCCTGGCCATCGCCAGCAGCCCGACAGCGCCCGCGGGTTTCAGCACGTTGAACGCTTCGAGCCCGCCTGGGAATTCTCCGCTGAGGCAGAGCCACGCGGCGAAGTCACTGCCGGTGATGCCGCGGCGCATACTCTCAAAGCCAGCCTTGAAAATCGTTTCAATCCGTTTGTCCATCGGCAACATGTGGAGCACTCCGTTTTGTTCGGCGACCGCGGGAGGTTGAGCCGCGGCGCGTTGATTGCGAAGCATAGCGAGCCCGTTGAGAATCTCCGGCCAGAACCCGCGCACTTCCTGAAGAATGGGCGCGACGTAGGGAGCCCACGAAGCCCCCGCTTCACCGGCAGGCGCGACGGCCGGATTAACCGCGATGCCAGCGGCCGCGACGCCCGCGGCGCGATCAATGAAACCCTGAACCCTTTCCCATTGCGCGAAGGGATCGGCCGCAACTCCGCGCGGCGTACCACCGAGGCGCGTTACCACAGCTTCCACTATCTGTTCGACGGAGAGCGGCGGCGTGGGAGGATGCAGCGATTGCGAAATCGCGATGAAGTCCTTTATCGCTTCACTGGGCGACTGGCGCGACTGTTTGAAGGCCTCAAGGGCAATCTGGTGGAGCGTCTGAGTGGCGCTCACATCGACCGGCGCGGCGGCCATGACCGGCGCAGAGGACACCGGCGTATCGGCCGCGTTCTTCAGCCGCGGCGAGCCCGAAGCATCTCGCACCAGCACGCCCGCGGCGATCAGCCGGTTGACTTCATCGATATTCTCGGCGTGACCGAGAACCAGCGTTCGCGCATCGTACACCGGCGCTTTCTCGCAATCGATGCGGTACTGACAGGTCTGAATCACCTGCTTTTGACCCTCCGGCCGGTTGCTGTCAGTCACGCGAGCGTTGTAAAGCCCGCGGCCGAATTTTTCGGCGACGGCATCCACGCCCCACAAGGCCAGATCGGCAATCGGGCCCTTTTGAATATTCGTTTCTTCGAGTCCGATCAAAGACAGATCGATCTTGGGTTTGAGCCGGTAAAGGAACAGCGTCACGCCCTGCGGATTGGGGTAGCCGCGCATGAAGCTGAGAAATTCTTCGGGATCGCTGATCGTCATACGCCAGCGTTCGTAACTAGGCGCTTCAGTGGTGGTTTTAGCCACCGGAAGACGCGGCGAACGGGTGCGGCGCACCGGCGTTTCCACTGCGTTTCTCACTCCCTGCTGTGCCATTCGTGACCCCTCCGCCCGTATCGTATATATAGTATGATAACTAGCCACTTGCACTAAGCCCCGCGCACGTCGCACGCTTTAATCTTGCCCAGAGCGCGCGCCACATCATCGAGCGTTGAATACCTTCCGGAGTTCGGCCGAGCCGTCCGCATAGCGGAATTTGACCGGCCGATGAGATCCGACGACGAAGAAACCGCGCAGACAGTTCAGTACATGGATGAACTGGCGGCGGCCGACTCGAAAGACCCGGCCGTGATCGCGGCCGCCACCGAGGCGCTCGAAATCGCAGGCCTCGATTCCGACAGTTCAGACTTTGCGAAGACGTGCGCCGTGTACTGGTGGCTCAAGGACACGATCCGCTACGTGCCGACACCGGGCACCAGTCCGTTAGTCGATCAAACCTTGATTACGCCCACCGCGGTTCTCGCGATGCCGGAACCCATAGGCGATTGCCCGCAGTTCTCCATGCTGGCGTGCGCGATGCTGCGCGTGCTTTGCATCCCGTCTTTGTTCGTGACCATCGCGGCCGAGCAGCTCGCCCCGGATCAGTGGAGCCACATCTATAACACCATCCAGGTGGCACCGGGCAAGTGGATGCCGTTTGACAGTTCCAACGGACCAGAACCCGGCGCGGAATACGCGCGGCCGTTCAAGCGCAAAGTGTGGCCGCGGATCGCGCCGCACGAATGCACGAAAGGAAAGCCAGCCATGATGAGAACCGGCCGCTATCAGGCGGGCGCGAGCATGAGGAACCGCGCACTGCGCGGAGCCCTGGGAGACGTGACGTGTGACCAGGACGGCAACTGCTACGACAACACGAGTGGAGAGTACACACCGGCCCCGATTGACTTGCCGGTGTTTACACCGTCGCCCATCAATCCGATTGTCGGCCCCGTGCAAACGTCGACCACCGGCAACATCCCATCCGATTGCGTGTATGGCGGAACGTGGCCCAATTGCAACCCGCCCCCCGGCACGAACATATCGAGCCCTGGCGGAATTTCAGCAGGGCAGGCGGCGAACATTCTCGCGGCGACGGTTGCCCCGATCGTGAAGGCGGCGGCGCAGCAGGCACCGTACTACGTGACCAACCCGGCTACCGGGCAGGCGGCACTTTACAACCCGAACACCGGCACATTCGTGGGAGCGACGGCGGCCCTTAGTTCATTGAGCCCCACCACTCTGTTGATCGGCGCGGCGATTCTCGGCGTGATCCTATTCGCGGGCGGCGGCAGACGGTGATTCATTCGACGCCCATCGGCGCGGCCGATTTCAGCTTCCGGACTCGACGCCTGGGAGCCACCGGCCCTCAGATCACGCAAGGGATCTATACCGGCATCGAAAGCGGAGCAATGCTTGTGCCGGTGGTTGGTCCTTTCGTGGCCGCGGCAGCAGCCGTAGCAAACGCATTCGGCATCGGCAAGGGATGCGGCCCGACCTGTACGCAAAGCACCCAGATCGCGAACGCGGCGCAGCCGGTTTTAGAGCAGAACCTTGCCGCGGCGCAACAGCAAGCGGCGGCAAACGGTGGATGTCTCACACCGAGCGAGCAAGCACAGCTTGTGCAGAATTTTCAGACCATCTGGCAGCAGGTTGTCACCGGATGCGGACAGATCCCCGCGCCCGGTGGTACGCAATGCGTCGCAGACCGGCAACCCGGTGGAAAGTTCGACTGGACCGCGGCTTATCTTACGCCAATCGAGAACATGCCGGTATGCGATGCGGGTACTCCAGCCGGATCAACCACGACCAGTTCCACAACGACCCCGGCAACAATCACGATACCCGGCATTTCAACGCCTGTGCCCACCAGTTATGTGTATCTCGGCATCGCGGCGTTAGGGTTGTTTCTCCTGGTGAAAAGATGATCAGAACCGACCGGCTTCAAGGACCACCCACGCGACGCATCGCAGTGATCGCCATGCCACGGCCGCAAAGAGCGCGCCTCGGGATCATCAGGCCAGGCGACCCAGCCGGATACGGCCCGCCCCTCGCATGGACGACGATCAGCGACATGCAGCCGGAAAGCTCGATGAATTTTATGTCGGCGGTGATCGCGCGCCAGGCGCTCGCAATGCAGACGACTCCAGGAACCTTGATGTACACACCCGCGCCAATCGGCCCCGCCCCTAATGTTCCACCCTGGAATTCGTGGCTGCAACCCAACTGCCCGCCTTCAGCCATCAACTCTGCGGCCGGAACGATTGCACAAATGGCCGGTAACGAGTCGTTCTGGATCGGCGCAGGCCTGGCAGCCGCGGCCGCGAGCGCGCTGTATCTTCTGCGGAAAGGAAAAACATAACGATGGCCAGCGATAACGGCATCTGGATTCTGGGCGGCCTGGGAATTCTCGCGTACGTTACGCGCAATTCCTGGCTTCCGACAGCGCAGGCGGATTTTCCGAGTGTGTTCAGCGCCCTGCAAACGATGACCGGCGCGACCGGCAATTCACCCATGGCCCCCACGACGAGCACCGCGAACCAGCCCGTAACCGGCGCGATCCCCGGCGCGACGCCACTCGGCAATGAAGGTTGTTACGAATATGCGATCGGCACCGATGGGAGTATCGTAATCAATTGCCCGCCTGGCGTGAACCCGCCCGTGGCCGCGGCGCCAGCGAATAATTGCGCGGCCGGTTTCACCCTCGACGCGGCCGGAGTCTGCACGCGTTACCCCGACGCGGTTCTACTGGCGCAACTCAACACTTTGCCGTGGACAGGAGCCGCGGACATCCCGGCCGAACAGATCGCGCGGATCGATCCTCAGATTCTTTCGATGTACGCGACCACAACGGGAATCAATGCGGGCACGGTGCTCGCCTATATTCTCGGACTCGGCGCGAATCCGGCAGACGGAACCGTGATGAACGGCAGCGACGGCAATGCCTACAAAGCCCTGGGCGGCGTCTTCTATCGGCAGGGCACGGCGACATGGCAGACCACCGGCGCGAACGGCACGCCCTATAACCCGACCGCGTTGCAAGGTGTCGGCCGGATCGGACGCCTAGGTACCGTTTCCGATATTTCTGCCGCTCTGCCGATCACCGTCGCGACTTTGATCGAAGCGAGCTGCAACCCCGCGATCGCTGCTTTGGTCGGCCGCGATCCACGCGCCATGCTCACCGCTGCACAGTGGAACGGTTATTACACCCAGTGCAGCGGGATCGTGCAGGGCATCCCGTTGAACGATCCTTCGATGATCGGCGCTTTGATGAGCGCAGAACAGTATCAGGCACGGCGGGCAGCGGCGGGGCTTCAGACTGCCTCCAATCTCGGCACCCTTCGACCGGCGCGCCGCGGCGCATTCCCTCTCGGACGCATCGGTCTGATCAATCAATGGGTACCGCCCGGTAACCGCACCATCTTTCAGATTCCCGGCCGCGGCGCAGTTCCGGCAGGCAAAGGAGGCAGGATACCAGCATCCCGCATGGGACTGATCACAGACGGCGGTGGCGCGCATCGTTGGGCCCGTAGTCCGTTTCCGCGCCCCGCCTGGTGGAGAGAAGCTGAATGATCAGAACTGTTCAGCACCGAAGACTGGGTGACGCGAGCGATTGCACGTCTGCGTTCTGGGACGTTGTAAACCCTGCATGCTGGTTTTCCGATCCGCTGGGCATCGCTCCCAGTCTCGCTTTGAATCCGCCGACATGCACAAGTGGCACACCGGACCAGCAGGCCGCCTGTCAGGGATCTGCGGCCGCCATCCAACAGCAGGCGACAACTAATCTCGATTACACGGCCGGAGTAATCCCGAACATTTCGAGCGTGCCTGCATGGGCATGGTTCGCAGGCGCGGCAGTTCTCGGCCTGGCGCTTTTGGGAGGCCGCCGATGATAAGAACCATTCCCATTCCGAAGACAATCAATCGCATCGGCTGCACGCCCCGCGGCGGATGCTGCGATGAATGCGGTGGTGGTCATCTGGGCGCTGCGGTGCAGAAGCAATCTGTTTTTCGGCCATCGTTTTCCGCAGTTATTCAACCCGATCCGATGCAGCGGGTAAATGAAGTCAGGAGGGTGCTCGCCATGCATCATCTGGGAGACACGGCATGCGATTCGGACGGCAATTGTTATGACACCGGAACCGGGCAGCTTCTAAGCGCGCCACTGACCACCGGCCCCGGTTGCGCGCCCGGTATCCCTTCGTGCGCGGCCAGCTCCGGAAGTATCGGTACCGCGGTACTTGGCACTTACCTGCCCGCGATCATCATCGGCAGCGTAGCCGCATTGCTTCTTTTCACGAAAGGAGGTCGTTAAGGTAATGGCTAAGCTCACCGGCACGGCGAAGAAAGCCTTTCTGGAACGCATGAAGAAGGGGCGGCGCAAAGCGGCTCGCGGCACGGCGAAGAAGAAGGCGGCGCGCAAACCGGCAAAAATGAAGGCAGCCAAAAAATCAGTCAGGAAGAAGACGGCGAACCCGCGCGGTAAGTTGCGCGGCGCGGCAAAGGCGGCGTTCGTGAAGCGCATGGCCAAGGCCAGAAAGGCGCAGGTACGCGGCGGTAAGAAGAACCCGAAACGGTCAAAGAGAGCTCCTGGAGACGTCACGAGCAGGGAGTTTCTGGTTAGGGTTGAGCGGATGCCCGGAGGAAAGCGCGCCGATTATGATTACGTTGTAGAAGCGGACAGCGCCGCTGAAGCCCGTCGAATCGCCCGCGAACGCGGCTATGGCGGTATCGGTCGCGCAACGCGCAGACACGCCAACGCGAGGAGACGCAATCAGGAAGCTGAGGCCTCCGCGGCGATGTATGAGACGTTCCACGGCAAGGCCCCGCGGCGGATCGTTCACTATGAGGAACTGGTCAAATTCCCGCACCACTTCGCGGAGTGCGGAAGGCTGGTCGAGCTCCGCATCAACCTTGACAGAGCCAACCCTCGATATCCGTTCAGCAGCTTTGGCGATTGCAAAGTGGTGACGACTCCGGACGGAGAGAACCTCTATTTCGTGGGAGGCGATCAGCGCATCAATCTGGACAATCTGGAAATCGGCGGCGATAAGGACATGGTGGAACTCGGCCCCTGCGTGTACATCTGTTACCACACGACGAAGGACTTTCACGACTTCGCGCCCATTGACTACGAGCACCATTTTGGCGAAGAGAACGGCGTCAGGCCAGTGTTGGCCTATGACCGCCTCAACAAAAAACTGTTTCTGATCGGCGGCGATTATCGTGTCAAGCGCGAAGGGATCGCCAACTAAGAGGAGCACATGGCAGAGCGCAGAAAATTCACCGTCGCAAGCAACCCGCGGCGAACAGGTTCGCGGCCACCGGCCACGAGGAAAGGCAACACAATGGCAAAATCACCGAAGAAGAAAAAGGCGAACGGTGGCGCGCATTATCGAAAGGCCACCAATAAACCCAGGACGATGAAGCGGCGAAGGAGCCACAGCAACCCGATGGGTCTCGGCGGTAAAGACCTCATCACCGGCGCTGTGGCCGGGCTGGCATCGGCGGTAGCTACCCGGCAGCTTCCGCAGTTGGTTCTCGGCACCGGAAACACAGGGCCGGAGGGATACGCGGCAAATGTTGTAGCCGCGGCTGTTTCAACGTGGCTGGCAGCGAAGTTCGGCGGGCCGGCCGCAGGACGCGGCGCACTCATCGGCGGATCAGTGATCGTGCTGGACCGCGTTTTGAGTGACTACGTTTCGCCCATCAGCTCCTATCTGTCACTCAGCGGGGTTGGCGATCATCAGGCGTACAGCAAACTGGGGACGATCCGCAGCGGGTTTTTCACTCATCCCGGCCTGCAAAATCCGGACGGCAGCATGTACGTCCCGGACCCGTACACGGCCGCGGCCGTGTCGGCAGTGGTGGCGGCATACCCGTCGCTCGCCGCGCCGATAGCAGCAGCAACAGGCGGCGGCGCCCGAATGGGAGCCGTCAACCCGAGCGCGCTTCGAAGGCACACCGCCAACGGAATGATGCTCAGCTCCCGTTTCCAGACGAGGTTCAATCAGTAAGCGGCGCGGAGCCGATTTCAATCCAAAGGAGAATACGACAAAATGTTTCTGATACTCTCAACGCTCTCAGCGCCGTTACTGTTGCTCGCAATCGTGGCGGCGTATTTTCTGACCCTTCATCGCAGACGTGTGAACGCATACGCGAATACCGCGATGACCAGCCCCAGCGTCTATGTGCCTGGCAAAGTGCGGACGGTTCAAAGTCCGTACTTTGACACTTACGTAGTGGCCGCGGCGGGCACCATCAACGCGGGCGGCGTGACGAAGATGTTTGGCAACGTCGCAGGCCTCGGCGGCATCGGGCCGAACATCACCAACATGCAGCAGGCCTTCCAGCTTTCAGGCGGCGAATCGTTCCTGCTTTCCGCTTTTCGGGTTGTGCCAGTCGGTTGCGGACTGCCCGATGTCGATAATTTCATGATCAATAACACCATCCGATTGATCATCGGCGCGGGGAATTTTCAATACTGCGACGCACCGGCCGAATTCTGGGCAGGCGGCGCAGGCGCATACGGCGGGACTTCGGCGGCCGCGACCAACGGCATACCCGACCCGCGCGCCATCGTGCCTTTCGATGTGGACCCGATCTTACTGACTGACGGCGTGAACTTCAGAGCCGAAATCATCGGAACGTCATTCGTGGCGGCCGCCAATTTCACGCTCCGCGTTTATCTCGACGGTCAGAAGACTCAGCCCGCGCAGTAAGGGGCGGCAGCAGCCAGACGACAGCTCACGGGCCTCGTTCGCGAGGCCCCTGGGCGATTTCAAAGAGGAGATTGGTACCGATGACGCCCACGCAATCGAGCAGCCCCGCAAATCAGCCCGCGTATGTGGAGGAGCCCTCAATATACCCCTTCACCTTCAACCTCACGGCAGGCCAGCACATCAGCGATGTAGCCGTAAACATCGACCGTGACGCCGATTGGCTCTGGACAGGCCTGAACGGCAGCAGCACCGGAGCCTATACCGTCAATTTTCGCTTGCCGTCCGGCCGCCAGCTCGCCAACGCCGAGATCCTCAATACGGATATTGTCGGAACCGCGAACCAGCCGACGCAGATCGGACCCCCGCCCGTCTACCGCGCGGGCAGCTCCGGCCCGCAGTTGACGATCACCGATATCAGCGGCGCGGGCAACACCGTCACGCTGATCTTTTCGGGCATTCGTCGCGTGCGCACCACCTGAGAAAGGCTCGCAGAATGCTGAACGAACCTTGGGTGGATCCGCGATCAGTCGATTGGACAGACAACCTCAACCCACTCACGAATCCCGGCTGGACGAAAAACAATAACCGCTTCGTCTATGAGGCCCTGACCGACCCGTACCTCATGGCGCTTCGCAACGCCCGCGGCATCGAGCCCCGCATCTATGTCGGACCTGATCCTCAAAACATGATCATTCCGGCCGGAACGACGCAGGATTACGAGGTTCCCATCGAGCCGAATTTCTGGCTCTACGCTTTGACCGCAACGCCGGAGGATGGCTTTGATTTCCTGTTGCAAGTGACAGACATCGTTACCGGCGCGACTCTTTTCAGCCAGCCCGCGCCAGCATCCACATTGAGCACGCGCACCAGCGGCCGCGGCCCTCAGTTTTTTCTTTCGACGCCTCATCTCTATGCCCCGCCGAGCTACCCGGTTATCCGTGTGATCAACACGGCGGCATCGGCGCGAACGTGCAGAGTGACTCTGTTCGGTTGCGTGGAGTATGACGTATGAGCCCGCTCACCCCGAATAAGTTCAACGCTCTGCTGGCGCAGAAACACACCGGGCTCGCCAATACTTTCCGCTTTGCCCTCGGCACCGAATGCGACCCGATGACCCGCAGGCCCGTCACCAGCTCCGGCCGCAATCAGTTGAAGCACATCCAGATCAATGCGACAGCGGCGGGCGACAACATCATCATCCCCCCGCTGGCAGGAGAGAAGGAAATTTTCGAGCTGTTCATGTGGAACGTCACCGCCCAGAACATCATCTGGCAGCAGGGCGAGACGGTAAGCGGCAACAGCATTGTGCTGACGCAGCTTCCCGCATTCCCGGCGACCAGCGGCTTCGTTCTGGGGATGACTTCACGCTGGGATATGCCGCACTGGCAGATCGACAACAATCAACCTCTGGTCCTTAATCTGAGCGGTGGAACGCAGGTTACCGGATACATCCGCTATCGAGTCCGGAACGGCATCACCGAATAGGTCTGGGGAAAAACCTTTCAAATGGCCCTCCCCGTTCTGGTTAATTCGCTTGCTCTGTTGCCGAGCAGCTCCGTTGTATCGGCCAGAACAGCGGGTATGGTGCCTCTGCCCACGGATCTGCTTTACATCTATCTGGGCTTCGCGGCCGCGAACGGTCTTGCCACCGCGAACGCGACCGGAAGTTACACCGCGCCAGTCAGCAGCGGTTTTCTCGTCGGGGGCATTTGCTTCGATGGGGCGAACGTCTGGACCGCCGACAATGACGGCATCAGCCCGCCTTTCGGTATTTCGCAGACCTTCACTCAATGGAACGATTCAACGCGTCTGCCGATCACGACAATCACACTGGCCGCCACCACAGGCAACGGCAGCACTTCCGGCGATTGCGTTGCCTGGAATGGCAAGGTGTGGCAGCTCGCCAATACAACAGGCACCGGACCCCCGCAGCTCATCGCAAATGACCTTTCCACGATTCCCCTTTTGCCTTTTGCAGCCGTGATGGACGATTCCAGGCTACTCGTAGCGGGCGGCCACCTGTACTACTTCGAGACCGAACTCGTCCTGGGTTCGCCGGTTATCTATCTGATTGTCGACGGAATAACCAAGATCGCGACGACCCTGCCCGCCACGAATTTGCCGGTGGCGATAAACGGAGTGGCAGGCACCGCCTGGGACGGTACGAATATCTGGGTTGCCCTGCCGACCTCCAATCAAATCGCGAAGGTGCAGACCGATGGCACGGTGCTGGCTCTTTACTCGGCCGGAGTCCCGCCGAGCCCCTGGGCTATCGCGGTCGATTTTACGGGTCTCGTCTGGCTAGGAAATTTCGAGAATGGCGGCGGGACGGTGGCGGCAGCCCTCGCGCTGTTCGATCTGACGGGTGCGCTTCAAACCACATTCGCATACGGCACGATCGCGGGAATCGGGAACATCGTTTCCGATTCTTTTACCGACAGCATCTGGGTGGTGTGGCATCCGCCAGGCACCGTCGAACAGCTCGATCAGTATCAGTTTCCAGCGGGTCCCGCGGCAGGAAAGTTCGTCGGCACCTTCGTCGGTATTCTCACAGCGGGCAACATCGCAGGCGGAACACGTTAAGCTCAAGAAGCCAAGGAGACAATATGAGTATCCGGACCGCTAAAGACAAAAAGAAGGCGAAGGAAGAAAAGGCGCGACCCGACGCCATGCACCGCGCGGTGAGGTTTTTGCTGGAGCAAGCCAAGCTGAATAACCGGGACATCACCACAGAAGCCGATCTGCACATGCAGATTCTCGATGACGAATTCGGCAACCCGAAAGAGTTGCAGGCCTTGAAAACGCCTCAGGGCCCCGTTGAAGTACACGCACCACCAGCACCACCGGCAGAGACACCGCAACCCGAAGCACAGGATACGGCCGCATTGCTCAGGCAGTCCGGACGTTTCAGACGAAGCAGTTGAAAAACGGCGGCGGGCGGCCCGCGACCTAAAAAGCCGTCCATCGAAAGGACACCATGAATCCGATCATCCTCACGTTGTTTTCTCTTCCCGTCATCGTATGGCTGACCCTGGCCATTACGGCAGGCTGGATCATCACCATGCACCGGCGTCGCCTGATCGCAGGCGCAGGCACCGTACCGGCGAATTTTCCGCCAGATCCTCTCATGCCGATAGGTGCCATTCAGGTTGGCAACAAACTCGGCAACACGGCTGCATTCGCCACCACCACCTTTTTCACGGCCCCGATTTCAGGATGGTATGCGCTCGGATGGGGCGTGCATATCGATGTGACCGATGGAGCCGGTACCATCACGCTCACCGTCACGCCACCCAGTTCCGTGGCGATCCCCGGCGTGCAGGCCGCCCCGGCAACCCCGAGCGATGGCAAAGGACCGCTGGCGCCATACTACATGGCGGCAGGTTCGGTCGTTACTGCGGCGGCCGCAGTGTCGGGTCTGACGGGCACCACCTTTGACGTATACGTATTCGCGGAACGGTTGTTCTAAAAGAAAAGGCACGTCGATGAGAAAAGCACCCGCCTGTTTATTGTTCCTGTGTGCGCTTCCCGCGTTCGCGCAGATCGTCACGACCCCGGCCATAGGAGGTTTCCCGCTTTCGGCAGGCGGTTGCTTTACTCAACCCGTAACCTATACCGGCGCCGCAGTCGGTTCAACCGTCTTCACCGTGAATCCGGAAACTTTCGCGGGCCCAGGTATCTGGTGGCAGGCCTACGTCAGTGCACCAAATCAGGTCACCGTAAAAGTCTGCGCAGGAATCTCCGGCTATGTGAATGCGGCGGTCTATGATGTAGGCCAATCGAGCGGCGGCGCGACCGGCGTAACGGCGGTGACCGCGACGGCGCCTATAACCAGTTCGGGAGGAACGACGCCGAATATCAGCGCGACCTATCAGGGGAACGGCGCAAAGATTCAGTCCTCGACCGGCACGACGACCACGAACGATTGCGTCAAATTCGATGCCGCAGGCAACACGGTGGACTCAGGCGGTGCGTGCGCGGCGGGAACCGTTACCGCAGTGAGCGCCACAGCTCCGCTGACCAGCTCCGGAGGAGCGACGCCGAATATCAGTGCGACCTATCAGGGCAACGGCGCAAAGGTACAGGCCTCGACCGGCAGCACCACCGGAAACGACTGCGTAAAGTTCGACGCGAGCGGCAACACCGTGGATGCCGGTGCACCTTGCGCATCGGGCGGCGTCAGCACCGTAAGCGCGACAGCTCCGCTCACCAGCTCCGGAGGAACGACGCCGAATATCAGCGCGACCTATCAGGGGAACGGCGCAATGGTGCAGGCCTCGACCGGCACGACGACCACGAACGATTGCGTCAAATTCGATGCCGCAGGCAACACCGTGGACTCTGGCGGCCCTTGCGCAACTGGAACCGTCACGGCCGTAACGGCCACCGGACCCTTGACCAGCTCGGGAGGAGCGACGCCGAATATCAGCGCGACCTATCAGGGCAACGGCGCCAAGATCCAGGCATCGACAGGCACCACCACCACCAACGATTGCGTAAAGTTCGACGCCAACGGCAACACCGTTGATTCGGGCGCGGCTTGCGCATCCGGGGGAGGTCCTACAACTCAAAATGTCGTCACCGGTTCGCGCAGCTTCAACACTGTGTTTCACAACACCACCGGCAAAGCGCTCTGGGTTTCGGTTGGCACATCTTCGACCGGCACGACTGTGTCTAATAACGTGCTCACTGATAGTTCGAATCCACCGACGACAAGCGTTGGCTTCAATTTCAATACCCCTACGACGTCTGGCAACTTCGTGGCGACCATGACCTTCATTGTTCTACCGGGAAACTTTTATGAGATCACCGCTTCGGCCGGAAATCAAATCGCTTATTGGGTAGAGTGGTCTTGATCAGCGGAAAGTGAGGTGATGCCACTTTGAAGGCTCTTGCCTATCTCGATGACGAAGACGACCTCAACCGCGCGCCGTAGCCCGCGTACCGGCGCGCCCCTGAAAATCGCGGGGAATCTTCCCCAAAAAAGGGGAGAGAGAGGGATTCAAAAAATGAGCATACGGGGAACATTGAGGCAGGCATGCAACTACGGCCCGGATGGTACAGCCACAGGGGCGCCTACATTCGTGGTCAACGGCCAGCAGCAGATAAATTATCTGAACCCGCAGGTGGCTGCCTATCTGGCCGCCAACTCCGACGCCTTTACGGCGCAGGCCGCGGGCGCCAATGTGCCTTTACCTATGTCCGAAATTCCATCGGGTTGCCCTCCAGGCACCGAGATAACTGCGACGCCTGCAATATTCCCGGCGCCAACCATGACCGCAGCAACGATCCCACACACCACTGCCATTCCGACCACACTGTCAAGCTTCTCCAGTGTGCCCTGGTATTACTGGGCAGGCGGCGCGGCGGCGCTGTTTCTCTTTTTGAAGAAATAGCTTCGCTCTCAGCAGCCCGCGCAAACCTTTCATCACGATACGCATCGAGCGTTTCCCGCGACGTGTGCGCCAATCCGGATGAGCCCCCCTGAAGACGGCCCGAATCCGTTTCATTTCCCATCCTCACGGTCGAAACCACCGCCTTCAGGCGGTCTGCTTTTAGCTGGATTTGAATACTGAGAGATGCGATGTTCTTCTGTGCGTTCCTCTACGGGGCAGTGATTCCCACATAGAAAGCCTCGGCCGTATACGGTTGGGTACTTTAGCGCCATTGAGGGCACGAAGTAGACCGCTCGTCGCTGGCAGCGCTCACCGCGTGATCCTGCGGCGATCCGAACTGTACACGCTTGTTCCATCACATCTCCTCTTCAGGCGACTTTCAGTCGCACATTGACGCTATCGGCTTTAGCCGATGAGTGGTTCACGTATTTTCTCCGGCTCACTGGACAAGACACCCGCAGCCGACGCACCGGCCGCCGATCCCCGACGAGGCAACAAGGAAGGCCAAGCAGGCACCGCGCGCACTGCCAGCCAGCGGCCGGAGGATAACCCCGCGGCACTTCAAAGGAACGCTTACAGAGCGCGCAGGTGCGAACCTCGTTACTCGACAACATAGCGCCGATTCATCCTCTCGAAAATCCTTCCATTCAATCACCACCTTTCAGTCGCAGATTCATTGCACCAGCGCGAAAACATCGAATTTTTCGCCCCGATCCCCGACCCACTCACGCCAGCCCACCCGGTAGTACCAACGGAATTGATCGAGAGGCGCGATGCGGTTCCGGTGCATCTGGCTTTCGCCTTTGATCGCTTTCACTGCGATGTCATGGCGAACAGGAATATCCGGCCGTCGCTCCGGATGCCACGAAGAATTGTTGATTAGCAGAGCTTCCGTTTCGTTGGCGAGCAGCAAGTACCCGTCAGCCATTTTGTCGAAAATATCGTTCACGTCCATGTGAGTGCCTCCCTGTTCACTTTTTCACTTTGTTCTCTGGGAACGTCCGTCATCAGTAATCCAGCGCAACGGAAGCCTGGGTTTCCGGTTGCCCGCCCTTGCCCCAATCGAGCAGGCCGAAAATCTCTTCAGCGTGCAGTTTCGCGGCTCGCACATTTGGCCAACGCGCCATATCGCGGATGCACGCGGTTCCATTGCCGCGTCGAGTCGTGATGATGACGTACCAGGCTGTCGCGTCGGAAGCGATGGTTATAACGAGCATGGCATCAGTGTGCGTCTAGCCTCGATCACAGGTCAAGAGTCCCTTTCGTTGTCTGTCCATCCAGTTCACCGGCCCCTACTGTCATTCGCCAGCGCCAGTTGAAAAGCGATTTCGTAAAGCGCCGTCACCACTTCTTCGAGCGTGCCCGCGACGTTACCCGCGTGCAACTCGCGCATCCGATCATCGGCGGCCGAACGAAGGAAATTAACCCGCTCCGTTTGCGATTCCATCACTTCTCCTTATCTGTGTGAGCATGGCCGCCAGATCCACACGGCAGAGTTTCAGCGCCATCTGGATATCGTCACGCACATGGTTAATTTCCGTCTGGGTTTCTTCATGCTCCCCAGTTTCCCGGCAAAAGCGGCCGTAGTGATTGTGCTTCTTATAGTCGAGCCCCGCTTTAGCAATCGCTTCGGTTGCCCGTTCCACCTGTTCAGCCAGAAACACGTCAGCCTCATCGATCAACTCTTCCAGTTGCCCGAATCTTTCGGTAATTTCGATCAGCATTGCTTCGGTCAGCATGTGAGTGGGCGGGTGTGAAGTTCCCAGAACGGATGTTATGTCAAGTCGCCTATCGTTTCATCGGGATGCCGAGCAAAAATCCGATCAGGACCAGAAGCGCGGCGCAAACCACAAGCTGTAGTGGTCCGAGCCGCCAAAGTTCCAGTTCCCGCTTGAGCCCCCACCGCGCAGATTTCAGCTGTTCCTCTGGCGCTGGAATGCGCAGGTATTCGACGCGATGCGGCGTGTGCGGAACAGGTTGCGCAGGGCAGCAGCATTGCACGTCTTCAATCGACGACATCCGTACAGGATCGGCCGGAAGCGATTCGACCGTCACCAGCGTATTCGGATATTGTGCACAGGCATCCATCAACGACCGGCCGATAGCTTGCGCCTTCGCTTCGGATGGCACCTCACCCGAGACAAGGAAACGGAATTTCATCGCCCGG
>Ga0210403_10002809_pt1 | contig 15518 bp, 12 predicted proteins | sample IncBWC19MmetaG_FD_150863 | JGI IMG/M metagenome (GOLD analysis project Ga0210403, IMG submission 150863) | Forest soil microbial communities from Barre Woods Harvard Forest LTER site, Petersham, Massachusetts, United States - Inc-BW-C-19-M | ecosystem: Environmental > Terrestrial > Soil >... | reverse complement strand
CTCAGCCGCATCGGAACAATTTCGACCTTCTCCACATCATTCGAGGCGGTGCGCACCTGAATCTCCGCGATCCCTGGAATCACTTGAGGCACGCGCACCGTCACATAAATGTGATACGGCCCCGCGTCTCCATCAAAAAAAACATCCGCGCTTCCCACATGCGCGCTCAAAGAAATCGCCGCTACCAACACAACCACAAGAATCCCGATCGCACGTAGCCGCATGTATCTCTTCAGTTCCATCCCACACACCTTCTCTTCCAATTTTTGCTCTGTGAATCTCTGCTTCCTCTGCGCCTCTGCGTTATCTTTTTCCTTCTTCCCTTTCTTTTCTCTTGCCCGTGCTCACCGCCTCAGCCGCCGCATCCAATCGCCCCACGCGAATCCCAGCCGCGACGTAACCACGCTAAACACGAGCGCTATCATCAGCAACGCCCAAAACCGTCCGCTCGTCTCCAAATTCCTGAATTGATATGGATCATAAATAAAATTCGCCGGATCAAAATACGCAAAATAGGCCGTCCCGAAAAACCAATTTCGCGAGCCAGGCGACATCAGAAAATTTGCAAACGGCCACTGCACTGCCGTGAAACTCAGCACAAGCGCCGGCCCTGTCGCTGCCGCCAGCTTCCATCTTCCCCACTCGCCCGTCTTGCGCCACAAAAGATCCAGAACAATCGCCGGCACGATCAGCAACATCGGAAACCGCAGCGGCACTAAGTGTGTGATGTGTTGATAGACAGGCCCCAGCTTTGGCTCTGCCGGAAACAACGGCAGTATCCACTCGAACGCCAGCAGCACCACCGTATAAATTCCCGCCACAACGGTGCAACCCCACTTCCACTGCGATCCCCACGCCGGCGCGATCAGCACCGCGGGAATCGCAATCGCCACCGCGAGATAGCACGCCGCGTTGTGCATCTCCGTCGGCCAGGTGCTGCCCGTAAGGATCAATCCCATCTGCGCCACACAACCCGCGCCGATAAAAAGCAAAAGCGCTCCTAGAGTGCGACGTATGCGATCCGAAGCGCGGCTCATCAACCCGGCCATCAGCGCCATCAACCCGATCTTGATCGACAGCGAGCCAAGCGAAAGCAATGTGTGCGGCGGACTAACAATCTTCACGTCCAGCCCGTACGCCTCGTGCCACCAATTGTCGAACGGCGCCGACGTGAGCATCGCAATGCAACCCCACACTGCAATGAACGCGCCGAGCGGCCCGCGGAATCCCCAGATTTTCACCGACGCTCCCTGCGTCGCCGCGTCGTGACCAAACGTCGCAGTCAAAATCATGTACCCGCACGCGATTCCAACCAGCACGCCCGTCATCTGAATCATGATGTGTGCGGGAGTCCAGAACGTGTCTCGCCCAATTGACATGTGCCACGAAATATCCCACGGCCCGCCGATCATCCCGCTCACAACTCCAGCCACCATGCACCAGATCGTCCACGGCACGGACTCGACCCGCGCGCCGACACCCGCACGCACGCTCACCGCCACCGGCGGCCTGGCTATGTGTTGTCCAAAAGGGATTGACTGTCCCATGGCTTGCAACTCCCCACCGCCACCACACGCGGCATTTTCGCATCACTTCCGCGAGTCTACACCCCGCCGCAGCTTCTGAACACTAACTAACCGTCAGCTTTACCTTGCACCACCCGTCAATTACGCATTCCGAGGCAATTAGTTTCTGTGCGCTGCGGTTAATGGGAACATTCCAAAAGCGTCTTCGTACATAGAAGTGCGGCTTGCATCAGCAGTCATATCCTCAAGGCCGCGTCCTGGGGGCTGAGTCCATGCGAACGTTGCTGGTCGAAATGAAACAAGTTTTACGCCGCCTCCTCAAAGCGCCGCTCTTCACCGTGATCACGCTCATCACTCTCGCCGCCGGCGTTGGCGGCAACACCGTCGTCTTCAGCGTCCTCGAGGGCGTACTCCTCAAGCCTCTCCCCTACCCCAAACCGAACGAACTCGTCGCCGTCTGGCACACCGCTCCCGGAATCGGCATCGACGACCTCAACATGTCCCCCTCCAATTACTTCATCTATCGCGAGCAGAACCAAAGCTTCCAGGACGTTGGCGTTTATAGCGGCGGCCGCGTCGCCCTGACCGGTGTCGCACAGCCTCAACGCATCGACTCTCTCAACGTCACCGACGGCACCCTTCCCCTCCTTGGCATTCCCCCGCTGCTCGGCCGCACCTTCACCCGTCAGGACGATTCTCCCGGCGCGCCCGATACCGTTGTGATCACCTACGGCTTCTGGAAGAAGCAATTCGCCGGAGCGCCCTCCGTCCTCGGTCAGAACGTCCTGCTGGACGGCGCTTCGTACCAAATCATCGGTGTCATGCCCCCCAAATTCCACTTCCTCGATTTTCAGGATCCCGCCGTCATTCTCCCCTTCAAGTGGGACCGCGGCAAAACCACCCTCGGCAATTTCAGCCAGCAGGGCCTCGCCCGCCTCAAGCCTGGCGTCACCCTTCAGCAAGCCAACGCCGACATCGCCCGCATGCTTCCTGTCGTCGTGCGTTCCTTCCCCGCCCCGCCTGGCTTTAGCGCCAAACTTTTTGACGATGCCCACATCGGCCCAAATCTTCATCCCCTCAAAAATCAGGTTGTCGGTGACGTCGGCAGCATGCTTTGGGTCCTCATGGGCTCTATTGGCATGGTCCTACTCATCGCTTGCGCCAACGTCGCCAATCTTCTCCTCGTCCGCGTCGAAGGCCGCCGCCAGGAGTTTGCTGTCCGCTCCGCTCTCGGCGCTGGCCCTTATCGCATCGCTGGAGAACTTCTCTTCGAGAGTGTCATCCTCGGCTTACTCGGCAGCGCCATCGGACTCGGTCTCGCCTATGCCGCGCTCCGCGTTCTCATCGCTCTTTCTCCCGCCGGTCTTCCCCGCCTCAACGAAATCGGCATCGACGGTCCTGTGCTCCTCTTCACCCTGGTCCTCGCTCTCCTCGCCAGCCTCCTTTTTGGCGCCATCCCCGTCTTCAAATACGCGGGCGTCCATTTGAACACTGGCATCCGCCAGGGCGGCCGCGGCAACAGCCAAAGTCGCGAACAGCATCGCGTTCGCAGCGTTCTCGTCGTCGTGCAAGTCGCGCTCGCTCTCGTCCTCCTCATCTGCTCCGGCCTGATGATCCGCACCTTCCGCGCCATTACGCGCGTCAATCCCGGCTTCACCGATCCTGCCACCGTACAATCCTTCAGCATCAACATTCCCGAGAATCAGATTAAGTCCGATGAAGCCGTCATACGCAGCTTCCAGGCCATGCGCGAGAAAATCGCAGCCATCCCCGGCGTTTCCTCCGTCGCCACTTCCACTCTTTTCCCCATGGACGGCAGTTCCAACAATGATGTCGTCTATGCCCAAGATCACCCTCTTGCCGATGGCCAGTTTCCTCCTCTCCGTCGTTTTGCCTTCATCACTCCGGGCTTCTTTTCCACCGTCGGCACGCCGCTCCTTGCCGGCCGGGATATCACATGGGACGACGTCTATCAGAAACGCCCCGTCGTTCTCATTTCGGAAAATTTTGCCCGCGACTACTGGCAGTCTCCTGCCAACGCTCTCGGCAACCGCATTCGCGTTGCCAGCACCGATGACTGGCGCGAAGTCATCGGCGTGGTCACCGATGTCTATGGCGACGGCGTTACCAAGACTCCGCCCTCCATGTGCTATTGGCCGCCTTTACTCGAGCGCTTCGAGGGGCAGGCACACCGCGTCGAAAGTTATACCCGGTTTGGAGTACGCAGCCCACGCGCCGGCTCGCAAGCGTTTTTGAAGGAATTGCGCGAAGCTGTATGGTCCGTCAACCCCAATCTGCCCCTGTCCCGGGTCGATACCATGCAGTCCTTCTATCAGGAATCCATGGCGCGCACTTCCTTTACCCTGATCATGCTGGCCGTTGCCGGAGCCATGGCTCTGCTTCTCGGCGTTGTCGGCATCTATGGCGTCGTCGCCTATTCCGTCTCGCAGCGCGTCCGCGAAATCGGCATCCGCATGGCCCTCGGCGCACAAACAAAAGTCGTCACCAACATGTTCGTTCGCCACGGCCTCATCCTCGCCAGCGTCGGCGCCGCGTTCGGCCTGCTCATCGCCCTGTTCGCCGTGCGCCTTATGTCCTCTTTGCTCTTCCACGTCAGCGCCATGGACCCCCTCACCTACGTCGCCGTCACACTCGGCCTGGTCGCCACCGCCTTCGTGGCCAGCTATCTACCCTCGCGCCGCGCCGCCACGGTTGACCCCGTCGAAGCCCTCCGAGCCGAATAGTCTTTGTCTCGTCCGAGTTGGGGTGTGAGGTTTGCGCCCGATCTATCGACTGCAGTTCACTTCCCCGCATGAATCGTCAACTCTCTTTGGTCCAGTGCGCGACTTTCCTTGTCCCGCGACTGCAACGCATCCGTAATAGCCCCTTAACACTATCCCTCTACTCTGCTGCGGGATTGTAGCGTGTGGGTAGAGCCAGCCGGACTCTATAAATCCAAATTCCTTCGCAATGGAGAACAAATGAAGAAGTCTTTTCGATCCGCAATCGTTTTGGCCGCCCTGCTTGCTCTCACAACTTCGGCGATCGCCGGGCCCGGTCCTGGCAAATCTCCCCGTCCCTCCTCGGACGGCGATCACGACCGCCGCATAAAGCACGTTTTTGTTATCGTTCTCGAAAACGAAGGCTTTGACGTCACCTTCGGTCCAAACTCGAAAGCTCCTTACCTTTCGCAGACTCTGCCGACCCAAGGCGTACTGCTCTCGCAATACTACGGCACCGGCCACGTCAGCCTGGACAACTATATCGCCATGCTGAGCGGGCAAGCCGCCACTCCACAAACGCGCAACGACTGCACTACCTACGCCGATTACATTCTCACCGGCGTGACTCCCGACGGCCAGGCCATCGGCACCGGCTGCGTCTATCCTGCCTCCATCAAGACTTTGCCCGATCAACTCAACGCCATTGGCAAAACTTGGCGCGGCTACATGGGCGATATGGGCAATGACCCGGCTCGTGAATCCGCAACCTGCGGACATCCAGCGCTCAACACTCCCGATCTGACACAATCCTCCGAGGCTCCGTCCGCCTCCGTTCCGTTAGGCGATCAATACGCTTCGCGCCACGATCCCTTCGTCTATTTTCATTCCATCATCGATTCGCCCGACTGCAACAAAAATGTCGTCAACCTGAATCAGCTTCCGCTGGACCTCACGCACGAAGAGACCACACCACACTTCGTCTTCATCACGCCAAATCTTTGCGACGACGGCCACGATGCACCCTGCAAAAACGGCCAGCCCGGTGGACTCGTCTCCGCCGACGCGTTTCTGCAGAAGTGGATTCCGCTCATTCAAGCCTCCAAGGCCTATCAGAAAGACGGTCTCATCATCATCAACTTCGATGAAGGTGGACTCTCCATCCAGGCCGGAGCGAATGGGCAATTGAGCATCGTTGCCTCTGGCTTGTTCTGCTGCAACCAACAGCCCGGACCTAATCTCGCGCCATTCCCGCAGTCCACGAACATCACCCCGACCATCTCCCTCACTTTCGAGAATTACGGCGGCGATCGCACTGGCGCCGTCCTTCTTTCTCCCTTCCTGAAGCCCGGCACGGTTTCCAACACCCCGTTCAACCACTATTCTCTGCTCAAGAGTCTCGAAGACATCTTCGACACCGACGAATATCTGGGCTACGCAGCCCAGCCCGGCCTCGTCGGCTTCTTCGGCTGTGTCACTTCCGACATCGCCGGCAAAGACCGCGACCAATTCCCCCGCTGCGAAAACCACTAACCCATTCACCAGCGACGCTATAAATAGTTCCGGCCCTCGACGATCATCCCGCCGAGGGCCGCTTCTCATTTTGTCTGTTGCGTTGCTCCTTCAGAGTGCAGGATGACTTGCGGTCCTCCCCGCGACGGTCAACTCCCGAAGTCCTGCAGGCTCAACCGGACAATCGTCTCTGTTTCAGTTCAGGGAATTGCGGACCATCTCGGCATGAACGATCAACCGCTGTGGAGCGGTGCCAACAAAATCAAACGGGTAGCAGGTAACCAGCGTTAACGTCGGCAACTTCGTATCGTTTAGGACTTCGATGGCACTAGGAAGAACAACGCGGAGCGACATAACTCGATATTTGAACGTGCCCGCTGAGGTGGTAAGCCGAATCTCGTCTCCTACTTTGATCCTTCGCAAGGAGCGAAAGAAAGTATCCCGATGGCCCGCAAGTCCAACGTTCCCGGAGGGGCCAGGGAGAGCGGTGCCCGGGATATGTCCAACGGCCAGCCGAAGTGTACTTGCATTGGAACCTTCCAGCACCCGTGTAGCGAGACCAACAGCCGGAATCTCGATCCTTCCGACCGTTGTTGTCCCGATTGACCGGTTAATGGTCGCGACGCGCGGCTCTTCAGTGGCGCGCGCAGAACTGCCTCCTGCTAGGAACAACACAACAGTCATTGCGGCTCTCACAACATTTTTCTTGGTTAGAAGAGTAAGGTTCATATATGTTTTTATTTTTCGGCTCCAGCTCGGGCCGGGAAAACAGAACTCCGCTCGCCTGCGCTCCGATTGGGAACCGTGGATAGGGAGAACCAAATGTCGCGGCTGAAGACACAGTAGCTTGTCGCGGAATAGCCCACTACTGGTCTCTAGGACAGAATGGGGATAGCAGTCCTCAGGACTTGTCCGGTTCGCTCTGCGAGCATCTAGTGGATTGGAAACCAAAGAATCAAGTCAGCGGATACAATGTCGATGTAACTTGCCACCATGGAGGCAACAGCGCAGTCGAAAGGCGAGGATTAGACATGCCAAAGTCACTTCTTTTCATTCTGCTGGTTACTGGTCTTTCGGTAACAGTGGCAGAGGCTCAGGACTATGAAACCGGAACCGTCTTGAAGTCGGAAATGAGGCCATATTCACAGAGCGCTGGCATCGCCGGAAACCAAGTCGTGTATTTCATTCAGTCCGGGAACGCTGTCTACCAAATTGCGAACCACAGCACAAAAACGGAGATGACCGTCGGGCAGAAAATACGGTATCGGGTAGGTAAGAATCATTTCTACCTGCTTAGCGAAAACAACAAAGAAACGAAGTACGAAATTGTAGGCAAGAAATAAAAGGCCTTTGAGAACGGAAGACGATGACCGGCGACTAGCAACCGCCTACTGTGCTGCAAGAAATCGGGGACTCCTCGTTCTAACGGTGAAGCAACAGGAGGCATCGTCATGGAAGACCGTTTGCGATCCATTGTGGTTCGAATCCGTGGGACTTTTTCGGCCCGTCCCCGATTGGTACTGGCGGCTTGCGTCGCCGCCGGAGTCTTTCTCCTATTCTTGTCCGTACCAAAGCAGAAGGATACGTCCGCACCCCCGAGTGGTGCTACTTTCGCGCCGGTTCGCGCGACCACAAGCAGCGAATTCCCTACGCCAGATGGAACTCGATCCCTGATTGACAACACAAAAGAATTCAGCACAGCGATGCCCGCTGGAGTGCCATCCAAACTCTATTCGCCGGCACCGTTAGATTCCTCTAGCGCGTACCGCGCGCCGCAGGTCGCGTATTCCGCGGAGTTAACTGTGGCGACGCGGGAGTTCGCGCATTCGCGCGCCAGCCTGGAAGAAATTCTTGAGCGCCACCATGGCTACGTGGCCAAACTACGCATGGTGGGCGAGCCAGCGGGGAGCATTCTTTCCGCGACACTGCGCGTCCCTTCGTCGGAGTATCGCTCTGCTCTCGCTGAACTGAAAGGAGTCGGCGTGGTGGAACACGAGGAAGAAGCTGCCGACGAAATCACCCAGCAACACAGCGAACTCGAAGCGCGGCTCGTGAACGCGCAGAATGAAGAGCAGCGCATCCAGCGAATTTTGCAGAATAAAGACGACAAGTTCAGCGATATTGGTTCTCTCGAACGCCAGGTAGCGGCACTGCACGGCGAAATTGGCCGCATCGAAGCGGAACGTTCTGCATCCAGCAGCCGCGTTTCTTTCGCCAACGTATTCATCTCCCTGCGGGAGGAACGCACCACGACTGCCGAGACGGTGGGAGCGAAACTTCGCAGCGCCGCGATCGGCGGTTTGAACGATGCTCTTGACAGCCTGTCCTCCATCCTCTTGTTCGTGGCAGGCCACGGCCCGCTCCTTGTTATGTGGGCGGTGCTGATTTATTTCCCGGCCCGCTACTTCTGGAGGCGCCGTTCGCAATTGGCTTTCAGCGCGGCTCAAGCTCCCAAGAATTCCTAGGACCTCACATGTCCGGTAACCGCGTAACCGGACATGTGCGCAGGGCTCGTCTCCACCACCACGCAGCTACGCAGACTTCGCCGTAGCAGGCAGACTGCCTTATCCTTGTGTCCGCTGTTGCTGTCACTGCTTGTCGCTCAGGCCGCCGCACGGCGTGTCTAAAATTGAACAGTTTCAGGAAAAAGTGTTTGCTATACCTGCGCCGTGATCGGGCACTTCCACCCCGGCGCGGCCCCCGCAGGGGTTGCGCTCAGATTTGGAAATGAAAGCGGGATGACCTCGACAGCCAGCCCGCTCCCCCGACTTACAACAATCTAATGCTAGTGGGCTCAGAAGTCCTGAATTTGAGAAATCCCGCGAGCTGCGGAAATTAGGAGGCGCTCACATGCGCATCGACCTGTACACGAAGACCATCCTCACAATCATCGCTTTGCTTCTTGCGGTAATCGTACTGAAACCGCTATTTCAACCTCAGTCCGCCATGGCAGAGGGAAAGTACGCCGGTGTCCAATTCTCGTATAGCGGGGGCAATCACGCGTTCTTCGATGCCCGCACTGGCGACGTTTGGGAATATGGTCAAGATGGTCACTTTCGCGAGCACCACAAAATCCGAGAGTTTGGTAAGGATCACGATCACTAAAAAGAATGGGGCTGGGAACCTGGGATTTCCGGCCCTTGGCTATCGCAGAGGACTCTAAATTTCAGTGCTTGGTGAGTCGTTACGGGATAAGCCTCGATCTCGCTAAGACCAATTCTACTTGTACGCTAACCGCGTCACGCATCCAATTGGATTGCTTCCGATTATGCAATGATCCAAGCCCGATCCGGCGAAGTTCTGATATTCGGCAAGCGCGACTAGGTCATCAAAGTCCCTCGTTAACGATCTTGTGATTTTGCGCTCTTGGCTGTCGCGTCTTTCAGGTGCGCAAGATGGATCACGCCCCAGGCCCACAACGATTCGAATAAAGGGCCAAGAGTTCGGCCGTGCGGCGTCAGTCGATAGCGCACTCGCAGCATCGGTCTTTGCTCTACCGACCGCGTCACGACGCCTTCCGCTTCGAGTTGCCGCAAGTGCTGCCGGAGCACCTTGATGGTTACTCCTGGCATGGTGCGTCGAAGGTCGCCAAATCCGATGGCACCATCGCCGAGGCGGCGAACAATCATTGGCTTCCAGCGACCCTCAATTACCCGGATGGCTGTGTAAACGGGACACTGGTCTCGTTCGACGTAGATTGCAGCCTGTTTGCTCATGTTTAGCACCTAAGGGAACAGGGTACTTTAAAGTGCCTACTTGTTGAAGCTACGCGAACAGACCTACACTTTGGAAATATGGCATCCATCCGCTTGTTCCGCGTGATTCTTCCCGTCTCAAGTATCGAAGACGCCGCAATCTTTTACTCTGCTGTCTTTGAACAACCAGGAACCAGGGTCTCTCCCGGCCGGCATTACTTCGATTGCGGCGGCGCCATCCTCGCATGTTTCGATCCGCGGGCTGATGGCGACGCCTGGGACGCCAGGCCGAATCCGGAACACATCTACTTCGCGGTGGATGATCTCGATGAGTGCTACCGGCGCGTGGGCGAACGACCGAACGGCTCCATCCTCCGGCCAATCGAAACACAACCCTGGGGCGAACGCAGTTTTTATTGTATGGACCCGTTTGGCAACAAACTCTGTTTCGTCGCCGAGAGTACGATGTTCACCGGCGGGCTGCTATGACTCTTACTACCTGAGGACGCAATTCAACAAAGCGAAGCAAGGGTCCGAAAGCGATTCCAACCCTCCAGATTCAATAGTGTGCCCCGGCCAAGCCTAACTCGCCGGGCCGCCTGAAACCTGATAATTTCGCGTATAATCCCGACCATCCTCGCAGGTCACAGGAGGCCTGAACATGCCGCTAAAATACGATGTTCGGCAAATTCGCGATGTCACGATTCTCGATTTGAACGGACGCTTGAGTCTCGGTGAAGCACTCGCCTTCGGTCCAGGCAGTGGTCTCGTGCTTAGCGAAACCATTCGCGACTTGATCAAGAAGGGCCAAAAGAAGATCCTGCTCAATCTTGCGGGCGTGACTTACGTCGACAGTTCTGGCGTTGGACAGCTCGTGGGTGCGTTGACGACGGCGCGCAATCAAGGTGGCGATATCAAGCTTCTGAAGCCCTCTGTCCACGTCCTCGATCTGCTGAAAACCACCAAACTGGACGGCGTGTTCGCTATCCATGAGGACGAATCCACCGCCATCCAATCGTTCTCCAGAAGTGCCGAAGCAACCGCGTAATTCGAGTACTCCGTTCTCCCTAATATGGCTCGCCCGGAAGCGGCGCCATCACCGGCGTGATTTTGCCCCAACCTTGCGTTTGCGCAGACTTCATGTCTTTCACCAATTGATCCGGCAGACGCGCATTCAATTTCGGGCGGCCCGCCTGATTGCCGAGCACCCAGGCAACGGCGGCAACGGTTTTCGACACGACTTGAATTTCCTTGTAATCAATCTTCTCCGGAGTATCGCCGGGACGGTGATAATCGGGATGCAGACCCGTGGTAAAAAAAGCGATCGGAATTCCCATTTTGGCGAAGTTGTAATGATCGCTTCGATAGAAGATGCGCTGGCCATTCGGCTTCGGGCCGAGATTATCGTGAGTCGCATCGGGAGCGGTCGTGTCGTAGAAATGGTTTATTCCGAGTTTTTGATAGTTGCCATTTACCGTCTCGATCGTCGTCTCCAGGTCGTCGCTGCTGACCTGAGGGCCCACCAGCATAACCTCGCCCGGATTCACGAGCACATGCATCGCGTCCGGATCGGAATAACCCGGAGTTTTGGTCCGGCCGATCATATCCATATTCAGGTTCGCCACCACCTTGCTCAGATCGACGGGAGGAAACTCATTGAAGTATCGCGAGCCCCAAAGGCCCTTTTCTTCCCCGCCGTTCCATAGAAAGATGATGCTCCGCTTGGAATGAATCCCTTTGGCGGCGCCTTGCGCGTAAGACCGGGCGATGGCCAGCAGGCCGGTCGAACCGGAACCATCATCGTCGGCGCCATTGTTGACGTTATGGCCATCGGGCAAGGGCGCACTCAAACCAATATGATCGAGATGCGCGCTGATCACCACGTACTCATTCTTCAGCACGGGATCACTACCTTCCAGGATGCCGACGACATTCTCGCCGTGCCCCGGTTCGCTGTGGATCACCACGTGCAAGCTCAGTTTCTTTTCCGCATTCAGCTCCATGGAATCCAGTTTCGAGTTGTTGCCCGCCGCATAAAACACCTGCGCAGCGCTCATCTTCTCGTCCTGGAATATCAAGTTGGTCGGCTGCAATCCAGCTACCACCGAGGGGACTACGGGGCACGCAGGCGGCTCCTGAAACTTCATCACTTGAAAGCTGGGGCCGTTAAGCGCTGCGGGCAGAGCAGGATTGACCATGTTCGTGAGTTGCTGAAAATCCGCGATCGCGATCACCGCCAGTGCTCCGCTCTTTGCCGCGTACGCTTCCGGCGTCAGGTAGTCAGTGCAATTTTCCCCAAGTGGACTCTGCATGTCAGCGCCCCGCCCGCCTCGGGCTGCGGCCGCCGCTCGCTGAGCGGCAATCTCGGGCGGCAGGCCCGCAACCACGACGATCTTGCCGCGCACATCCAGACCTTCATACGGATTGATCTTGGACTTGTTGATCACGTAGCCGTTGCCTGCAAATACCAAGCCTCCGCCAACGTCGAACGACTCACCCAAGGCCGGACCGCGAAAGCCTCCGCCGGCCATCGTCCAATCTTTCCCATATTCCAATGCAGTGGTTCTCGGCCCTCCGGGAGTGACAGGGCCCCCGCGGCGAACAGGCGCGGGCGTCGTGAGCGAAGCTTTAGTCTCTGCCGCGACCACCTGCTTGCTCACAAGCTCGATCGGCATCAAATAGGGCTGCAGCGGGCCGTTCGTGTGATTCGTGCTCCCGCCCGGCTTCAGACCCCACTCCGCCAAGTGACTCGCGACATAGAGCGCTGCGGTGTCGTAACCGCGGGAGGGAAAATTTCGTCCCTCGAGCTGGTCGGAGGCCAGAAAATAGTCATAGATTTTCATTTCCTCTTCGCTGATCGAGTCCGCGACTCTGTACGGGGCCGCTTTGCTAACCCGGGCCGCGGCGGAGTTTGATCCTTCCAGCAATTCAGCCGCTCCGAAGGTAAGGAGCACGCCAAGCGAAACAAAACACAAAAAGGAACAGCCAGCAACGATGCGCTTCATAGGTCCTCAAGTTCCGTCGGGTTCGAGAAACGGCGCCATCCTAACTCAAGTGTGGGGACCTCAACAATAGACTTGGAATCGTCCGCATCACTATATTGACGGTTGTCGGGAATTGCGATTTCTGCGGTGCGTGATCAAACAAGCGGCGGAAAGCCTATCGCTGGCGACGGAAGGATAACTTCCGTGTAGCCGACCACTCGTCCGGGACTGTCGGAAAAGTTGGAATGAGACATATCTCTCGCGATATCGTTGCTCCCGCGTGCTCCTTGGTGTAGAGATGGAGATTATGGAGACACTGATTCAGGACTTGCGTTATGCCCTCCGTATGCTTCGAAGGTCCCCCGGCTTCACCGCCGTTGCCGTGCTTACCCTGGCCCTCGGTATAGGAGCTAATACGGCCGCCTTCAGCCTCATTGATGCAGTCATGTTGCGCATCCTGCCGGTCAACAGGCCTGACGAGCTGCTGCAATTAAAAAGGCAAGATCCCCGATACGTCGGCGGAGCCTCGCCCGACTTCAGCAACCCTCTGTGGGAACAAATACGAGACCAACAGAACGTTTTCTCGGGCGTGTTCGCTTGGGGCAATGACGAATTTGATCTCGCTCGAGGTGGAACAGTACACCCCGCGGAAGGGTCGTTCGTGAGTGGCGACTTCTTTACGACCTTAGGGCTCCGTCCGGCTGCCGGACGCTTGATTACGGGCTCTGACGACTACCGCGGCTGCCCAGCCGTGGCTGTTCTAAGCTATGGGTTCTCGCAAGGTCACTATGGCGGCGCAAGCGTCGCTATCGGTAATATCCTGTCGCTCAACGACCATCCGTTTAAAGTCATCGGCGTCGCTCCGCCTGGCTTTTATGGAATGGACGTGGGTCAAGAGTCGCAAGTCTATGTGCCGATCTGCACTTCCGCGATTCTTGGTGCACAATCACTGGAAGCGCGCTCCCTGTGGTGGCTGAACGTGGCCGGCCGGATAAAGCCCGGCATCAGTCGAGCCCAATTGAGCGCCGGACTCCGGGTACTTTCCCCTCGCATATTCACCGCCGCTTTGTCCCAATACTGGCCCGCCGACGAGCAGCGGAACTTTGTGAAGGAGACGCTGGTGGCGACTTCGGCTGCGACAGGAACCTCCGTTACCTTGCGGCAGCAATTCGACCAGCCCTTACAGGTTCTGATGGCCATTGTGGGCCTCGTGCTGCTAATTGCCTGCGCAAACATTGCCAGTCTGATGCTGACCCGAGGCGTTGCCCGTGAAAAGGAAATCGCGGTAAGGCGCGCATTGGGTGCAAGCCGGTGGCGGCTAATTAAGCAACTCCTCACGGAATGCATGCTGATTTCTCTGATGGGTGCGATCGTCGGACTTCTTTTCGCGCGCTGGGGCTCTGTTCTTCTGATTCGCAGTATCTCCATTCACAATATCTACGCGCTCGGGAACATGCCTGTGCTTCTCAATCTCTCGCTCGATGGCCGTGTTCTTGGATTCACCGCTGCGGTTGCCATTCTCACCGTGGCTCTGTTTGGCATCCTCCCCACCCACCGGTCCACAAGTGTATCGCTGATCTCGGCCATGAAAGGTATCCGAACGATCGAATTGGACCGTCCGGCTCGGTTTCGAAGCCGCAAGTTGATCGTGGCGTCGCAGGTAGCGTTTTCGCTAGTACTATTGGTGGCCGCTGGATTGTTGTTGCGTAGTTTTGCAAAGCTGGCGACGCTCGATCCCGGCTTTGATCCCAAGAATGTGCTGATCGTGTATCCCAACTTGTGGCAGGCGAAAATACCTCGTGATCGGCGTCCCACCACACTCGACCAAATCCAGAACCGGCTGCGGGCTCTTCCTGGCGTCCTTTCTGCAAGCCGCTCATCAGTTACACCTGCCGAAGTGAGCTACGGGGCACATAACGTTCACACAGAGTGGTCCAAAGGCTTCACAGATCCGGAATCTCTGTCTATGTCCGTCAACGTCTCGCCTGAATATTTTGGAACGTTGCGAATGCAATTCGTGGCAGGCCGCGATTTCAATGGCGGCGACACAGCCACCTCTCCCATGGTGGCGATCATTGATCAGACGGCGGCACGTCGCTTCTTTCCAGACCTGGATCCCGTTGGCAGAACACTCTGGATTGACGGCATTGCGGAGCAGCCCGGACCGCCGATCGAGGTTGTGGGCATCGTTCGCGATGCCAAGTACCAGTCACTGCGCGAGCAGATTCACCCCACGGTCTTTTTCCCTGCCACTCAGGCTCCAGACCTCTTGATGGCGGATGCGTTCGAGTTGCGCACCGCAATACGACCTACAGCGCTCATCTCGTCGGTCCAGGCGGCCGTAGCATCTGTGAACTCCGGGATTTCCCTTGAGTTTCACACGCTGGCGCAGCAGGTAAGCGACTCGATGGTCCAGGAGCGCCTGCTGGCCCAGCTTTCCGGCTTCTTTGGTTCCTTGGCATTATTGCTGGCCTTGATCGGTCTTTACGGTACGGTAAGCTATCTTGTGGCGCAGAGGCGAAGGGAGTTCGGGATCCGCATGGCACTGGGGGCGGAACCGGGTTCAATCCTTCGGCTGGTTATGCTCGACGTTATTTCCGTTGTCGCTGTCGGTCTCCTCGCGGGTATAGCCATATCAGTGGCAGTCACAAGACTGCTCCAGCAACTATTGTTCAGGATAGGTCCTCGCGATACCGTGACTCTGGTCGTGGCAGTGGCGGCACTGTCCATGGTTGCGCTAGTCGCAGGATACCTGCCCGGTCGACGGGCGACGAAGATAAATCCAATGGAGGCGCTAAGGTACGAATAGCTCTTCGCGCGCAACTCTTCCTCGGAAGAATCTTGGGCAAACGTCAGGGGATTGGTGGCATTCACGGCTATCGTTCCCGAGTGACGGCCAAGCCGGAAGTAATCTGGGTCAGAAGGGCCATTTTGCGAAATCGCGTCTGTCTCAGTCCACTCGCCTGAATAGTCCGGTGCATTCAATAGGTCGATGCAACACCACCTGATATAAATCTTCCTTCCGGGGGGTGGTGTTTATGACGCAAGGTAAATACGTGGAGCTTTCGGTGGCGCAGCGGG
>Ga0210403_10002808_pt1 | contig 15520 bp, 15 predicted proteins | sample IncBWC19MmetaG_FD_150863 | JGI IMG/M metagenome (GOLD analysis project Ga0210403, IMG submission 150863) | Forest soil microbial communities from Barre Woods Harvard Forest LTER site, Petersham, Massachusetts, United States - Inc-BW-C-19-M | ecosystem: Environmental > Terrestrial > Soil >... | reverse complement strand
GATCGGACATACTTCTCTCGCGGCGTTGGCACAAACCGTGAACACAAAATCCAGTTTGGGCGCGCCGGGTTCTGCGAATTCAGCCCAACTTTTGCTGCGAAGACCGGCTGACGGGACGTGAGCACTCTCCAGCTGCCGGATCGCTTCTGATCGAACTGCGCCCGATGGATGGCTCCCGGCGCTGTATGCGGTGAACGTAGGCCGGCCTTTGAAGTTCAGGAGAGCTTCCGCCATGATCGAGCGCGCCGAGTTACCGGTGCAAAGAAACAAGACGTTGTAGTTCGTTTGTGGTGTCGTTTTCTCCATCGCTTCCTGGCTATGCTTCGGAGCTACAGCAATCGGGCCCGTAACAAGGCGCGCTCGCCACAGGCTGTTCAGGCAAATTATCCTGCAAGACTACGAATACTTCCCACTCGTTGCCATCCGGATCGCGCACCCACGACTTGTCCTGCGAAGCGTAACAGCACTCTGTTTTCATCTCGTCGCGCGTGACTAGTCCAGCCTCTGCCCACTTCTCCCGCACCGCTAGAACGTCGGCCGTGGATGAAACCTGAATTCCCATGTGCGACAAAGCCCCTGCCCTCTCGAATCGGACTTCGTTCAGAGTGAAATTGAGAGGCGGGTTTTGAACATCGAATTTTGCGTAGCCTTTTCGGACCTTGCTGGGCTCAACTCCAAACATGTTGCGATAAAACGCGGCGCTCTTTTCCAGGTTGCGTACATTAATTGCCAAATGCGCTTTCAGCGCACGGACATTCAATCCTTCCATTTCATCCTCCATATATTCGGATAGGCGAATGTGATCCACATTAGAACCTTTACTCACATATGTCAAGGCGAATATGTTGTGCTAGGCTTATTTCATGACGGTAGCCGGCAAGAACGTCCCCTCGCTCGACCAATTGTTTCAGGCACTAGCGGATCGGACCCGCCTTCGTCTCTTGAACTTAATGTCGGAAGGGGAAGTCTGTGTGTGTTATTTCGTGCAGGTTCTGAACGCACCCCAGCCAAAGATCTCGCGCCATCTGGCGTATCTTCGGAAGGCCGGGATCGTTGCTGCGCGGCGCCAAGGCAAGTGGATGCACTATCGGCTTATGTGGCCCACTGATTCGCACGCGGCAGATATCCTAAAGACGGCAATCGCGGCCATCAAGCAAGACAAGGAATTCCAGCGTGATTTGCAGCGGTTGAATCGGGCTTGCTGCGGCTCCCAAAGCTTGGTGAACACGCTGGGCGCTCCGCTGCCCTCGTTTTCGGGATACTAGTTAGGATCTACCGCCGAGTGGCTAACGCGACAGGCCGGCGTCGTGTGACGAGTGGGATCCCCGCTGTTTGCCTAGCTCCAACTGAAACGCGTGGTGAGTAAGGTCAGGATTTCTCAAGAACAGATCAAGCAGGGGATCTTCGCCCGGTAACGGATGCGTCGTGCGCGGTTCCTGAATCGCGTCCAGGCTTTCGGGGTGGACCATTAAGTTAGGGGTCACGCCAATATTTCCTGCCAGCGTCTGTATGAATTTTTCCACTTGCTCTTTTTGTGGCTCAGTTCTTTGGGTGAATTCCACTCCCATCCCAATTTCTGGATGCATGACCCGCACAATTCCCTGCGCCCTTACCTCGACTTCTGCAGCACTCATCGACAGAGTTAGCGTTGTCTGAACTGGAAAGGGGGAAGGTAGTTCCAGATAGCAGCCCCCCAGACTTAAGTCGGTAAGCTTGCATGGCACGGGCGGATCGTCTTGCTCGATCTGGGGAGAATGACTGCTGAGCCACGCTTTAAGTTGAAGTTGCGGCTCCGGTGCGAGATCGACGAAACGGATTCCAATTTGATGCTCGGCATTTTCCCAAGCAACTTCGCCTGCAGTCTTCAAAATATGTTGGGTGCCCGGTAGAGTAAATCGCACCTGCATCCGCTGCCCGCTTTTGAAACGGGGAGCCTGAACAAGAGCAATGCCACCTTCTCCGATGTCAAAGGTAAACGCTGTTTGTTCGCCACGAACGCCATCCCGAGTAAGGGTTACCTTGATTTCGACGGGGATGCGGACATTGCGGCGCCGCTCGGCTTTCATAAGAGCCCGAGCCGCCCGAAAGCTACTCTTGGCCCGCTCGACTGATATCGGTTTGTAAAGCACAAAATGCGCGCCCAATTCGAAGATGCTTCCTAGAGTTTTATCGCCATCCACGATGGCAACTGCGACAGCGTGCTTGTTGCATGGGGCGGAACGGGCGCTGTGCAGTACCTGTGAGGCCAGTTGCTCGGTGCAGTCCACTATTACAGCCTCAAAACGGTGGCGAGTAAGCTTCCGGATGGCGGTATCGGCGTCGGCGCAGTGCTGGACATCAATCTCCAGTTCGTTCAATACGCGGCGCAAAATGCGGACGATCTTCGTGTCGGGACAAAGCACAAGGGACTGCAGATTCATAAAGCTATTCCGGAGGATAAGGCGGGCAGGGAGCCCTGAAGTCAATGTAGGATTTGGACTGATCCGCCGTCAATGGAACCCTCAGATCTGAGGATTACTCCGGTAATCTCGAACTCCATGCCAGAAGCGGCTTCTCGGGGAATTAAATCAGGAGATGATCGGAAATCCACGTTGTGCGATCCAGCCACGTCGTCATTTTATTGACTCTAGTCCCGAAACTCTGTAGAATCATTAACTTCCGAAGGTTGATTAAGTTTTCCCAAATGCAGCCGATATTTCTGTGGAAATCGGAATAGTAATGGAATCTTTGCCTTGAGAACTGCAATCTAATGGTTAATGAGAAATCATAGGACGAGGCACTAACTATGGCTAAGCGACGTGGCAATCCGAACTGGGGCAAACCCGAGCCGATTGGACCCATCACCCCGACGGTTACGGAGTTTGAGCAAGTGGTTCGGGAATATAAGCTTTCCCCCGACCAGTACCTGCGCTCTACGCGGTTGCGCGAATGGGCGCGGCGAAACAAGAATTCGAAGTACATTCCTGAGCCTCTGCTGGAAGCGTGGGGCTTCGAGATCGAATCGACACTGTAATTTCATTGAGGGTAGAGCTTTGGGCCGCCGAGAGGCGGCCTTTGCTTTTGTCCAATCGAAGTTAGAGCCAGATGGTTCGCTTGCTACAATCACCACATCGATGAAATCGGAGACACCATTTACGGACGTTCCAAGCGCGGTATCTGAAATTCGCGCCGGGAAAATGGTCGTGGTGGTGGATGACGAAGACCGGGAAAACGAGGGAGACCTAACCCTCGCGGCCGAGAAGGTCACTCCTGAAGCAATTAATTTCATGGCGAAATACGGGCGAGGCTTGATCTGCCTGGCGATGACCGAGGAGAGGCTCGATCATCTTCGTCTTGGTCCGATGAGTTCCGAAAACACTTCGAATTACGGCACTGCATTCTGTGAAGCGATCGACGCCCGCGAAGGCGTGACCACGGGTATTTCGGCGTACGACCGTTCGCGCACAATTCAGGTTGCAATCGACCCGGCTACCCGGCCCACTGATTTGGCGCGGCCCGGACATGTCTTTCCTCTCCGCGCTCGAAAAGGTGGGGTCTTGGTACGCGCGGGCCAGACGGAAGCCGCGGTGGATCTGGCGCGGATAGCTGGATTAATCCCGGCGGGAATCATCTGCGAGATTATGCGCGAAGATGGGACCATGGCGCGAGTCCCGGACCTCATCGACTTTTGCGAAACTCACGACATGAAGATGCTGACGGTCGCTGAGTTGATCCGCTATCGGTTGCAAAACGAGCGCTACGTTCACCGGATCGGCGAGGCAATGCTGGGAACGCGCTACGGCGAGTTTCGACTGATCGCGTACGAGAGCGAAATTGATGGTGGAGAGTCGCATGTGGCGCTGGTTTACGGAGACGTGGCGTCGCCGGAAATTCCTCCTGACGCCGCGGTGCTGGTCCGCATGCACGCACATTGTCTGGTCGGCGACGTTTTCGGGGCTACTAGCTGCGATTGCCAGGCTACGATGAGAGCTTCCATGCAGGCGATCGCCAGCGAAGGCCGCGGCGCGCTGATCTATTTACATCAGACTTCCAAAGGACTCTCGGTTGACAGGATTGGTGAGCGAACATCACTTAGTTTTCACAAAGATCGCATGTCTATGGCATCCGTCGAGGGTGAGCGTAAAACTCAGCGCGAGATTGGTATTGGAGCGCAGATATTGTCCGATCTTGGTTTGCGCCGGATCCGCCTGCTGACAAATCATCCTCGTAGAGTGGCGGCTTTGGAAGGGTTTGGAATAGAGATCGTGGAACACGTGCCGGTAGGATTAGAGAAAGTTGATGCTAGAAACTAAAACGGCTTCCGCAGCACGATTTCGCTGTCATTAATAAAGAATTGCGCCGCACACTTCTCTGATCCGCAGATTACCGGCAGCAAGCCAGCAATCTGCTTTCGGGTGATCAGCCCGAGGGTTCCACAGGATGGGCACGAAAGAACTGCCCAATAAGGATCGGCCGACTCCCCCACCTTGCCCGCGTTTTCCAACACAAAGATCGTTCCCGGAGACATTTGCTCCGGAATCCATTCGGTCAGGATGTCCAGTTCTCCAACCATCTCGCCTCCTATTCGAAAAAACCATCAACTAACGTTTCTTAGCCTCAGGAAGCTCTTCTTGTTTTTTGCTGCCCTTTTTTGTGACCACGAGAACCTTCGGGAACACACGTACTAGCCTTTTTTTCGCCACGAATTATTGCCCGTACCAGCCGTACCTTGTCACTGAGGCATATGGTTAACATCGGCTGGCGTGAGTTTTTGAGGATGTCCACGATCTGTTGAGGTGAGGTCTCCAGGTACAGCCTGGAACCATCGGTCAGCAGGTGATAGTCGGATTTTCCGCCTACTGTTTCTGCCAATCTCTTGCTGAACTCGCGTTGCAGAAATCGCACGACCTTACGCACTCCTTGCAGTGAAAAGCCGCGCCGCCGCAGATCGCAAATCACCGAAACTTCCACGAGATCGTCCATCGAATAAAGACGACGATGTCCCTCACGCAAAGGCACTACGATCTTTCGCTCATCCCACCATTGCAGTTGACGTAGGGTAATCCCCGTCAACCTCACAACATCCCGGGATGTAAAGCTTTCCTGCATTGTGATGTTTCAAACACGCAGAACTACTTTTGTTTAAAACATTCTAGGTGGGAAAGTGCAGGTGTCAACGACTGATTGGATTCAGGCGTTGACTAGAGGTGTTCGTTAGGAGGATAGACGGGAAAACATCTGAAGAACGCACTTTGATGCTGAAGGCTAGACCCGCTGGGGGGTGTCGGCGAATTCTTCAGAATTCGCCACCATCACCGGGGAACTTCTTCCAATTGTCCTTGTTCGAGCTTTTCCTGACATTCGATGCAATGCCTTGTCCAGGGCACCGCTTCCAGGCGCTTGGGATCTATTTCCCTGCCACAAGAGATGCATTCTCCGAACTCGCCTTCGCGCATGCGCGACAATGCCCCTTCGACCATTTGCAGCAACTGGCGGTCGTTATTGCTCTGATGAAACAGGAACTCCTTGGTATAGGAGCTCGCGGCGCGGTCCGCAATGTCTTGCGCCGAATCCTCATCCACGGTCCGGCCATCTTGTTCGATACGCGTCACCATGCGGCGGAGCTCGCCTTGACGCGTTTCCAATCTATTCTTGAAGTATTCGAGTTTCTTTTTGTCCATGATATTGCTTTCGGCGCGCAATCTTATCTCACAATCCGATTGTTGTTAAATCAATCGAGGCTAAATCAATCGAGGATCATATGCGCTCAAAATGAGATGCGTCAACTGCCTCGTCGGATTCGTGAGTCTCTCAAAAAAATAATCGCGAACGCGGTTGGTCGCGTAGACGCAGGTGTCTCCATCTGGTGCGTGAGCGTCAGCCCACGGTGCGAAGCTGTGCTCCGCTGGGTAGACACCTGCCGGACGATTAAGTCAGTGGAGGCTTGTTTCAAGTTGTTGGTCTGGATTGCGAAGGCGGTGGCTAGTGTGTAAGCGGTGCGGACTGTCAGTTCCCTATTTCTTTTTCATAAAAGGCAGCCTTGAGGCCACCTTGGCTGCGCTTTCCAGTTGCTGTAGATCATCCAGCGTGAAGTCGCGGCCGGCAAGTTTGAGATCTATGGCCTTCCTGCAAACCTGAATGATTCCCAGCACATTTTGATCTGCATCCGTAACTGGTGCGGACATAAGTTTCTGGATTGGCGCAGGTTCTTTCTGGCCGGTTTCTTCGGAAGGCGGAAATTTTACGGTTTCGAAAATACTCACGTGTTTCACTTTTACGAAATTATTAAACAGTTCCACTTTCCTGGTCAGCACGGTATGAACCGCAACCGCTGAGGAACTCGACACCGGAATCGATCCGGCTGTCTTCAATTCGTGCGGAAAAACAAACGTCAGCAGGCCTTTTTCTAAACGCAACAATGCGACTTCGGTAGGGCGCACGCCGAAAGCGCTGCCAACTACAGAACAGAATTGTTCTGCATTCGGTGCGCGGCTCAATGCCTCTTCAAAAGTAACCTGCTCCGGTGCTCGCGCAGTCGCCGCCGCTGCGCCAGCTTTCCCCGATATTTGCTGAGCTTTAGTCACGTTAGTTAAATCACAACTGAGACTGAGTCCGCGCCAGAACACACAAATGTTGAGGCCGAACTCCGTAGAGTTAGTGTCCATGCCCAACCATTCGGGATCAAGTTACTAAAGAGAAGAGGCTGTTGCCTTCGCGTAACTCCATTTACTCGCGGCTGAGTGGAAACGCACGTTCGCGCCACCCGCGGATGCCGCCTTGCATGGAAAGCACTTTGGTGTAGCCCATTTTTTGCAGATTGTCCGCAGCCATAGCGGAACGAAAGCCGCCTCCACAGTAGAGCACCAGTGGCGTGGCCGGGTCAGGGACTCGATTTTCGATATCGCGTTCAATAATTCCTTTGCCGAGGTGGACCGCGCCGGGCAGATGATCCGCGGCGTATTCGCTCTCCTCCCGCACGTCGACCAGCAGAAAGTTTTCACCGCGATCAAGCTTCGCCTTGACATCCTCGAGGCTAATCTCGGTCACACGCGACCTGGCATCCTCAACTATCTTTAGAAAACGAGGAGAATGTGGGTGAGTCATAAGCGTCTCCTATAAAATTGCACCAATCGATTGTAAATCGCGGCCGTCGAAAACTCTTGTAGACCCCAGACGTTCCCCTCTGGGATGAGCGAAGCTCATCTCATATTTTAAAAAGCTAGCCGCGGAGCTTCGCTCCGCTTGGGCGGACGAGGGCATCCGCCCCTACGCGATTCCATCCCCCATAGCTGTTCGATGCTAGACTGCGAAAGCCCAGAACCCCAGCATGCGTGAACTGACTTTGCTACCAGCCGGCGAGATGGCGCGGCGAATCCGTCAAAAAAAGCTTTCAGCGGTTGAACTGGTGGAAGCTCATCTGAAACGAATCGACGTACTAAATCCCAGCCTCAACGCCTTTGTACAAGTAACCACCGAATCGGCGCTTGCGCAGGGGCGCATTGCGGATGTTGCGATATCGCGCAATGAAAACGTGGGACCCCTGCACGGAGTTCCGATCAGCATCAAGAGCGCGATCGACGTCAGCGGAATGCTATGTGAGGCCGGGACGCGGCTGCGCGCCGGTCATGTCGCCGCTCAAGATGCGCCGTTGGTAGCGAGGCTGCGTCACGCCGGAGCGATTATTTTAGGCATGACGAACACACCCGAGTTGCTCATGGCCTGGGAAACTGACAATCTTCTTTATGGGCGCACAAATAATCCATGGGACGTTTCCCGCACGTCTGGTGGTTCCAGCGGCGGTGAGGCGGCAGCGATCGCTTCAGGATGTTCCGCTGGTGGTGTCGGCAGCGACGGCGGAGGATCCATTCGCGTGCCTGCGCATTTTAGCGGCATTTGCGGCCTGAAGCCGACACCTGGGCGGATTCCTGCAACCGGGCATTTCCCATCTTCCGTCGGTCCGTTTGCTCTCACAGGAGTTGTAGGACCCATGGCTCGCACCGTCGTAGATTTGAAAGTGCTATTCGAAGTCATGCAGGGGCCTGATGACGGCGATCCCTCATCCGCCCCAGTACCGGTGCGCTGGCCGCTCGAAGAAAATCTCAAGAACATTCGGATCGGTTATTTTGAAGATGATGGACGCGCTCCGGTGACGCCTGAAACCCGCGCCGCCGTGCAGTCGGCTGCGATTGGCTTGCGCAATGCTGGATTTGAGGTTGAACCGTTTTGCCCAGATGGGCTTGAGCTCGCACGGCAAATCTGGTGGCAATTTTTTGGCATTACGGGTGGGATGTTGCTCGGGCCAATGTTGAGAGGGCACCAGTCGGATATTAGCCCGTTGTTGAAGCAATTCTCCGGCTGGGTTGGCGCCGAACCGCCGCACACCGCACAGTCATTACTGGACATGTGGATGCAGCGTGACACGATTCGTCAGCAGATATTCAAACAGATGCGTGAATATCCAATTCTGCTCTGTCCCGTTGCATCGATTCCAGCATTTCGTCATGGAGAACGAAGTTGGGAAGTTGAAGGCCGGGAGGTCAAGTATCTCGACGCGTGGAGTTACTGTGAGTGGTTCAACCTCCTAGGCAGCCCAGCTGCTGTAGTTCCAGTCGGCCAATCGCAAGAGGGTTTGCCTATCGGAGTTCAAATCGTAGGGCGCCCATGGGATGAAGAATTGGTGCTGTCGATTGCGGCGATTGTGGAAGAACAGTGTGGCGGATTTCGGGCGCCGCCCATGGCTCTCGACGTATAGAAGTTCCGACCCAGCGGCTGAATCCCTTTGAGAGTTTAATCGTAGTGCGGAAAGATTGCCCTGAGCGCAGTCGAATGGGCGCCGCGCCACACAAAAACTCTTCACTCAGCGCTGTCCATCGAATGATTTGTCACCGCCACTTTTTTAACCCGGGCCAAATCTCCGCAAGCGAGCCGAACTTGGCTCCTTTACAAATGAAGACTGGAATGTTCCGTTCCAGCGCATAAGGATTGTCCGATGTGCCCACAAACGTAACTTGTTCGAAGAGCGCTTTCAATCGCTCTTCGCTATCGTCGAGGACAATCAGGCAATTTCCCGAATATCCTCGCGGGCCCCAGAGAAAATACGTCTGGTGTCCACTCAACGCGGGAGGCAATCCATAGCGCGGGCCGAAGAAGTCGATTGCGCCGGCTTGTCCGTAATCCTGAGCGAAAATTCCGCAGCCGGGCCGTTCGTCCGCGGGAATCTGTTGCCATGCCTGCGCTACCATCGCGACCATCTCCGTCCAGCCAAACTGGTCAGCAAAATGTTGCGGTAGGATTGCTCGCATGTGACTGTGCTCGCTGCGCGGAATCTTGAAAGGCAGGTGATTCATGTATGAAATGAATTGATCAACCGGCAGAATTGGCACGGCGAGCGGAGCAAACCACGCCCCGACGGCAAGTAACAACACCACCCTCAAAGGTTTCAGCCAGCCCCAGCGTGAGCGCTCAATTCCGATTTCAAACCTCACGGCGCCCGCAGCTATGAGCACGGGATAAACCGGGGCCAGATAATAATTCTTGCCATGCAATACGATGAATACCGTGAGGCACACGAGATACGCGATACCGAACATTAGATACGGCCTGAGCCTCGGGGAAAAAAGCAGTGCGAAAAGACCAGGGATCCAAAGCAGATCGGACGGGCCCATGATCAAAAGCTGCTGACCAAAATACTGAAGAGGAGACAGCTGAACGTCTCTCCCCTCGGCCCGAATATTGCGCATAAGTTCAAGGAAGGGCCAATGGTTTTGAAAGTTCCAAATGACGTTCGGGAGAAAAATTAGGAATGCTGCGACGCCTCCCAGCCAAATCCACTTGTTAGCGAGAGTGCGACGTTGTTCGGTAAGGAGCAATCCAACCACGATTGCGAAACCCAATATCGCAATTGAATATTTTTCTTCCAGACCGATTCCCGCAACTACCCCAAACCACAGCCAGTAGCGCGGATTGTCGCGGTTGATAGCAAGAATTGCGAAGTAAACGCATCCCGTCCAGAGAAGCGGTTCGAGACAGTTCGTTCCTTGAAGGCTTCCGTCTGAGAGGTACATGGGCGCGACCGCAACTGCGATTCCGCTGAGTATCAGAGCGTAGCGGCGGCCACCGAACTCGCGGGCGATCATGGCGGTTAACACAACTATTGCTGAGGACGCGAGCGCCGGGACAAATCTAACCGCACGAAGGGAATCTCCCATAACCACTAGACTGATTCTGGTTAAGAACGGAATGAGCGGCGGCTGATCTACGTATCCCCACGCCAGATGCCTGCCGCACGCTATGTAATCGAATTCGTCGCGGAAATAGCCGTAGCGATTGTTGAATACACAATGGAAAACCAGTTTCGCGCCTGCAATGGCCAGGACGACAAGCATCCCACCTCGGAGGAAAGATTGATGGTCAACGTTTGAATTTGAATGCAGGCTTGTCGAATTCATAACATTTGTGTTTTCATCCTGAGCGAAGCGAAGGACCCATGTATTGGATTCGGCGATGCATAGGTCCTTCGCTTCGCTCAGGATGACAAATGATTTATGGCACGAACCCGTCTTGGTGCAGTCTTCATCCTGTATTGCAGTCTTCATCCTGTATTGTGCAGTCCGGCGGCAATTCCATTTATGGTCGCACCCAACGCGTAATTTAATTCGTCCGAGCCGTTGCCCGCCCGTTTTCTTCTTAAGAGGTCGACCTGAATCAAGCTAATGGGATCTACATAAGGATTGCGCAGCCGGATTGATCGCGATAACACCGCATTATCTTCGAGAATTGCGTGCTCGCCCGTAAGAGACAGGATGGCCCGGCGGGTGCGCTCAAATTCTTCGACCAGCACCTGCCAAACCCGCTCTCTTAGCTTCACGTCCTCGACAAGTTCAGCGTACATTCTGGCGATGGTTAAATCGGCCTTTGCCATGGCTAATTCAACGTTTCGGATGAGGTCTGAAAAAAGCGGGAACTCTTTTCTCATGTTGCTTAACAACTGCCGTTGCTGCGAACCCTTTGCAGCGAATCGCTCAAGCGCATAACCAACACCAAACCAGGCGGGAACGGCGTGCCGACTCTGCATCCAGCCGAATACCCACGGAATCGCGCGTAAATCTTCAAGACCGCGAGCTTGAGAGCGGCGCGGAGGCCGTGAGCCGATGCGCGCGTGCTCGAGTTCGTTCACTGGAGTAGCTTGTTCGAAATACTCAAGCACATCTGGATTCTCGGCAATGTTCTTGCGGTAAAAGCCATAGGCATCCACGGACATTTCTTCCATGGCCTGGTTCCATTTCTCGTCGCTGCCGGCTTTCGGGCCGTCGGGGCGGGTGAGCGCCTCAAAGCAAGCCGCAATCATAATTTCAAGATTCCATTCCGCCAGAACCGGATCGGCGTATTTCCAATTGAGCACTTCGCCCTGCTCGGTTACGCGAATCTCTCCCGAGAATTCTCCTACAGGCTGCGCCAGAATTGCTGCATGGGTTGGACCTCCGCCGCGTCCGACTGTGCCTCCCCGGCCATGAAAGATCCGCAGCTTGACACCATGCTCTCTAGCTACGCGATGCAGTTCACGATGAGCTTTGTACAACTCCCAAATGCTGGTTAACATGCCGCCATCTTTGTTGGAGTCGGAATAACCCAGCATCACTTCCTGCCAGTTGTCCCACGAATTCAGTAGCGCCTTATAATCCGGTCGTTTCCAAACGCTAGACATTATTTCTGGCGATGCGCGAAGCGATTCGATCGATTCGAACAACGGAACAGGCATGAGTCCCGGATCGTCGCCTTCGGCTGCCAGTGAAACCCCGGTAGTACCGGCAAGACGCAGTATGGCAAGAATGTCGTCCGATGTTTCGACCCCACTGATCACGTAGTTTCGGATCGCGCCCGGCGGGTAGGTCTTCTTCAGGTTGAGAATACTTTCGAACGTTGCAATTACTCCTGATTCTCGGGGATTGCTGGCACTAGCCGACGACATTTCATTCAGAGCTTCCGAGTGCAGGCGGGCATGCTGACGAATGTCCAGAGTCGACAGCTGAAAACCGAACGTGCGTACTTTTCGGAGCAGGGGACTGAAGATCAAATCCGCGAGACGATGTCCGCAATTGGCGCGCAAGCTATCGCGAAGAAGCAATAGATCACATTCAAATTCGTTCAAATTCGAATATGCATGCGCAGTCTCGGCGCCGTCGCGAGTGTGGTCGAGTCGAATAAGGACGAAGTTCATGAAGCGTCGGTATAGTTCAGTCTCTGAAATGCGCGCTGACCGCGAGTGCTCATCTCCAATGCGAGCGCTGTAGTCTGAAAGGCGCGACCGAAGCTTATCCGACACCGGGACTTGGCCCGATGAAGAACTGGTTCGATCAATCGCTCGCTGAACTTCTGAAATGTAATGCGTGATGATTGCGCTGCGAGCCCTCTGAAGAGCCTCGCGGGTGGATTCCGCGGTAACGAATGGATTGCCATCCCGATCGCCGCCGATCCACGATCCGAATGAAAGAAGTTCGGGCACATTTTCGTCTTCTAATTCCAATCCATAAACTTCAGCGAACGAATCTATGACTTCCGAATAGAGACGCGGAAGCGCATCAAAAATCGACATCGGATAGTAATCAAGGCCCATGCGAATTTCGTCCGACACGAGAGGTTTTTCCACGCGAACTTCATCGGTTTGCCACAGGCTGGTAACCTCCGCGAGAATCAGATTCTCTATGGCTCTCGCCTCGGCCTCTGAGAGTGGCAAGCGATCAAGGTTCTCCAGATGCTGCGCGATGCGGCGACGCTTGAATAACACTGTGCGGCGGGCAACTTCGGTAGGATGCGCGGTGAAGACCGGCACTACTTTCACTTTACGCAATGACGCCATTGCCGCATCTGCAGGTATCCCAGCTGCACGCATTCGCAATAGCGTTCCTCTGAATGAGCCTGCCAGAGGTGGCTGATCATGGACCTTCGCGGCTCGCCGTCGTCTTTTGCGGTGATTGGTCTCGGCAAGATTGGTTAGCTCGAAGTAAATTGCAAAGGCTTTCGTGACAAGATAGGCGTCCCCTACATCCAGTTGTTGTACTGCTCTTCGCGCTTCTAACATCTGCGGATTTTCGAAACTCGCGCCGGGCCCTTGCTCGGCTGACTGTTCGCGGGAAGTGATCAGGAGGCGTCGCAGCTGTTCCACCACTTCGAAGAGTTGCTGACCAGATTGTTCGACCAGGACTCTGCCCAGCAAGACGCCCAGCGAGCGAACGTCCCGCCGCAAAGGCTTCTCTTTGGAGCGATCGTCGGTGCTCGCGGTGAGTTCCTCGAGCCGGCTGCGCTGATCATCGGCGTTCCAGAGTGGCGCGTCTGCCATGGTGCAAGCAATAGTAATTCATCAGGGATTCGAGGAGCTTTGCCGGATCAAAGACGAAGCAGATTTTCGAGGATGTCTGCTGGCTCCGGACGCTCCGAGTAGTCGGGATCCATAGATGCATAGCCGACGATTCCATCGCGGCCGAGAATGTATGTCGCGGGTATGGGAAGCTGCCAGGAATCGTCGCCATTAATATGAGGCAAATTGACGAACGAGCGCCGATAGACAGACTGTTGATATTCAGGAACGCGATATACCAGTCCAAACTTGCGCGCGGTTTCGTTATTTCTGTCGCTCAGCAGAGGGAAACGCAACTTGTGTTGATCCACCATGAAAAATGACTGTTGCACGGTTTGCGGCGAGATGGCGAAAAGGGTTGCGTCAGCTTCGTGAATTTGCGGCAGGAGCAAGTTCATCGCTTCCAATTGGCAGACGCAGAACGGACACCAACGTCCACGAAAGAAGCAGATCACCAGGCTCTTTTTTCCAAGGAGTTCCGTGGACGAGACATTCACTCCATTGTGATCCTGAAGTTCGAATGGCGGAGCGGGAGAGCCCACAGCTAAGGCACTCTGAAGGATGCCGCTATCTCTGATTTCTCCAATGGCACGAGCATGTATGGCTTGGGTCTCAGGAAGCGCATACTTCGCGATGAGTTGCTTGCGTTCGGCGAATTGCTCTCGAAGGGACCTGAGGTCAAGCTGGGTTGCGGATTCGTCGAGCGAACGCCATTTCATTTGATCTACATTCCTGGAAGCTTCATGCCGGCGAACTTTCGCGCAAAACTTGCTTTTCCCATTTGCTTGAACATTTTTCGCATCTGCGCATATTGGCGCAACAGATTATTGACTTCCTGCACGCTGGTCCCGGAGCCGCGGGCGATGCGTTTGCGGCGGCTCCCGTTCATCACTTCGTGGTGCAGGCGCTCGTGAGTTGTCATTGAGTTAATAATGGCCTCCACGCGATTGATCTGTTTTTCGTCAACTTTGTCTGCGGCTTTTTGTAATCCCGCGAACGGGCCGACGCTTGGAAGCATACCCATCAGGCTCTGAATCGATCCCATTTTTCTAACCTGCCGCAGTTGATCGCGAAAGTCCTCGAGTGAGAATCCATCTCCGGCCATGGCCTTGCTGGCCATTTCGTGGGCTTTTTTCTTGTCAACGTGCTGCTCGGCCTTCTCAATTAAAGAGAGAATGTCGCCCATGCCAAGAATGCGCGACACAATGCGGTCAGGATGAAAAGGTTCCAAGGCGTCGTATTTTTCGCCGAGGCCAATAAACTTGATAGGCTGGCCGGTTACCTGGCGGATGGAGAGCGCCGCACCGCCGCGGGCGTCGCCATCCATTTTCGTGAGTACCACGCCTGTAAGAGAAAGTTTCTTGTGAAACTCTTCAGCGGATCGCACGGCATCCTGTCCGGTCATGGCGTCCGCTACGAATAAGATTTCCTGCGGATTGAGCAGGCGTTTCAGCGACTGCATCTCGTCCATGAGTTGGTCGTCGATGTGCAGACGGCCTGCTGTGTCTACGATAAGCACGTCGGAGCCGGTGTTGATCGCCTCTTTCCGAGCTTCTTTAGCCAGGCGCTCGACTGTGGCTGTGTTGGCTTCACCGACTTCTCCTTCGTAAATGTTGGCCTTGATGGCCTGAGCCACAACCTTCAGTTGCTCACGCGCGGCTGGACGGTAGACGTCAACCGAAACCAGCAATGGCCGGTGCCCGCCGTTTTTAAACCAATTCGCCAGTTTGCCGGAAGTCGTAGTCTTACCTGATCCCTGAAGACCCGCCATCAGAACGACAGTAGGAGGTTGCGAGGCAAACTTTATCCGGGCGGTATCCTTACCCAAGGTTTCGATTAACTCGTCGCGCAGAATCTTGATGACCTGCTCGCCGGGAGAAAGCGCGGTGGCAACCTGCTGTCCGAGAGCTTTTTCTTGAATGCGATCGACGAGCTGCTTTACGACTTTGAAGTTAACGTCCGCCTCGAGCAAGGCCAGCCGAATCTCGCGCAACGCCTCTTGAATGTTTTCTTCGTTGAGGACGGCCTGACCGCGCAGCGTCTTGAACGCGCGCTGTAATTTTTCTGAAAGATTCTCAAACATGGTTAGAAAGATAGTTTAACAGGGCTGATGAGCGGGGCTATCCAGGGCAAAGATCGCTACTTGTATCAGGCGGAAACTGTATGGAATCCTACCTTTGGCACTAG
>Ga0210403_10002805_pt1 | contig 15527 bp, 15 predicted proteins | sample IncBWC19MmetaG_FD_150863 | JGI IMG/M metagenome (GOLD analysis project Ga0210403, IMG submission 150863) | Forest soil microbial communities from Barre Woods Harvard Forest LTER site, Petersham, Massachusetts, United States - Inc-BW-C-19-M | ecosystem: Environmental > Terrestrial > Soil >... | reverse complement strand
CGAACACGCTGCGGATATTCACATCCCGCGAAGCCTTGAATAGGAACCAGGCGATCACTCCGTTCATCACCACACCGGCGGCCGCCACCCACATCATCAACCGGGGATGGACTTCGACCGGATTGTAGAACCGCAGTCCCGCCGCGTAGAAGATATAGAAAGCAATGACCACCAGACTCACGGCATTGATGAGGGCGGCGAGGACTCCGGCGCGATGATAGCCAAACGTCTTGGTCTTGCTGGGCGGACGCGACTGCAGGAACAGCGCCACCCAGGAAAGCGCCATGGCCAGCAGGTCACTCATATTGTGTCCGGCTTCTGACAGCAGAGCCAGGCTGTGGGCGCGGATTCCGGCGAAGGCCGTCACCCCCACGTAAAGAAGGGTCGCAATCAGCGAATAGCGCAGGACCCGCGCGCTGCCTTCGTGGTTGTGGCCGTGGCTGTGCATAGTTATCAAGTTTATCAACCAGGACTGGCGAAATATAGGGCCAGCTCTGGCAGATCGGGACATCGGGTAATCGGGTAATCGGGACATCGGAGATGCCAGCGGTGTCTTCGTGTTGGGTCTTGGTTTTTCTCAGCCCGCTATAATTACGATTTCATGCACAATCGCCGCAATTTTCTTTTCGCTATCGTGGCCGTGTGGGCCGTCGTCTACTTCGCCAGCATTTTTACTCCTCCGCTACTGGATGACGCCGATACCGTCCACGCCGAGGCGGCGCGCGAAATGGTCACCGGGCATGATTGGGTCACACTGCACATCGATCTGGGTTTCCGCTATCTGGAAAAAGCCCCGCTCATGTACTGGGCCGTGGCTTCGAGCTTCAAGCTGTTCGGCGTACACGACTGGTCGGCACGGCTGCCGATCGCCCTGGGCGTGCTGGCCCTGCTGCTGATCGTCTACCGTCTCGGACGCCGCATCTACGGCGAAGAAGGGGGCTTTTATGCGGCGCTGGCGCTGGCCACCGGCTTCGGTCCGTTCATTTTTACCCGCATCCTGATTCCCGATATGGCAGTCGGCCTATGGATGGCCCTGGGTTTTGACTTCTTCCTCACTACGCTCGAACAGGAAAAACCGTCACTCTGGCTCTCGTGGGGCATGGCCGCCACTATGGCCCTGAACGTCCTTACCAAGGGACTCATTGGCCTGGTCTTTCCGCTAGGCGCCATCTTTGTTTTTCTGCTGCTGACGCGCAACCTACGCCATCTGTTCAAGCTGCATCTGATTTCAAGTTTTCTTGTTTTCCTCGGGATTGCAGCACCCTGGCATCTGCTCGCGGGCCTTCGCAATCCCGCGCACGGGCCAATCATCATGGCGCCCGGACCCTTGACGCATGACCAGGGTTTCTTCTGGTTCTATTTCGTCAATGAGCATTTTCTGCGCTTCCTGAATAAACGCTTCCCCGCAGATTATGACACCGTGCCCTTGTGGCTTTTCTGGGGACTGATGCTCTTGTGGCTGGTGCCGTGGACGGTCTTCACGCCGCAAGCTTTGCTGCAGATTCCCCGGAAGGCCGCCGACTGGCGCGCCGGACTCAATCGCCAGCAGCAGGCGACCCTGCTGTTCGCGCTGTGGGCGGTCATCGTCCTGGTGTTCTTCAGCTTCTCGAGCCGCCAGGAGTATTACGTGATTCCAGGAGCGCCGGGTGTGGCGCTGCTGATCGGCGGATGGCTGGCCTACGAAACGAACTCGACGATACAGGGCCCGCCGTGGCGCTGGTGGAAGATCGCATCGCAGGTGCTCACTGCGATCATGGGCCTGTCGACCGGTGTTCTCTGGTCGTGGTTGGTCCTGCTTCTTTCGAACTTCTCCAACCGCCCGAAGTATTACATGACCGGTGGTTTTGCCGGGCTTGCTGCGGCCTTGCTCGGCGGCTGGTTAGCGTCAAAAACTATTTCTCCAGCGGACCATCCAGAGCGGCGCTGGGGAAAGATTTCATCGCTGGCGCTCATGGTGCTAGTGGGCCTGCCGGCCTGCTATGCCGCGGTTATGCTGGCCATGCACGCGCAGACACCTCTGTCCGGTTACGATATCGCCGAACTGCTCAAGAAAAACCCCGAGGCTTACAAGCTCTCGTTCGGACACTTTCTCGATCTCACTCCGAAAGCTCTGGGCGCCTTCAAGCTCCCACTGCTGCTGACCGGACTGGCTCTCGCAGTTGGCACGGTCCTGAATTTCATACTGCGCCGCGACGACCGCGCCTTCCCCGCGAATGTGGCTTTGGCCCTGATGATGGTGGTCGTACTCTACCAGGCGCATACAGGACTGGTGATTTTCTCTCCCGTGCTGTCGTCAAAAGTACTGGCTGACAAGATTGCGCCGCTGTGGAAGCCCGGCGACATTCTCGAAGCGAACGGAGACTACGAGGCCGCCTCCACGCTGACGTATTACATGGGCCAGCAGATGCGCATGCTCAACGGACGCGACTCCAACATTTGGTACGGCTCGATCTTCCCTGACGCTCCTGCGATCTTTGACGACGATAAATCCTTTGAACAATTATGGCGTGGGGAGAAGCGGGTTTTCTTTTGGACTGAAGAAGACAAGATTCCGGCCTATGTCAGCCAGGCAGGCTACTGTCAGGTGGCAAAGTGGGGCGGGAAGTTGGTCCTGACGAATGACCGTAATCTTTGCGGGGCAAGGTAAAACAAAGAGCTTCACCACGGAGGCGCGGAGTCACGGAGAAAAACGTGAAGACAGGTACTTGGTAATCGGTACTTGGTATTTGATCTTGAAGAATCCGAGTCTTGCCAGGTTCGTTAATGCCGCGATCGGCGACAAATACCAATTACCAAATTCCAAGTACCTGTCTTCACGTTTTTCTCCGTGACTCCGTGGTGAAGCTCCTTGTTTTTCAAGCTTGTTTGATCTTTCCGTTTTCCAGCAAGAATACCTCTCCGCGCCAGTGTACTTCGTGTCCGGCATAGCTGCCGAACCAGACACCCAGGGCCACCAGATCGCGCAAGGGCAACAGCCACAGGCGGCGCAGTACGGTTTCATCGTGCAGTAATCCCACGCCTATCACCAACGCGAGGACCAGCCGCATCAGGCTGGCGCAGGCCAGCACGATCCATGACCACCAGGCGCCGGCCGAAAACAACACCGCGATAATGGCCCAGGGCAGCCCGAAGGTGAGGGCCAGGCCCAAATATCCGGCACGCCGTGAGTCGCGCGTGCTGCGCGCCCAGCGCATCTGATGGTCGAGAAAGTGGCGCAGGCTGTAGGGGGGCAAGTGGGTTTCCACCACCAGGTCGCTCATCACCACTTCCATACCGGCATTGGAAGTGCGTTTACCCAGTTCGAAATCATCCGCCAGATAATCGACCAGGGGCGCCATACCGCCGATCTTGCTGAGAGCCTCGGCATTGATGGCCAGAGTGGAACCCAGCGCAAAGTGGATGCCTTTTTCCACCTGCCGCGCCGCCAGTACACCGGCAAAAAAGTCGGTGCTGATGCCCAGGGACTCCAGCTTCGAGCCAAGGGTCGCGGCGGCAATGCCCTTGTAGAGCGAGGTCACCATCCCCACTTGGGGGCGCTCGAAGTGGCCCATCACGCGGCGCAGGTAATCGGGCGGCACAAAAATGTCACTGTCGTTGATGAGGATGTGCCCGTGGACCGCGTGGGGCAACATCTGCACCAGATTGCTGGCCTTACGGTTGTTACCCAGTATCTCGGGGCAAAGCACCAGCCGAATCTTGCAGGTAGGAAACTCCGCGGCCAGACGGTACACGGCCTCGGCCGCCGGATCGTCCGCCTCATTCACCCCGAAGATAATTTCGTACACGGGATAAGCTTGCAGGCAGTGGCTGCGGAAGCTCTCATACATCTGCGGATCAACTCCCCGCAGCGGCTTGAGAATCGAAACCGGCGGAGTAAATTCCGGCACCGGCCGGCGGCAGTCACGGCGGAAGCTGCGCGCACTCCACAGGCAAAGCGCGTAGTATCCGGTGCCGCATAAGGCGAGCACCGCCGCAACCATCGCTGGGACAAGGATGAACATGAATTCAAGTCAGTGGGATGCAGTTATTCTACGGCATGGCAGAGAAAATGCGAGGATGAATCTGTAGTCAAATATCGACTGTTATTGATTGCAAAATTTACCATGAACGAGTAAGCAATTCCCGCAGAGAAGGAAATTGGGACATGCCTATCGAACAAATGAACGTCTCGCTGTCACCACAGATGGCCCGCTTCATCAGGGACAAAGTGAGAAAAGGGGAATACACGAATATCAGTGAAGTGGTGCGCGATGCTGTGCGCCGCATGCAAGAGGAAGACGCACGCAGGAAAGAGCGGGAGTTGCTCTCCAGTTTCGAATCCCGTCTGACCAAAGAAGAGCACGATGGTATTCGCCGCGGCGTACAGCAGGGGATTCGTGACATCGAGGAGGGCCGCTACGTCGAATATGATGCGGACGGCCTGAGAAATCTGGCCACTAATCTCGTGGGCGCTTCCGTCAAGAAGCTTTCTCGCCGTCATAAAGTCAGGTGAAATTCCACTATAAGATCACGGCTTCGGCCCGGAAGAACCTGCAGGAAATCGCCGATTATTGGACGAGCCGGACCGATCCTGATGTGGCTTTGAGGATTCTCACCAGCATCCTGGAGACGATTATCACTCTTTCTGGCCAGCCAAAGGCTGGCGCCGGAGCAGATCAGTTTGGACCAGACGTAAAGAAGTTCCCGGCGGGCGACTACACAATCTACTTCTGTGGGCAGTTAGCACTGTTCCAGTGTACACTAATACCGTATGAAGAATATAACTCTGAGTGCGGACGAGCACCTGATCGAGCAAGCTCGCCTGGTCGCCCGGGCCCAGCATAAGACGCTGAATGCGGCGTTTCGCGAGTGGCTGCTTCAGTTTACGGCCCAGGCCGGTAACGAGCAGGAATTTGTCTCCCTGATGAAGCGCCTTCGGCACGTCAAAGCCGGCCGCCGTTTCAGCCGCGAGGAAATGAATGAGCGGTAGGTTTTTCCTCGACACCAACATCTTCGTCTATTCGTTCGATGAAAGTGAGCCTGCCAAGCTAAAGAGGTCGATGCGTCTCATCCAGCAGGCCGTGGCGTCGCGCAATGGGGTCATCAGTTACCAGGTGGCCCAGGAGTTCTTCAATGTCGCCCTGCGCCGCTTTGCGCGGCCGCTGACCGAAGCCGACGCCGAACAATATCTGAGCACCGTGTTTCGACCGCTTATGGCCGTGCAATCCTCGCCAGCCCTTCTCGCCGAGGCCCTTCGCATCAAGGGTAGATATCGGCTCTCATGGTATGACTCGCTAATTGTGGCCGCAGCGATTGAAGGCCAATGTGAGGTCCTGTACAGCGAGGACCTTCAACATGGGCAGCGGTTCGGTCATTTGAAGATCGAGAATCCTTTCTTGTAGTTCGGATATACTCTACATAGCCAAACGCCATCCCCACCACCTCGATGCAACACTCTTCTGGCGTAACGTGGTGTGCTGGAATCATGCAGGTTCGCCAGTCTGCTGGAGAGTGCCCCTATGATGTTTTTTCGTTCCCTTGCGGCTTCTTGCCTGTTGCTGATTGCCGGGGCGTCCGCTCAAAACGGCCCGGCGCCGGTCGATCAATCCCAAAGCGTAATCCGGGCCACCACCCGGCTGGTGGTGGTCGACCTGGTGGCGGTCGACGCCAACGGGAAACCCGTTCCCGATCTCAAGCAGGAAGACTTCACAGTGCTTGAAGAAGGTGTTCCGCAAAAGATTTCCACCTTCAGCTTCCAGCACCCGGATCCCCAGGCGCATACGCCGGCGGCGCAGCCGGTTCCATCGGGCATCATTACCAACGCTCCCCAGTACGGGACGACCAGTACTTTCAATATCATTCTGCTGGATTCCATCAATACTGATTTCTCAGCCCATGCCTACGCCCAGGACATGCTGGCCAAATACCTGGGAAGCGGCCCTGAAATTCAGCCTACTGCAGTCTTTGCCTTGGGCAGCAAGCTGGTCATGCTGCATGATTTCACCACCGACTCCCGCGCCCTGCGGGAAGTGGTTGCAAATTTCAAGTCGCAAGGCCCCACGCATATTCCGGACGTGCGCGCGGCCGCTTCCCCGTTCACTCGCCAGGGCTCGTTTCAAACCACCCCCGAAGGACGCACGGTCACGTTCCGGGCCATACACTCCATTGCGCTGGCCATGGCCGGGTATCCCGGACGCAAAAACCTCATCTGGATTTCCGAAGGTTTTCCCATCAACCTGTTTCCGGAGTTCAATCCGGGAGACGGCACGGTATTGATCGAGGATTTTTCCGCGTTGGCGGAGAAGATCGCGGATGAATTGATGAACGCTCAGATTGCCCTGTATCCGATTGATGCCGCCGGTGTAACGGTCAACGATCGTTTTTCGGCCCACACCGCGATGATCAGCATGGCGCAACGCACCGGGGGCAAGACGTTCTACAACCGCAACGACATTGAAATGGGCGTGCGCACCAGCATCGATGATGGCTCGACCTACTACAGCCTTTCCTATTACCCTCAAAACCGCACGTGGGACAACAAGTTCCGGAAGATTGTAGTGAAGGTGGCGCGACCAGGCATGAAGCTCCAGTATCGCGAAGGGTACTACGCCCAGCCGCCGAACCTGGAAAACAACTCGGCGGCCATCGGCGGCAACTTCAGCAACGCCCTGGTCCCGGATGCTCCGGCTTCCTCGGGAGTGCTGTTTCAGGCAGCGGTCATTCCACCATCGGAAAAGACCCAGAACAAGGTGGTGGTGAGTTTCGGTGTGAATCCGCGCACAGTCGCCTTCGAAAAGAAGGACGACGGCTTGCAGCACGCCTCTATCAGTTGCGTGGTCTGGGCCTATGCCAACGTAAAAAAAGGCGACCCGGTGCGAGCTGAAGGCCCGTCACTCAACGCGGCTTTGAAGCCTGAAGAATATTCAAAAATGATGAAGAGCTACTTCCCCTGCCAGAAGGCGCTTGCCCTCAAACCCGGCGCCTACACGCTACGGCTCGGCGTGGTCGACCATACCACCGGGCTGATCGGCACGGCGACGGCCAGCGTTAGCGTGCCATAGCTGTTTATAATACAAAGCCATGCGTACCGACTGGACCCGGCGGGAGATTGCCGCTCTCTATCATCAGCCCCTGTTAGATCTTCTATTGCAGGCACAACAGGTCCATCGCGAGTTTCATCCCGCGAACCAAGTGCAGATGTGCCGCCTGCTTTCGATCAAGACCGGCGGATGTCCGGAGGATTGCGCTTATTGTCCTCAGAGCGCCCACCATACCGCCGGAGTGGAGCGACAACCGCTGATGGAGAGCTCTGAAATCCTGCCGGCCGCGCGCCGGGCCCGGGTTGAAGGCGCGACTCGCTTCTGCATGGGCGCAGCCTGGCGGCAGGCGCCTCAAGGCCGCGAGTTTGATTCCGTGCTGGAATCCGTGCGCGCGGTGGCTGCGTTGGGCATGGAAGTCTGCTGCACACTCGGGATGCTCACTCCTGAGCAGGCCCGGCAACTCAAGGCCGCCGGACTCACCGCTTACAACCACAACCTGGATTCATCGCCCGAATTCTACGGCGCCATCATCAGCACCCGTACCTATCAGGAACGGCTCGATACGATCGCCGCGGTGCGCCAGGCCGGCATCACGGTTTGCTGCGGAGGCATCCTGGGCATGGGAGAAACCGAGGATGATCGCATCGGGCTGCTGCATCAGTTGGCCACACTCGATCCGCATCCGGAAAGCGTCCCGATCAATATGCTGGTGCGGGCACCGGGCACACCGCTGGAGTTACAGACCGATCTCGATCCCTTGGACATGGTGCGCACCATCGCGGTGGCGCGCATCCTCATGCCCCATTCCACCGTCCGCTTGGCCGCGGGACGCAAGCAGATGTCCCGCGAAGCGGTGCTTCTGTGCTTCATGGCGGGCGCGAATTCCATTTTCGGCGGCGAGAAGCTATTGACCACCGCTAACCCAGCGCCGGATGACGACGTTGCATTGCTGCGCGATCTGGGATTGGAGCCGATGGGGCAGGGGGCGACAGCCGTTGGCAGATAGTAGTTGGTAGTTGGTAGTTGGTATTCGGTACTTGGTAGCCGGGAGCAGTCGGCAATGCACAATCAGTGATTCATTGTCTCTTAGCTTGGTCAACGCCAGTAACTTGCCATTCCTGCCTACGTCCTGCCCGCCAGCGGGCAGAGCCTGAAGGGCCTGCGCTGCCGCCGTCTCGGTAAAGAGACACTGCCAATTCCTTCAACTGTGTTATTCCTTGAGGCCGTCAAAAACATAGCGAAGAGACACAGAGAAACCGGGAAAGAGCTTTTCATCCCTGAGATCTTCCGTCCGGGTTGCGAACCGTGTCGGCGCTGAGACGGAAATCCACTTCGATCATGATTTCACCAAGATTGCCGGCCTCGACAAATTCTCTCAGACGGCGCGCGATACGGTCGCGGATGCGATTGTGCTGAACGGTAGGCAACGGCGTCATCAGGAGTTCCCCTTCGTCCAGCTCATGCAGTCTTCCCTCCTGCTCCGGGAGCTTCTCGAATTCGCCAAATGTCAGCTTGGTTGTGGTCGCGCCCATAAAAACTTCACTTGGGGGCTGCCAGACGAGCACAATGGCCGTCTTCCGCAAATACATCTTTTGAGCCGTTCAAACGTCCGTTTGTGGGGTGTGCTAGCCATAGTTTACCAGCATATATCCAACCCTCGGATATCTGACCTCAGAGTGCGGCGGAGCCGGTTCCTCGCCCCTGCGGGCCCGGAATGACAACGGGTTGGAGATTTACCCGGTCCCCTCCAGCACCGCAGCCAGCTCTTCCCACTCGGCGATGCTCGCTGCCAGGTCGGTGCGGTGGCGGTCGAGCGCGTCGGACTGTTTCTTGGTTTCTTCAACGCTTACGAAACTTTGCAACGCGTTTTCGCTGATGGCGATGGCCGCCTCCAGGCGGGCGATCTCTTCTTCCAGCTCCTGACAGCGGTCTTTCATCTGGCGCAGCTTGATGGGATTCACTCGCTTCTGCAGTGATTCGGCCCCGGTTGATTCCGAAGCTGGTTGAACTGCAAGTGCAGCTACGGTTGTGCCGGCGGCGGGCGTTTTCCCCGAAGCGCCATTCGTTACTTCGCCCAGCCCCTGTTTGCGCCATAGATAGTCTTCGTAATTGCCGGGAAAGATTTCTACCTGGCCGCCGCCAATCTCAAACACCCGGGTAGCCAGCTTGTCGATGAAATAGCGGTCGTGGGAAACGAAGACCACCGTGCCGGTAAATTTCTGCAGCGATTCGAGCAACACGTCTTTGGCGCGCAGGTCGAGATGGTTGGTGGGTTCGTCGAGCAGCAGGAAGTTCGACGGATGCAACAACATACGGGCCAGAGCATAGCGGTTGCGCTCGCCGCCGGAAAGCACGTTGATGGTCTTGAATACATCGTCTTCCGAGAACAGGAAGCAGCCCAGCAGGCTGCGCAGTTCCGTTTGGGTGGAGCGGGGCGCGGCCTCGAACAGGTCATCTAGCATACGGGCCTGGGGATTCAATGCCTTGTACTGGTCCTGGGCGAAGTAATCGACTTCCACGTTGTGGCCCAGCTTGATTTCACCGTTGGTTGGCTGATCGAACGCAGCCAGCAGCCGGATCAGCGTCGATTTGCCGGCACCGTTGACGCCCACCAGCGCGATGCGGTCGCCACGTTCGATGACGAAATTCGCGCCGCTGAAGACGTGCTTCTCGCCGTAGCTCTTGCCTAGATCGCGGGCCTCGGCCACCTGGCGTCCGCTGGCCGTGGGCTGGGGAAACTTGAAATGGATGGCCTTTTCGCCGGGCGGAACCTCGATTTTTTCCATCCGCTCGAGCTCTTTGATGCGGCTCTGCACCTGCTTGGCCTTGGTGGCCTGGGCGCGGAAGCGGTTGATGAAGGCCTCCAGTTGCTCGATTTTTTCATGCTGATTGCGGTAGGCGGCTTCGAGCTGCGCCCGGCGCTCGGCTTTCTGCGCCAGATATTTCTCGTAGTTGCCGGAATAGACATGGACCTGCTTGTTCCAAATCTCCATCGTCTTGTTCACGGTAACGTCGAGAAAATAGCGGTCGTGGGAGATCAGCACATACGCGTGAGGATATTCGGCGAGATACTGTTCCAGCCAGTTGCGCGACTCGAGATCAAGATGGTTGGTCGGCTCGTCGAGCAGCAGAAGGTTGGGCTTCTGCAGCAGGAGCTTGGCCAGGGCGATGCGCATCTGCCATCCGCCGGAGAATTCTTCGGTGCGGCGCTCCCAGTCTTCTTTTCTAAAGCCCAGACCGTTGAGGACCGCGCCGACTTCGGCTTCAATGGAATATCCATTGCGCGCATGAAGCTCGGCCTGGACGCGGTGGAAGCGTTCGGCGATCTGCGCGTATTCCGGGCTGGCGTGATCGACCTCGGCCATACGTTGGGCCAGCTCTTCCATTTCGCGCTGCATCTGGTGGACTTCACTGAAGACGGAGAGGCACTCGGCGAAGACGGTGTTTCCGGAAAGCGAAAGCCCGTCCTGGGGCAGGTAGCCGGTGTTGGTCCCACGCTGGCGGGTGAGCGTGCCGTAATCGAGACCCTCGGCCCCGGCCAGGACCTTGAGCAGCGTGGTCTTGCCGGTGCCATTGGCTCCCACCAGCCCCACGCGGTCGCGGGGCGTGACGAGCCAGTTCAGGTCCTGGAAGAGGACTTTGGGGCCGAAACGTTTGCCGGCAGCGGTGAGCTGGATCATGAGGTCCTATCTAAGCACAAACGGAAGACCATTTCATTATGGAGCAAAGACAAGCCACCGCAAAGTACGCGAAGGACGCAAAGGAAAACGAAAAACTGGACGGCGGAGTGCGTAACGTAACGTTGCCGCAACCAAAAGCAATTAGCCACGAATTGACGCGAATCAACACGAATAAGAGTTGGGTTGTCGTTGCTCCCGGAATGGCCGTGTACCGCGACGATTTTGATGAATAGCAATGCAGAAATCGCAAGGGGGCGCGGAGAGAACCTAAAGACTGGTGGCATGTTCACCCGCTCGGAGGATTTGGGCAAAAGGGGGATTTGGGCAAAAGAGACAGAGACCCGTGTATAGTGTTAGCGATACGGACCGCCGAGATGGGCTAAAAGCTGTTTTTCCGCGTTTGACATCCTCGCCGGACATTCGGTATCCTTGAAGCGTTACTGCTCTGCAGTTGCCCGCCCTTGTGTCTTCCTTCGGAAGTAAGCACGCGGAGTTATTCGAGCGGTTTTCTTACGTTTTTATTCTTCAGGAGTTGGACCATGTCAACCCGTTTTCCAAGCGGGCCGGAAATTGCGCGCAAATGGTTTGTGGTGGATGCCAACGGGCATACCCTCGGCCGGCTGGCCTCACGCGTGGCCAGGATTCTCGCTGGGAAGGAAAGCGCCAGCTACACGCCTTTCCTCGATACCGGCGACCACGTCATTGTAATCAATTGCGAGAAGATCAAAGTCACCGGCATGAAGTCGGAACAGAAAGTTTACCGGCATTACACGGGGTTTCCCGGCGGCCTGCGGGAAGAGGATTTCCGCAAGCGTTTTGACCGCAAGCCCGACCTGATCGTGCAGGAAGCGATTCTGGGCATGCTGCCCAAGAACAAACTGGGCCGGGCCATGGGCAAAAAGCTCAAGGTTTACAAAGGCGACAAGCACGAGCACCAGGCACAGAAGCCCGAACCGCTGGCCCTGGCCAGCCATTAAGGCAGATCAAGATTTGAGAATTCGGGGCCACCGGCCCTTGGGAGCAATCAACAGAGATGGTCCAACCAGTCCAGTATTACGGCACCGGACGCCGCAAGTCGAGCGTCGCCAGGGTGTTTCTCCGTCCAGGCAGCGGTAATTTTAAGGTCAATGGGCGCGTCTTTGAGCAGTACTTCCTGACCGAAGCGCAGCGCGTTATCGTCAAACAGCCCCTGGTAGTCAGCGAGACCACTGCGGCGTTTGATGTGGTGGCGACGGTTTCCGGCGGCGGCATCAATGGCCAGGCCGGGGCGACCAGAATGGGCATTGCCCGCGCCCTGCTGGAGTTCAACGTGGAACTGCGCAAGAAACTGAAGGTTGAAGGCTTCCTCTCGCGCGATGCCCGCGGCAAGGAACGCAAGAAGTACGGCCAGAAGGGCGCCCGCAAGCGCTTCCAGTTCAGCAAGCGTTAAAGAAGTTTCAGCGGGGCGGCTTTGGCCGTCCCGCGTTTTTTTTGCAGACGTTTGAGAAGCACAGAAATTGATCTACCGCCTGAAGGCCCCGGGGGCGGCAGACCACAGCATCGCCGGGACCGGAATCTTCCCTCCCGCTCCGCCGGGAGCGGACAAGGGAATCAATCCCGAGCGGGCAAGATGCCGCGAAGGATGCAATCCAATGAGGAGGTATTTTGGCTAACATTACAATGAAGGAATTGCTCGAAGCAGGTGTTCACTTCGGGCACCAGACCAAGCGCTGGAACCCCAAGATGAAGGAATACATCTTCGGGGAACGTAACGGAATTTACATCATCGACCTGCAGAAGACGCTCAAGATGTTCAAGGACGCGAGCAAGTTCGTGCAGGATGGCGCAGCCGAGGGCAGGACCGTCCTGTTTGTGGGCACCAAGCGCCAGGCCCAGGACGCCATCGCCGAAGAAGCCAGCCGCTGCGGCATGTTCTACGTGAACAATCGCTGGCTGGGCGGGCTGCTCACCAACTGGGTTACCGTACAGAAATCCGTAAAGCGGCTCAAAGAGCTGGATGAAATGGCCACCGATGGCCGTTACGAGCTGCTGCCCAAGAAAGAAGTCATCAAGCTGGAACGCGAACGCAAGCACCTGCAGGCCAACCTGGCTGGGATCAAAGACATGAGCCGCCTGCCGGACATTTTGTTTGTGATCGATTCGAACAAGGAAGCCATTGCGGTGAAGGAAGCCCGCAAGCTGGGCATTCCGGTGGTGGCCGTGGTCGATACCAACTGCGATCCCACGGAAGTCGACTGGGTCATCCCCGGCAACGACGACGCGTTGCGCGCCATCCGGCTGTTTGCTTCGAAGGTCGCCGATTCCATTGCTGAAGGCGTGCAGGCGGGCACCGATAAGCAGACCACCGAACTGGCCGGCGTCATCGCCTCCGAGGGTGAACCCGCTATGTCCGCTAAGGTGCAGCGCACCTCCGCCGACCTGGCCGAAGAGGAAGCCCTGGATATGGAAGAAATGCTGGGTGGAAAGATCCGCAAAGCGGACATTGATGCCGCGGCTGCGGCCGAAACCCCGGCGGTTGACGTTTCCACCACAGGGGTCGATGTTCCCGCCGCTACACCGGCCGTGGACATTGTCGCCGAGGGCTAATCATGAGCACAGAGACTATGAACATTTCAGCGGCCCAAGTAAAAGAGCTTCGCGAGCGCAGCGGCGCACCCATGATGGATTGCAAACACGCCCTGACTGAATCCAAAGGCGATCTGGAACAGGCATTGGTGGTGCTGCGTAAAAAAGGCATCGCCACGGCGGCCAAGAAAGCGACGCGCGTGACCAGCGAAGGTTCCGTGGGGCACTACATCCATGCCGGCGGCAAGATTGGCGTGCTGGTAGAGATCAACTGCGAAAGCGACTTCGTCGCCCGCACCGATGATTTCAAGGACCTGGTGAAAGATATCGCCATGCACATCGCCGCGGCCGACCCCAAGTTCGTCCGCAAGGAAGATGTTACAGCCGAGGCCTTCGAGAAAGAAAAAGAGATCTACCGCGCCCAGGCTGCGGCTACCGGCAAGCCTGCGCCGGTGGTAGAAAAAATCGTTGAAGGCAAGATGGCCAAGTACTACGAAGAAGTGTGCCTGCTCGATCAGCCTTTCGTGAAAGAACCGGGCATCAACATCACTCAGTTGATCGCCAGCAAGGTCGGGAAGCTGGGCGAGAACATCTTCGTGAGGCGTTTCGCCCGCTTCAAGGTCGGCGATATGGGCGAAACCATTGCCATCACTAAGCCTCAGCAGGACCAGAAGCCGGAGTAGAAACAACCACTGGCATTTAAATCAATGCGGCAACCGCGAGGTTGCCGCATTTTTCTGTCTTCGTCTGAAGAGCCTGCGATCTTAAAAAATCCCGCACGAAAAGATTTGTGCCGGATTCAGCGCACGCTAAAAGCGGTATTTAAGAGGGCCGGCCTTTAGACGTAACAAGTTACGTTCTCTACGCTGTGGTTCGTGGCAGGTGTTCCGGCATTTTTCCGCAGGCCCTTCATCTGTGCGTTATCCAAACCCTTGCTGCTACTGCTTCAGATAGGGCGCAACGCTCTTGCGCAGGTCATCGCTGGCATAGTGGCCGACGGCGGCATCCTGGACCAGGGAGCTTGCATCCGCCTGGAAGAGCCACGCAGTGCAGACATACATGATGGAGCCTTCCACGGCAATCACCTTGCCCATGGACAGGTTCGTGTTCCAGGCGTTGATCTGCTTGATCAACGCGGACGGAACGGCAACGCCATTGGGCATCTGGCCGAGCAAAAAATACATCCGGTAGAACTGTAACCGCTCCTGATTCGGATCATCACCCAGGTGTTCCAGGTAAATGTGAAATTTTTCCGACTCGTTCTGGCCGGTGCTGAAGACCGCGGCGTAGTGGCCTTCTTCGGCCCTATTGAAAGGGATCTCGGCGGCGTTGAGCAGCTCTTCCAGCTTGGCGCTGCCCGCCGGTTTCGAGGCAGCCGCCTTTTGCTTTTGCGCCGCGAAAGTTGCGATCGATCCTAGAAATGCCAACGCCAGCGCGAATGTCGCCATCTTCCTTAGGTCCATGGTCGTCTCCAGTGGTTACGTTCTTCACAGTCAAGTGCGGTATTTAGATGCCAACTTTTCTTTTCGGCACCTGGCCGATCACCAGCTCAATGACCTTGCCGTCTTTGGTCAAGACTGCGATTCCGAGGTCGGAATAGAAGCGGTAGTTCAACTCCGGGTCGACGAGCTGGCGGAAATCATAGCCGGATTCGCCCAACTGCTGGTCCAGCTCCGCGCTGGTCATGCCTACACGCAACTCAGCGGATTTTGCGCCCAGCCCCATCTCGCGGATGGGCAGCGCCGGCGCCTGATCGCCGGAAAGAACAATGGCCAGCACTTCATCGGTGCCCATCAGCTTGATACCCCGGTCCGGGTATTCCAGCAGCACCAGGTTGGTGCCGCGAACCAGCGGATTGCTGGCGCTGACCGCGCCCAGTTGTTTCTTGGCCTCCATCAGGCTTTCGCCTAGCGCAATCTGGGTCCTATCGATTTCCAGCGCAGCCACCGGACGGAAACGAACTTCGGTCTGTGACAGCAGCGCAGCTTCTGTCTTGGGCGTGGCCCCAGAATATTTGCACAGGCCGGAATAGCGCTGGTAGGCAAGCTGCCACCATGCCAGGGCCGAACCGCTATGGCGCAGATAGTTCTCAAGCTCACCCATGGCTAGCCGCTGGCGCTGATTGTCGGGCGATCGGGCCAGCAGGAAAGCGCGGTTGTACAGCAATGCGCTCGAAACCGCGCCCGCTGCCCGCAGCGCGCGCGGGTCTTCTTGTTGCAGAGAAACTTCCACCTGCCCGAGGGTCTTCATGGCCTTCTCGGTG
>Ga0210403_10002802_pt1 | contig 15528 bp, 15 predicted proteins | sample IncBWC19MmetaG_FD_150863 | JGI IMG/M metagenome (GOLD analysis project Ga0210403, IMG submission 150863) | Forest soil microbial communities from Barre Woods Harvard Forest LTER site, Petersham, Massachusetts, United States - Inc-BW-C-19-M | ecosystem: Environmental > Terrestrial > Soil >... | reverse complement strand
CAACATCTCTCCGGGCCAGCGCGTTCTGGCACGTTAACTGGACAAGTCAAAGTCACTGGGGAAGAAATGCAAATGCGCCACAGGGGAAACTCTGCAGCGCATTGGGCAATACGTTCGACGCTGGCAGCGGTAGTTACCCAACGGTGCGCGGATGGAACAGGGGGCGTTGCGTTCAACTACCCTGTGGGAGGCCCTGACCTAGACGGCTTGCCTCGTCCGGAGGAGTTTTCCCTCGGAAGCCCGGAGAGCCGCGCGGCTGCCCACGCAATGCTTGACCGCCGCAACCGGGGTATTGCGGATCATCGTGGACGTGCCGTGCCCAGGTGGGCACACGAGAAGTTCCTACAGATACGAGGATAACGACGGCAGGGTTGTCAAGGTTGTGTTTCCGAAATTCGGGACTGAAAGGAGTCCACTGATGCGTGCGTACGTAATTGCTCTCATCTTGGGCGCGTTCTTGGTAATTGCTCCCGTTTGGCGTGCCACACGTTCAACCGAACAAGTGATTTTATTTATTTCCCGTTTCGTACATCCTCTCTACAATCGTTACAGCGGATCGCAGATAATAAGAAGTCGTTAACCTCGTCAGCGAATCGTTAGCGAGCAGCCATGACTGACCCCCTCTCCTCCCATACCACAGAGCCTGGCCGCATCGCCCGCCCTGCAACGCAGGCGAACCAACCCTTCTGGAAACGCTGGCTTCCCGGGTTGAACACTCTGCGTGGATACGAGTCCTCCTGGCTGCGGCACGACCTTGTGGCCGGCCTCGTCATGACGACCATGCTCGTGCCGGTCGGCATCGCATACGCCGAAGCATCCGGCGTACCGGGTATCAACGGCCTCTATGCGACCATCGTGCCACTGCTGGCATACGCCCTGTTCGGTCCGAGTCGCATTCTCGTCCTGGGACCGGATTCGGCGCTCGCGGCCGTGATCCTTACAGTCGTGCTGCCGCTTTCGGCGGGCGATCCGCAACGTGCTGTCGCGGTGGCCTCAACGATGGCGATTGTCTCGGGTATCGTATGTGTTGCGATGGGCGTCTTGCGTCTGGGCTTCATCACTGACTTGCTCTCGAAGCCGATCCGCTACGGCTACATGAACGGCATCGCACTAACCGTGTTGCTGAGCCAGATCCCGAAGCTCTTCGGCTTCTCTGTCAATGCGAGCGGACCGCTGCGCCTAGTGTGGGGAATCGTCAACAAAGTGCTCGCTGGGAGCACGAACGTCGTGGCGCTCGCGATCGGCGCCAGCACGCTTGCTCTCATACTGTTGCTAAAGCGCTGGCCGCGCATCCCGGGCATTCTGATCGCCGTGATCGCTGCCACTGTTGTAGTCGCGGGCTTCGATCTCGTAGCACGTGCTGGAGTGTCCGCGATCGGTCCCCTGCCACGGGGATTGCCATTGCCACGCCTCCCTTTTGTCCACGTCGCCGACATCGTACCGATTCTCACGGGTGGCCTCGCGGTGGCGCTCGTCTCATTCGCGGACACGAGCGTGCTTTCTCGAACCTATGCGGCACGTCTTCGTACACCAGTCGACCCGAATCAGGAGATGGTGGGCCTCGGCGTCGCCAACCTTGCCGCAGCCTTCTTTCAGGGTTTCCCGATCAGCAGCAGCTCATCGCGCACGCCGGTGGCCGAGGCGGCGGGCGCTAAGACCCAACTGACGGGGGTCGTGGGCGCGCTCGCCATCGCGCTGCTGCTGGTCCTCGCACCCGAACTACTCCAGCATCTGCCGCATACCGCCCTAGCTGCCGTTGTGATCGCCGCTGCCATTGGCCTGTTCGAAGTGTCCGACCTGCGACGAATCTATCGCATCCAGCGCTGGGAGTTCTGGCTTTCGATGGCTTGCTTCGTGGGTGTGGCTGTGCTCGGCGCCATTCCGGGCATTGCGCTCGCGATCGGGATTGCCGTGATTGAGTTCCTGTGGGATGGCTGGCGCCCGCATTCGGCCGTGCTGGGCCGCGTCGATCGTGTCAGGGGCTATCACGACATCGCCCGGTACCCGGAGGCGCGCTTGATCCCGGGACTGGTATTGTTCCGTTGGGATGCACCGCTCTTCTTTGCGAACGCCGAGCTGTTCCACGAACGCGTTCTAGACGCCGTAGCAAACTCACCGACACCAGTCCGCTGGCTGGTGGTCACGGCGGAGCCCGTCACAAGCGTCGACGTCACCGCATCCGATGCCGTCTGCGAGCTCGACGACACCTTGCACGCCGCCGGCATCGAGTTGTGTTTCGCGGAAATGAAGGATCCGGTGAAGGACAAGCTCAAACGCTTCGGGCTCTTCACGCGCCTCGGCGAGCAAACCTTCTTCGCAACCATCGACGAAGCGGTGAGCACCTACCGCGCAACCTATCCCGTCGAGTGGGTCGACTGGGAAGATCGCACGTCGTAGAATCAGGTGTGAATAGCAAAGTCATCGTCGATGACGAGAGACGGAAGATTCGGACGACGTCCGGGTCATCTGGAACAGACGTCTGACTGTTAGATGAGGCCCTTTCCCAACCACCTAGGGGAATCCCTAGTTCCAATACGCTCGGGACGAAGTTATATCTACGGACACGGGGGTGACTCACCCCCCCGAGTGGGATAAGACCCCTCCAACCCCAGAGTGATGTTTGTAAGGTGATCGCTCTTGCCATACTTTCTCTAACGCCCTAGAGAGTATTGGAACTCCCACTGATTTGCCCAGTTTTACGGGTTCTCAGGGTCGGCTGCCCGGCGCATCCTTGCGCATTCTGGGGGTACTGATTGATGAAATCCGCATTCGAACGTTGGTTGTGGTTGGTAATGTTGTCGCCTGCGGGAGCCGTATTTGCTACGGAGCCGGAGCACGGCCTGCCGCAGTCCGCTGTCAAAATCGACCATTGGGGCGGCTTCATCACCAATTCGATGGTCGTTAGTTGGATCGTCGCCATCGGCTTGATCATCTTCGCCAGAGTCGCCACGCTGGAAATGAAGAATGTTCCCGGCAAGGCGCAGAACCTCCTGGAATGGTTGGTCGAAAGTCTGTACGGCTTTTTGGAAGACATTATTGGCCCGCATTTAGTCAAGCGGACGTTTTGGTTCCTGGCGACTATTTTCATTTTCATTTTGTCGGCGAATTGGCTTGGCCTCCTTCCCGGGGTTGGCACAATTGGGTGGGGGCAGCAGACTCCGCACGGTTTCGTGGTTGACCAACCGCTGTTGCGCGGCGCGAATGCCGATTTGAACCTAACGTTCGCCATGGCGCTAATCTTTTTCGCGCTTTGGATCGTTTGGGCGCTGCAGGAACTTGGTCCGAGGGGATTCATCAACGAATTGTTTGGGCCGAAGGGTGAGACAACCGGTTTTTTGAAAGTGCTTATGATCATCGTGTTTTTCGCGTCCGGCTGTCTGGAGATCGTCTCCATTCTGTTTCGGCCGGTCTCCCTGGGCTTTCGTCTCTACGGCAACATCTTTGCAGGGGAGACTATGCTGGAGACCATGGCCCGGATAATGCCCGGCTTCGGCTGGTTGCTGCCTATTCCGTTTTACTTCATGGAATTGTTGGTGGGCTTGGTACAGGCGCTGGTTTTCATGTTGTTGTGCGCTGTATTCACGCTGCTGATTTGTCAACACGAGGAAGCGGCACCGGCGGCAGAGCCCAAGACCGCACAATGATGAATTCCGCCAGCTTGACCGCGTTCAATCGCGGGAGCCGGTGAGAAAACAAAGGATGGTACGACGATGGTAACAACCATATTGGCACCCGAATTAGGTGGAAACCTCACCGTTGGATTGGCCGCGTTGGGCGCGGCGGTGGGCGTGGGGTTGATCGGGATGAAAGCTTCGGAAGCGGTGGGGCGTAATCCCGGCGCATCAACGAAGATTTTGGTCCAGGCGATTCTGGCGATCGCCTTCGCAGAAGCGATCGTGTTCTACGCCTTGTTTCTGGTGAAACAGTAACTACCGGGGCGCAGAATTATGAATGCCTTTATCTTATTGGCCGTTGCCCAGACCGAAGGCCAGGTCGCGCAGATCGCCCGGACCTTTGGCGTGGACTGGCAGCATTTGGGGGCGCAGATCATCAGCTTCTCGATCGTGTGCGCCGTCCTCCACAAGTTCGCCTACCGGCGCATCCTCGCGATGCTGAAACAGCGCCGTGAACAGATCGCGCTGGGCATCGCCAACGCCGAGAAAATCAAAGCGGAGTTAGACAAGACCGAAAGCCAGCGGCTAGAAGTGATAGCGCAGGCCCACACCCAAGGGTCTAAATTCATCGAAGAAGCCCGAGCTGCAGCAGCCCGTGTACAGCAAGAGGAAACCAAGAAAGCTATTGCCGCCGCCGAACAAATCATGAAGAAGGCGCACGAAGCCGCCGTTCAGGACCACGATCGAATGCTTGCCGAACTCAAACGCGAGATCGGCAATCTAGTGGTCCAGGCCACGACAACGGTCACCGGCAAGATTCTTACTGCGGAAGATCATCGACGCTTGGCTGAAGAAACTTCCAAACAGATTGCGGTCTAACGATGAAAATCACCAAAAAAGCGAAACGCGAAGCCAAACAGCTGTACCGCATTTGTTTGGTGAACGCCTTGCTCGACGAGAATCGTATCCGGCAAGTCGTGCAAAGCGTCATCGCGACCGGTGAACGAAATTGCCCTGCCATCCTCACGCATTTTCTGCGACTAGTGAAACTCGACTTTGCCCAGCACACGGCCACCATCGAGAGTGCCACTCCGTTACCGGCCGACTTACAGAAGGTGGTGCAAAACGGCTTGGCGCATCGATACGGGCTGGGGCTGACTGCGGCGTTCGCACAACGCCCGGAGTTGATTGGCGGAATGCGGATTCAGGTAGGGTGCGATGTTTATGACGGCAGCGTGCGGGCCGGACTGGAAGCGTTGCAGAAAAGTTTCTGAAGCAAGGTGACAATGACTGACCTACTAAAAGAAATTCAAGCGCAAATCGCGGGTGCTAAGACCACGGCTGCAAAGCAAAACGTGGGTGTCATCCGCGAGGTTGGCGACGGTGTCGCCAGGGTTGAAGGTTTGAGCGATGCCATGCTTAACGAGATGATTGACTTCGGCAACGGCGTTACTGGCCTCGCATTGAATCTCGACGAGACCGAAGTCGGCGTCGTGATTCTCGGAGACTACACGCAACTCAAAGAGGGTGGCGAAGCCCGCACCACCGGCAAGGTTTTACAAGTGCCCGTTGGCAAGGGCCTGCTGGGTCGCGTCGTGAACCTGCTGGGCGAACCTATCGATGGTAAAGGACCGATCAAGAGCGACAAGTCCTATCCGTTGGAAAAAACCGCGCCCGGTATTATCCGTCGCCGCTCGGTCAGCCAACCGGTGCAAACCGGGATCATGCCGATTGATGCGATGATTCCGATTGGCCGCGGCCAACGCGAATTGATCATCGGTGATCGTGGCACCGGTAAGACGACGATTTGCATCGACACGATTATCAGCCAAGCTCGGATCAACAAAGCCGCCGAACTGGCTGGCGACAAGGATTATCGGTTGCTCTACTGCATCTACGTCGCGATCGGCCAGAAGCAGTCCACGATCGCGCGGGTTATCTCGGATCTCGAACAAGCCGGCGCGATGCCGTACACGATCATTGTGGCGTCCCCGGCCTCGGACTCCGCCGCGAACCAATATCTCGCGCCATTTGCAGGCGCAGCCATGGGCGAGTGGTTCATGGACAACGGCATGGACGCGTTGATTGTTTATGACGACCTATCGAAGCAGGCCGTGGCGTACCGGCAAGTGTCGCTCCTGTTGAAGCGCCCGTCGGGTCGCGAGGCGTATCCCGGCGACGTGTTTTACCTGCACAGTCGATTGCTCGAACGCGCGGCGCGGGTCGGCGAGAAGTATGGCAACGGTTCGCTTACGGCTTTGCCTATCATCGAAACCCAGGCCGGCGACGTTTCCGCGTACATCCCTACCAACGTTATCTCGATTACCGACGGACAGATCTTTCTGGAAACCGATTTGTTCCATCAAGGCGTGCGGCCGGCCATCAATGTCGGCATCTCGGTCTCGCGCGTCGGCTCGGCGGCACAACTCAAGGCCATAAAGCAAGTAGCCGGACAACTCAAGGGCGATCTTGCTCAATTCCGGGAACTCGCGGCGTTCGCGCAGTTCGGTTCGGACCTCGACGCCAAGACGCAAGCGCAGATCGATCGCGGCAAACGGATCGTGGAGATTTTCAAGCAGCGGCAATACGATCCGATTCCGGTGGAGATCCAGGTGGTCGTGATCTGGGCCGCGCAAAACGGTTACCTGGATCAGGTGCCCGTCGCGCGGGTCAAGGAATTCCAGAACAAGTTGACGGAATATTTCACCACGCGCAAAAGCCAGTTGCTCGCCGAGATCGGAAGGGAAAAGGCACTCAGCGAAGCATTGAAGACGGAGTTGAAGGCGGCCGCTGAAGAATTCAAGCAAACCTGGAAGTGAACACTACATGGTGAGACATGCTCAGCCCACGTGAACTTCGCCGACGCATCAGGTCGATCAGCAGCACCGCGCAGATCACCCGCGCGATGCAAATGGTAGCGGCGTCGAAGATGCGTAAGGCGCAGCAGACCACGCTGATGACGCGGCCGTTCGCGCGACTACTGTATCGTATCCAGCGCTACGCCATTACTCACGCCCGTGAGTTCACCCATCCGCTGCTGGAAGCGCGTGCGGTTCGTAAGCGCGCGGTGATCCTCATCGGCACCGACAAGGGGTTGTGCGGGGCTCTCAACAACAACCTGTTTCGAGTGGCAGCGCAATTTGACCCCGCGACCACTGTATTCATCGTGGCCGGCAAGCGAGCCGCGCAGTTTGTCGCGCGCACCCACCGGCAGTTGGCGGCCGAGTTTGCTTTCGGGGACTCGCCGCGATTCGACGAAGCCCGGCCGATTGCCAACTTTGCGCGCGATTTATTTTTGAAGGGCCAGGTGGATGAAGTGAAGGTCGTCGCGACGCTATTCATCAATACCCTGTCACAGAAGGTCGCTATGGTGGAGTTTCTGCCGATAGGCGAAATCAAAGGACTGAAGATCCCTGGTGCGGAATCCGACGCGGATCTGGCCTCTGACACAACCGAGGTTCTCTTTGAACCAAGCCCGGAGGAGGTTCTCTCCTTTCTCTTGGGGAATTACCTGAACATCTTCATCTACAGAGCCTTGTTGGAATCCAAAGCCAGCGAACAAAGCGCCCGCATGGTGAGCATGAAGAACGCCACGGACAGTGCCACAGGTCTGACCAAAGACTTAACACTCGAATACAACAAGCTACGGCAGGGCAATATCACTAAGGAACTGCTCGACATTGCGGGCGGCCAGCTTGGAAATGAGTAGCGAAAGAGAGCCACATGAATAAAGGCAAAATTGTTCAAGCCGTTGGTCCGGTTGTGGATGTCGAATTCACGGAAAACCTGCCGGCCATCTACAACGCGTTGACTGTCGAATTTAAAGTCGACAACGAGCAGTGCAAGCTGACACTCGAAGTGCAGCAGCATCTCGGTGATCACTGGGTCCGGTCTGTCTCCATGTCCGGCACCGAAGGTCTCAAGCGTGGCTACGAAGTCATCGATACCGGCGCACCCATTTCCGTTCCCGTCGGGGAAGGGGTGATGGGGCGCGTGTTCGATGTGTGCGGCAACCCAGTCGACGAACGCGGCCCGGTCAAGGCAGAGAAGTATTACCCGATCCACCGCCCTGCGCCCAAGCTCGTGGACCAATCGCCCTCACCGCAAGTTCTCCCCACCGGCATCAAGGTTCTCGACTTGATTTGTCCTTTCCTGAAAGGGGGCAAGGTCGGCGCATTCGGCGGTGCCGGCACAGGCAAGACCGTTATCATCATGGAATTGATCAACAACATCGCCAAGCTCCATGGCGGAGTGTCGGTGTTCGCCGGAGTCGGCGAGCGCACCCGCGAGGGAAATGATCTCTACAAAGAAATGTCGGAAGCCGGTGTCATCAAGCAAGACAACCTTGGGGCGTCGAAAATCGCGCTTGTGTACGGCCAAATGAACGAACCGCCCGGCGCGCGCCTCCGCGTCGCCCTGTCTGGCCTTGCCATGACCGAATATTTCCGCGACGAGAAGAATCAGGATGTGCTCCTTTTTATCGACAACATCTTCCGGTTTTCTCAGGCTGGATCCGAAGTGTCGGCCTTGCTCGGCCGCACCGCCAGCGCCGTCGGGTACCAGCCGACTCTTGCTGCTGAAATGGGCGTTCTCCAGGAACGTATTACCTCAACCAAGAAAGGTTCGATTACCTCGTTTCAGGCGGTGTACGTACCAGCCGACGACTTGACCGATCCGGCGCCAGCCACCACGTTCGCGCATTTGGACGCGACCATCGTTTTGGAACGCTCGATTGCGGAGTTGGGCATCTACCCGGCGGTTGATCCACTTGCCTCCACTTCCCGGGCGCTCGCCCCGGAAATTGTCGGCCAGGAACACTACGATGTTGCGCTCGGCGTGCAGCGCGTGCTGCAGCGCTACAAGGATTTGCAAGACATCATCGCGATTCTCGGTATGGACGAACTGTCACCCGAGGACAGGACCGCGGTATTGCGCGCCCGCAGGATTCAACGCTTCCTCAGCCAGCCCTTTACCGTGGCCGCCGTCTTTAGCGGTCACGAGGGCAAACAAGTCCCGGTGACCGAAACGGTGCGTGGCTTCAAGGAGATTCTGGAGGGCAAACACGACGCCGTGTCTGAAGGTGACTTCTATATGAAGGGCGGAATCGACGAACTCAAACCGAGTTGAAATATGGCCAACACTTTAAAACTTGAGATCGTCACCGCCGAAGGCCCGGTGTACTGCGAGGAAGTGGAGATGGTCACATTGCCGGGCGTGGCCGGTCAATTCGGAGTGTACCCACAACACGTTCCCCTCATCACACAGATGGTGCCGGGCGAAATTATCGTGCGCAAGGACGGCCGCGACACCTACCTCGCTTCCGGCGCCGGACTTATCGAAGTAACGACCACCAGCGTCGCGATCCTCACCGATTTGGCGGTTCAAGCTGACAAGATTGACGAAGCCAAGGCCGAGGAAGCCCGGCAACGCGCAGAAGCGAGGCTCAAAGATAAACTCTCCGACGAAGAAGTCGCCCATATCAACGCCTCGCTGGCTCGCTCGTTGGCGCAGTTGCGCGTCAAGCATCGGCAGCGCAGATGAAGCGCCCCAACAAATCTCTGTACGCCCAGCGGGCTTCCTCAGCGCGCTGCGCCAGTCGGCATCCACGAGCGGACGGTGAAACTGTACCGAACCGCGATCAAGACGAAGCTTGGCGTACAAGTCCGTCGCGGAACTCACGAAAATGACGCTGCAGGCGGGTATGGCGCAAGGCGAATCGGGCGTGCGAGAGCAGCTCAAGCACTATGTTCCGCGCTTCACCGCGGCAGGGATATACGTATTCCTCTAAGTGATATATAAGCCCTTCAGGCCGGGTTTGAAAACAGGTAAATCTAGCAAGTGAGCAGGTACAATGAAAAAAAAAAGACCACAAGAACAAAATTGGTCAGCTTAAGCGCAAGAAATACGAGAGGGAATTGAGGCGGCTTCAGGCAGAAGTCTGTAAATTGCAGGAGTGGGTGAAGTATAAAGGACTTCGAGCGATTGTCGTATTTGAAGGCCGTGACGCCGCTGGGAAAGGCGGCACCATCAGGGCGCTCACTGAGCGAGTCAGCCCGCGAGTCTTTCGGCTAGTTGCGCTCCCCGCCCCGTCCAACCGGGAGAAATCTCAAATATATGTGCAGCGTTATTTACAGCATTTCCCGGCGGCGGGCGAAATCGTAATTTTCGATCGCAGTTGGTATAACCGGGCCGGCGTTGAGTACGTAATGGGGTTTTGCAGCAAGGAACAACACCGAAATTTCCTGGAAATTTGTCCTAAGTTCGAGAGATACATTGTCGATGCCGGGATAATCCTGCTTAAGTACTGGCTCGAAGTCGGACAGGAAGAACAACAACGCCGTTTTGAAGCACGCCTCAGCGATCCTCTCCGTCAATGGAAACTCAGCCCCATGGACCTTGAATCATTTGGCCGGTGGTATGAATATTCGCGTGCCCGCGATCTAATGTTCGCGGCAACCGATTCCAAGCATGCCCCATGGCACGTCATCCGCTCTGACGACAAGCGCAAGGCGCGGCTCAATTGCATTTCTCATTTGTTGAGCATGATTCCCTATAAGAAGGCTCCGCGTGAGAAAGTAAGACTACCGAAACGTGCACACAAGGGGTCTTATGACGATTCCAAATTCTTGAAAGGCAGGAAATTTGTTGAGGATGTCTTCTGAGGTGTGGGCCGTTGACCGCCTCCAATAACCGTAAGCTGGCAAGTTTGCGCTTAAAACTATTTCGAATCGCGCCGGGATTGCCAGCACTTTGGCCATACAATCCTTCAAACTTCTCCCATGACCTCATCGCCGGCCTCTCTGTCGCTGCCGTCGCGCTGCCCGTCGGCGTTGCTTACGCACAATTGGCCGGACTTGATCCGTCGGTTGGACTCTATTCCAGTATGCTTCCACTGGTCGCATATGCGGTGTTCGGCACCTCACGGCAATTGATCATAGGCCCGGACGCAGCGACGTGCGCGCTGATTGCAGCAGCAGTCGCTCCGTTAGCGAAAGGCAATTCACAGGCTTATGAATCCTTGTCTGTGACCCTATGTCTCATTGCCGGTGTGCTATGTATCGGCGCAAGTTTTTTACGCCTCGGTGCGATTGCCGATTTTCTCTCTAAACCGATCCTGGTTGGCTTTCTGAATGGAATTGCTCTTAGCGTTATTCTAGGCCAAATCGGCAAGATCTTTGGCTTTGCTATCGACCGAGGCGGAATCGTGCCGCGATTGTTGGAATTCATTTCGAAACTTGAAATGACACACTGGCCCACCTTAGCCGTGGGGCTGGGCACTCTTGTCGTGCTTCTCGGTACTCCAAAGTTAGTAAAACAGGTCCCGGCTGCATTGATCGCAATCGTCGTGAGTGCCTTCGCCGTCCACTTTTTTGCACTGGAACATCTAGGTGTCAAAGTTGTCGGTGAAGTGCCGGCCGGATTGCCTCATTTCCGGCTTCCCAACGTCTCATTGAATCTCCTCCCGTCATTACTGGGCGATGCCGCGGGACTCGCGCTCGTCACGTTCTCCAGCATGATGCTTACATCGCGAAGTTTTGCCGCCCGCAACAAATACGACATCGACGCCGATAGAGAATTCGCTGCGTTGGGGGTGGCTAATATCGCGTCTGCGTTATCTCAAGGATTTGCGGTGAGTGGTGCTGACTCACGCACCGCCATGAATGATTCAGCGGGAGGGCGAACCCAGGTTACGGGATTGGTTGCAGCAGGCGCTATAGCCATCGTTCTGCTCCTCTTTAGTGAACCGCTTCGCTTCGTGCCCATCGCTGCACTCGGTGCGGTGTTGGTCAAGGCGGGATTCTCGCTTATCGATTTGAAAGCACTAAAGGTGATTTTTCGGATAGACCGTTACGAATTTGGACTCTCGATTCTGGCAACTTTGGGGGTTGTCGCCATAGGTGCAATCCAGGCCATCCTACTCGTCGTGGTTATTTCGACGCTTCGTTTCGTGCGTCTGACGGCACGTCCCAAAATTGAAGTTCTGGGGAAGGTAGACGGAATGTCCGGCTTTCATTCCATGGAACGCCACTCAGACGCCAAGCCTATTCCCCATTTACTCCTACTACGGTTTAATGCGCCAATTGTTTTTTTTAACGCTCCCTATTTCAAACGCGAACTTCTTGCAGCGGCCAACACCGGTTCCAGTTCTCCTAAATGGGTTGTCCTGGATATGCTGCCGATAACCATGATCGACGCCACCGGTTTGGAGACGGCAGAAGAACTGGCGGTTGAACTCGAAAACCGTGGCATCGTTTTGGTTGCAGCCGGGCGCAAAACAGAATGGAACTTGTGGGCAGAAGCTCGGGGCTTTGGAAAGGACATCCGAAGGATCAAGATTTACTCTACCTTGGATTCTGCTATTAGAGGATGCCTCGAACAGGTCTCCACAGATTGTTGAGCTTGGGCAAGGATTTCAAGTGCCTGATAGTCGGGTAGTCGGAAACTTGGCTTTGCACAAGCCGGGCGTTCCGGTCTAGAGAGATGTTGGCAAATCCTCCTCTTCTCACTACCAATCCTGAAGACTCATTGCAAACTGCCGTATCACGTGCGCAGATAGCTTGGCACCGTTTGGCACCAAATCATTTTTAAGCGAAACACGGTTCCGAGCATAGAGACACTTGCGAAATACGCACAAGCGCTCGAAATTCCGCTATATCAACTTTTTTACGATGGTGAAGAGGCGCCAAAGAAGTTCAAAGGGCTAGGGCGGCCGACAGAACCACAGAGTCGGTATATACACCCATTGCCCTCGATGACGGAACAGTGGCAGCGTCGATAGAGCTTGTTGACCGCCGTTGACAGCAATTCGATGAGGCGATCTTTGACGTCGGCGACTATTTGACAACGAATCGAAGGCCGACCTCAGAACTTTATAACTATGCCAGCGGAAACCCTGCCCTGTCTGTCTTGGGTTTGGCCGCCGAACTTAGTCAAAAGCCAATCTGCCTGCACCAAGCGTAATCCGATCCCTTTCCGAAGCCCGATGTCCAGGCCGCCGCCAACCAGCATGGCGAAGGCGGTGTCGCTCGTCCCTGCAGTCGAAATTGTCGCGCCGCCGAACAAGGCATGCACGAAGGGCTGAACTACTGGGAGGCGCGCTGTGAGTACGGGACCAACGGTATAGGTATAAACCGTAGAATTAGTTCTGTGCGAGTTGTACACACCACTAAAGTCACCTGTGATTCCCAGAACGTGTTTGAAGTTTCCAGTCAACGAGGCGTTCCATCCCACGGCGTTGTAGCTGGGCTGTTGATGCTCGTACTGGGCTCCTCCAAAGATTTCCACTCCTTGCGCAAATGCTGGCGCGCACAGGAATCCGGTGAGCAGGATTGTGTGTATAAGTCGTTTTCTCATCGAATCCTTCCTTCTCAAAGAATCGCAACTCTCTCGAACAACTGAATTGGAAGTTCGAGGACTGTTGGTGCCAATGCCTGTTTAATGCGGATACCGGGCATTGACCCAGACACGACTTGGCGAACTGTGGTTGTTTGGCCCAAGTCTCGTATCGTGATCCACAGCTACTGACGACTCCGCTGAACCGGCAGGCTCACTTGTAGGCTGATTCCAGGTCGAGGCCAACTAGGGGAATCCCTAGTTCCCATACGCTCGGGACGGAGTTATCTCTACGGACATGGGGGCGACTCACCCCCGAGCGGGGTCATAACACTCCAACCCCATAGAGATGTCGCCTCCATCCTTTCCAAGGGAGGTCTGTGAGGTGACCGTTCTCGCTATGCTCGTCATACCAAACTTGCTTCTATTCCTATGCGTTTTAGATATTGCGTTCATTTTGATGCGGCACGGACACGTTAGGGGTGACGAAACCGGAAGGGGGTAGCATCCCGTAATTGCGTTCGCGGAGGTCCAAGGTTGTTCAGAGTCAACGACTGAGTCAACCCCGCGTGGGAATCCTGTTGCTGCCGCAATTTGTTCGATACCACGAGCCTGTCAATCTGGTCTTGAGCGCTAAGTAGGAGAAGGCTAACAGCAACCAATTAGCAGTCCGTGTTCTTGTCGTAGATGACTTTGCCCCTTGGCGGGACTTTGTCCTTGAAAAGCTCCGTGAAAATCACGATTTGCGCGTCATCGGCGTTGCGTCGGACGGATTAGAAACAGTTCAGAAAGCGGAAGAACTGCAACCAGACTTAATTCTGCTCGACATCGGGCTTCCCTCGCTAAATGGAATCGAAGTCGCTCGACAAATCCGCAAGCTTTCCCCTAAATCCAAGACACTTTTTGTAAGCCAAGAATCTTCTGCCGAGATGGTTCAGGGAGCCCTGGGCACGGGGGCCCAGGGCTATGTCGTCAAGAGTGATGCCGGAAGCGAGCTACTGGAGGGTGTGAACGCCGTTCTTCGGGGTGAGCTGTTTGTCGGTAAGCGATTTTCTGGTCATGTTTTCGTCGAAGGTTCATGCTGAGGCAACCTCCCAAGAGTTCCGAGCCAAGAAATCCTTTCGCAGACCTCACACAGCTTCTAGATTCAAACACAGGAGCGACATTCCCATTTTACGAGTCGCTTACCCTGCCGCACCTTGGGAGTGCTCTGACCGGAGTGGAACGCGAACATGGACAATGGTTCCACCCATCGGTTTCGATTGAATCTCAATGATTCCGTTTATCAGTCGAACTCGCTCTTGCATGCTCGTGAGACCGAGACCTCGCCCCTCCGTTGCCGTTTCCAAGTCGAATCCTCTTCCAAAATCACTGACGAGGAGATGAATCTCACCTGCGTCTTCCCGCAGTTGCACTTCAATCCGTCTCACCCCGCTGTACTTGGCTGCATTGTGCAGAGCTTCTTGTAGAACTCGAAAAAGGCAAAGCCCGATTTCTCGTGGATGAGAGATTTTCGCTTCGGGACTCTTAAACTCGACCTGAATTCCTTGCCGCTCACCGAATTCTCTGCACCAGCTTCTCATGCCCCCAATGGCGCCGAGACGTTCCAGTTTGGAAGAGTCCAATTCGTGTGACAAAGCTTGCACGTCGTCCGAGATTTCTATCGTCTGCTTTCGTAGTTCTTGCAAACGGCTCCGATTGTCAGAAGGATTTTCCTGCAATTGCTCGAGTTCAATTGCCAACATTGCCAGTCTTTGGTTAATGTCGTCGTGAAGCTCTCTCCCGATCCGGGTGCGTTCTTGCTCCTGCGATTCGATGAGATTTCGACTCATACGTGAGAGCGCCTCTTCCATCTGCTTGCGGCGGGTAATGTCCTCTGAAAAGACAAGAATTCCTCCGGGCACCCCTTCCAGATTCAGCCAAGGGCGAATCTCCCATCGGAGCCAAATGGTGCTGCCCATGCGATCCCAAGGGTCTTGCTCGGCTCGCAACGTTTCTCCAGCAAGAGCGCGGCGGTGAATCTCTTTCCACCGTTCGGGAAGGTCAGGAAAGATTTCATAGTGCGACCGCCTTAGCACCTGCGAACTGTCGAGCGAATAATCCGCGCACCAGCGATCGCTCACTTGGAGATACCGCATATCACGGTCGAGCATCGCCACTGCCGCTGGGACGCTTTTGACGAAGGTTTTCAGCAGCTCCTCCCGTGATTGCAGTAATGCCGCTTGCGCTTCTAAGGTGCGGTTCACTTCCAAACGCGTCTCTTCTGCCCGCTTGCGCTGCGTGACATCTATATTGACGCCGATCATGCGTGAAGCCTCAGGGGCGTGGAAGTCATCGATCATGTCGGCACTGTTGAGGACACCTGGGAGGCCGTCCGGAGGTTAAGACCCGATGCGGTGATTCTCGACATGCAAATGCCCGGCGGGAGCGGGATTGACGTGCTGGAGAGCATGAAGAAAGATGGGTTAATCTCGACAGTCATTGTGCTGACTAACCATCCTTATGCACTATACCGCAAGAAGTGCCTTCAGGTCGGAGCAAAATTCTTTCTGGACAAGTCAAACGAATTTGAAAAGGTCGG
>Ga0210403_10002801_pt1 | contig 15532 bp, 11 predicted proteins | sample IncBWC19MmetaG_FD_150863 | JGI IMG/M metagenome (GOLD analysis project Ga0210403, IMG submission 150863) | Forest soil microbial communities from Barre Woods Harvard Forest LTER site, Petersham, Massachusetts, United States - Inc-BW-C-19-M | ecosystem: Environmental > Terrestrial > Soil >... | reverse complement strand
CCGGAAGACCGCCCTCGCGCATCATCTCGGCAAGGGCCTGGGCGTAGGAAGAATACGCACCCGCCTCGTCCGGCGCTACTGTTCCCGGCGCAGCGTTGAAGGCGATCAATGTTCCGGGATCCGGCTCGACAAGCGCCAGGCCGCCCGCGAGCGGGGGACCGGACTTGGCAAACGGGTTGGCTCGAGCCCCATCAAGAACGACGATGCTTGCCTTGATGCCGAGGGCCGCCAACGGCTTGGTGTAGTCCGAAACGCGCAAAGCCTCGGAGGAGACGTTCGCATCACGCGCGATGTTGGCGTCCGTCGGCACGAAGTAGTTTTCGCCCTCCAGCTGCAATCCGTAGCCGCTGAGGTAGACGAACGCCACCGTGTCAGGGCCTGCCGCGGATACCTTGGCGATAAAATCCCGGAACGTCTTCCGCAGCGAATCCTGGTCAAGGTCGCGGACACCGACCACATCGAAGCCGGCGGCTTGCAGTGTTTGTGCGATCAGGCCGGCATCGTTGGCGGGGGTGGCCAGAGCTCCGGTCGAGTAATTCGCATTGCCGACAACCAGCGCGATGCGCGTTTCGGCGGCGTGGGCGCCCGTCAACGTCACGCCAAGCAGGAGAAACACAGAAACGACGGCCATGACGAAGAGACGTTGGTGCTTCATGAAAATCTCACGGTAGAAAGCCAAATGGAACTTTTAGGACCTGGCTCTGAACGAGGCCTGAATGGAACAGGCTGGAAATAAGGCGCAAGACTGGTTGGCCATTTCGTCACAACTATTTCGCATCGGGGTTCCAAGCGTTTTCTCAACTATGATGCAGGCGCGACGATCCTCGTCCGCAGCGCCATCAGTCCCTCAAACGCAATCACCATGTCGTCGCCGGGCTTCAGATAAATCTCCTCCGCATTCGGCTGGCCGACCGCGACGCCGCTTGGCGCGCCCATGGCGATGAGATCGCCGGGTTCGAACACCACGTAGCGCGAGAAATGCTCGAGCACGTCGGCGATCTTGTAGAGATAATCCCCGGTATTGGAGCGCAGCCGGCGCTCTCCGTTGACGTCGCAGGTGACCCAGAGATTGTCGGTATCCGCCGCTTCGTCCATGGTCAGGATGTAGGGGCCGACCGGCGCGAAGCCGGGCATGTTCTTGGCGGTCCAGAACCGGCTGCCGGAAGCCACCTCGCGCTTCTGGATCTCGCGCGCGCTGACGTCGTTGGTGAGCGTGAAGCCCGAGATGTAGTCCATCGCCTCGGCCTTCTTGACACCGTGGGCGCGCTTGCCGACGACGTAGCAAAGCTCGGGCTCGTAATCGAGCGTGGTGATGTCGGTCGGCTTGACCACCTCGTCGCCGTCGCCGGACATCGTCGAAACCAGCTTTATGAATCCGGTCGGCTCGTTCGGAACCTCGGTCAGCATCTTGTTGGCGGCGAGTTCCTCGCGGTGCTTCCTGTTGTTCTTGCCGACGCAGAAGAATTTCGTCGGATCGGGAATTGGCGGCAGGAATTTCAGGCCGGCGATGGGGCGCAGCAATTTGGCGCGTTCGGCCGCAACCGCGAGCTCTTCCAGCGCCGTGATCGTCTGCGCGCCGCTGGTCAGCGCGAGCTTGACCGTGGTCGCCGGGACTGCCCGATGCAGCGTACCTGCGGCCGCCACGACGTCGACGATATGTTCGCCACGGACGATGCCGAAACGGGCCTCCCGGCCGAGCCTTTGATCGGCAAATGTCGCAAGACGCATATTCACTTTCCTCCCGGTAATTGCACGGCGTTGTCTTTCACGAGCTTGCTCCATTTGGCAACGTCGGCGTTGATGTAGCGGCCGAATTCCTCCGGCGTTTGCGGCTTTGGCTCGGCGCCCAGCGTCGCCAGGTGATCGCGGAACTCCTGGCCCTGCATGGCCGCTACGATCGCCTCGTTGAGCTTGTTGACGATCTCGGGCGGGGTATGCGGCGGCGCCAGCAGGCCGAACCAGCCGACCGATTCATAATCGGGCACGGTTTCGGCAACCGGCGGCACATCCGGATAGAATTTGGAGCGTTTGGTGTCGGTGACGCCAAGTGCCTTGAGTTGGCCCGAGGCCACGAACTGCTGGACCACCGGTCCCGGCGCGAACATCACGTCGATGCGCCCGCCGATCAGGTCGGTCACCGCCGGACCGGTGCCCTTGTAGGGAACGTGCAGCATCTTCGTCCCGGTTTCGCTGGCGAACAGCAGCCCGGAAAGATGCGAGGCCGCGCCGACGCCCGATGAACCGAAGGTCAGCCCTTCCGGCTTCTCTTTCGCCAGCCGGATCAGATCGGCGGTGGATGTGACCGGCAAGGTCGGCCTGACCACGAGCAGATAGGGCGGCGCCGCCGCGATCACGATCGGAGCAAGCACCTTGTTGACGTCGAACGGACCGTCGCCGTCGGCACCGGCAGACACCGTCATCAGCGCGCCGGTCGATGCCATCAACAAAGTATAGCCGTCCGGCGCCGCCTTCATCGCCGCCCGGGTCCCGATCGCGCCGGATGCACCGGGCTGGTTTTCCACCACGACCGGCTGGCCCCATTTGCTGTTGAGGTTTTGCGCCACGATGCGCGCCAGCACGTCGGTGCCGCCGCCGGCCGCAAACGGCACGATCATCTTGATCGTATGGTCAGGGTATTCGGCGGCCGACGCGGGCAGCGCGGCCGCACAGAGCGCGAGCGCCAGAGCGGCAGTTCGAGCAGACATTTTTTGATCCTCCGCGAAATGTTTTTCTTATGTTGTGGTTCGCTTCATTTAGCCCAGGCAACGCGCCACGGCGGATGAACCTCGCCCGCCAGCACGCGCCAGCGATAGAGCGGCGAGTCCGGCGGCGGCGAAAGCTCCGGCGTCCAGCCGGTCAGTTTCTCCAGCGTGTAGCTATCCATCACGACGCCGCGCCAGTTCCGCTCGACCCGCTCCAGCGGCTCCCTGACCGCCGTAGTGGACGCCCATATCGCGGTCTTGTCGTCGGGTTCGCGCCCGACATAGAGCCCGGTATGGCTCCTGATCGAATCCACACCGGGATCGCGAAAGCCCATGAACCGTCCGCGCTCGTTGATCTGGATCACCGGCACCCGGCCGTTGAAGAACCAGCGCAGCATGGCATAGGTCCGGTAGTCAGTGGTGGCGATCCAGGTCGCACCGGTCTTCTGCAATTCAGCCTGCGCCCGGTCCGCGACCTGCTGATAGCCCGCTTCGCCGCCGACCGGATCGGCCCGGCCGATAAAATTCCAGGGGGTGGCGACGTAATAGAGAAACACCGCAACGACGAAGACGATCCCGAAAGCGATCGCGGCCTTTGCCCAAGAGATGGTCGACCGGATCATCCAGGCCGGAAAGCCTTCCCGCGGCAGAATCGCGACATTGATGGCGGTGGCGGCAAAGCCGGCCGGCCACATAAACATCGGCCAGGTATCGCCGACCCGAAGCGTCAGCGATTTCCAGAAGAAGTAGAGGAAGGGAACAATCACGGCGGTCGACAACAGAATGGCGACCGGATCGCCCCGGCGATAGCCACGCCACGCCGTCAGGCTCACGCCCGACAGCACTACCGGCAAAAGGATGAACCCGACCAGCCCGAACTGCAGCCCGATGAAGTCGCCGATGGTGCGCCACGACACGTCGTGGGTCGCGGTGGCGCGCACGAGTTGAAACCGGAACGAGGCCCAATCGTGCCCGGCATTCCAGACCAGGACCGGCGAAAACACCGCAATCGCGATCAGCGCCGCCGCCCAGGGATACGGGCTGGATAGCCAGCGCCGGCGCCAGGACGGCACCAGCATGAATGCCGCGACCGCCGGAAGCAGCATCACCGCGGTGAATTTCGACAATAGCGAGAGGCCTGCGAATACGCCCGCGGCCAGCCACCAGCGCCCATCGCCGCTTTCGGCGAGCCGCACCAGCGCCCACAGCATTGCGACCGCGAACGGGATCAGCGCGGTGTCGGGCGAGACCTTGGCCATCAGGAGCCCGTAATACAGCGCGGCTTCCGGCATCAGCACCGCGAGCGCGACGGCGCGAATGTCATGCGTGACGCGGCGGACGATGTCGGCGAGCAGGAGCTGCGTCACCAGCATTGCGAGGATACCGGCGAACCTCACCCCCAGATTGGTATCGCCGAAGATTGAAGTGCCGAAGCGGATGAACCACGCGATCATGGGCGGATGATCGAGGAAGGAAAGCACGTTCTCCTTCGACCAGGTCCAGTAATAGGCCTCGTCGGTGCGCAGATCGATGACGCTGGCATAGACCAGCCGCAACACCGTCATCGCCGCGATCAACGCGACCACGGCGAGCAGTTGCCGAGAGGCGGAACTGTCCGGTTTTGCGGTGTTATCGGGGGCGGCAATCGTCACGGGGCCTTTTCCCCGACTGCCAGGGAAGTGTCAACGGATTGATCCAGCACCGGCGTCGTCCCGGCGAACGCCGGGTCCCATAACCATAGCCGTTCATTGGTGAGACGACCGTCGCCCCGGCTCATCGAAATCGCGACGTGCGGGATCATGGGTCCCGGCGTTCGCCGGGACGACCCGGATATTGTGGTACCAGCGGGAATTAAACTCTACACTCCCCGATCTATTCCCCATGATGGCTGCACTGAATCGTATGGCCCGGCTTACCCAGGAACAACTGACGAGATTCCTTCGCGGCATCGGCGTCCGGCAAGTTCGCCTGGCCTGCGGGCTGGTGCTGTTTTCCTATCTGGTCAGCCATTTCCTCAACCACGCGCTTGGCAACATCTCGATGGATGCGCTTGCCACGGGTCTCTACTACCACACGGTGTTCTGGCAATTTCTGCCGGTCGCGATCGCCTTCTACACCGCCGCGCTGGTCCATGCCGGTCTGGGGGTCTGGGCGCTGTACCAGCGCCGGCAATTCCGCTGGAAGGCGATCGAGCCGCTGCAGCTCGTGCTCGGCTTGAGCATCCCCGCGCTGATCATCGCCCACATCATCGGGGTGCGGCTCAGCGAGACCCTGTTCGGTCATGAAAAGCTCTATCCGCAGGTGTTTTATGCCTATTGGGTGGCGTGGCCGTACAAGATCCTGCAGATGTACGCGGTGCTGCTGATCGCCTGGACCCACGGCTGCATCGGGCTCTATTTCTGGCTGCGGATGCGGGCGTTCTTCAAGCGCGCGGCGCCGTTCCTGCTCGCCGCCGCAATATTGATTCCGACCCTGGCAATGCTCGGCCTCTATCAGGGCGGCCGCAGCGTCGTCGCCGACAGCGAGAGCAAGGAGTGGCGGGCGGAAAATCTGGGGCCGCAGCAAGTCGGCACCGCAGCCGAGCAGCACGTGCTGGAAAGCATCGTGGAATATTTCCTGGCCGGCTATTTCGGGCTGCTCGGACTGGTGCTGCTGGCAAGGGGCGTGCGCGCGCTGGCCGAGCGGCGCGGCGGCATGATCAATTTGTCCTATGGCAATGGTCGCACGGTTCGGGTGCCGAAGGGCCTCAGCGTGCTCGAGGCGAGCCTGCGCTATAACGTGCCGCATGCGAGCGTCTGCGGCGGCCGCGCCCGCTGCTCGACCTGCCGGATTCGCGTGATCGGCGACATCAGCGCGCTGCCGCAGCCGTCGGCGCGTGAGGCTTTCGTGCTCAACCGCGTCGGTGCGTCCGATCCGTCGATCCGGCTTGCCTGCCAGCTCCGCCCCGAGACTGACATCTCCTTCTTCCAGCTGTTCATGCCGCACGCGACGTCGGCCAACGCGCACGCATCGCAATCCCATCGCATCGGACAGGAGCGCTATCTCGTCAGCATGTTCGTCGACATGCGCGGCTCGACCAAACTCGCCGAAAACCAGCTGCCGTTCGATACCGTGTTCATCGTCAATCGTTTCCTCGGCGCAGTGTCGCAAGCGGTGATCGAATGCGGCGGCCAGCCCAACCAGTTCGTCGGCGACGGAGAGCTGGCGCTGTTCGGGCTGGCGACCAACCCGCAAACCGCCTGCCGCCAGGCGCTGCGGGCGGCGGCCATGATCGCAATCAATGTCGACGAGTTGAATCAATTCCTCAGTCACGATCTGCGCGAGCCGATCCGCTTCGGCATCGGCGTTCACGGCGGCGAAGTGATCATCGGCGACATCGGCTACCGCGACCAAATGGTGTTCACCGCGCTCGGCGACGCCGTCAACGTCGCGGCAAGGCTGCAGGACATGACCAAGACTCTCGCCTGCGAGGCGATCGTCTCTGAAGAAGTCCGCATCACCGCCGGGCTGCCGGAAGATGCGCTGCCGCAGCAGCAAGTCACGATACGCGGACGCAGCGAGCCGATGATCGTCCGCTCCGTCACCTCTGCAAAGGCGCTGTCCGCGCTGGTTAACGATGTGCAAATTGCCGCGGCCTGAAGGCTTGTGTGATCCAGCGCACACCTGAACGAACGTTCAGGAAATTGTCCGCGATTCCAGCGTTGTTTTCTCGAACCGCGCCTCGCAAGGCCGCGACTGATGGGCGATGGGCAAGACTGAAAGACGACAAACCAACTGAAAGACGACAAACCAACCCGCGCCACGGCGCATATCGAAGGAGAACGACCATGTTACGCAAACTCACTCTCGCACTCGTTGCCGCAGCTTCTCTCAGTGCCGTCGCGCTGGCTCCCTCCGCCGCTTCCGCGCATCCGTGGGGCGGTGGATGGGGTGGTGGCTGGGGCGGCGGCTTCCATCATCGCCATTTTGGCCACGGCTTCGGCATCGGCTATATCGGCGGTGGCGACGATTGCTATGTGGTTCGCCGCGTCCCCACCCCGTTCGGCTATCGCCTGCGCACCATCAACGTCTGCGAATATTGATTGAAGTTCGCAGGCTCCTTGCAAATCCCCGGTCGCGAGGCAGCGGCCGGGGATTTTGTCTTTGCGGTTCGAATGCCGACGGCTAACTGCCGGCGAGACATCAATTTGATTTTTGCCTGACGTACCGGCCGGGCGCCGGCTCGATCACAGGGAAACTAGCGTTGCCCAATTCCGCGGGAGCCCGAACGGTACCGGTGGAATGGCCTTTCATCCAGCCATCCCAGTCAGGCCACCAGCTTCCCGGCTGCTCGTCGGCGTTTTCCAGCCAATTCTTCGCGTCGCAATTCAGATTGTCATTGACCCAATGACTGCGCCTGTTGCGGTGCGGCGGATTGATCACACCAGCGACGTGACCGCTGGCGGCGAGCACAAAGCGCGCATCTCTCCCCATGAGGTCCTTTGAGCGAAACGCGCTCTGCCAAGGCACGATATGGTCCTCGCGAGAGGCGAGTATGAACAGCGGCACCTTCGTCTTCGAGAGATCAATCCGTTCACCGCATTGGGTGGTCGCGCCGGGCTCCTTGATCTTGTTTTCAACATAGGCGTTGCGCGTGTACCAGCAGTACATAGGCCCCGGCAGGCTGACACTGTCGGAATCCCAGTACAGCAGGTCGAAAGCGTCGGGCGGCGCACCCTTTAGATAACTCTCGACGACATAGCGCCAGATCAGATCGTTGGCGCGCAGGGTTCCGAAGGTAAAGGCCAGTTCCTTGCCAGGCAGAATACCGCCCCTTCCTATCGTCGCTTCGCGCAGGGCGACGGAATTCTGGTCAATCAGCAGACCGATTTCCCCGGTATCTGCGAAATCGATCATCGTGGTCAGGAGGGTTATGGTCGTGAGCTTGTTCTCTCCGCGCGCGGCGAGAACCCCCGCGGCGCAGCTCAGAATGGTGCCGCCGACGCAAAAGCCCAGCGTATGAATCCGATCGACATTGGCAATGTCGCGCACAACCTCGATGCTCTTGAGCGCCCCGAGATTCAGGTAGTCGTCCCAGGTTAGATGCTGGATCTCGGCAACGGCGCTTCGCCAGGAAATCAGGAAGACCTGATGCCCCCGAGAGACCGCATATTCAACAAAAGAATTTCCCGCGCCGAGATCGAGCAGATAGTACTTGTTGATGCAAGGCGGCACGATCAGAAGCGGCGTTTTCTCGACCTCCGCCGTCTGCGGCGCATACTGGATGAGCTGAATCAGCTCGTTCTCAAAGACAACCGATCCGGCTGTTACTGCGAGATTGCGACCCACCTCAAAAGCGGATTCGTCGACCCGGGTGATGCGCCCTTTTTGGAGATCTTCAATAAGGTTCTGCATCCCGGCCGCCAGGCTCGCCGAACGCGTCCGGATTGCCGTTCGAATGACTTCCGGGTTAGTCGCAGGGAAGTTCAACGGACTCATCGCATCAATGAATTGACGCGCGTAGAAGCGAAGCTGCAGCTTTGATTTTTCGCCGACCTGGGCTTGATCGACTAACTCGGCCAATTGCTTTGAAGTCATCAAGTAGGATTCTTTTATAAGTTGGTAGTAAGGCGAGTGCTGCCAGGCCTCATCCTGGAAGCGCGTTTCACGGCCCGGCCGCCCGGAACCCGCGGCAGATGCGTTGCCGAGGGTGCCTTTCCAGAACTCCACGATCGGAGACCAAAACTGCCGTTGCAAGTTTGCCGTGAAGACAAACGGCCCGGAGTCGCCACGCGTGAGAGGCTTATCCTCTACACCCATTGCGCTGACGAGCGCATCGTCAAACTGCTTCATTGATCGCTGGCCGGCTCGCATCAGACTTTCAAGGTATGCCGAGGAGCCAGTTGGTGACGACGAGCTACCCATTGTGAGCCTCCCGGAACGGCTCTGTATGCTGGCCGCTGCGGCTCCAGCGAACCACTGGAGTTCGGTTTTCGCGCCGAGGCGCAGCGATCGACCAGACAGGACTTTTTGGTGCGCGCCCGGCAAACAGCTTGACATAGATCAATGAAGGTCCGCCTCCGGCCTCTAGCCCGTTGCTCAAAGGCGCGCCGGTTGCGGCGTCTCCCAGGAAAGGCGGGAGCACGGCTCCGAGCTTGATGGGTGGTGTGTTCCGTATCCACCAGGATGGCATTACCAGCTCACTCCAACAAACATACCGCTTGAAGTCTTTCATCGGATCGCGGCCATGGCGAGCGGTGGCATGGATACATTGCCTCACAATGGCGCCGTCATCACGCTGCTTGCAGTGACGGGCCTCACCCACAGGCAGGCCTATAAGGACGTCTTCGTGATCACCTTGACGAAAACCGCAGCGGTATTCGTTGCGATCGCGTTTTTCTATTTGACCGGAATCTACTGAGAAGGCGGTGCAGCCGCGCGGAATATGAAGCTTACTTCTCGCCCAGATATGACGCGCCGAACGCTGCCCGATAGATGGCCCAATACATAATGCCGACCAAGCCAGCACCACCCACGATATTACCGAGCGTGACCGGAACGAGGTTATGGATAATCCCGGATATCGTAATAAGCGAGGCGTCGAAATCAGTCGGAACGTGGCCAGTCCGGGTCAGCAGCCAAGCCAACGGCAGAAAATACATATTGGCAACGCAGTGCTCGAAGCCGGCCGCTATAAAGGCGGAGACCGGCAATATGAGAGCGAGAATTTTGTCGGTGACCGACCGGCCGGCATATGCAAGCCAAACCGCCAAGCAGACGAGTACGTTACACAGAATGCCCTTGAAGAAAAGTGTCACAACGTCGGGCTGGATCTTTGCGACAGCCGTATTCAATATCGACAACCCGATGCGGCCCCCGTTCATGTCGAGATGATGTGAAAAAATGACCAGGACAACAAGTCCAAGGCAACCGACCAGGTTGCCGAAATAGACGATGACCCAATTGCGCAACATCTCTCTCGTGGAAACTTTTCCACTCGCCCAGGCCATTACGATCAGGTTGTTGCCTGTAAAAAGCTCGGCGCCTCCCACTATTACAAGCGCCAGCCCGAGCGAAAACGCCAGGCCGCCGAGCATGCGAACCGCCGCGAAGCTCATCTCCGCGTCGCTGGCAACGATGGTATAGTAGAGCGCCCCGAGCCCGATGCTGCCACCTGCCACGATCGCGAGCATGAACGACGCCAGAATTGGCAATCTCGTCTTCTTGACCCCGACTTTTTCGACGGCCTCCTTGATCTCCGCGGGGCTGTATGCGTTCAAATTGAAGATGGGTGGCTGCGACGCTGATGCCTGGTCGTCCATCCTGCATCTCCTCAGTACATGCGGCAGCGGGTTAGCGGACCGCCGCCGCATGCCCCAGCGAGGCCGCGGCACCGGCGAAGGCTGGGTCTTTACCCCGCATTGCCGATGGTCAGGAGACCAACGATCTGGGCGGCAATGACCTTAACAAGCGTCATCGAGGGAAAGATCATGGCGTACCCGATATCCGGTCGCTCCGTCGGAGCCATCTTCGTCGAGTAGACGAGAATGGCTGGATTTCCTGTCGCGCCGGACGCGACGCCGACGAGGTCGTCGTATGGAATGTTCATGAGATAGTGGCCGACGAGCAGGACGATCGCCACCGTCGTCAACAGGACCGCGACGCCGATGAACAGCATCGTCAGTCCGGACTCTGCGACGGTCCGGACGAAAGGTTGTCCGGCGTTTACGCCAACAGTGGCGAGGAACATGGCGAGACCGAAATTTCGCAGCACGAGGTTGGCTGGTAACGGCATTGTCCATAGCATCGGACCGGTACGGCGCAGCTTGCCAAGGATGAGAGCGACGATCAGTGGTCCGCCGCCGATGCCAAGCGTCACGGTGCCCACGCCGGGAATGGGGATCGGAACAAGGCCAAGAAGAACGCCGAGAACCATCCCGATCCCGAGCGAGACGTAGCTGAATTCGGCCGCGGCCTTGATGGTATCCCCGAAGTGACGGCGGATTTCCTCTTTCCGCTCCGGAGGTGTCAGCACGCCAACCCGGTCTCCGAATTCCAGCATCAGGTCGGGGGCCGGTACAAGGTCGGTGTCGTAGCGGCGAACGTGCAGCAGATGGGTCGGATAGCCGGCGGGCATGGGCAGGCGAGCAAGCGGGATACCCACGGCGCTGGCCTTGCCGACGAAGACCCGGATGTAGTCGAGGTCTGCGCGGTCGCTGGCCAACCGGCCTGGCTCGAGTTTTCCGATCCGGTCGGCGGCAGATGCAATGGTCTCGTTGTCTTCGGCCACGACCAGGACGGCATCTCCGGCCGTCAGAACGGTGTCGTCGGTCGGAACGAAATTGCGCCCGCCCTTGCGAACCATGGTTACCTGCAGGCCGCTCAGCGCGTTCGGCATCAGTTCGCCGAGACGTCGACCGGCGACTGCCTGGCCAATCGAAATCTCTCCCATGTGGAAGCGCTGCGTTTTCACGGGGAATTTGGGCTTTACGATCTGAGTCATGAAATAGATGCAGAGGATGGGGCCGATCACGCCGAAAGGATAGGCGATGGAGTAGCCGATCGAGGGGTCTTTGTTCTTTACGACGTCGGTCGCGGCCTGGAGGGTAGCGGTGCTTGTCATCGATCCGGCGTAGATGCCCAACGTATGGCCGATTTTGATGCCGAAGATGTGCCCCAAGCCGAGTGCAACCAGCAAACCTGCCAGACACGCAACCAGGGCCAGCAGATTGTACTTCCGCCCGGCGCCGACCATCCCCTCAAAGAACTGGCGGCCATAGAGGATGCCGATGCCGTAGAGAAACATGATCAGACCCGTCAGGCCGATCGGCCCGGTGATCTGGGCCTTTGGTGCGAACGCGCCGATGGCGAGCCCGACAAAGAGAACCGCGCCGACGCCAAGGGAGAAGCCGAAGATGCTGATCTGGCCCACAAGGTAGCCCAACCCGATGGCCAGGAAGGCGGTCAGAATTGGCTGGCTTCCGATGATGTCGCGCGCAAGGTCCAACATGTTTTTTCTCCCCCGATCGAATGCGCGTCACTAGCGTGCGCGACAGCCCGCGGCCTGGAATTGTCCGATAACCCGATTGACCAGATCCCGGCTCGGTGCCGAAGTTTCGGTATGCTTGTAGTCGAGGCCCATCGCCTTCCACTTGAAGGCACCCATCTGATGAAACGGTTGCACCTCGACCCACTCCACGTTCTTCATGGGCGCCACGAAACGGGCGACGCCGTCGACGTTGGCGGGATCGTCGGTTGCGCCGGGAACGAGCGTGAACCGGACCCAGACCGGCTTGGATAACGAAGCCAGGCGCTCGGCGAAGCGCAGCGTCGGTGCGAGGTCCCGACCTGTCACTCGGCGATAGGTGTCGGGATCCGAGCTCTTGATGTCGAGCAGAACGAGGTCGATCGCCGACAGGTACGAATCATCCGCACGATCGCCCAGGAATCCCGAAGTTTCGATGGCGGTATGCAGGCCCATTCCCTTGGCGCCGGCGAAAATTTGCCGGGTAAAGGCAAGCTGCACCATCGGCTCGCCGCCCGATATCGTCAGGCCCCCACCAAGACTTAGAATTGCTGGCGCGAAGTCGCCCAGACGATGGAGCACCTGGTCGATCGACACGTAAGTGCCGTCCTTGAGGTGCCAGGTGTCCGGATTATGGCAGTACGTGCAACGGAGCAGACAGCCGGAGACGAAGATGACGATCCGTAGGCCCGGCCCGTCGTAGCGCGACGAGGTCTCGTAGGAGTGGCAATATCCGAACGAGCCCTCTTCGTCCCTGAGCTTGTCTTCGTCAGGCGCGTCGGGCGAAATCCCCACCCGGATGTCATAACGACTTCCGGGTTCAAGCGGCTGCACCGTGGACATGGCAGCACCTCATCAGATCTGGCCGTGGAACGTACGGCTGATCACGTCTCTCTGCTGTTCGGGTGTCAGCCGAACGAAGTTCACTGCATAGCCCGACACGCGAATCGTGAGTTGCGGGTACTTGTCCGGATTCTTCATCGCATCCTCGAGCGTCTCTCTGTCGATCACGTTCAGATTCATGTGGAACCCGCCATGGTCGAAGTAGACGTCGAAAGCCTTGACAGCCTCGTCCAGAAGCTGGCCTTCGGACAAATGCGCCTTTTGAGGAGCGATGGAGACTGTGTAGCTGATGCCGTCTTGCGCATCCTTGTAGGGAAGCTTCGCGACCGACAGGCAGGAGGCGAGCCAGCCGTGGCTGTCGCGGCCGTGCATCGGATTGGCGCCTGGCCCGAACGGCTCGCCCTTCCGGCGGCCATCGGGGGTGTTTCCGGTGGCCTTGCCGTACACGACATTCGACGTGATCGTGAGCACGCTTTGGGTGTGCGTCGCGTTTCGATAGGTGGGGTGCTTGCGTATCTTCTCCATGAAGCTGGTGACGATGCCGGACGCGATCTGATCAACGCGATCGTCGTTGTTGCCGAACTGCGGTGTCGCGGTGTTGCCGACGTTTTGATAGTCCACGACCAATCCGGTCTGATCGCGCATGAGGCGGATCTTTCCGTATTTCATCGCGCTCAGGCTGTCGGCGACCACCGAAAGTCCGGCGATTCCAAACGCCATCGTTCTCAGGATGTCGCGGTCGTGAAGCGCCATCTCGAGGCGTTCGTAGAAATACTTGTCATGCATATAGTGGATGCAGTTCATCGCATGCACGTAGGTGCGGGCCAGCCATTCCATGGTAGTGTCGAACTTGGCCATGACCTCGTCGAAGTCGAGGAATTCGCCGGTGACGGGCAGTGTCTGCGGAGCCACCTGTTCGCCGGACACTTCGTCGCGCCCGCCGTTGATGGCATAGAGCAGCGCCTTGGCGAGATTGACGCGGGCGCCGAAGAACTGCATCTGCTTGCCGAGACGCATTGCCGAGACGCAGCAGGCGATGCCGTAGTCATCACCCCAGAACGGCCGCATCAGGTCGTCGTTTTCGTATTGCAGCGAGGAGGTGTCGCGGCTGACCTTGACGCAGTAGCGCTTGAAGGGCGCCGGCATGTGGTTCGACCAGAGCACTGTGATGTTCGGTTCGGGCGCCGGCCCGAGATTGTAGAGCGTGTGCAGCATCCGATAGCTGCTCTTCGTCACAAGAGCCCGACCATCGAGATCCATTCCGCCGACGCACTCGGTGGCCCAGTAGGGATCGCCGCTGAACAGCGCATCGTAGTCGGGCGTACGGAGGAACCGGACGATGCGGAGCTTCTGCACCAGTTGGTCCCAGAGCTCTTGCGCCCGTCCTTCGTCGAGAAGCCTGTCCTTCAGATCGCGCTCGATATAGATGTCCAGGAAACTCGAAATGCGCCCGATGGACATCGCCGCGCCGTTTGCTTCCTTGATGGCGCCGAGGTAGGCGAAGTAGGTCCATTGGAACGCTTCCTGAGCATTCGAGGCGGGCTTCGTTATGTCCTGACCATAGAGCTTTGCCATCGACGCGAGATCCTCGAGGGCGCGCATCTGCTCCGATAGCTCTTCGCGCATGCGGATGATCTCATCGGTCGGCCACATGTCGTCGATCTGGGCCCGTTCCTCGCGTTTGACCTCGAGCAGCCGATCCACCCCGTAAAGCGCCACGCGCCGGTAATCGCCGATGATGCGACCCCGCCCGTAGGCATCCGGAAGGCCGGTGATGATCCCCGACCTCCGGGCATTCATGATTTCGGGGGTGTAGGCGTCGAACACGCCGTCATTGTGGGATTTGCGGTATTTCGTGAAGGTCTCGTGCACCGCCGCATCGGGTTCGAAGCCCGCGGCCTTCAGGCCCGCCTCAACCATGCGCAGACCTCCGAACGGGAAAATCGCCCGCTTGAAAGGCTGGTCCGTTTGAAGACCTACGATGACCTCGTTCTCGCGATCGATATAGCCGGCCTTGTGGGCCAACAAGGTCGACGGAGCTGCCGCATCGACTGCGAGCACCCCCTTCTTTCTTTCGTCGGCGAAGTACGGCTGAAGTTTCGCCCAGACGGCTTTGGTGCGCTGCGATGGCCCGGCGAGAAAGTCCTCATTCCCGTCATAAGGGGTGACGTTCCGGACAATGAAATCCCGAACGCTGATGGAAGTAGTCCAATCGCCAGGTCGAAAGCCTTTCCAGCAGTCACCCGAATCTACTTCCTGTCTTAGAGCTGCGCTTCCCTTCATGTTGCGTCTCCGAGCGGTGGTATCAGGATTGTTGTGCCGCGCGCCCCGCGATTGTTCCGGAGCTGCTGCGACTGAGCACCGCATGATTGAAACGCCGCCCTCACGAGCCTTGATCTATGTCAAGGCCGGCCACCACTCATGCTTTCGCCTTCGGTCAGGGCTCTTGCTGGATTTCACTCTTGCTGGATTTCGAAACCTGGCCGCGATTGAAAGTGAGGAGTCAGGGCGAGCTTTCAACGTCGAACGCGCGAGCGCGGCAGAACGTCGCGTCGGACGCTCATGGCGCATTCGCGTACAGCGACAGCGCAAAGGCCCATCAGGTCCAGGATTACGTCGGGGACACAGACTCACCATTCCGACGGCGCACAAAATGCGGCGGCGTGTTGCTGCGGCTTCTTGAAGCTGGGACGCGGCCCCGCCTGATCGGCTTTTGGGGGCTTTAGCGCAGACGGGACCGTGCCGGACCACGGACCAGCGCTTGGCTCACATGGCCCGAAACCGATAACGCGGACATTGAGAAAAGGTTCCGGCCTCACGTCGATCCACCGACTTGATGCTGATATTTTTATTTTTACTCACTGCGGGGCCGCATGTGCAGGAATGGACCGACCGACGGTAACGGGCTGGTAGCCGCGCCCGGCCTATCTGTCAGGATGGTCGCCCCAGTGTCTCGGGGGGCCAGCTTGCTATGCCAACGTAT
>Ga0210403_10002800_pt1 | contig 15536 bp, 12 predicted proteins | sample IncBWC19MmetaG_FD_150863 | JGI IMG/M metagenome (GOLD analysis project Ga0210403, IMG submission 150863) | Forest soil microbial communities from Barre Woods Harvard Forest LTER site, Petersham, Massachusetts, United States - Inc-BW-C-19-M | ecosystem: Environmental > Terrestrial > Soil >... | reverse complement strand
AACCCGAAGACTCGGGGCTTGCTGTTCGCAGGCGGATTCCTTTTGTTGGCCGCGCTGGTCGGACTCTTTCTGTTTTACCGGAATCGGGAGAGCACCGACGACGCTCAAGTTGACGGCCACATCACGCAGATCTCTTCGAAGGTTTACGGGCGCGTTGCAGAAGTTTTGGTGAACGATAACCAGCAGGTGAAGGCCGGACAGGTTTTGGTGAAACTCGACCCGCGTGATTTGCAGGCCGCGGTGGATCAGGCCAAGGCGCAACTCGCTTTGGCAGAGAGTGAAGCGCAATCCGCTGGAGTTGATGTGCCAAGGACACAGTTAAACGCGCAGAGTGGAACCTCCAGCGCCGATGCGCAATTCGCAGGAGCGAAAGCTGACCTGATGCGCGCACAAAGTACGTACGAGCAGGCAAAGAGTTCGGATCTGGCGTGGGCACAGGCAAACATAGAGAAAAGCAAAGCGAATGCGCAACTAGGGCAGGCCGATCTGGAACGGTATACGCCGCTGATGAAAAAGGGCGAGATTTCAAAGCAGCAATACGACGCAGCGAAAGCGAATGCAGACGCAACCGCCAGCGCGCTGAAGGCCGATCAGGAGAAGTTAGCGCAGGCGCAACGCAATATTGACATAACGAAAGCTGAGTTGGATGCGGCCTCTGCCCGCGTGCAGCAAGCCCAAGCCGGCATCGTCTCGGCCAAAGCCGATACCAAGCAGGTGGCGATGCGCCAAGCGGATTCGCAGGGCAAGGTCGCCAAAGTACAACAAGCGCGTGCGGCGCTGGAAGCTGCACAACTCAATCTGGAATACACAACGGTTGTGGCTCCGGTGGATGGAGTCGCGACGCACAAGCAGGTTGAAGTCGGACAGATTGTGCAGCAGGGACAAGGTCTTATGGTAGTCGTGCCACTTCTCGATGTTTGGGTGACCGCCAATTTTAAAGAGACGCAACTCCGCGCAATGAAGCCTGGCCAGAAGGCTGAAGTGAAAGTGGATACTTATGGCAGGACCTTCAGTGGCCACCTTGATTCGATATCTGGCGCTACTGGCGCGGTGCTGAGTTTGCTGCCGCCGGAAAACGCAACGGGCAACTACGTAAAGGTTGTTCAACGGGTGCCAGTAAAGATCGTGTTGGACCCGATCCCGCCGGAGCAGGCTGTCTTGCGGCCGGGGATGAACGTGGTGGCGACCGTGGTGACGAACTGAACGTGGTCTTGGTGGATTAAGAATCACGAAGCGGCAGTTTAAAGGACGACGAGGCGAACGGTGAAAGACAGGCTCCTATCGAAATTGCGGATGCCGGACGGCTCGATCAACCCCTGGGTGATCGCAGTTACCGTCACCCTTGCGACGTTCATGGAGGTGCTCGACACTTCCATCGCCAACGTCGCGCTACCGCACATCGCCGGGAATCTGGGTGCCAGCGCCGACGAATCCACCTGGGTACTCACCTCCTATCTCGTTTCGAATGCGATCATCCTGCCGCTTTCCGGTTGGCTCTCCGGTCTGATCGGCCGCAAGCGCTTCTACATGTCCTGCGTGGCGGTATTTACAGTCAGTTCGTTCTTGTGCGGACTCGCCCCGAGCCTCGGCATTTTGGTGCTTTGCCGAATTCTGCAAGGAGTCGGCGGCGGCGGATTGCAGCCCAGCGAGCAGGCGATATTGAACGACACGTTTTCGATCGAAAAGCGTGGCATGGCCTTCGCGGTTTATGGCGTGGCGGTGGTGGTCGCGCCCACGATTGGTCCGTGGCTCGGCGGATGGATGACCGACAATTTTTCCTGGCGCTGGATTTTCTACATCAACGTACCGGTGGGAATTCTCTCGCTGTTCCTCACCTACTGGTTGGTTAGCGATCCTCCGCACATGAAGCGAGCGAAAGTTACCGAAGGATTCCGCATCGACTATATCGGAATCGGCCTGATCAGCCTGGGGCTTGGCAGCATGCAGATCATTCTGGATAAGGGCCAGCGTGAGGACTGGTTTGCCAGCGGCTTCATTCAGGTGTTCTTCGTATTGATGTTGGTCGGAATCATCGCTGGAATCATCTGGGAGCTTCGCCACAAGGACCCTGTGGTGGATTTGCGCATGCTGAAAAATCGCAATTTCGCGGTTGCGACGCTGGCCATGTTCTTTCTCGGCTTTGTACTTTATTCCAGCACGGTGCTGATCCCACAGTTCCTGCAGGAAATGATGGGTTACACCGCGACGCTTGCGGGACTTGCGCTCTCGCCGGGCGGTGCGGTGATCATGTTCATGATGCCCGTCGTCGGCTTTTTGGTGTCGAGGGTAAACACAAAATATCTGATTGCGTTCGGATGCACAGTGTCCGCCTTGGCGCTGTTCGTAATGGCTGGTTGGGATCTACAAATTGATTACAGCCATGCGGTCCGCGCGCGGATGCTACAGAGTTTTGGGCTGGCGTTCTTGTTTATTCCGATCAACGTCTCGGCGTTTGCGTATGTGGCAAAAGAAAAAACCAACATGGGCACGGGGATCATCAATCTGGCCCGCAATGTTGGCGCCAGCGTCGGAATTGCAACCGTCACGACGCTGCTCGAGCGCCGCACGCAATTTCATCAGGCTCAGCTGATGGAACATGTGAATCCGTTCAGCAACGCGTACCACAACATGATCGCCGGAACGCAGGCGAAGCTGGTCATGGCGGGCTCCGGCGTGCACGAGGCGGCATCGCAGGCGGCGGGCATGGTCTATGGCACGGTGCAACGCCAAGCGCTGATGCTGTCGTTCATCGACAACTTTCACATGCTGGGAATTGTATTTTTCATTGTCATACCAGTTTTGATGTTCTTGAAGAGGCCGCCAGGGGGCGGAAGTAGCCCGCCGGTGCATTGACGCACGGGACAAGCAGAACGCGAAATATTTTCGACACGGATTTCGTAATCAATGGGGGGCAACAATGGCGACACAAGTGGCAGTGGGAACTGAGCTGAACGAAGCAAAGCTGATCCGCGCGGGGCAACGGGGTGACTCGCAGGCGGTGGAAGCGTTATTTAGCCGCTACCAGCGCCCGTTGTTTCAGACCGCGCTACGCGTGCTAGGCAATGCCGAAGACGCGGAAGATGCGTTGCAGGACGGAATGCTTTCCGCGTATCGCAACCTGAAGCGGTTCGAAGGGCGCTCGCAGTTTTCAACGTGGCTCACTCGAATCGTAATCAATGCCGCGTTAATGAGGCGGCGCAGCGCGAAGTCGCGTCCGGCGGTCTCGCTTGACGAAACTCCACGCGAAAACGAACTTCCGGCCAGCGAACGGTTTGCTGACAACTCGCCGAACCCGGAGCAGGTCTACGCCGGCACCGAGCTGCGCGAAATCATCAATGAAAATCTTGATGAACTCTCGCCGCTGCTGCGCACCGCATTTGTGCTACGCGAAGTGCAGGGCTATTCAACGGGTGAAGCCGCCAAGAAACTCGGCGTGACCGAAAATACGCTGAAGGCTCGTCTGTGGCGAGCCCGCCACCAGATGGCCGAGCGCCTTGGCCGCCGCCTGAAGCGCATCAAGGACGACATGACCGGAGGAATGGGCGATCCGGAATGCAGCTACTGCTGAAGTGAAGTAACGACCAAACGAAATAAGCAAGGACCGAAAAGGCTGGCGCCGACGCTGGCCTTTTCCATTTAGGCGCGGCTTAGCGAAGAGTAGCGTATTCGGCTTTGGCTTCTTTCAAGACGGGAATGTCTGGATCGGCATCTTGCCAAAGCGCCAGGAAATCCTGATAGGCAATTTTGGCCTTAGCCGAATCTCCGGCAAGTACGTAAGCCCTGCCAAGTCCCAGATGTGCCAGCGCGCCAATCGGACCATTAATAACTATGCCGCGGTGGTCGAGGATTTTCTGATACTCCGCCGCAGCTTCTTTACCTTGCTTCATCGCGCGGTAAGCTTCCGCGCGAACATAGACAGGATAGAGAGCAATCGAAAGAGTGCTCGCGGTATTCGGCTGGCCGAGTTCGTAGGGTTCGGCAATCTGAAGTTCGGAAACCGCCTTGACACTATCGTGGCGCATTAGGGCTTGCTGTCCACGCACGGCCGGAAGATAAATCATTTTAACAAGCGTGTCATCAGGGAACCGCTTGATGAAGTCGTTCGTGAGTGTCTGCGATTTTGCGCTATCTCCAGCAACCGTCACCGACATGGCCACCAGAAACTGAACGTCACGCCCATTGGACATTTCGAGCGCGGTGGCAGCGTGCTGTTTTGCCGCCGCTGCATTTCCATAAAGGGCCTGACGCATGCCTGCTTGCGCTTCGTACGTCGCGGCAGTTTCCTTTTCATCGGCATGTAACGCAGAGGCCACAGCCTGCTTCGTCAACTCGTCCGATTTGCGCAGGCGCCCGGAATATGCCGAGGAATCCGATTCCAGCGCCAGCAAAGTATCTTCCACTCCCGGTTTTCCGGCTGCCCACGCAACATCCTGTGCCATTGCTGCGGCGTCATTTTTCAGAAATGCAAGTTGGTACATCGCAGTTCGAAGGTAAGGGGAATCAAGTTTCTTCACCTGTGCTTCTTCGGCAGTCATGCGCGCTTCGTCGAAGCGGCCAAGCGTCATGAATCCGGTTACCAGATTCGAATAGTTCAGCCCGCTTGGGTTCAAGCGAAACGCTTGCTGCGCCTCGGCAAATGACTTTTCGTAACGCCCCAAGCTGGCATCAATCGAACCGAGATTGGTGTACGGTATCTCGTCTCGAGGATAGGACTGCGTCCATGCTTCATAGGCCTGAGAAGCCTTTTCGGCGTCTCCGGAGACAAAGTTGTAGTAATGAGAATCGATGTAAAGCTTTTCGCGTTCACTGGCCCGGTCGCGTAGTTCGTACGCTTTCTGCGCAAACTCCGCCGCCAGTCCCGGCTCTGAAATGTTGTTATAAGCTGTCGCAAGCCCGGCGTAGGCCATGGCAAAGTTTGGATCGAGTCTGATTGCCTTTTGCAGAGGCGCAATCGAACCGGCGAAATCGTTGGAACCAGTCAGTTTCCTGCCCAAGCTGAAAGCCTGCAGGGCTTCGAGTGAAGAGGTGGATGCTTGCTCCACTGGTGTGTCGAACTTTTTCACTGTGCTGAGCGATTCGCCAAGCTTGCCACGGATATCCGATCCCGCCTTGGCGAGCGCATCCAGAATATGATTTTTATCGTTAGCTTGTTCCTGCGCGCTCGCCAGCGTGTCTCCGGTCGCGCAATTCACTGCCTTCAAAATGAGCGTGTACTGATTTCCTATTTGCGCAATTGCTCCGTTTAGTACTGCTGTGCTCGAAGTGCGCTGGCAGACTTCGCGCGCAATTTCCGGAGTCATCCGCACGCTCGGAGACTGTTCCATCAGCTTGAGCGTCTGTTGAATGCGTTCCTCAGAAAGCAAACTCAAAAATGGTGATTGTTCGAGTTGCACTTCAAGGCCCTGGCGCAGAGTGCCGTCGAAAACCGAATCGCCAGTAGTGTTGGTGAAATCGGCGAGAACCACGGTGTCTTTTTCCGAAAGCTTCGAGCCAGAGTGGGAGACAAAATACCAGGCGCCAGCCGCAACCAACGCAACCGCTGCGCCTGCCATTACGTACAGATTCCGCTCCGAGCCCGTGGAGTCGGCAGGCGGCAAAGCGGAAGTTGACGACGCGGTAGCGGCTCTGCCCCGTCCACTGGAACTTCTCTTTGCCCCAGATGAGGATGGCGCGGGCGCCGCTGCATCGTTGTCTTCTTCCTGCGTGGACCTCTGCACCATCGAACGGCTGGAACTGGTCTCGCGCTTCAGTCGTTTCAAATCCGCGCGCAAATCGGAAGCGTGCTGGTAGCGCAGGTCGCGTTCCTTCTCCAGCGCTTTGTTAATGATGCGTTCTAGCTCGTCGGGAACTTCGTCGTTGAACCGCACTGGCGCGGTTGGCGCTTTGTGAAGGATCGAATCGAAAATCGCGGCGGAAGTGTCGCCCCGGAATGGCAAGACTCCCGTAGCCATTTCGTAAAGCACGGCGCCGGTCGAAAAGAGATCGCTCCGCGCATCCAGTTGCTTTCCCAGCGCTTGCTCTGGCGACATATACGCAACGGTCCCAACCGCACTGCCTGGGCTTGTCAGATGATCTTCCGTCTGCCAGCCATGAGTTGAACCGGTCTCGGCGTTGACGTCCAGAACGGACTGCGCGAGCTTCGCCAGTCCGAAATCCAGAATCTTGGCGTGCCCGTGTTCGGTCACAAAAATATTGGCTGGCTTGATGTCGCGGTGAATGATGCCTTTCGCGTGCGCCGCTTCCAGGCCCTCTGCGATATCAATTCCCAAGTCGAGCAATCGCTCCAGTTCGAATCCGCGATTGGTGATCAGATGCTTTAGCGTCGAGCCTTCCATGTACTCCATGATGATGAAGACCCGGCCGTCTTTTTCCTGAATGTCGTGGATGGTGCAGATGTTCGGGTGATTCAGCGCGGAGGCCGCGCGTGCTTCACGCTGAAACCGTTCCAATACTTGGGGATCTTTGGCGACGTCTTCCGGCAGGAACTTCAGCGCGACAAAACGCCCCAGCTTGGTGTCCTGGGCCTTGTACACCACACCCATGCCGCCGCCGCCGAGTTTTTCGATAATCCGGTATTGCCCGAGAGTTTCGCCGATCATGGCTGAATTCTGCGCTGGAATCTTATCCGCTGGCGCCATGCAGAGTCAAAGAATTGGTGACTCAAGTAGTGGTTTCGAGTTGCGCGGGCGGATACATGCCAAGGATCCGCAGAAAACTGGTGGCCTTCTCAACTTCCTTCAACGCTTCCTTCAGTGGCTCTGACCGTTCATTTTGCACATCGAGGAAAAACTGATACTCCCAAGGTCGGCCATGAATGGGGCGGCTTTCGATTTTCAGCAGGTTGATGGCGTACCGGGCGAACGGCTCCAGTGCGGCCAGAAGTGCGCCCGGTCTGTGGGCAAGTCGCAGCGCCAGCGAAAGCTTCATAGTCCGTGATGTCGGCGACTGCTCGGCGCGGCGCACCATCAGTTCCGCCATGAGATCCGTGACGCCAGGAGACGCCGCACTCGCGGTGTTCGGCGTTCGATTCGCGTCTTCACGTTCGGCCGGAATCAACAACACAAATCGTGTGAAATTTTCAGCATTGTCCTGAATCGATTCAGCCAAAATCACGCCGCCGTAACGAGTGGCCGCTCGCCGTCCGGCGATCCCCGCCGCTGACTTATCACCGCTAGCAAGCACGTCGCGCACGCTGCCGGCTGTATCTTCGGCCGGAACCCGTTTCAGTTCGGGATGGGTTTGAAAAAATCGTTCGCACTGAGCGAGTGCCATCGGATGCGAAGCAACTGACTTCAAGTCCGCAAGCGTCGCACCTGGACAGCCAATCAGATGGTGCTCGATCGGTAGGATGGTCTCGGCAACGATGCCAAGTTTACTCTCGAGCAGCAAGTCATAGACACGCACCACCGATCCAGCCAACGAATTCTCTACCGGAGCAAGCAACGCATCGGCCGCACCGTCAGCAATGGCCCCGAACGCCGAATCAAACGTTGCACGTGGAACGGTCGTGATCCAATCGCCCAGCAATTGAATCGCGGCGGCCTCGCTGAATGCGCCGTGCTCGCCTTGAAAGGCCACCCGCGCCAATGGTTTCGTCGGAGGAGGCATGGAAGCTTCATAGTCTCAATGGTTTGCAGAGAAGAAGCAACTGCGAACCCGCCCCAGCCAGCCCCTGGTTCGCCGAATTGGCAAACGGAAGCCGCCCAAACCGGCCTCCATTTTGGACCATTGAGTTTTCTGCCCGATTCCTCGGCGTGGCGGTATAATACCCGCCATGTCCGTCAAGCTAGCCCCGCAAGTCCGGCCCCAACCGAACGAGTACGCCACCTTCTACGAAACGTATGTTTCGCTGGTTGCGGGAACCGACATTCTCGGCGTCCTTGAAGCACAGGGAATGCTGATGACCCAACTTCTGGCCGCGCGCAGCGAACGCGAGGGAAATTTCCGCTACGCTCCTGACAAGTGGACCCTGAAAGAAGTCGTCGGCCATATCACCGACACCGAGCGGATTTTCGCGTATCGCGCTCTTCGCATTTCACGGAATGACAAGACACCGATGGAAGGATTTGAACAAGACGACTACGTAAAGAATGGCGGATTCAACGATCGCACGCTGGTGGATCTTGCCGGAGAGTTTTCCCAGGTGCGCGGTGCCACACTCTCGCTCTTTCTCGGTTTGGGCGGCGATGCCTGGCAGCGCCGCGGCGTCGCCAATAAAAACGAAGTCACTGTCCGCGCGTTGGCGTTCATCATTGCTGGCCACGAGCTTCATCACCGCCGCATTTTGGAAGAGAAATACCTGCCCGCGATTCCGCGCGCCTAACTGGCTGGAAGCGTCTGCAAGTCCGCCTAGCGCCGGTCCCGCACTAGAAAAAAGACCAGCAATATTGAAAATGCCACGCAGATAGATCCGATCAGGACTTGTCCCGCATCTGCGGTCAAGGGATGGGTTACCGCGTCATACAGGAACACTGCGCCGGGCAGCAGCAGTACGAACACCAGCACCACGAATAAAGAGCCGAATGTCCTTGCGATGCCACCACGTACCCGCAACGATCGCGGTCTTCGCAACGAACGATGGGAAGATATCGTCCCGATAGCCACGGCCTACCTCTTCCCGACGTTGTTGGCGTTTTGCGAAGTCAGTTCCGGCTCTTCGATCTTTAGAAAATCGAGGTATCGAAATACCGGCGACTTATATTCCTTTTTCATCGGCGCACCGCACGAACAACGCGGATTTGCGCCATCGCCTTGACTCTCTGTCTGCACCAAAACCGCCGCATGGCAGGAACCATTCGTGCAATGCCAGGTATCTCCTGAGCGCATCATCATCACCGGCCTCCTTGGCTGCGAGCGGGAGTGCTTGAAAAGGAGCGTCAATATACTTGTCGGTAAATGGAGATGCAAGAGGAAAATGAGGAAATCTTCATGCCTCCTGATGGCGTCTCAGTAATAGCCAGTACGATAACTTGCGAGTATCTAGCAGCCCTTCGCAATCAGCGTTTTAACCGCGATTCCTTCGCTTCTTCAGGGAAAGTGCATCCGTTGCTCACGATGCGCTATTCTGTTTGTCTTGTACTACCCGCAAACTACGGAGCCGGCGGCCACACATCATGCATGACCTCAGCTATTTTCGTGAGCATCTCGACCTTTTCGCTGAAATGGCCGAGCGCAGAAATGTTGTGCTGGACTTGGATGGCTTTGCCGCGCTGGACAAAGAGCGTCGCGAGTTGATCACCGCGAACGAACGGCGCAAGGCATCCCGTAACAAAGCAAGTGACGAAATCGCGCGTTTAAAAAAAGACAAGCAGAACGCCGATGCGCTGATCGCGGAAATGAAACAGGTCTCCGAACAGATCAAGCAGTCTGATGAGCGCATCGCTGAACTCGATGCCAAACAACGCGACCTGATGCTCATCGTTCCCAATGTGCCGCACTCCTCGGTGCCGAACGGACAAAGCGCTGAGGACAACGTCGAAGTCCGCCGCTGGGGTACGCCGCCATCCTTCGATTTTCAGCCGAAGCCGCACTGGGAAGTTGGCGAGCGCGCAGGCATTCTCGATTTGCCCGCCGCCACCAAAATAACTGGAGCGCGCTTCGCTATTTACAGGAGTTGGGGCGCCCGTTTGGAACGAGCCCTGGCGAATTTCTTCCTGGATGTACACACCCGTGAACACGGCTATACCGAGATTCTTCCGCCGTTTCTGGTGAATACCGCATCTTTGTTAGGTGCGGGGCAATTGCCGAAATTCGCCGCCGATTTGTTCAAGATTGAAAATACCGATTTCTGGCTGACACCAACCAGTGAAGTTGAACTTCACAATTTGTATCGCGATGAAACGCTCCCGGAGGAAAAGCTTCCGGTTTACGTCACTGCGTGGACTGCTTGCTTCCGGTCCGAAGCAGGCGCCGCTGGAAAAGATACCCGCGGTATTCTCCGCCAGCATCAATTTCAAAAAGTCGAGCTTTTCAAGTTCACGCATCCGGAAAAAAGTTATGAAGAACACGAAGCTTTGGTCCGAAACGCGGAAACCATTCTGCAGAAACTCGGCCTGCACTACCGCACTGTTTTGCTCTGTTCCGGCGACATGGGCTTCGCTTCCGCAAAAACTTACGACATTGAGGTCTGGCTGCCTTCCAGCAAGGAATTCCGCGAGATTTCTTCCTGTTCGAACTGCGAAGCTTTCCAGGCCCGCCGCGCCGGCATTCGCTTCAAGCCCAAGGCCGGCGGGAAGAGCGATTTCGTCCACACTTTGAACGGTTCAGGATTGGCCGTTGGGCGCACGTGGATCGCGGTCGTGGAAAACTATCAGCAAGCCGACGGTTCCATTCTGGTGCCCGAAGTTTTGCGCCCATATATGGGTATTGATCGCATTCCAGCCGCAGGCTGACTCTCGGAGTTTTGACCATGCCCGAAAAGAGCGGCCGCAAGATCTCCGCAAAACAACTGGCCGAGCCATTTCCCAAACCCATCAACTCGCTTGAATTTCCGCGTTTCGCCGGTGTTCCAACGTTCATGCGCCTGCCGCACTTACCCGATGCCAAGCGCTTGGACGTCGCCTTAATCGGCGTCCCATTTGATGGCGGAACAAGTTACCGTCCGGGTCCGCGCTTTGGTCCGCGCCATGTGCGCCAGCAATCCGCCATCATTCGTCCTTATCATCCGGTGCTGGATGTCAGTCCCTTTGAACTGTTGCGCGTTGCCGATTACGGAGACTTGGCCGTCAATCCGCTCTCCATCGACGACACTTTTCATCGAATCGAATCGGGATTGAAAACGGTTCTCGACGACAGCGCAGTTCCGCTTTGCGTTGGCGGTGATCATTCCATCTTGCTCCCTATTCTTCGCGCCATTCACGCCGCGCACGGTCCAGTCGGCCTCATTCAACTCGACGCGCACTCCGACACTTGGGATCAGTATTGGGGCATGAAGTATTCGCACGGAACTCCGGTTCGGCGCGCCATCGAAGAAGGTCTTCTCGACGAAGCAAACATCCTACAAGTCGGCCTGCGCGGTCAGCTTTACGGAGCTGACGACCTGGACTATGCGCGTGAACACAAAATCAAGATGATCACCGCCGAAGCGATTCACGACGTCGGCCTCTCGGTTGTTCGCGAAGCATTAGCCAGTTTCACCGGACACAAGATTTATTTCAGCTTGGACATTGACGTGGTCGATCCGGCCTTCGCGCCAGGAACTGGCACGCCGCAAGTGGGCGGTCTCTCCAGCCATCAGATTCTTACCCTGGTCCGTTCGTTCGCCGGACTGAATTTCGTGGGCTGCGATCTGGTCGAAGTTTCTCCGCAATACGATTCCGCGGAAATCACTTCACTGCTGGCAGCAAACCTCCTTTTTGAGCAGTTGTGTCTACTTTGCCTCGCTGACGGCCTCCACTGACCTAGAAAGCCGTCTTAGGCCACTAAATCCATGTAAATATATGATTATAAATGACTTAACTATAGATGTCCGCGCCGGTGCCCCTCGTAAGCCGCTATAAGTATGCTGCGCAACCTATTGAAATCACACAATTTCGTTTGACGACCCCTTTTCCCCTTGCATACACTCGGCTCGCTACGGCTTATTATATATGTCAGTCATTTTTTGGCTTTAGGGGAGAGCGTCAGCAAGCGCTTCAATAATCATGGGTTTCTTAGGCCGTCTTTTCAGATTTGTATTCTGGGTGTTGATCGTTTCGTGGGTGATCAAGCTAGTGGGCCGGTTGCTTAGCGGTGGAAGTCGCCCTGGCTCGGCTCCCGGAGCAGCAAGCGCCACGCCCGATAATTTGGAGCCGCTCGGCAAGCGTCTGGTCAAAGACCCGGTCTGCGGTATGCACATGGCTGAAGAATTGGCTTTGCCATTCAACGCCAATGGCGAGACTCAGTATTTTTGCTCCGAAGATTGCCGTGTGAAGTATGAAAGCAGCGTCCTGCGCCGCGCCGCAAACGCGTGAGGCAGCAATCGACCTTGTGAGCATTGCGATTTTTGTAGTTGGGCCCGCAGGTGAATCGTTAACGGACGAAACGATTTTGCACCAAACGATTTGAGACCACTGAGAAGAGGAAAGAATCGATGGCCACGGTCGTAAAGCCAGCAGTGCAACCGCTTGTGCCGCGGATTGCTCCGCGCGAGGATCTGAATCCCTTTCGCATCGCGCAAATTCAGTTCGACATGGCGGCGGAATTCCTGAAGCTCGATCCAGGATTGCGGCAGGTACTGCGCACGCCCAAACGAATTCTGGAAGTCTCGCTGCCGACCAAAATGGACAACGGCCAATTGCGGGTCATGACTGGATTCCGGGTACAGCACAATATTTCTCGCGGCCCCGGCAAGGGCGGAATTCGCTACCATCCCGGCGTCACGCTCGACGAAGTGAAAGCTCTGGCAGCGTGGATGACCTGGAAGACCGCGGTAGTGAATGTTCCCTTCGGCGGCGCCAAGGGTGGCATCATCTGCGACCCCAAGCGCATGTCCAAGAGCGAACTCGAACGCATGACCCGGCGCTACGCCAGCGAAATTCTGCCGCTCATCGGGCCCGATCAGGACATCCCCGCTCCTGACGTATACACCGATTCGCAGACCATGGCTTGGATCATGGACACCTACTCCATGATGAAGGGCCACACCATTCCTGGCGTGGTCACCGGGAAACCGATTTCCATCGGCGGCTCGCTTGGCCGGGCGGACGCAACCGCACGTGGTTTGGTTTACGTGGTTGAAGAAGCTTGCAAGCTGAAGAAAATTCCCCTGCGCGGCGCCAGCGTTGCGATTCAGGGATTTGGCAACGCGGGAGCGACCGCGGCTCGCCTGCTGTTCGAGAAAAAAGCGAAAATCGTTGCGCTCAGCGACACCCGCGGCGGCGTCACCAATCCCCGCGGCATCGATCCCATCAAAGCGCTGCGCTACAAGGAGCGTTCCGGAACGGTGGTTGGAATGCCTGGCGCTTCGCGTATCTCGAACGACGACTTGCTCACCATGAAATGCGACATTCTGGTTCCCGCCGCTCTCGAAAACGTCATCACCCTCAGCAACGCCGAAGCTGTGAAAGCGCGCATCGTCGCCGAGGCTGCCAATGGCCCAACCACCCCGCACGCCGACGAAATTCTTGCACGCCGCGGCATTACTGTCCTGCCAGACATTCTCGCCAACGCCGGCGGCGTCACCGTCAGCTACTTCGAATGGGTGCAGAATCAGGAAGGCCTGCTCTGGGATTCCGACGAAGTGAACCTGCGCCTGCAAAAAATTATGGTCCGCGGTTTTCACGAAATGGTGGAAACCATGCGCAAGCACCACGTCCCACCACGCGCCGGCGCGATGATTCTGGCCGTCGGCCGTGTCGCCGAAGCCACCTTAGTTCGCGGCCTATTTCCTTGATGCATTCGCGAGTGCAAATTTCAGAACTCGCGGCCTGACATCGGTCTTTCCGATTCCCTCGTGCGCTCAGATTCTCCTTGCGCTCGGAAAAATCAACGCGTACATTCACAATTGCCGGTGCGTTCACGCGGTTCGCGGAACGTGGCCGGCTATTTTCTTCGTGGCACCCGAAATTTGGAGTAATGATGGGTTCGAACGGACACACAACGGCTGCGCCGCCAATTCTGCTGACTATCGGAGGCTTTGATCCGAGTTGTGGCGCGGGAGTCGCGGCGGATTTAAAAACGTTTGCGGCCTATGGATGTTACGGCGTCGCGGCAATTACGTCGTTGACGGTCCAGAATACCCAGGGCGTGGATGCGGTGCACAACACGCCGAGCGCTGAATTGCGCGGCCAGTTGGATATTTTGGCAAAAGACTGCGAAATCGCGGCGGTGAAAATCGGCATGTTAGGCAATCGAGGCAACGCGGTCGTCGTGGGAGAATTTTTGGACGCTCACAAAGTTCCGATCGTGGTTCACGACCCGGTGATGAAGTCCTCCTCCGGTACCGAACTTCTGGACGCCGGCGGAGTGAAATATGTCGCGACGGAACTGTTGAAACGCGCCACCGTGTTCACTCCCAACGTGCCGGAAGCAGAAGCGCTGACCGGTCTTGAAATTAAAGATGTTGCGACGATGGAAGCCGCAGCCCGCAAACTGGTCGAGATGGGCGCGCAGGCGGTGATCGTCAAGGGCGGCCATATGGAGCGCGCGGTAGACGTGGTCTTCGATGGCAGCGAAATGGTCCAACTAAGCGGCGACAGAATCAAAACTGAAAACATGCATGGTACCGGTTGTACTTTTGCTTCCGCGTTGGCTGCGCAGCTTGCCGCCGGCCGCACCCTGATCGAAGCAGCCACCCTCGCGAAAGCCTATGTAACCAAAGCCATCGAAAAGGGATATCCCATCGGTAAGGGCCGCGTGCCGCTCGATCATTTTTATCGTTTGAAGATTGAACCCATCACGCGAGGCACCCACGAATTGCCAACCCACGGAATGCACCCGCCCGCGGAACCCGCCGCCCACTAATACCGTTGCGACCCATTCCCCTGTCGGTGATCTACGGCCCGCTCACTTTTCAATGGTTGAAGAATAGTTTGCCGCACCCGTGCGTTATTATCTCTTCGGAGAGAAAGCGATGATCAAGCAGGGTGTTCAAGCCGTACTGAAAACGTTTGGATACCGGCTGGCTCGCGCTGACTCCGCCGTTCCATTTTGCGGGTTAAGCAATTTTTTTCCTTTGCTGAAAAGATTCGGCTTTAGTCCCGCACATATTTTGGACGTTGGCGCAAACCGCGGCAAATGGACCCGCGAAGCCGTTAAGTATTTTCCGCAAGCGCATTACACGCTGGTCGAGCCGCAAGCCGATCTGAAGTCTCATGTAATGGATCTGATTGATGGCGGATTCCGCATCCACTGGATCAACGCTGGCGCCAGCGATCAACCGGGAACATTGCCCCTGCGGATCATCGGCGAGGATCACAGCAGCACATTTGTGAAGACGGCAAGAATCGAGGGCGACGCAATACGGCAAATCGAGGTGCCACTTCGAACCGTAAATGAAATCGTTGCGTCCTCAGGTCTGCCGGTGCCAGCAATGGTGAAGATCGACGCGGAAGGATTTGATCTAAAGGTCATCGCTGGAGCATCCGAACTTTTCGGCAAAACAGAAATTTTTCTCGCCGAAGCTTCGGTTGGTGAACGCGACTTCGAAAATTCCGCACTGGCAGTGCTTCAGCTGATGGATCAGGCCGGCTACCGGCTGCTCGATGTCACCGATCTGAATCGCAGCGCAAAATCCGGCCTACTCTGGCTGACAGAATTAGCATTCTTGAAAAAAACCAGCACCATGCTCGACTCTGCTACCCGCTATTGAGGGGCTGTTAAGTTGGCCTTACTTTTATTTGAGCGAGTCGACTCTATGTTATCGGGAAAGAGAGGAGAGTGCGGACCGTCAGCCATCATGCTTCGTTTGAGTTGTAGGAATGGCGCAACGGCGTATCGTGACACCCGCTACCGACGGAACACAACTCTTCCGGCGACGACGGTCGCCATCGGCGCACCGTGGAAAGTCCGCCCATCAAACGGTGAATTGCGCCACTTGCTCGGCGACTCATTGACAC
>Ga0210403_10002798_pt1 | contig 15546 bp, 10 predicted proteins | sample IncBWC19MmetaG_FD_150863 | JGI IMG/M metagenome (GOLD analysis project Ga0210403, IMG submission 150863) | Forest soil microbial communities from Barre Woods Harvard Forest LTER site, Petersham, Massachusetts, United States - Inc-BW-C-19-M | ecosystem: Environmental > Terrestrial > Soil >... | reverse complement strand
AGTTTGTGCCGTTTGGTTCGGGTGTGAGCAGCCGGTCCGCGTGAGAAATAGAAATGAAAGCAGCGCAGGATTATCAGCCAGGGACAGCGGCGAGAGCTTTCTGCGCCAGTTCCTTTGCGCCGGGCTTGCCTGACAACGTTAGATTTGCCCATTCGACGCCTACTTGCGAGAGGCGAACGGATTCGCTGGTAAGCGATTCGGGGCCGCCGGAATCGTTGCCGCCGAAATAAATGCGGTCCATGGGTTGCGCGGCGGCGATGCGATTTTTTGTGTATTGGCCGGGCGCAGAGAGGAACATGGGATGGCCGCGGCGGTAGATGCGGACTTCGACGGGGTCCACGTTGAACTCGGGAAGAATTTTCTGAAAATCGGTGAGGACGCGCGTGGCGAGCGTTTTGCACTCGGCCTCATCGAGGAGAGTGGAGCGAAATTCTTCGCGGAGCGGCGTGTAGAAGGAGAGGATATTGTTCTTTTGTTTGTAGCCGGGATTGTTGCGGACGGTCCAGTCAGCGACGATGAAATCGGTGAAGGAATTACCGGGGCACCAGTTGTCGTAGCCGCGATTATAGACGGGTTTGTCGAAGATGAGATTGACGACGGGATAGGGAGCATAGCGGGTGCGGCGCATGGCAGTTCTTTGTTCGGCGGGCAAACCTTGAACGATGCGCGAAGCAATGTGCTTGGGCGTGCACATGAGAACCGCTTTCGCGGAGACGGTTGTGAGTTTTCCCTCTCGCAAATAGGTGACGTTTACCGCGTCCTTTTCCTGTACGGCCGCGACGACAGCGGTTTCGCCGAGCATGCGGTCCTTATATTTTGGCAGAAGGACTTCGACAAGCTTGTGAGTGATGCAGCCGAGGCCGCCGGGAAGAATGGCGCGCTTGCCGTCGCCGCCAATGAAAAGATCTTTGGCGTTGTAGAGGCCAACGTAGGCAGAGGTGTCAGGCGCTGTGGCGCCCCAGTTGGAGGGGCCGAAAATGTCCCACCATTGCTGGACTTCGGGAGCATAACCGGCAGTGAATTGCGAGAAGGGAAGCGCGTCGAGCTCCGCCATGCGTTCCTTGACATTCATTTTCAAGACGTCTTCGCGAAATTTCACAAAGCTGGCGACGGTTTCCTTGGGATAGGGAAGCTGCCTGATGCCGGTTTTCCAGGTGTCGGGGACGTAGGTTTTGTTGACGAGCGTGGGATCGGGCATGTCGACCATGGGGAGCTTCAGACCGAGCTCCGTGGCGAGAACGTCACCTTCGTCGCCGTGATAGGCGTAGGCGGAGCCAGTCGAGAAAGGCTGGCCGTCAAATTCTTCCTGATAGGCGTTGCCGCCGAAGTGGTCTTCTTTTTCGAGCAGGAGCCAATCTTTGCCGCGAAGATAATAGGCAGCGGAGAGGCCGGCGACTCCGCCACCGACGATGAGGATGTCGACTTTCGCGGTGGACGCCGGAAGATCGAAGTGGTGGCCGTCGCGAAGTTGGTGGCAGATTTCGAAATGCTCGCCCTCGACGTGCGGGGGCGCGACTGGTTTGGAATTTGACGCCGCGGGCTCGCGCGCTGGGATCAGGGCGGTGTCTACGGGGCATCCCGAAGCTACCGAACCTGCGACCACATATTTTATGAATTCACGGCGCGAGTGAGACATGGGTCCTCCCAATGGGTTTACGGCCTTTCGACTAGTTGCTGTGATTCCGTGCCGACGCTGCGTGTTCGAATGCGATACCAGATGATGATGAGCAGGACGGAAACCGCAAAAATCAAGGTAGAGACGGCGTTAATTTCCGGAGTGATGCCGCGGCGGAGGCGGCCCCAGATTTCCTGAGGAAGGGTGTTGTCGCGGCCGATGAGGAAAAAGGTGACGGCGATCTCGTCCATCGAAAGCGTGAAGATGAGAAGGCCCGCGGCGATCAGCGAGAGTTTGAGATTTGGGAGCGTGATACGCCAGAAGGTTTGCCAGGGTGTGGCGCCGAGATCCAGCGAGGCTTCCTCCTGGGCGCGGTCGATTTTTTGAAGGCCGGCGAAGAGTTCGGTGGTGGCGACAGAGATGAGGGCGGTGCCGTGGCCGAGGAAAACGGTGAGCAGGCTGAGATGAAAGCCGGCGAGCACGACGAACATTAGAAGAGAGAGACCGGTGATAATTCCGGGAAGAATAAGCGGCAGAAGAACGAGACGGCGGAAGAGAGCTTTGCCAGGGAAGCTGGCGCGGTCGAGAGCGAGGGCCGCGAGCAAGCCCAGAGTGAGCGAAAGTGCCACGGCGCCAGCCGCAACGATGAGGCTATTGAGGACGGAATCCCAGATGGGGCCGTCGGCGAAGAGCTGGCGATACCATTCGAAGGTGAGATGCTGGGGAGGAAATCCGCCGACTCCGTCGCGATTGAAGGAATAGAGAATGAGCACGGCGAGCGGAAGGTAGATGAAAGCAAAAACGAGCATCGCGTAGAACGCGAGCAGGGGAGAGCGGCGAGTTGGAGAATTGCGGCTCATTTGAAAGACCAGCGTTTTTCGAGGCGCTCGGTCAAGAAGAGCAGCGAAATGGTGATAAGCAAGATGCCAACGGAGATTGCAGCGCCTAACGGCCAGTCGTAGACCGCTCCGAAAAGAGTTTGCACGATGTTGGCGATCATGGTGCCCGAAGATCCGCCGACGAGGAGAGGCGCGAGAAAATCACCGAGCGAGAGAAGGAAAGCGAAGGTAGCTCCGGCGAGCAGACCGGGAATCGAGAGTGGAAGAATGACACGGAAAAAGGTGGAGGCTGGGGAAGCGCCGAGGTCCTGCGAGGCTTCGACGAGTGGGCGCGGGATGTGCTCGAGAGAGGCGTAGATCGGAAGGAAAACGAAGGGCGTGTAGATGTGTGTGAGCATCAGGATGACGGCGAAAGGGCTGTAAAGGAGAAAGCTGACGGGTTCGTGGGTGATGTGGAGATATTGGAGGAAGCCATTGAGAACGCCTTCGCTGCCGAGGATTGTTTTCCATGCATAGCCGCGAACGAGATAGCTGACCCAGAGCGGGACGATGACGAGTTGGTAGAGCAATTCCTTGCGCGGACCGGAATGAAAGGAGAGGTAGTAGGCGAGGGGGTAGCCGAGCAGCAGGGAACAGAGCGTCACCGAGGCTGCGATGCGCATAGTGCGAAAGAGAACTTGGGCGTAGAGGGGATTCGTAAAGAGCTTTTTGTAGTTGTCGAGGTTCCAGTGATGGACGAGCGCGCCGTCTTGTACGGCCCAGAAGCTGTGGACAAACATCAGTGCGTAGGGGAGCAGGAGGAAAAGCGCGACCCAAAGGATCGGCGGGGCGGAGACGATCGTTTTGTAGGCGCGCGAGTACATGGCCAAGTCAGTTCGCGACACGGATAGCGTCCGCGATTGAGAAAACAAATTCATGTTCGCCGGTGAGCGGGCCGCAGGCGGGCAGGCGTACTCGTAGCAGTTGACCTGCGCCGCAATCGACTTCGAGCAGTTCGCTGGCGCCTGCGAAGACTTGCTGTTGAACAGAGGCACGGAACTTTACCTCATTGGTCTGGCGCTTGCCGTCGGGAGAGAGACGAATCATTTCCGGGCGGAGCGAAAAAAGGACAGGTCCGTCCGGTTCGTCCAAAGGCCACCGAAGGACGCCGCAGGTGGCGATGCTTCGGCGGATTTCACCGGGCAGCAAATTTGTTTGGCCGATGAACCGCGCGGTATAGGCGGTGGCGGGACGCGCGTAGATTTCGCGCGGAGAGGCGACTTGCTCGAGCGCGCCGTCGCGGAGCAGGGCGATGCGGTCAGAGAGGGCCATGGCCTCCTCCTGATCGTGGGTGACGAAAAGGAAAGTGATGCCGATTTCGCGCTGCAGGGATTTCAATTCACTTTGCATTTGCTTGCGGAGGTTTGCATCCAGGGCGGAGAGAGGTTCATCGAGAAGCAGGAGTTGCGGCCGGTTAACCAGGGCGCGAGCCAAGGCTACGCGCTGCTGCTGGCCCCCGCTGAGGCGAGAGGGACGCGCGGCCGCAAATCCCGCCATCTTCACCATGTTCAGGGCCTCGTCGACGCGAGCGGGAATTTCGTTTTTCGGAGCGCCCTGGACGCGCAAGCCATAGGCGACGTTGTCTCGCACATTCAAGTGTGGGAACAGGGCATAGTTCTGAAAAACGGTATTTACGCGACGCTTGTGAGGAGGCAACATGTCCAGCCGTTCGCCGGACATCCAGATTTCGCCCGAGGTGGGTTGTTCGAAACCGGCGATGAGGCGGAGAAGTGTCGTTTTCCCGGAGCCACTTTCTCCGAGCAACGTGAGGAATTCACCGGATGCGATGTTTAGCGAAATGTTTTTCAGCACATCGCGCGAGCCGAAGCGCTTGGCGACCGCGCGCACTTCGAGCAGGGGAGCATTGGCGTCCACGGAAGCGGGCTGCGAGATGGCGGCGGAGCTCACTGCGCGGCTTTCACCTCATTCCAGATTTCGTTGTACTTGCCGCGGCGCGGCACATCCTGCCAGAAATAAATGCGTTGCATGTAGGCATCGGTATCGTCGAGGTGAAGGCCCTTCATTTCTTCCGGGGTGAGGAATTGCGAGGCGCCGGGGTTCGCGGGCGTGTAATGCGTGCGATCGGTCACCAGCTTTTGCGTCTTTGCTTCGATCATGTATTCGAGGAAAGCATAGGCTAGCTCTTTGTTGTTGCTCGCGGCTGTGACCATCAAATGGTCGATCCATCCTGTAGTGTTTTCTTTAGGGATGGTCTCCCCAATCGGGAAATTCAATTTGCGAAGATCGCTTGTGTTAAGGGGCCAACCCATGGCTAGAACGATTTCATGATTTTGAAAGAGGTTCGTCAGTTCGCCGCCGGTGGACCAAATCTTTCGAATGTTGGGTTTTAGTTGGATCAGTTTCTTTTTAACGGCCTCAAGCTCCTCGTCGGTAAGGTTGTATAGATGGGACGGGTCCGGCTTGTCGTAGCCGAGAACTTGCGCGGCCATGTAAACGGTGGAGAGATCGTCCCAAACGGAGATTTTTTGTTTGTACATGGGATCCCAGAGGACCGTCCAGGAGTCTGGGGTCTGCGCAATGGCTTTCGCATCGTAGAGGAGAGGATTTGGTCCCCACATGAAAGGGACGCCGAAGATTTGTTCGTGGTCCTTGACGAGTGGAAGCTCGCGGAGCTTGGCGGAAAGCTGTGAATAAGCAGGGAAGTTCGAGAGATCTAGTGGCGCGGCCAAGCCAGCGGTGACGATGGAATGGGCGACGTCGCTTGAAGGCGAGATAACATCATAGTTGGACGCGCTTCCGCCGCGGAGCTTGGCCACCAGTTCGTCGCTCGATCCCATGTAGGACGCGCTGATTTTGCAATGATGAGCCTCCTCGAAGGCGCGGACGAAAGAGGGGTCAGCATAGCCTTCCCAGACGAGCAAACTGAGCGAGGCCGCTTTCTGTTTGCAGGCGCAGCAGAAGATCGCGACTGCCATGGATGCCAAGACAAGCGCACGCCGATTCATACTGCCTCCCGATTTCGCAGAAACTGCATTCTCCTGCGCCGAGGTCTTTGCTGGCCAGCGACCGCGGCAAAGCGAAATGGCATTCTATTTTGTATCAGCTTCATAAACTATTTTTCCGCCGACGATAGTCTTCACGACTTTCGTTTTCGCAATCGAATGCGAATCGATCTCGAAAATATTCTGCGAAACGATGACGAGATCGGCAAGCTTGCCAGGCTCGATGGAGCCTTCCATCTTTTCGCGGCGCCCCGCGTAGGCTGCGCCCAGAGTGTAGGCTTCGACGGCCTGCTCCAACGTGACGCAGTATTGCGGCATCCAACCACCCTCGGGCGTGCCTTCCGTGGTTTGGCGCGTGACGGCCATCTGTAGGCCTTCCCAAGGATTCAGCGTCACGACATTCCAATCGCTGCCGAAGGCGAGATGCCCGCCTGACTTCGCGATGCTGCTCCAGGCCCAGGCGCGGGAAGCGCGGTCTGGGCCAACATTGCCGGCCCAGACTCGCAGGGTGTCTTCGTCGGGGTAAGCGTGCAACGGCTGCATGCTGGCGATCACTCCGAGTTTTCCAAAGCGGGGAATGTCGGCGGCCGTGATGGTTTCGATGTGCTCGATGCGCGGACGGCGGCCCTGTGTGTGGTTCACATTCTCGGCATTTTCGTAGGCGTCGAGAGCTGTGCGTACAGCATAGTCGCCGATGGCGTGCGTGAAGAGTTGCAAGCCCCGTTTGTCGAGTTCGGCGACGGCGGCTTTGTATTTGTCGGGATCCCAGAACAGTTTGCCTTTTGTGGACGGATCGTCCGTGTACGGTTCCAGCATGGCGGCGGTATGTGATTCGACGACGCCGTCGATCATCATTTTGACGACGCCGCCCGAGAGCCAGTCGCCGGTATATTTCTTGCGCGCCTCTTCAATCGCGTCAATATCCTTGGGCCGCAACTCAGGCGGGTTTAGAAAATAGGCGATGTACATGCGCAACGTCAGCTCGTTATTGCGGCGTAGCTCGTCGTAAAGCGCAAACTCTTCGAAATCGCCGCCGGCGCTGTGGACACGCGTCAAACCATTTTCGTTTGCCCAGCGGATGCCGGCGCGCAGGGCCGCGAGTTTTTCCGCGCGCGTCGGTTGTGGAACGAGTTTGCCGACGAGTCTGCTTGCGGATTCTTTCAAGGCGCCGGTGGGCTCGCCTGTTTTTGCATCGCGCACGATGGCGCCGTTAGCGGGATTCGGTGTGTCTTTGTTTATGCCTGCAAGGGTAAGCGCCTTCGAATTGGCCCAAGAGGTGTGCCCGTCATAGCCAACGAGAAATACGGGGCGGTTCGGGAACAGCTGGTCGAGATATTTTTTGTGAGGAAGATTTTCCTCGCCAAACATCGCGTAGTTCCAGCCGGCGCCGAGGATCCAGCCGTCACCGGGATGTTTCGCGGCGTATTCACGCAGGATGCGCTGGATGTCGCCGGGATTTTTGGCGCCTTCGAGATTGGCCTGTCCGAGACTAATGGAGCCCTCGAGAAAATGAATGTGGCAATCAACAAAGCCGGGCAGGACGAGCTTCCCGTCTGCGTCGATGACCTTTGTGGCGGGACCGCGCAATTTTTTGATTTCGGAGTCATCACCGACGGAGACGATTTTTCCGCTGCGGATCGCTACCGCGTGTGCCCAAGGCTGCGTCGCGTTTACAGTGTAGACTTTTCCGTTGGTGAGGATAGTGTCCGCGGACTGTATCGTAGTGTCCTGGGCGACCGCCGCAGAGATGCTAGAGGCAAGCGCCACCGCAAGCGCCAGTGCACGAAACAGACTGCGCAGCTTGATCCCTGGTTTCTTCTCCGAATGAATGTGCGTGAAATTCACGAGACACCGTTGCCCTTTTATCATTCATCTCCTTAGAACGTCGGCGGCGTATTGACCCAGAGCAGGCAAGTTTCGGAGCGCCCGGGATTTCTCCACCGGTGTGGCGTCGAGCTCTCGAAATAGAGACTGTCACCGGGCTTCAGCCGGTAGTGCTCGTGGTCGCTTAGCCAAATTTCAAAATCGCCACGAAGAACGTGCAGAAACTCTTCGCCTTCGTGCGAGTAGGACTCGCCGCTGCCGCCGCCGGGCTTGATCCGAAAAAGATGCGGCTCCATCGCCGTTTGGCCCCAAGCCAGGAGCTCCATACGCACACCGGGAGTGGTTTCCAGAACTTTGCGCTGGCTGGAGCGCACAAGGCGCGGATTTTCCGCGGCAGTTTCAAAAAGCGAGAGGATATTCGTACGATAAAAACGCGCGATGCGGCGTAGCGTCGAGATGGAAGAGCGCATCTGGCCGCGTTCGAGAGCGCTGAGAAAGCCGACAGAAACTTTGGTGGCGCGGGCAACCTGTGCGAGCGACAGCCCTCGGCGAGTGCGCAGCCGGCGAAAGCGCTGGCCGGGAAGCGGAGCGCTCTCCACGGGGGTCGAGACGACGCCTTGGCGCTTCAAGACGTGGACAATGGCTGCGGGATTCAATCCGCGTGCCCGGCGTAGAAAGACGGCGCGCTGCAGCAAGCGCACATCGGCCTCCGCGTAAAGGCGGTAACGGCTCTCTGTACGATGTGGAGAAACGAGGCCGAGTGCTTCCCAGGCGCGCAGCGCGGAAGAAGAGACGCCCACGCGCCGCGCGACTTCGCTGATGCGCAGTAGACGCCGAGCAGCTCGATTTGTTGATGGCTTGGAGAAATTCTTTCCGCTTGACACGGCTCCCGGCTTTCTCTAAGTTTGCAAGATTATAGTAAGGTTTCCGGGGCACAGCAACCTCGAAGAATTCACTGCCAAGCGAATTCTTCGGTACAAGGGGTGAGTTCATGAAGATGGCTGCAGGACAGGGGCAGCGCCATGCGCGCCGCCGCAGCAATTTCCTTTTTCTTTCCATTCCCACTCTGGTCATGCTGTTCGCCGCGCCGTCTGGCATAGCGCAGAGCACCGGCGGGCGTATTCGAGGGACGGTCAGCGACCCCAGCGGCGCGTCGATAGCGGCGGCCACAGTTACTCTTGTCAATGAGGCGACTCATGCGACTCGCGACGTACAAAGCGGCGCGAACGGAGAATACATCTTCATCGAAGTGCCCATAGGCAGCTATGAAATTGGCGTTACCCAGGCCGGGTTCAAAAAATATGTTCGCAAAGGAGTCACGCTGGATTTGAACCAAGTTGTCGGCGTGGACATCATTCTGCAACTCGGCTCATCCGCGGAAAGTATAGAGGTTACCGGTGCTCCGCCGGTGGTGGATACAAGTTCAACGCAACTCGGCGCGGTGGTCAACGAGCGTTCGTCAACGCAGCTGCCGCTGAACCAGCGCGATGTCTACCAATTGCTCCAGTTGCAGCCAGGAGTGCAATCGCAGCTAGGCAACGATCTTTTCTACGGTTCGGATAGAGCGGGGGTGGTTACCGTGAATGGCGGCCGGGGCCGCGCGAACAATTACACGGTGAACGGCGGAGACGGCAACGATCTGTTCGCAAACTTGCCCGCGGTGGAGCCTTCGCCGGACAGCATCGAAGAGTTTCGCGTCATCTCGAATTCATTTGATGCGGAATATGGGCGCAACTCCGGCGCCGTAGTGAACGTTGTGACAAAATCGGGCACGAACGATCTTCACGGCAGCTTCTACGAATTCTTCCGCAACGACGTTCTGAACGCGCATCCGTTCACCTTCGTGCAATCGCCGAAGCCGGCGTTCAAACAGAATCAGTTTGGCGGGACAATCGGCGGTCCAATCAAAAAGGACAAGACGTTCTTTTTCGCGTCCTATGAAGGCCGTCGGGTGGTACAGGGGATCGTCTCTCAACAAGTCACTGTGCCGACCGCGACCGACTTGGCCGGTGACTTTTCGGGAGGTTCGCCATTTACAGGGTCGCTCATCGATCCGACGGTTGCGAATGTCTTACAAAGCCGTTGCGGCAGCGGGGCACCGTCTTCACTGCCTCTGAACCAGCGATTAACCGCGGCTGCGCAAAGCCAAGTCAACAACGTGATCAACGGCACGCCGGAGCCGTACAGCGCCATCTTTGTCAACAATCAAGTCCCTACAGGATGTTTTGATCCCGTCGCGCTGAGCCTGCTGCAGTACGTGCCAGGGGCCGGTGGAAACGCCAGCCAAGTCACTACCGTTCCCGATAAGAGAGACCGCGGCGATCAATTCCAGATAAAGATCGATCACTCCTTCAACAACAATCAGAAACTGGCGATTTATTATTACTTTGACGATGACAACACACTGGACCCCTTCGCAAAATTTCAAGCGCAGGGAGCGCCGCTGGGCAACTTCCCGGGCGACTATGCGACCCGCACGCAGCAAATTAACGTAACTCATACCTCGACGATTGGCGCGACGGCCGTTAACGAGCTCCGGTTCAGTTATTTTCGTGAGGGCCAGCTTAAATTCGACAGTCCAACGCGGACAAATGCCATTCAAGCTTCTTGCGGTACCGGAGCAGTCAAAGCGTTCTGCTTCACTGGCCAGAGCGATACGCCACTGGTGGACTCCAGCGGGAACTGCCTTTCTTCGGGAGCGGCGCCCACAGGCACCCCTCCGACCTGTCCCGGCAACGCTGACTTCGGGATTCACTCCGGGCTTGGCGCCAGCAAGGAAGGAGTACCTTACGTTCAGCTCAATGGCGGGTTCTCGATCGGCAATAATTTCGGTGGCCAACTGCCGCAGATCGGCAATACATTTCAGGTCAGCGACAACTTCAGCAAAATCATCGGGAATCACAGTTTCAAGTTTGGCGGCGATGCGCGTTACCAGAAGTTCGATCAGCTCTTGTACTTCGACATTAACGGACAAATCGTCTTCAACAGCGATTCGAACATTTGCGGTCCTGCAAATCCCAACCTGGCTCCCAATTGTTCACCTGTGAGTGGGGACGATTTGGGGTACTCCTCGCCTTACCCCGACTATCTCCTCGGACTAGCGACCGATATGGCGCAAGGATCGGCGCAACATGAATTGATACGGAGCAAGTCCGTTTATCTCTTCGCGCAAGACAGTTGGAAGGTTAGGCCGAATGTAACGCTCAATTACGGCGTGCGTTGGGAACTGAACACCCCGCAGGCTGACATTGGCCAGAAGGTGCAGACTTTCCGGCCAGGTGAGCGTTCGACGATTTATCCCTGCGCCCTCACGCCTGGCAGTGCGCTTGCCATTCAGTTCCCCCAGCCTGGTGAAGCCGGCTGCGATGCTGCAGGCGTTACTCCAATCGGACTGGTCTTTCCCGGCGACAAGACCGTCCCAAATGGCTTGACGAATACTTACTACAAGGGTTTCGCCCCGCGTGTGGGTCTCAATTGGAGCCCCAGTGCGCATGACGGATGGCTAGCAAAACTGACCGGCGGACCCGGTAAGACCAGCATCAGCACGGGGTACGGCATGTTTTATAACCCCATCGAGCAGCTTGTCCTCGAGCAATTCAGCGCCGAGCCGCCATTCGGGGGAAGCAATTTCATCCCCACGCCATTTTTACAAACTCCCTATGTCGGGCAGAACGGTACGATCGCTCCGAATCCGTTCACGGGAATCTTAAATCCACCGCGCGGCCAGGCCATTGACTGGTCCCGATTCCTTGGCAGCATTTATTTCGGACAGTTCCCGGCAAATATGCGGCCACAGTATTCGGATCAATACAACTTGACGATTAAGAGGGAATTGCCCGGCGACATTCTCCTGCAAGTGGCCTACGTAGGTTCGCAAGGGCATCGCCTGCTCGCCACATACGAGGTGAATCCCGGCAATCCCACTACCTGCAATGACTTGGCTGCGCAGGGGCAAGGTTGCGGACCATTCGGCGAGGACAGTGCATACTCCTTTACACTTAATCTTCCGGCGGGGCAGACTTTCCACCTTCCTTATGTGGGAAGCCCGACGGGCGGTCCAAACATTCCTTGCTCTATTTTGAATCCGTCCACCGCCTGCGTCCTGACCTCTGCATCCAACGGCCAACAAATCACTCTCGTCGGAATCCGTCCCTATTCTTCGCCTCTTTGTAATCCTTTGACTGGTGCTGGGTGCCCGACGGGAGGGACTCCCGTTTTCTCAGGCATCTTTAGCGAGGACACGATCGCGCACTCGAACTACAACTCTCTGCAGGCATTGTTCGAAAAGCGCTTTTCGCACGGCATTCAATTTCAGGCGTCCTACACCTTCAGCAAATCTCTGGACAATGCCTCGAGCTTTGAGAGCGCGTTGAATCCTTTGAATTTCAATTCGACGTACGGACTTTCCAACTACGATGCACGTCAACGCTTCGTGTTCAACTATGTATGGGAACTGCCCGTACCCAAATTCGACGGGCTCAAAGGCAAGCTTCTGGACGGCTGGCAAGCGTCGGGCATTCTCACTTTCCAGAGCGGGTTCCCAATTCGCATCACTTCCCAGGATGATATCGAGCAACTGGACACCACTTTTGACTTCGAAGCGCCTGGCCAGCCCAATCTTACAGGGCCGTTCAAGACGCACAATCCGCGCATTGATGGATTCGTCTTCGATCCTAACCTGTTCACGAACAATACGGTCGCGGCGGGAACGATCGGCAATGCGCCGCGGTCGATCTGTTGCGGTCCGGGAATCAATAACACAGATATGAGCTTCTCCAAACTAACCAGTTTTTCCGAGCGGTGGCGGATGGAATTCCGGGCGGACATTTTCAACGTCTGGAACCACGCCCAGTTTTACAGCGTGGATGGCAACATCTCGAATCTCGGCGGCACTTTCGGACAGCCGCTGCACATTCGCGATCCGCGTCTTTTGCAGTTCGCGCTGAAGTTTCACTTCTAGCGTAAACTGGCTATTGAACATGCGTTCCGGGGCGCTCCGGCTTGACTGGAGCGCCTTCGCACGTTCGAAGCGAGAGAACGAAGACGTTCGCCATCGAAACTCTTTGTACAAACTGACCGCAGGGAACAGACCTGCAAGAGTTGGCCGCTGTGCGGCCACCCAGGATATGGATCGAGGAAATGCACGACGCACTAAAGAAGGAAATCTCCAATTATGAGAAGCGCACGCCGAGATCCGCGGAGGCGCACAAGCGCGCTCTACAACGCATCCCCCTCGGTGTTGCCAGCAATTACCGGCATTACGAGCCCTATCCACTATTCGTTGAGAATGGGAAGGGAAGCAGGATCCACGACATAGACGGCAACGAATACGTCGATCACAACCTCTGTTTTGGCGCGCTGATGGCGGGACATTGTCACCCTGCCGTGGTGAAGGCTGTCGAACAAAAATTGCATGAAGGCACGACATTCGGCATGCCGCACGACATGGAATGGGAACTCGCTGAGGAAATTTGCAAGCGCTATCCCGTCGAGATGGTGCGGTTCGGCTCGAGTGGCACGGAAGTCACAATGCATGCGTGCCGCATCGCTCGCGCCGCCACCGGTCGCGACAAAATTCTGAAATTTGAAGGCGCCTATCACGGTCTGCACGACACGGCGCTCGTCAGCGTTAAGCCCAAGGATACTGAGTATGGTGATCCCGATGCGCCCACGTCTGTGCCCGGCGGAGGCGGGATCCCCAAAGCGTCTCTCGCGAACGTCGTCGTCGCTGCGTTCAACAATCTCCCGAGCGTTGAACGGCGCTTCCGCGAAAACCCTGGTCAGATTACGGCGATTATCCTCGAACCGATCCTGATGAACGTTGGTTTGTGCATGCCGCAACCCGGCTTTCTTCAGGGCCTGCGCGACATCGCCACAAAAAACGGAGCGCTGCTTATTTTCGACGAGGTGAAAACCGGAGCGAAGCTTGCCTGGGGCGGCGCCAGCGAGTACTTCGGCGTGAAGCCGGACATGATATGCCTGGCGAAGTCTATTGGCGGCGGGATGCCGCTGGCCGCGTTTGGCGCGAGCCGCCCGGTAATGGATCTGATCTCGCAGCACAAAGTGTTTCATGGCGGCACCTACAACACGAATCGCGCATCCATGGCTGCGGGCCTCGCCACATTTCGCGAGGTTCTTTCGCGCGAGAACTATGCGCACGTCGGAAAACTCAGCAAGCGGCTTACCGAAGGCTACCGCGCCATCGTTAAGAAAACCGGCTTGCAGGCCTACGTCGTCAGCGCCGGAGTGAATGGCGCGCTGATGCTCTACCCGAAGGAAATTCTTAACTACCGGGACTGGACGAAGATCGACGTCGACCTTTGGCGGCACTACTGGTTCGCCATGGTCAACCGCGGCGTGCTGCCTCAGCCGTATTGGTGGGACGAGCAGTGGACTATTTCCGTCCAGCATACCGAAACGGACATCGACAAGCATCTCACGGTGTTTGAGGAAGTTGCGCCTGGGCTCGCGAAAGCGCAGCTCGAACGAGGCGCGCAGTTCGTCGGCGCCGCCGGCCACTGATTCCAGGGAGAGCATTTCATTGCAGAACGAGGCCGCCATCGCGTCCGCCGCTCCCGAAGTTCATGGCACGCCAAACCTGCGGCGCGTCTTGGGCCGCATGGACCTCGTTCTGCTCTTTGTTGTCGCAGTCTTCAACTTGAACGTCGTTCCTTCGATCGCCGCTAATGGCGGCGTCACCGTTTGGCTATGGATTATTTCGCTTTTGCTGTTCTTTTGGCCGCAGGGAATCGCGGTCATTGAGCTCGCGCACCGCTATCCCGGCGAAGGCGGCGTCTACCTTTGGGCCAAGGAAGTCTTCGGAGATTTCCACGGTTTTCTCTCCGGATGGTGCTACTGGACCAACAATATGATGTACGTGCCGACGATCATGCTGTACTTCGTGGGCGTCTCCGTTTTTGCATTGGGCGCGGGCCATGAAGCTCTGGGCGACAACAAGATGTTTGCCTTGGGCGCATCCCTGGCGCTGCTGGTCGTCCTCGTCATTTTGAACATCGTGGGACTTGGCGTCGGAAAATGGATCAACAATCTCGGCGCGATCGGCACCGGGATCGCCGCCGCAGTCCTCATCGGACTTGGCCTCGTCGTGTGGCTGCGCTTCGGCACGAGCGTGACCTGGGCCGACTTTCGAGTTCCGCCAAATCCAAAGTTTGTTCTGAATTCGTTCGGCGTGATTTGCTTCGGGTTGGTGGGGCTCGAGCTTGCTTCCGTCATGGGCGACGAAATCGAAGATCCACAAAAGACGCTGCCCGGAGCCGTTGCCTGGGGCGGTGTTCTGTCGGGGTTGCTCTACATCGGTGTGACTCTGACGCTCCTGATTGCTCTCAGCAAGGGCGACATCAACGTCCTGCAAGGGATCGTTCAGGCTGTCGGTCACATGGCTGGCCGCGTGGGAGTTGCCTGGATCGTGGCACCCTTTGCATTTCTGCTGAGCCTTTCCATCGCGGGCATCGCGTCCGCATGGCTCGGCGGTTCGGCGCGCATTCCGTTTGTTGCGGGACTCGATTCCTACATGCCTGCCTGGCTGGGCAAAGTGCATCCGCGCTATCGCACGCCCTACGCCGCTCTGATTGTTCACGCTTCCGTGTCCATGGTCCTCGTTGTTCTGAACTTCGGCGGTTGGTGGATCTGGAACAAAATTATCGGATTGTCTTTCGTCGTATATGTTTTGCAAGCGATGGGATTTGTCGTTGCAAGTCTGATGGCCAGTGAAACTGGCGTGCAAGAAACGTTTCAGAAATTGCTCTCGCTCGCCGTGGTTCTGCAGTTGATTCCATTCCTCTATATTTTTGGCGCCCTCCTGAAAATCGCGATGAGCAATTCTTTTGTAAAGAGCTGCTACGGCAAGACGACTCTAATTCTTTCCGGCGCAAGCGGCCTGCTCACGACTGTTTTAGGCATCGTTTTGGCCTTTTTTCCGGCGCAACAGGTCACCTCGGTGCGCTCCTACGAGGTATGGATGTTTGGCGGCACGCTGTTGTTCATCGGCCTTGCCGCATTTTTCTTTTTTGTTTACGGGCGGCGGAAGGCCGCGAGAAAACTCGCTGAAGCGGTTCCGGTTGTTTGAAGAAGTTTAGCCCTGGGTTTGGCGATCATTGCGTGACGACTTTGGGAGGCTGAGATGTCCAGCGGTACGATGGCAGGAGTCCGAACCTACAAGAATTACGTTAATGGAGAATGGGTTGGCAGCGCGTCCGGAGAGACATTCCCTGTCTACGACCCCTCGACGGAGGAAGTGATCGCGCAG
>Ga0210403_10002795_pt1 | contig 15557 bp, 13 predicted proteins | sample IncBWC19MmetaG_FD_150863 | JGI IMG/M metagenome (GOLD analysis project Ga0210403, IMG submission 150863) | Forest soil microbial communities from Barre Woods Harvard Forest LTER site, Petersham, Massachusetts, United States - Inc-BW-C-19-M | ecosystem: Environmental > Terrestrial > Soil >... | reverse complement strand
TTCCACCGGAATGGCGGAACGCAAGTAGGTAGAAAGATTCCTTTCGCTTGACCGAAGCTGATTCCCCGCCCGAACCAAGCTGGTCTCTAGCGAAAGCGCGTCGCATCCGGCACTCTGCTGCTATGGGTAGAGATGTCGCGAATCCACGGCCACGGCGCAACGTAGGATGGTCTCGAACTGCCGATCCATCTCCGAAGTTTGTTCCATTGGCCAATCTTCGTAAGCTGCGCGAATGTCAGCAGGTCGCCGCTGTTTGTTATAGAGTGCGCAACGACCTGGTTGAATTCCTGCTGGTGCGCACTCGCGGCGGACGTTGGATTTTCCCCAAAGGCAACGCCGAGCCTGGATTGACGCATGCCCAAGCCGCGGCTCTCGAGGCTTTTGAAGAAGCAGGCGTCCATGGCAGGATGGAGGAAGCTTGCTTCAGCCGTTACTCACGCCGGAAAGAGTCGAATTCGTCAGAACGAACCTCGCAGAAGGCAGTTACAGTGAATGCGCATCTTTGCGAGGTATCGCGGCTTGAATCGCCGCAGGAGTCTGGCCGCACTCCGACGTGGTTTTCAGCCGAGAAGACAAAGCGTCTGTTGCGGGAAGACCGTTCACCGGAATATGGGAGTGATCTCGTCCGGATTATCACTCGCGCCATAACACGCATCGAGCTATCGAGAAACGACAGGAAATTGGGGGCTGACCGATCGAGAAATGGCGATCACGTGGCCGCTGATGCGCTCAAAAACGTCCAATTTATCGACGCTATCCGAAAAAGCGATGGGAGCGTCGGCAGGCTGCGAACTGCGTTACCATAAATGATAGAAACCGTCGCGCCGCGCGACCTCCACGTTAGTTCCGAACAATTCTCCTAAACACTCGGCGGTCAGCATTTCTTCCTTCCTCCCATCGGCCACAATTTTCCCATTCCGCATCAACACCATGCGGTCAATCTCGGGAACAATGTCGGACAGATCATGAGTGACCATAACGATTCCAATGCCCGAGTTGGCCAACAGGCTCATGGTCTGGCGAAGACTGTGGCGCGCCAGAACGTCCAAAGAATTGCTCGGTTCGTCGAACAGCAAAGCTCGCGGGCGATGCACCAAAGCCCGCGCGACGACGATTCGCTTGGCCTCGCCGGACGACATCTCGCTCACCGGCCGGTCCGCCAAATGCGGCACTTCCAATTCCGCGAGAGTCGCACAAGCCAAATCTCTTTGCTCATTGCTTACTGCGTGATTGCTAAAAATCGCGATGCTGCTGAAGAATCCTGAAAGCACAACATCCAATCCAGTGGCCTCTCCGGTGACTGCCGACATTAAGTCGTTGGAGACCACACCAAGCAGAGAGCGAAGCTCGAAAACATTCCAGCGCTCCTGCCCCAGGATTGTCATTGACGATCCGGCGCGAACTACCGGATAACATTCTCGCGTGATGGTCTTGACCAGCGTCGATTTCCCGCATCCATTGGGGCCGAGAATCGCAACCCGTTCATCCGCGCCAACGACGAGGCTGAAGTCGTCAAGCACGATCCTGTGTCCCCGCATAACGCACACATTTTGCAAATTCAGTAGAGCGGCAGGATTCATCGAGCTTCTTGGTTGCGTCGCATCGGATTTTCTCAATGACGATTCTATGTCACAGTAAAGTCAGTGGCGAACTCTTCCGATCTCAGAAATTCCGGCCGCGTTGCTTTTACTTATCCGGATTTCCTGCGTTATCAGATCGCTCGCTTTTGTATCGTCACCGCGCTCGAGATGGTATCCGTTGCAGTTGGATGGCAAGTGTACGACATCACGCACCGAGCGTTGGACCTCGGCTTGGTGGGCTTGGCGCAGTTCCTGCCCGGGTTTTTCTTGTTCCTCGTCTCCGGCCACGCTGCCGACCGGTTCAATCGCCGCCGATTACTCATTCTGTGCTATGCGGGTTTTGCGGTGTGCTCGGCGCTGCTGTTGGCCGTTTCGTCGTTCCATCTGGCGTCGGTTTATCCAATTTATGTTGTGTTGGTGCTGTTGGGGGTTGTGCGTTCTTTCAATGGACCGGTCTCGCGTTCCCTGCTGCCGCAGTTGGTGCCAGAGCAACACTTCCCTAATGCGGTCGCCTGGAATTCGAGCATTTTCCAGACCGCGACCATCCTTGGCCCGGCGTTAGGCGGACTCGTCTACGCCCTTTTTCGGCGAGCATCACCGGTGTATGCGACCGCGCTTCTGGTTTCCTTAGGAGCAGTAATCTCAACGTTGCGGATTGAATTGCGAACCAAAGCGCGACCGCGAGAAGAAGTCAGTTGGACCACTGTGCTTGCCGGCTTTCGTTATATCTGGCGGGAGAAGATTATTCTGGGCTCGATCTCACTAGATATGTTCGCCGTGCTTCTCGGCGGATCGGTAGCGTTGCTTCCCGTCTATGCGCGGGAAATCCTTCACACAGGACCCTGGGGATTGGGACTGTTGCGCAGCGCACCCGGCGTTGGAGCGGCGATCATGGCTGTTCTTCTCGCGCATCGGCCGCTGCGAAGGCATGTGGGCGCGACCATGTTGTGGTGCGTCGCCGGCTTTGGTGTGTTCACCATCCTTTTCGCTCTGTCACGCAGCATTGTGCTTTCGATGATCGCGTTACTTCTTGTCGGAGCGACAGACATGGTCAGCGTAATCATTCGTGGGACCGTGGTTCAGCTGGGCACGCCCGACAGCATGCGGGGTCGAGTAAATGCGGTGGATATGCTCTTCATCGGCGTTTCCAACGAGCTGGGAGAATTTGAATCAGGACTGACGGCGCACTGGTTCGGAGCAGTCCCTGCTGTGGTTCTGGGAGGCATCGGAACACTTGTCGTGATCGGGATCTGGGCGGGAATTTTCCCCGAACTGAGGAAGGTGCAGGAAATTTCGAGCGTCCAATCCTAAGTTCTTTCCATCTGCATTCCACCCCTTTACATGAATCAGTCCGCCGGATATAGTCTCGGCGTCATGACTATCGGCACAATTTTCTGCAATCAATGCGGCTCGCAGAATTCCTCAGCCCCGCAATTCTGTTCGAATTGTGGCGCGCCACTCGGGAATGCGCAGTCCGCCTCCAACCCGCTGGCTGTGCCCGTTGCAGCTCTGGCCGTGCCTCCGCAGACTCAATATTCACCGGCGGGCATCTCGGCCCAGACGGCGTCCAAGGGATATGGCGGATTTTGGATACGCTTCGTCGCCGCGATAATCGACGGGATCATAGTTCAGGCGGTGGTCACTCCTGTCGTGTTTATTGTGAGTCTCATGATCGGCGTTGCCGGAGCAATCGCCACGACGGGCCGTGGTCCGGGCGCCTTGGCAATATGGATTGGCGGAGGGTTCGGATTATTTGCATCATGGCTTTACGAAGCTGCCATGGAAAGTTCGTCGAAGCAGGCTACGCTGGGCAAGATGGTCTGTGGAATGAAAGTAACCGACTTACACGGAAACCGCATCTCCTTCGCGCGAGCGACCGCTAGACATTTCTGCAAATACATTTCCGCCATGATTATGTTTATCGGATATATCATGGCCGGATTCACCGAACGAAAGCAGGCGCTGCACGACATGATTGCCGGAACGCTGGTGCAGCGCGGATGACCGGCGCGGATGACCGATCCCATCAAGTAAACTGAAGTAGTGCCCCTCCGAATTCCGCATTTGCGACGCTGGTTTGCCGCGTCCGCAATCGCTTTGGTGCTTGTAGTCGCTGGAACCTATTTCCATTCACGTCACCGGGTCCAGAATGCGCTGAAGCAGGTGCCGGAAAAGATGGGGATTGAGATTCAGCGAAGCGCCAAGGGATTTACTGTCTCCAAGTCTTTGCAGGGGCATTCACTGTTCAAGATTGAGGCCAGTAACGCGGTACAGTTCAAGGCGGGCGGAAGAGAGGAACTGCATGACGTCGAGATCACTGTCTACGGACGGGACTCCGGCCGCTTTGACCGAATCAGCGGCAAAGACTTCGAATACGACACGAGTTCTGGCGACGTGATTGGAAAAGGCGAAGTTCAGATTGATCTGGAGTCGAACGCAGGAGGCTTAGGCAAGCCCGACCAGTCCGCGCCCACGGATTCGCGGAATCCCATTCACCTCAAGACCACCGACCTGGTTTTCAATCAGAAGACCGGCGACGCCCACAGCGACGGTAAAGTCGAATTCGAAGTTGCACACGTACAGGGGTCGGCGGTCGGTTTGGCTTATGCGGCAGCAAGTAATGTGCTGACTCTCAAATCGCAAATAGAAGTCTCCTTCGCCGGCTTAACGCCGATGTCCCTCACAGCCGATCAAGCCGCCATCAGCAAGACTCCTCGCAGGCTTGTGCTAGAGCGTCCTCACATTGTCGAGGGTTCGGAACTTTCGCAAGCTGACAGAGCCACCGTGTTCTTGTCTACGGATAACAAGCTGGAACGCGTTTTAGCTCAAGGCAATGTGTTTGTCCGATCTGACAGGGTTCAAAGCATCGAGATCAGGGCAGAGCAACTGGACCTTCTTATGGCCGGTCAACCAGCAGTTCTCGCTCGGGCAATTCTTTCCGGCGACGTTCGCTTTGAAACCTCTGACCAAAACGGGATACGAGGCAAGGCTGGCCGCGCAATTCTTGATTACCAGCACAGCAAGACTCTGAAGGCCGTATACGCGGACCAGGGAGTAACGCTGACGCAGAATCCGAGGTCGTCCGGAAAATTGGCGTCAACGAAATCGGTGTCTACCAGATCGGTGACATCGCAGAATTTTGAACTGACCTCGCCCGCTATGAACTTTTATTTGACGGATGGGCGATTGATTCAACGGGCTGAAACATTCGGGCCGCCGGAGATCACCATTTCTCCAAGTTCCGGCGACGCTGCTGGTGGAACGACGGTCATCACCGCCGGAAAATTTGAGGCTAACTTTGACAACAAGGGACAACTTGTAACCGTGCATGGCGGCCCGGATTCGCGAATTGTTAGCAAATCCGAAGGCAAGGCTGACAGAGCCGGCACAAGTCAAACCATTGACGCCGAATTTCAAAATGGAGCAATCGCGGACCTAATCCAAAAGGGAGACTTTAAATACAGCGATAGCGGGATAACAGCATGGGCCGACACCGCTCGCTATACTCCACAAGATCAGATTCTGCTGCTCGAAGGCTCGCCTCGCATCACAGATGGGGCGATGCTCACAACGGCAAAAACCTTCCGCCTCAATCGCTTAACCGGAACCGCTTACGCGGAAGGAGATGTCAAAACCACTGATACTTCTCCTCAAAAGCAAGCGGCGGCGGGCATACTCTCTTCTGCTAAACCAGTCCACGTCACCGCAGAAAACATGACTGCGACTGGAAATCCTGCCGTAGCGATTTACAAAGGGAATGTGCTCCTTTGGCAGGATGCAACTTCCGTTGAAGCTCCCTCCATCGAGTTTCATCGGGACAGGCGCTACGTCCTAGCCCAAGGGAACTCCGATCAGCGTGCTTCCGCGACGCTCAACCAAGCCGACAAAGAAGGCAGAATAACGCCGATAGCCATCTCGGCTGATCGGTTGACATACTCCGACGAGGCGCGGAAGGTCCATTTCGAAGGCAAAGTCGTCGCAATTAGTAAGGACATAACGGCAACCGCCGCGCAGATGGATTGTTTTCTTCAGGCTCGTGGCACCACTAGTGACAATCCAAAACCTGCAACGGCGGGTACCCTCGACAAAATCGTGGCTTCGGGAGGCGCTATCGTCACTCAAAATGGCCGTCGCGCTTCCGGAGACAGGCTGGTCTACACCGCCGCAGACGATAAGTTTGTGATGACCGGCGGAACCCCTAGCATTTTTGATGCCGAACGCGGCCTGATTACCGGGGTTTCGTTGACTTTGTATGGGCACGATGGTAGGGTGCTCGTAGAAGGTAGCAAACAATCCCCCGCCGTCACCGAAACGCGAGTGGCACGATAAATGCACACGCTGTCCGCCGACGAAATTGGCAAATCCTATCGCGGGCGCAGAGTTGTAAATGGCGTAAGTCTTCGCGTTGAGCAGGGCGAAGTTGTTGGATTACTTGGTCCAAACGGTGCCGGCAAGACCACGACGTTTTACACAATTGTCGGCCTGATCCCCCCTGATACCGGCCGGATACTAATCGATGACCACGAAATTACCGATGTGCCTATGTATCTACGGGCACGTCAGTACGGAATCAGCTATCTCCCCCAGGAAGCTTCCGTTTTTCGCAAGCTCACGGTAGAGGAAAACATTCTTGCTGTCTTAGAGGCGCAGCCGATTCCATGGCACGAACGCCGGGAACGGATGGAGAAGTTGATTGACCAAATGGGACTGGAGCATATCCGTCAGAATCGTGGGCACGACCTTTCGGGAGGGGAACGTCGCCGGGTCGAAATTGCCCGGTCTCTCTGCATCAATCCAACATTCATTCTGCTGGATGAGCCGTTTTCCGGTATTGATCCTCTTGCCGTATTTGACTTGCAGAAGATCATCAGTGCTCTTAAGGCAAGCGGGATTGGAGTGCTGATCACTGATCACAACGTCCGTGAAACGCTGTCGGTAACCGACAGAGCTTATATCATTAATGAAGGCCGAATTTTCCGGCACGGGACACCCGAACAGTTGGGCATCGACGCCGAAGTTCGAAGAGTTTATTTGGGAGAAAGTTTCTCGATGGTGTGAAGTCGGCTTCTAGCTGCTGGCTTCTAGCTAAAACGGCTCAGGATTTAGCTAGAAGCTAGAAGCTATTAACCAACGACCGATCTTATGGTGATGTTGCAACCCAAGCTGCATTTGAAGGTCTCGCAGAGACAGATCCTGACCCCTGGATTGGTCCAGATGGTGAGCGTTCTGGCGCTCAACAAGCTTGAGTTGCGCGACATGATCACCGCCGAAATGGTCGAGAACCCGGTGCTCGAGGAATTGGAGGACTCGGTTCCTTTAATCGATGAAGTTGGCCAGCGCGAAGAAGAGAGGGATCGCCCGGCCCCCGAAGAAAATACAATTACCGCCGTCGAAAAGAAAGATCCGTTCGAAGAAATCGACTTCGGGTCATTCTTTCAGGAATACCTTGACCCTGGATACCGCAGTCCGGGGGAGATGGAAGAAATCGAGCGCCCATCGTTCGAGAATTTTCTTTCGAAGCCCAGCAATCTTTCCGACCATCTCAAGTGGCAACTCGGATCGATCTCCGTAAGAAATGAAGTGCGCGAGGCTGCGGAAGTCATAATTGGCAATCTCAGCGAAGACGGATATCTGATCGCCAGCGATGAAGAATTGCTGGGTATAGCGCCTGCGGCGTCCCCCGAGACCGACGCTTCGCTAGTGGAAAAAGTGGTTAAAGAAGCCGCCGCTCTTGGACTCGACGCGGCTCTGGAAGATGAGGTTCCAGAGGAATCATCATTCGAAGACGAGTCGTCGGACGATGCGCAGTGGGGCACTGTCGATGGCGCTTCTCTCGTACAGATCTCACCGGCGCCGGTAGCCGTCGTTGCTCCACCCGAGCCTGCGGCCCCCGTTGCCGCTCCTGCTATCAAAGCGAATGGTCATGTCGCGCCAGTTTTTCAAGTGAATTTTAATCTCGCTGATCTGCACGAGGCGTTGGAAGTAGTCCGGCAAATGGATCCGCCAGGTGTAGCTTGCCGCGATCTTCGCGAGTGCTTGCTTCAGCAACTGAAATATCACCAGCAGCAATATAAGGCCAGCCAGAATGGCAATGGCGAATCGACCGACACGCTTCTGGCCGACACAATCGCCGTCGTCGATCAACACCTTCGCGCCCTTCAGAACAAGCAATACAAAGAAATAGCGCGCGCCATGGCGCGTCCTATTGAGGCGGTGCAGGCCGCGCTCGAATTTATACGCACCCTAGATCCTCGCCCCGGATTGCGCTACAACAAAGGCCAGCCTCGCTTGATCGAGCCCGACGTAGCCTTCGTAAAACACGGCGACGAATGGCTCGTCATCATGAACGACGATGACGTTCCGCAACTGCGGCTGAATCCGGCGTACAAGCGTCTTTTGACCCGCGACACCAATGACAAAGACACTCGCAACTACGTCAAAGAGCGCTATAAGAGCGCGATGCAGCTGATCAAAAACATCGAGCAGCGCAAACAGACCATCGTGAAGGTCTGCTACACAATCGTCAGCCGCCAGGGAGATTTCCTGGAAAAGGGAATTGATCAGCTCAAGCCGATGATGATTAAGGAAGTCGCCGAAGAAATCGGGGTGCACCCTTCCACCGTGAGCCGGGCCGTGGCGAACAAATATGCTCACACCCCGCAGGGCGTTTTTGAGCTTCGATATTTCTTCAGTGAAAGTGTAAACGGCCCTGAGGGCGGCAATACATCACTGCTGATTCTGAAGCGCCGGGTCAAGAAGCTGATCGAGGAAGAAGATTCCGCCCGCCCCTTGACTGACGAACAACTTACCCGCATCCTGCAGTCGCAAGGCATTCAGGTCACTCGCCGAACCGTTGCGAAATATCGTGAAGATATGCGCATCCCTAGCACGCATCAAAGAAGAGTAAAGAAGTAATAACCGAGGAGTGCTCCGATGAACGTGGAATATACCGGAAGGCACTACGAAATCACCACTGCTGTCCGCGACGAAATTGAAAACGGACTTTTGAAAATCCGCAAGATCCTGCGCGATAAGTTTGAGACTAAAGTTGTCCTCACCCTCGAGAAGCGGCGCAATAAGGCCGAAATCACAATTTCCCCTCGCAACGGGCCGCTGATTGCACTTGCTCAAGCTCATGATATGGCCGTCGCCATCAACGAAGCTCTCGAGCACCTTGAAAAACAGGCGGTGAAATACAAGACCCGCTGGCGAACCCAGAAACGCCACAATCACAAGACCCCAAGCGAAAAGGGTACGACATTAAGGCGGTGGAATGGGGAATCTGGAGGGGAGGGGCAACCCGCGGCCCGTCTCCCCAAAGGGAGATCAGTGGCGCTACTCGTTCACAGATTTCCACCCATCGCGAAGTCCACCGAAGTCCACCTTGTGCACTCCGACGATTCCGTGGCTCTGCGCCCGATGACCATCGAAGAAGCGATTAAAGAAGCTCACTTCCGCGACCGCGACGTATTCGTGTTTCGCGATCCAAAAGGCAAGATCATGGTTCTCCATCGCACCCGCGATGGAAAGATGGAGCTGATCGAGGCGCCATAGGAATCTGTTGACGAGTGGGTGCCCCGGCCTTTCGCGTTCTTTGCGAAGGCTAGGGAAGTTCATCCGTCAGACACGAAGCAAAGAACTCGGCCCTAGTCTTTCCTTATGCCTTGCGGCCTGAAACGGCAGCAACAAACCCGAGAGCTCCATTTCATCACTTTCGATGGTTCCTTACTGAACTTACCGTCGCGACGCGGTCCGGATTCGCGGCCTCAAAGTATTGCGCAAACCATTGTATGTCGCGGGTTTCAGCTACGTCTTGCTGAGGAGCTTGCGGGCGTAAAGTGGACAGTGAAGGCGAAGCCGGGCAAATGAATTGGCACCTCATAGTCAACCGCCAAATAGACATTCCTTATTTCGCAGCACACTTCTAAGCTACGTGGCTTCACCACAAGGTCCTCCTTGACAGAAAAACTGGGAGATTACTCTGCCGATTGCTCGCGAGACTGTGCGGGCATATATTTTGGAGAGCAGGAAGCTTCCCTCGTACATCGGTTTACTTAATTTGAATTTCTGCAATCATGACAGTGCTCCATGGCGCATTGAACCGCGATTGAGCTGTGCACCGTCCGGACTATCAAAAACCAAGTTTGCTTCGACTTTATGAAAAAGAAATCAGCGACACCTCTGAGCGAAAACAAGCACCTCTTGAGATGGGTGGAGAAAACAGCAGCGTTGACCAAGCCCTCTGCCATCCACTGGGTAGACGGTTCGGAAGAAGAATACGAACAAATCTGTTCTCAAATGGTGGAGTCGGGAACATTTATAGAACTTAATCAAAAACTCTGGCCTGGCTGTTATCTGGCTCGTTCAGATGCAAGCGATGTGGCGCGTGTCGAAGACCGCACTTTTGTTTGTTCGCTGTCCAAAGAGACCGCGGGTCCCAACAATAATTGGGAGAACCCGTTCATCATGCGGCGCAAGTTGAAAGCGCTATTCAGCGGAGCTATGCAAGGCCGAACCATGTACGTGCTGCCCTTCAGCATGGGGCCAGTTGGATCTCCCAGGTCTCAGATCGGTGTGCAACTTACCGACTCTCCTTATGTTGTGGCGAACATGAGGAAGATGGCACGCATCGGGCTGCCGGTCTTTAAAGAAATCGATAAGGATGAAAAGCGCGTGGTGCCCTGCATACACAGCGTTGGCAGCCCACTTGTTGGCAAACAGAAAGATGTTCCCTGGCCTTGCAACCCCGAAAAATACATTGTTCACTTTCCGGAAACACGTGAAATATGGTCTTACGGTTCGGGATATGGCGGGAACGCGCTGTTAGGCAAGAAATGTTTCGCGTTGCGCATCGCTTCAAACATGGCTCGGGACGAAGGTTGGATGGCCGAGCATATGCTTATTGTCGGGGTCGAGTCTCCAACCGCGGAGAAGACTTACGTTGCTGCTGCCTTCCCGAGCGCGTGCGGAAAAACGAACTTCGCCATGATGATCCCCCCCGCAGGCTTTGAGGGATGGAAAGTCTGGACTGTAGGCGATGACATTGCCTGGATTTGGCCGGACGAAGACGGTCGCCTTCGTGCGATGAATCCGGAAGCGGGTTTCTTCGGTGTGGCTCCCGGCACCTCAAAAAGAACCAATCCCAACGCAATGGCCGCACTTTCCCGAAACACTATTTTCACTAACGTGGCTCTCACCCCCGAAGGTGGTGTCTGGTGGGAAGGCATGACGGACGAGCCACCTGCGGAGTGCACGGATTGGCGCGGGCAGCGTTGGACCACCGAGATCGCCAAGCAAACGGGCGCTAAAGCTGCTCATCCCAATGCGCGTTTTACTTCGCCAGCTTCCCAATCTCCGACAATTGACCCGGCCTGGGAGGATCCCAAGGGCGTGCCGATTAGTGCAATCATCTTTGGCGGACGCCGCGCCCACACGATTCCATTGGTTTACCAGGCGTTCAACTGGAGTTCCGGAGTTTACACCGGAGCCACGATGGGAAGTGAAACCACCGCCGCCGCTGGAGGAGCCTTGGGCCAGGTGCGTCGTGACCCGATGGCAATGCTTCCGTTCTGCGGATATCACTTGGGGGACTATTTCCGTCATTGGTTAAGGATGCAGCGCTCGCTGGAGGTCACACCACGGATTTTCCATGTGAATTGGTTCAGAAAAGACTCCGAGGGAAATTTTCTGTGGCCGGGTTTCCGCCAGAATATGCGCGTCTTGCGCTGGATCGTTGACCGTGCCCATGGCCGTGCTCTGGGGAAGGAAACTCCTATTGGCTGGGTACCTCGCTATGAAGATATCGACTGGAAGGGATTGGCATTCCCAAAGGAACAGTTCGAGCAACTCCAGACTGTCGATCACAAGGCGTGGCGCGACGAAGTTATCGATCACGAGCGGCTCTTTATTCAGCTTCATGATCACTTACCGCCAGAGATGATTTATGAGCGCGAGTTACTGATCTGCCGGCTCTGAGTGCCGACCGCGCCACTGTGGAAGGCCGCGCGTCACGTTCATGCTCGTGATCGCTTAGGTGTACCACCAAATGGTGATTCAGCGAATCGCTCGCCACTCGAATGTGTGTACGACGTCGAACTTGCCGTCTTCAGCAACTTTTCTCGCGTGCTGGCAGGAACTCTGATCAAGCCAATCCCTAAAGTGACCACAGAGACGGCAAGAATGAGCGCTCCGACATAGATCAGGGAGACTGCCCCGCTCGGCTGAGTAGCCGTAGGCGGCAACATGGAAAAGAAAAACCCCGCAGAGATCAAAATCGCTGCAAGCGGCACTCCGATTCGAACAAACCACGTCAGCGGTTCGGGAAGAACAGCAGCATCCGCAAGCACCTGGCAAACTAACGACAGAATCACAATAACTCCCGCGTGGGCATGTCCCGCGCGAAAGAAATTTTGGCGCAGTGGATTTTCCATATAACCGCTGCTCTTATCCATCAACGAGGTCAAAAGGAAATACCCGCCGTACTGAATTGTGGGCACTGTGACAAGGATTATCCCGGATATCAATCTTGCTTCACGTGTCATACGCTCTCCTCTCTTAGCTCTTGTTATCGTTGGCGACAGCGCTCGCGGTCCATCCGGTTGTGAACACTGCCAACACAACTGCAAAAGATCTCAGGCGAGTCTTCGTCATTACGATTTGTTCCTGACCGAATTCTAGCTAAACCAGCGTCTCGGGTTCTTCTTTGCGGCAAAGTCTCAAAAGTCCGGAACAACAGGAGTGGGACCGTGAGTGGTAGTTGGCGTAACATCGAAGTATCTGGATCAAAGTCGTGAGTGTAATTGTCTGATTGCTAACAATCGTAAATTAACAGCGGGGTATCTGGCGGAAGAACTGGGGTGTCCGTTTAGCAGCGAAGAGTCTGTCGTACCGAAAATTGCCGTCTCCTGTCCTTACGTAGGGCGTAAACACATCGACGGCTTCACCCAGGCAATGCTCAAGACCACAACAGATAGCATCTTGCTTCTGGTCCTTACCGGGCGGAACGGTTAGAACGTCATAACATATCCCGGCGGCACGAAGCTTGCCCCCGGTAGCTTCCTTCTGGAAGGTCTCGGTCAATAGGTCGATCAACGGTTGCGATCCCGGATGGTCGTCGCCCTCGATCTTTCCGCCAACATGCCGGATTTCACCGTTAGACAACATAATTGCACCAATCGGTAGAAACTCGCCCTGTTTGGTCAGCAGCGTCTGAGCCATCGAGAGAAGCGCGTTCAGGAGTTCATTCAGGTCGGGATCTGCCATACATTTGTCGGATTTTACACATCATAACCGAGTTGACCGGCGAAACATCGCCGTTACACTCATCAACCGGGTGTGCGCGGAATCGCCAATTCTCGTCACGCACGCCTACGGCAGCGTCGGATGCGTAAAATAGGATGAGACGCTGTAGGGAATTGCGAGAAAGAGGGAAGTGGGTGGACATGGAAACGCAAAGCAAACGAAATCCCGAATCAAATCCAGCCAAGGTAGGGGAGCACGTTAAGAGTGCTTACCAGATGCTAAAGGCGCTGCAAGAGAAGATTGGAGAGCATCATCCCGAGATTGGCACCGCCATTACGAAGCTGGAGTTGGCGCTGTATGATCTGGAGATCGAAACTGGCGGCCTGCTGTAGCGGGCTGGACTGGCGCTGGTGGATACTAATTGACGGAGCCGACGAGCGGACTTGAACCGCTGACGAATTGTCCGAGTCGAAGGCACCCAACGTAATCCCAATCACTTACAGTCGCATTCACTCACCAAATCTCATCCAAAAGTGACCTCATTCGGCAGTTTCGGGACACCGTTCGGGACACTAATATTGCGACTAGCTTCGGGGCGTTCGATTGCGCCCAATTGGGGGGCAGACCCTCTCGGAAGCCTGGCGGATTTTGATTCCTCGAGAACCACGAGTCAACAACTTACACGGAGTGCTACGAACTACGGCGAAGTGCTACAGACGCCTTGTCCAGCAACGCTTTCCAGCGACGCCGCGATACTCCATCACACTCGGTAGGGTTTGGTGGTGGGCACAAGAGTGGGCACAGTCGAATCGAGGCGGGTTTTTCATGCCTCGGCAACGGGCTTCGAAAAGTCCGACATACGGAGTCTGGAACTAGTTTCGCGAAATGTTTTTAGAAAATAACCCTTAGCAGGCGCATTACTAACTCTTCGAGCGAAAAGGTCGTTAGGCCGAGCGGCACAAGTGGTACCGCAATCACCCCCGCGAGGCGGCTCATCTCCTGGAGTCCGAAGGGGACGAGTCTCATCTCGCGAACCATGCTGTAACTATTGCCGAGGTCGGCCAGGGATTGTATGTCGCCAGTCCCCAAAAGTTCGTTTCGATTCGTTATTCTCCTCATTACCCACTTTTCCTGAAATTCCTCGACATAGACGCTGGCCAAGGATCCATAATCCGCCAGCCCCTTTCGTCTTGTGCGCGCAAGTTGCGGAGTAAACATGGTCAGCGGGCCGAGGATAAGTAGAGTAAAGAGGACGATCAGGCCGAGTACCGGCATTTTGAACGACCGCAGGCTCTCGCCTCCGTACAGCACGCGGTCGGCAATCAAGCCCGAGAGCAGGGCACCCTCGGCGAAAAGGATGGGTGCGAACGCATAGGAGATTGCACCCAGAAAGCCGAGGCCCGCGGATCGATCGGGATGTGTGGGAATGAGCTGGAGTTTTAGCTTCGAAACCTGCCAAAGGAATCGGAACCAGATTAGTAACCGGAAATACCACCGCAGCAATATGAACTGGAAGATTGGAATACTGACATATGTATTCCACTGGCCAGCCGGAGTGGGCTGCATGTGCACATCCCCTGCTACAGCAAACCAACTCGACGTGCCTAACGTGATCTGACTTTGCCAAAGCCAATGACCGAAAGCAGCGACAATAACCAGCAAGCCTAATTCCAACGGGATGGAATTACGCAAGCGTGTCGCTGAGTCGATCGCGGTCCGGAATTTCGGTATTTCTTCCGCCCTGACAATGTTCTCGTTTAAGAAATTGTGCACTGCCGGGCGAAGGCGTGAATTCACAACTAACTCTGCGGCAATCAGTACCGGCAGCGCAACGAGGAAGCGGACTTGTATCTCAATGTCGCGCAGGAACGGGAGCGCGACACCGCCGAGTAGGTGTCCGTCCGCCGCCGACAAGATCACCAAGGGCAACCAGGTGACCAGTGTGAGCACGATGATACGGCGGTGCAACAGCTCCAAATCGCTGCCGGCCAGATGTGTCCGCCGGTAAAGCTGAAAGAGGGGGCCACCAAGAACCAAGGAGAAGTCGGGCGGCTCCTGGAGTATCGTGGGTTGGTTCATAGAGACACTGTTTCCGCAGTCTTTCACAAAAGCTCACGACGTGTGTATTCCGCGTCGACTTTTCGGGTTTGAATGTACACCAACTCGGACGGCCGCGCCTACACCATCGGAATGGCGACTGTTCAGTTCTGTCCCGTTGTTTTGTCCCGAATCGCCATTTGGTGAGCTATTACTTTTCGCTGAGCCGTACCGGGACTTCCGCGGCATTACGCCCAGGAACAAAGTCTGCCGCAACTTCACTTGTTTGGGTCCACCACCGGAATGCTTGCGGCCAACTCCACGTTGATCAGCAAGTCTAGGCGGCGGTCGATCTGATACCACAGGGCAGTCTTCTTGGGCGAGATCACCTTCTCGAAGATCGATACATACTTCGTTAGCAGGGCGGGAAACTGCTGGTCTATGGCCACCGAGCGCTTCATCAAGTCGTTCGCCTGGGCATCGGTCATGGTGTCGTAGTTCTGCACATATTCCTTCATCAGCGCCACTCGGGCATCGCCGATCTTCGAGACTTCGGCTAAGTATTGGTCATAGATAGGCCAGAACTTTGTGGCTTCCGATTCGTTAAGCGGCAGGTTGGCAGCGATGAGCCTTATCCTCTCCGAGCGGATGTCTTCCCGTAGCAGCTTGATGTCTGTGTCGGTGGCAGCGTTCGGGCCG
>Ga0210403_10002794_pt1 | contig 15559 bp, 9 predicted proteins | sample IncBWC19MmetaG_FD_150863 | JGI IMG/M metagenome (GOLD analysis project Ga0210403, IMG submission 150863) | Forest soil microbial communities from Barre Woods Harvard Forest LTER site, Petersham, Massachusetts, United States - Inc-BW-C-19-M | ecosystem: Environmental > Terrestrial > Soil >... | reverse complement strand
GCCGAGAAACGGGAGACAGCCAAGCCGGATCCTCCCAAGGTGCCCACCCGGCCTGACTTACCACCGGGCAGCAGGGCTATATCGAATTTATGACGGATCGGCGACCCTTCCGCCTGGCTGTCGATGTAGGCTATCGGCCAATTGCGCATGAATGCGGCGTCGCCTGTCATCCAGGCGTTGAGCGCATCCCACTCCTTGTATCCGACGACGCCGGGGGGCGAGATGGAACCAACCCAACGCGCCGCCCGTTTCCACGCCCGGATGGCGTGCGGATTATTCACGCTGATGGTCCTGTCCTCCTCGATAATCCGTCCGCCGCCGTCGGAGGCCTGCCACTCCAATGCGTTGCAGGTTAAGCCTTCGGCCGCGGCCCCTTGCCACACGAACCCCCAAAACTCTTTCTTGCCTTTGGCTCGTTCGCCTGCCTGAATCCGAGCCGCCATGCTTTCCAACTCGTCCCAGGTTGTAGGCGGCGCGCCATATCCATACTGTCGCAAAAGGTCCGTCCGATAATAGAGAAGACCGATATTGCCATAGTGCGGCATCGCCACGAGCTTGTTGTCCACGGTATAGCTGGCCATGATCGCCGGAAAGTGGGTGGGAATTTCGTTGCCGAAGTATGGCTTGAGATCGATGAAATATTCGGCCAGCATTCCAGGCCAGATCACGTCGAGGCCATAAACGTCAGGATCCGGCGCGCCTGTCCGAAGTAACTCTCGCCATACAACGAACTGTGCCCGAACTGCCTCCGGAGAAGGCAGCAACTTGACTCGGATTCCAGTCTCGCTGGTGAATTGCTCCAACTCCTGCTGCCACCCCTGGCTGAATTGCCGGGTCGTCCACTCCTGTTCCAGCAGAGTCAATGTAACCGGTTCATGACCAGCTGGCGTGGTACAGCCTTCCAGAAGCAAAGAGAGCAACCCAACGTAAATCGGGCGGCGTAGCATGTTGCCAGCGTAGGAGCAGCGAGCGTAAAGAGCACGAATTCCCTGTGCGACAACTCTCTGAATTTTCATCGCTAGTTCAAAAGGTTCCCTCTCACGAGAGGATCAGGGACGATCATCATCGCTCGATGGCCTGGCTCGCCTCACTGTCTGCTACGTCACCAGATGCAGCTTTCGCCTCGACATTCGACGGCCGAGCGATGCAAGTCTTGATCCATGGCGCGCTTCTTGTCAACTTCGGCAGAGACATGCTAAGACAAGGACTCGGTCCAGTCCCTTCCCTGGCTCGTCTGTTGAGAACGACTGAGAACGATTGGGGCGGTCCGGGCTGCCAGGCACCGAGGGCTTCGCCTCATTGGTTCGGAGGCCTCTCCAAAAAAACATGACAGAGACCGGCCTTCTCATGGAAGGTCAAGCCACTCATTGGAAGCGAGACGTCAAACCCATTCTCTGATTCTGCGGGGGATGGTCGGCGATGCGGAAAAAGCTCTGATGGCTGGGAAAGCGGGAAAGGACCGTTGTGATTTGTGGACTTTCACCTTTGCCGCGATGCAATGCGTCAAGGGTGGGTCACCCCGACGCTTGTGTTGGTGCGATGGGGTGTTGGTGCGAAGGGCCACACGCCTTTGACCGCGAGAGATGCGATCGAACTCCCGAGCCTTCCTTCGCTGCGGACTCTGACAGAATTTATTGAGCGTCGCGTGGCTGCTTTGTTCGAGGCGCCAGCGACCAGTTCGCTGCTTGCGGCAGTCGTCGATTCGGATGGATCATTCTGCACCATTAACCATGCCCGAAGATTGAATGCGTTTATGCAAATGCAAAACACATTCGCAGGGATAAAGCCATACTGCGACGTGTGCAACCCGATCACACAGACGATGAGACTGTTGACGCCCGAAACAACCAGACCGGTCCACATCTTCTTTCCAAGCAGGATCGTCGCAACGATGGTGAGAAAACAAGATAGATAGTCCAACCGGAAAATCGCCATTGTGCGCCTCAGATCTTTATTGCTGCCCGCCATGTGTAAGGCAATTCGCGTGCCAAGGCGTGGCGCTTCAACGCGGGAAGTGGTTAACGGTTGACGATAAAGACGTTAGCTAAAGAACAAGCAGGATTTGCGAATGTCACAGAAGGGTTGGGTGACGACGTAACGATGTCGAAATACCGTCATGGTGTCGTCACCTCGACAGCCTCGCAGCTTGATCGGAAAGTTCGTGATCCAACGCCCGCCTTTCTTATTTGTCCTGTTTGTCCGTCACTCGGGAAGGATCCGATGAGGTGCCGGAAAAACTGGATCTCGGGCAGTGCTGCCCTGCTCCACCATTTCGTGTGCGACCCAAAATCTGAGCATGCGCCCGAGCGCGAACGCTGGGTGGCCAGCGCCGAAACCATTGTGTTGCATAACTTACGATGAGCCTGAAAACCCGGCGTTTGGCTCTCCACTTGCGAGTTCACACGCGGTAGCGCTCGCGTCGCCTGGCCGCGCAAGAGGCATTCAGCGACCTGAACCTCGATTGCACGAGGGAGAGACCTGCCGTTTAGGAAAGAGCGCGGGGCAAGACCTTGCCGTGGCTAATGAGACGAACAGGTTGCTGCGAAGGCGTACTCTAGCGTCGGGGTCTCTCGATAAGGAGAATATTCGATGAGCCAAAACCACTTTACGCTTAGCTTTCCGTTGAAATCGCCAAGTGACGCAAAGTCCATAGCAGACAACTTGCCAGCTCTGATGCCGGGGATGTTTACGGCGAACGATGCCATCGGCACGATTCACTACTCGCGCTTTACGGTCCTGAGCGAGAACACACTGCTATTTCTCGGTGACTTTGACGGCGAATTCACTCAACTCATGACCGATCTCGCCACACACGCAGGCCCGGTCTTCGATGCGATCTTTCAGCATGTCGATAGTCCGCCGACTACACCGGTGACGGAGCACGCGGATGCTTTCGTCGAGTGGGTGGCGGAGCGTCTCGTCCACCCGTTAAACCTCTACACAGCCTACCCAGACGTGACGGTTAAAGAGATCAAGGCATTGGCTACCGCCGCCCACGTGACCGGCGTCGGCGAACTGCGTCCGTTCCTGGTAATCATACCCAGCAAGTCGTGGCTGGCCTTCCAGGAGATGCAGCTATTGCTGCGTTTGCGGGCCGGCGGGATAACGCGCGACCTCGACAGCGTCGGCACACCCCACTTCGCGCAGTTTGTTCCGCTCGAAGACCGTCAGGTCGGTTTCTTTACCGTCTACGATGGCGATTTCGATACCTACATCGCTGATTTCACCAAGAATATTGGGCAGGTCTTTGATCTCTTATTCAAGTTCACCAAAGGTGCACCTCCTTCACCGGTCAGGAAGCATCTTCAGGAGTTCATCGACTTCGCGGCGGGCGCGAACCGGACACCGATCGGCTTTTATCAAGCATATCCTGGCCTGAGCGTTCAGGACATTCACGCGCTGATCGCCGATCGCAAGACCACAAGGGACGCCGCAGCTTAAGGCGGAACTACACATTGAGTCATGACACCATGAGAGATCCCGCGCATCCGAAAGCAGGTGGTGGTTTCCTGCACAAGCTCTTTGGTAAGCACGAAGACGAGAGCAATGGCATTCGGGCTGGGGCGGCATTGGATCTTCCTGATATTCAGGGACTCATCCTCCGCGGTTATCGAATGCCTATGGTTCGCCACTTTCTGCTAGAGGTTTGCGACCCCGCTGGAGCACGCAAACTCCTGGGTCGACTGATCAGCGGCAACGAGGAGGATGCGCCGCAAATCACGACCGCGACGGACTGGCATGTAGGCTTCGCGCCGGGCCCGCATGACGATCCAGCAGAGCTGCCGCGTCGCAAGCCTGATTATTGCCTCAACATAGGCATTACCTGGCCAGGACTTGTCGCGCTGGAAGTAAAGGACCGCGTCCCATCACTTTCGTTCAGGTCATTTGGTGCGTTCACCGCTGGGGCCGCCGAACGCGCGGCGTTCGTGGGTGACACCGGGCGAAGCGCACCAGAACACTGGGTCGGCGGTTTCGGGAAAGGAAGCGACCACCTCTTGGTGACGCTGCACGCTATCAGTCCAGAGTCCATGACGAGCTACAGCGCCCGCCTCGCCTCCCTCTTCGTCGAAGGCAACGCCTTTCGCGAGGTATGGCGGCAAGACGGCATGGCACTGATGGAAATAAAGGATGGCCAGCCGGTCCCTACTACCAAGGTGCATTTCGGCTACACGGACGGCATCAGCGTGACCACGGTTCGCGGCGGCCCGGAACGGTATCCGGTGGACCACCAGCAGCCTTGCGAGCCCTGGCTATTCGTGCTGATGGATGAAGCTGAGAATTACTTTGTGCCGGAGCCTCGCGAACTAGGATTGAACGGGAGTTTTGCTGTTTTCAAGATGATCGAGACGGACGTGGTCGCATTCGAGAATTTCCTCCAGTCGAACAAAGACAAGATCGATCCCGAGCTGCTCGCCGCGAAGATGTGCGGACGTTGGCGCAGCGGCGTTCCGCTGATGCTATCGCCTGAAACCGACAACCCCGAGGGAGGATTGGCGTCCGACCAGTTCAACAACTTTGATTATGTAAATGCGGATGGGTCGGGTGATCCCAAGGGCTTAAAGTGCCCGGTCGGTGCGCATATGCGCCGCATTAATCCGCGAGGGCAACCGGTCACCGGACAGGGAAAGCCGGGCGGAAGCAATAATACCCACCGGCTCACGCGCCGCGGGATGCCCTACGGACCTGTGTACGATCCGGCGCAGCCATACGACGGCATCGAACGCGGGCTGCTCGGCTATTTTATTAACTCCAACATTGAGAACCAATATGAGTTTGTCCTTGGAGAATGGGTCAATAAAGCCGAGTTCGCTGGGTCGGTCCGGCTCAATCCCAAGTCGAAGGATCCGATGATTGCGACCCAAAATGTGGAGGAGAGCATCTTCGTCATTCCGCAGGCGAATGGAGCTCCGCCTATTGAGGTCACCGGGCTTTCGACCTTCGTTACGACCAAGGCTGCCGCATACTGCTTTCTACCGAGCGTGACCGCCATCAAATTCATCGCAGGTCTGTAATGAGCTTCACTGCGGCGGTTTGCGATACAGGAGATCCAATGCTGTTCTTGACCAGATGCTTCGGAGTGACAGGCAGCGACGCTGAGCGCCCCGGTGGAGAACAGGCGATCATCGACGAGATCACCCAAAGAGTTCTCTTGCTGCAGGCAAAATCCGCCGCCCAGCAAAACCGGCCGCTCGGTCGGGGAACTCACCCAAAAGGCATCTGCGTAGGAGCCGAGTTTGAAGTGTTGGACCTTGCCGTAGGAAACGACGCTAATTTAGCAGCACGGCTCGCGAAGGGTATCTTCGCAAAGCCCGGTCTATATCCCGCCGTTGTGCGGTTCGGGAACGCTGATCCCAAGATTAACTCCGATTTCAAGCCCGACGTTAGGTCCCTATCGATCTCGGTCGACCTTACGCAGGGTGGCGCAACTGCTTTTGCCGCGACTGTCGACCGTCAGGACTTCTCGCTGCAAAACGCCCCGCCGCTACCCATCAATGACTCAAGCGCATTTCTAGCGGTGATGAAAGTGCTGACGGCATCGAACCCGGCCGTAGGCCTTTGGTCCCTCTCGCTCAACGACAAGCTGAGAGCATTGAGGGCGATTACGTTGGCACAAGTACAATCGCGCCAAACCATCAAGGCCTACCAACAGCTTCGCTATTGGAGCAACGTGCCGTTTCGTCACGGGCCGGATGACGTTGTGCAGTATTCAGCTACGCCGTTCCAAACCAATTCAGCGCGTCCCTTGCAGAAAAGCAACCCGAATGCTCTGCAAGACGAGCTCATCCGTCATCTCACGGAAGACAGCGAGATGAGTAGCTTCGACTTTGGGGTTCAATTTCTTGATCCGCGAAAGATGACCTACTGGGGCAGACATTACGACGCAAACTTCTGGATTGAGAATGCGAGTGTGGTGTGGAAGGAATCCGAGGCTCCTTTCCATACTGTCGCCAGACTTACTCTCGTCCCCAGGTCACAGCTTTCCCAGCCAGCAAGCCACGCGACATACTTTGATGTGACAGGACACGCAACACCGGACAGCCGCCCAGTCGGGAGCATCAATCGTGCTCGTTGGCGTGCCGAGGCCGCCAGCAAAGAAGCGCGCTGGCGGAGCGGCCAGCGCACACAATTGTCTCCCACGCATGCCGAACAATCTCTTTGAGGCGCAACGCCAGAACCCATTCTCTAAGTTCTGGGAGGATGGTCGGCCACGCGGAGTTACCCTTCTCGTTTTGCGCCAAATCGCCGACGCACTCAGGTAGAGATTCCGAAGGGCCGTTGCGGACAAGACCCCAAGTGTCAAGCTGGGGTCGGAGCGGCGTGAGGCGGTCTCGGGCTCGACGTCCAGCTGTCAGCTGTTGCCCCGTCCTTCGAACTCCCATAACTTGACATCAAACAGCAGCCCCAGAAATCTGCCAACTCCCCGCATCTGCACCCTAACCCGCACGCAATCAGGACTTTACCTTCGTTTGGGCCAAAATTTGGACCTTTTGGACTTAAGTGTCCTGAATGGAAGACTTTAGGGCTTCGCCCGGGGGGGCTCTCCAGCCCGGGCGAAGTCCGACGGCGTCAGCTCGCCTGTGTCCTTCGCATGACGCGTTCGTAGTACTCCTCATAAAGTGGAATGATGCGTGAGGCGCAGAAGTGGTCCTGCGCGGTCTTGCGGGCGGCCTCGGCCATGCGCTTGCGCTCGGGCTCGTCGTGGAGCAGGGCGATGGCGGCCTCGGACATGCCGGCGATGTCGCCCACCTCGAAGAGCCGGCCGTTGCGGCCGTCCTCGATCAGCTCGGGCACGCCGCCGACGCGGGTGGCGATGGCAGGAACGCCGCAGGCCATCGCCTCGAGCGCCGCCAGGCCGAAGGACTCCATCTCGCTGGGCATGAGCATCAGGTCGGCCAGCGGCAGCAGCTCGTTGACGTTGTCCTGCTTGCCCAGGAAGTGGATGCGGTCCAGGATGCCGAGCCGGATCGCCAGATACTCGGCCGCCGAGCGGTCCGGGCCATCGCCGATCAGCAGCAGCCGCGACGGCACAGCCCGTGCCACCCGTGCAAACACCTCCACCACATCCAGAATGCGCTTGACCGGTCGGAAGTTGGAGAGGTGGACGAGCAGCTTCTCCTCTGGCTGGGTTGCCGTCGCGGGATTGGCATACTCCGGGCGCATCCTGGCGACCAGCTCCGGCTTGCGGACGTAGACGTCGCAGTTGACGAAGTTGCGGATGACCTCGATCTCGCTCTCGATACTGAAGGCCTCGCGGGTGCGGTCGCGCAGATGGCTGGAGATGGCGGTGACGCCGTCGGACTGCGTGATCCCAAACCGCGTGATGGGCAGATACGACCGGTCCTGTCCGACCAGCGTGATGTCGGTGCCGTGTAGCGTGGTGATGAAGGGTAGATGGCGGCCCCGTGCGGCCAGCATCTGGCGCGCGAGCAGAGCGCAGACCGAGTGGGGAATGGCATAGTGAACGTGCAGGATGTCGAGCGAGTAGATCTCGGCGACCTCGGCCATGCGCGTGGCCAGGGCGAGATCGTAGGGTGCGTGCTCGAAGAGCGGGTAGTGGTAGACCTCGACCTGGTGAAAGTGGATGTTGGCCTCGCGGCCGGTAAGGCGGAAGGGCTGCGACGAGGTGATGAAGTGCACCTGATGGCCGCGCGCAGCCAGCTCGATGCCGAGCTCGGTGGCGACGACCCCGGAGCCGCCGTAGGTGGGGTAACAGGTAATGCCGATCTTCATAGTTCTACTTTCGCATCCTGAAGTTTAATTGTCAGGTGTTTCTTGTTGCAATATCGATAGTTACGATCGGTTCGCTGAGCCAATGACGGCACCGAGGTTCCCATAATGGATGAGCTGGGGCGGGTTTGGAAGCGCTAATCTTTTCGGCAGCTCGGCGAGCAGCGCCTGAAGCTCGATCTGGCGCTGGGCGCGAAGTCGAGTAGGGATGGCCGCGAGCGCGGCGTCGTTGTATCCGGGATGGCAGACCAGCTCCCAGAGGCCGTCGGGTAGGGTGGCGAGGAGCTGGTACAGCGTGGATGGGGTGAGGTCGCCGGTGGCCGAGACGCCGAGAGTGCCGTCGGTGGTGAGCACGCTGCCAGTGCGGATCTGGCGATGGGCGTAGAAGCGGGTCCGCAGGCCGCCGAGCAGCCTGATCTGAAGGCGGCGCAGGCGGGCGCCATGGCCGAGGGCTAGACTCCAAGGCTGCTCGAAGGGATTGCGGATGGCCACGATGGAGTTGTTCTCGGCGATGCGCAGCAGCGGGCGCGTGACCTGAGGGAAGAGGTGGGTGTGCTTGTGGCTGTCGAGGTGGGTGAGCCGGACCCCGGCTCGCTGCAGCCTCTGCACCTGGGCGAGGGCCTCGCGCTCGATCTCCATCTCGCTGATCTTGCCGCGCAGGAGTGCGTGCAGGAAGTCAACGAGGGAGGGCCGGAAGCGTTTGCCATCGGAGCCAAGCAGCGTGGGTATCGACTCCGGGCGCGAGACGGGGACGCCGTCGGTGAGGACGACGTGACAGCCGACGCCGAGGGATGGATGGGCGAGAGCGATGGCGACGGCGTCCTGGAACGCGGCACCGGTCGCCATGAGGGTGGCCGAGGTGAGGACGCCGGCTTGATGGAGTTCGCGGATGGCGCGGTTGACGCCGAGGGTCAGGCCGAAGTCGTCTGCGTTGAGGATGAGGCGGGCGGCCATGGCTGATTGGATGTCGCTGGTGCGTTGGTCGGATGTGGAGTCTGAACCGCCGCCGAGAGCAAACGCCCGCGCTCGGGTGAAAGGCAACTCAGAATAGCATAGGGTCTTTGGTCGAAGATCCTGGATAGGCTGAGTGCCTCGCAGTACATTGACAGGCCTCTTCTGCGATCGATAGAGTTTGTGACGCATAGACCAATCACATACAGCTGTAGCTCGGAGGTCGATTCTTGCTCGCGACGCAAACCCTTAGAGGCGTTTTGTGCCTATTGGCGTTCGTTTTTACCTTGGGTGGCACCTCTCTTCTGGGAAAAGCGCAGGAACAACAGCTCCCCTATCAACAGCAGTCGCTTTCGCCGGAGCAGCGCGCGGCGGATCTTGTGTCGCGCATGACGCTGGACGAGAAGGTTTCGGAGATGGTCAACGGTTCGGCCGCGATTCCGCGTTTGGGCGTTCCCGCATACGACTTCTGGAGCGAGGGGCTGCATGGAGTGGCGCGTTCCGGCTACGCGACCCTGTTTCCTCAGGCGGTCGGGATGGCCTCGACGTGGGACGCGGACCTGGTGCACTCCGAGGCTGAAGTGATCGGGACAGAGGCGCGCGCCAAGTATAACGATGCGATTCGCCGTGGTGTGCATTCGATCTACTTCGGACTTACGATCTGGTCGCCGAACATTAACATCTTCCGTGATCCTCGCTGGGGACGCGGCCAGGAGACGTATGGCGAAGATCCGTTTCTGACCGGCCGGCTGGGGAGCTCGTTCGTGCGTGGGCTGCAGGGCGATGACCCGGATCATCCGATGGTGATCGCGACGTCGAAGCATTTTGCGGTGCACAGCGGGCCGGAGTCGACGCGTCACAGCGCGAATATTGCTCCCAGCGAGCACGATCTTTGGGATACGTATCTGCCGGCGTTTCGCGCAACCATCGTCGATGCCAAGGCCCAATCGATCATGTGCGCGTATAACTCGGTCGAGGGCCAGCCGGCGTGTGCGAGCAAGATGCTGCTGGGAGATGTGCTGCGTGGCGACTGGGGCTTCAAGGGATTCGTTACGTCGGACTGCGGAGCCATCGACGATTTCTTTGCGCAGAACGGACATCACTACTCCGCCGACAAGGAGAGCGCTGCGGCGGTTGGGATCAAGGCGGGAACGGATACCAACTGCGGGGCGACGTATCTTGCGCTCGGCGACGCGGTGAACAAGGGGCTGGTGAGCGAGAAGGAGATTGACCTCTCGCTCGAACGGCTGTTTGCGGCGCGCTTCCGGCTGGGCATGTTCGACGATGCGGAGCACAACCGGTTTGCGCAGATTCCTTACTCCGTGGTGCGCTCGCCGGAGCACACGGAGTTGGCGCTGCGGGCGGCGCGTGAGTCCATGGTGCTGCTCGATAACCGTTCCGGCGTGCTTCCGCTGCGCGCGGGGGCGAAGACGATCGCGGTGGTCGGGCCGAATGCGGCATCGCTGGCGGCGATCGAAGGGAACTACAACGCGGTGCCGAAGGATCCGGAGCTTCCGGTCGACGGCATCGCGCGCGAGTTTGGTGGAGCGCGCGTGGTCTATGCGCAGGGCGCCTCGTACGCCGAAGGGGTTCCCTTGCCGGTTCCGCGGACGGTCTTCCGGACGGGCGATTCGACCGACGCGGTGGAAGGACTGAAGGGCGAGTATTTCGCCAGCGAAGACTTCAAAGGCGCGCCCGCGGCGACACGAGTCGACAAGCAGATCGACTTTGACTGGAATGCAGCGGCTCCAGTCGATGGATTGGACCAGAGCCGGTATGCGGTGCGATGGAGCGGGACGATTACGCCTCCGGCGGCAGGAGACTATAAGTTTCTCGCGCGGCTAGCGTATTGCTATCCGTGCAACGGTGCGGAGCGATTCGCTGTGTATCTCGATGGGACCAAGGTGACCGGCTTCGGATCGCCCGCGGATGCGGAGCATCGCGAGAGCGGGACGCCGCGGTTTACGCTGCACTTCTCTGATACAAAGGCTCATCGCATTCGCGTCGAGTATATTCACGCGGGGCGGCTGTCCGACGGCGGCTTTTCGCTGGAGTGGATGCCGCCGGCGGAGGCGCTGCGACGCGAGGCGGTGGCGGTGGCGCGGCAGAGCGACGTCATGGTCGCGTTCGTCGGCCTGTCGCCGGAGATCGAGGGCGAGGAGATGCCGTTGAAGGTGGAGGGCTTCTCCGGTGGCGATCGCACGGACATCGCGCTTCCGGCGGTGCAGCGGCAGTTGCTGGAGGCGCTGGCGGCGACCGGCAAGCCGCTGGTTGTGGTGCTGCTGAATGGCAGCGCGCTCGAGGTCAACTGGGCCGAGCAGCATGCGGATGCGATCCTCGAGGCCTGGTATCCAGGCCAAGGAGGAGCGCAGGCGATTGCGGAGACGCTGGACGGAAAGAACAATCCAAGTGGACGTCTGCCGGTGACCTTCTATGCATCCAGCGATCAGCTGCCGGCGTTCGACGACTACTCGATGGCGAACCGGACCTATCGCTACTTCAAGGGCAAGCCGCTGTTTGGCTTCGGTTACGGACTGAGCTACACGAGCTTCGCGTACTCGGATGTGAAGCTGTCGACAACTTACCTGCATGCGGGCGAGTCGCTGACGGTCGAGGCTGATGTGACCAATACGGGGAAGATGGCTGGAGATGAGGTGGCACAGCTCTACCTGTTGCCGCCTACCCTGGCAACGGCTCCGGCGCTCGAGCTCGAGGGCTTCGAGCGTGTGCATCTGGGCGCAGGAGAGAGGCGGCATCTGCGGTTTACGCTCGATCCGCGGCAGCTCTCGCTGGTCGATGCGGCAGGGAAGCGAGCGGTGAGCGCGGGCGCGTATCGTGTGGCGATTGGCGGATCGCAGCCCGATGGCGCTAGCCCGACGGCGACGTTCGCTATCGAGGGCTCGCAGCCGATGGCGCGGTGAGTAGCGGCTAGACAGATACGATGGAGGAGGGGCGGGGCATGGATATGGTGGATCGGCGGTCGTTTCTGAAGGCGGTGGGATCGGCGGGGTTGCTTTCGGCGCTGCCGGAGACGGCGTTTGCGGCGGATGGGCGGGGTGTGGTGCATGAGGTGGCGGAGCCGGGGCAGGATGCGGCCGCGCGGCCGAAGTACTCGGTGAGGTTCGCGGTCGCGGGGATGAGCCATGACCACATCTACGGCATGGTAGGGGCGATGCTGCGCGGCGGTGGGGAGCTGGTGAGCGTGTATGCGGCGGAGCCGGAGCGTGGGGCGGAGTTTGTGAAGCGGTTTCCGCAGGCCAAGCAGGCGGCTTCGGTCGAGGAGATTTTGAATGATCCTTCGATTCAGCTAGTGCTGAGCTCGGCGGTACCGAGTGAACGGGCGCCGATCGGGATTCGCGCGATGCAGCATGGCAAGGACTTTCTGAGCGACAAGCCGGGGGTGACGACGCTGGAGCAGTTGGCCGAGGTGCGGCGGGTGCAGGCGGAGACCAAGCGGATCTACGGGATCATGTACAGCGAGCGGCTGGAGGTGCGGGCGGCGGTGAAGGCGGGAGAGCTGGTACAGGCGGGCGCGATCGGGCGGGTGATCCAGACGATCAACATTGCGCCGCATTTGATTCAGTATCCGAACCAGCCGCCGCGTCCGGAATGGTTCTGGGATCCGGCGAGGAATGGCGGGATTCTGACTGATATCGGATCGCACCAGGTGGATCAGTTTCTGTTCTATACGGGCTCGAAGAAGGTGGAGGTGGTGGCATCGCAGGTGGGGAATGTGAATCATCCTCAACATCCCAAGTTTCAGGACTTCGGCAACGTGATGCTGCAGGGCGACCGTGGTGTGGGGTATGTGCGGGTGGACTGGTTTACTCCCGATGGGCTGGGTGTGTGGGGAGATGGGCGGCTGTTTCTGCTGGGTACGGAGGGCTACATCGAGCTGCGCAAGTATGTGGACATCGTGGGGCGGAAGGGCGGCAATCACCTGTTCGTAGTGGATGGGAAGCAGACGCGGTATATCGATTGTGGTCAGGTGGAGTTGCCGTTCGGGCCGCAGTTCATCTCGGATATTGTGAACCGGACCGAGACGGGGCAGTCGCAGACGCAGACGCTGCTGGCGGCGGAGCTGGTGCTGAAGGCGCAGGAGAGAGCGAGCTTGCTGCACTTCAGCGCGTGAGGGGCTCAACGCAACCGGGACCGCTGAGGTTGGGCTTCGAGCGAGCCAAGCGGTGTGTACGGCCTTGCTGCTTGGGGCAGCTGTTGCGTCATCAGGCGCTCTTCGGAGCGATCTGGTGCGTTGGCTCGTCGGTGGGTGCGTCGCGGAGCAGCAGGCGCAGGTCGCGCAGATTGTTTCCGGTGGGACCGGTGACGATGTCGTCGCCGAGAGCACGCAGCAGAGGGGAGCTGTTGAAGCGGGCGAGTGCGGCCTCGACGGAGAAGCCGAGATGGCTGGCGCGGGCGATGCTATCGGTGTCGCAGACGGCGCCGGCGGCTGTGCTGCGGCCATCGACTCCGTCGGAGCCGGCGCTGAGGACGGTGGCATGTTCGCCGCGACGTGCCAGTTCGGCTGCGGTCCAGAGGGCGAAGTGCTGGTTGCGGCCGCCTTCGCCGACGCTCGCGGGGGGAGCGTCGGGAATGACGGCAGGAAGAGTGGCGGGGAGATGGACCTGAACCTCGCCTACGGAGATCAGGCAGCTGCGGCCATGGGTGTGGGTGAGGGAGGCGCTGCGGTCGAGCAGGTAGAGCGCGGCTTCGCGGTACTCCCATTCGTCGCAGCGGCTGTCGATCTCGGTGTGGAAGCCGAGTGCGCGGGCGGCGTCGGCGGCGGCCTGGGCGAGGTCCTCGCTGCTGAGGATGGCACGCCAGTGGGCGCGATCGAAGGTCGGGTCGGTGGGCTTGGGCGTCTCCACGCAGAGTGGACCGGAGAAGAAGGCGGCGATGTTTGCGGGCGGCGGGGCTGTGGCCGAGAGCTTGGCGAGCAGGGCGTGGCACTCGGCGAGGGTGGTGGTGTCGGGCAGAGATGGGCCGGAGCCGATGGCGTCGAGATCGCCAGCGGGGACGTCGGAGATGAGCAGAGTGCACTGCAGGCGAGCGACGGCGGCGGCCTGTGCGAGGCGGCCGCCTTTGACCGCGGAGAGGTGCTTGCGCAGAGTATTCATCTGCGCGATGGGGAGGCCTGAGCCCACTAACGCGCGATGGAAGGCGGCGAGGTCGCGGAGGGAGATGTAGGGATCGAGTGGCCGCTCCATCATGGCGGAGGCTCCTCCGCTGATGAGGAAGAGCACGGCGGTGCGTGGGGTAGCGCGGTGCATCAAGGACAGGGCGGCGGCAGCGGCGTGGAGGGAGTTCTCATTTGGAGTAGGGTGAGGGCCGGGGAAAAAGCTACCGTCGGCGATCTCTTCCTGAGGAGCTTCGGGTATCTCGGGAGCGATGACGATGGCGTGACGGGGAAGCTGGGAGGCGCGGCGCAGGACCTCGTGGGCGGCCTGGTACATGGGGACAGCGGCCTTGCCGACGGCGAGCACAAGTATCTGGTCGAGTTCATGAAGCGGAATGGTGGCGTCGGCGAGGCTGATCTGCTCGCCATCGCAATCGAGGTGTTGCTGCATGGCGCGGCGGATGTCTACGCGGCGCATGGCGTCGGAGAAGATGGCTCTGGCTTGCTGGGAAAGCGAACTCATGCGCACCTCCAGGCAGTGAGGGCTCGAACCATATTGCAAGATATCGTAAATATTGTTCTTATAAACTCGCATCTAAAAGATAAATACCCCCTAGCCAAGCAGCGCTGGGGCTTTCGGCCTCCGATTGCCGCTTGGCGATGGTGGGAGCCAGGGCGCACCGCTGGTGCGAATTCTGGCGGTTGGTCAGGCCTGTGATGGCTCCCCGCAGTGTCTCAGGTCGGCGCAGTCGATGAGTTTCCAACCTTCCACCAGACGGCCAATCTAGACAGTGAGCACGGATCTCCATACGCGTTGCCAACCATGCGTACGCCAACTCTGGAGGGGAGAGCGAACCAGGGGGCTGCTTTTGATCTTTCGGGCGCTGTTCCTTTCTTTGGTTGCGTGGGGGGACTCGACGATACTAGTGATCTAAGTGTAGCCACAGCTATATTTAGATCACTAGACTACATTGAATGCCTGTTCGGCCTATGAGCGTTGAATGGCTACTTGAATTTCGATCTCGGCTTTAAGAACGACGTTAGAGGTTGCCATCATGAAGATCCTGTTTGCAGGGGTAAACCCGGCTTTTGTCGCCTTCCTGAAGGCAGTCCTGTCTTCCTCCGGCTGCGACGTGATCGTCGCCTCCGACGGACGCGCCGCGCTCGATACGTTCTGCACCGAACGCGTCGATCTGATATTGATGGAGATAGATGTGCCTGTCATGTCGGGGCTGGAGGTGACGGGCAAGATCCGCGTGATCGAGGCGATGCAGGAATTGCCATGGACACCGATCGTTGTACTTACCGCCCCGGATTCACTGGAAAACCCTGTCACTGTTATTCAGGCTGGAGCTGACGATCTTGTTTCGCAAACAGCGCCTGAAGATGTTCTGAACGCGAAAATCCTCGCCCTGGTCAGGACGTCGACAGTGAGGCGTCAACTGGAAACGGCGAACGGCACGCTGAACAATATCCTGAACTCGGTCAGTGACGGGGTTCATGTTCTCGACATGCACGGCGTGATCATCGCGGAGAACACCGCATCCATGATTATGTTTGACTGGGAATATGCGGACAGTCTGGTCGGCAGGCGCGGGCACGAAACGATCCACCACCATCACGCCGACAACTCGATTTTTCCTGTCGAAGACTGTCCGATCTATGCGACGCTATCAGATGGCAAGTACCGCCATGTCCAGGAGGACGTGTTCTGGCGCAGGGGCAATACGTGCTTTCCCGTTGAATACAAATGCGCCCCCTTGCGCG
>Ga0210403_10002793_pt1 | contig 15560 bp, 13 predicted proteins | sample IncBWC19MmetaG_FD_150863 | JGI IMG/M metagenome (GOLD analysis project Ga0210403, IMG submission 150863) | Forest soil microbial communities from Barre Woods Harvard Forest LTER site, Petersham, Massachusetts, United States - Inc-BW-C-19-M | ecosystem: Environmental > Terrestrial > Soil >... | reverse complement strand
CTTGATCCAGATTTGGCCTGGAACGGTTTTGCCCGCCAGTTCGCTGATGCGCAACCCGACTTCTTTTGAGCCGGTGAAAGCGATGTAGCGCGTCTTCGCGTGCTTCACGAGGACGTCGCCGACTTCCGCTCCGGGTCCAGTCAGAAAGTTGAGCGCGTCTTTCGGAATGCCGGCCTCATAGGCGATCTCCACAAATTTCGCGGCAACCGTAGGCGTATCACCGGCCGGCTTGAGCACGACAGTATTTCCCGTGACGAGCGACGCCATGGTCATGCCGGCGGCGATAGCGGCGGGAAAATTCCACGGCGGAATCACTACCCCGACGCCGAGTGGTATGTAGACGAGAAAGTTTTTCTCACCCTTCATTGGCACGACTTGTTGCGGGCCAGCCAGTCGCAGCATTTCGCGGCCGTAGTACTCCAGAAAATCGATAGTTTCCGCCGTGTCCGCGTCGGCTTCGGGCCAGGTTTTTCCGGCTTCGTAACAAATCAAGGCGTTCATTTCAAATTTTCGTTCGCGAAGAATCTTGGCGGCGCGGAAGAGGCACTCGACCCGCTGTGCTGCGGGCACTCGCTTCCAGGATTCAAACGCTTTTGCGGCAGCTTCCACGGCTTGCGCTGCCATCTCGGCCGTCGCGGTCTGGAAAACGCCGATCACCTGCGACGGGTGCGACGGATTCGTCGAGGTCCGCTTCTCGGCGGTGATCACCTTTTGCCCGCCAATGTACATGGGATATTCGCGCCCGAATTCGGAAGCAACCTTTTTCAGCGCGTCTTCCATGGCTTTGCGATTTTCGGGTTTCGAGAAATCGATAAATGGTTCGTTCGTGAACTCAGAAACGTGAATTTTTGCTTCGGCCGCGGCCATGGCAGATTCCTCCTCGAAGAGCAAACAAGCGATTGTACTGCCGGTGCGGATGGCCTTCAAGGCGCCGTGGAGACTCGGGATACGTGATCCGCGGCCCGTGACCTGTGGACGCCTCTCCCCTCACAGGGTAAACTTTCGCCAGCATTTCACGCGCAAAAGCCCGTAGGAGGTTCTCATGCCCCGCATCGTCCGCTGCGGCCTGATTCAAGCCAGCTGTGAATGGTCGCCCGAAAAATATTCCCTCGCCCAAATCAAACAAAAAATGATGGCCAAGCACGAAGACCTCATCGCCAGCGCCGCCAAGAAAAAAGTCCAGGTCCTCGGCCTCCAGGAACTCTTCTACGGCCCTTATTTCTGCGCAGAGCAGCAAACCCGCTGGTACGAACTCACCGAGCCTGTCCCCAACGGCCCCACCATCACGCACATGCAAAAAATCGCCAAGAAGCACCAGATGGTCCTCGTCGTTCCCATCTATGAAGTTGAAATGACCGGCGTCTACTACAACACCGCCGCCGTCATCGACGCCGACGGCCGCTACCTCGGCAAATATCGCAAGCATCACATTCCCCACTGCCACCCTGGCTTCTGGGAAAAGTTTTATTTCACGCCGGGCAACGCCGGCTATCCCGTGTTCGAAACGCGCTACGCTCGCGTCGGCGTTTACATCTGTTACGACCGCCACTTCCCGGAAGGCGCGCGCTGCCTCGGCCTCAACGGTGCCGAAATTGTCTACAATCCCTCCGCCACCGTAGCCGGCCTCTCCGAATATCTCTGGGAACTCGAGCAACCCGCCCACGCCGTCGCCAACCAATATTTCGTCGCCGCCATCAATCGCGTCGGCACCGAAGCTCCCTGGAAAATCGGCGAATTCTACGGCAAAAGTTATTTCTGCGATCCCCGCGGAAAAATCGTCGCCCAGGCCAGCCGCGACAAAGACGAACTCCTCGTCGCTGAACTCAACCTCGACGACATTCAAAAAGTCCGCGACACCTGGCAATTCTTCCGCGATCGCCGTCCCGAATCCTACGGCGAAATCACCCGCACCCGGGCGGCCTCCAACTCCGAAGCCGCCGACTAGAAACTCACCTTATGCCACCACACCACAATTCCGGCTGCACCTCGACAGCCATATCATCGCGACCCTGCCAGTCGCTTGCCGCCTCCGCCAGGGCTCCGCATTTTACAACTCGCCACTCGCCACTCGCCACTTCCTCTCAATCAAGCAATCTGCTTTTTCTTCTAACCAAATGATCTTGAGCTCAGCGCCGCGATGACCGACTCCTCTTCCCTCGCCGCCGAAACCATAACCAGCAGCTCGCTCTACAACGAAGACCTCGCCCCCGTCCCCCCGCAACGCCGCACCTGGGGCACCTACAACTACGCCGCCCTCTGGATCTCCATGAGCGTAAACATTCCCACCTACCTGCTCGCGAGCGGCATGATCGCCGGCGGCATGAGCTGGAAACAAGCCCTCTTCACCGTCTTTCTCGGCAACGTCCTCGTCCTCATCCCCATGCTCCTCAACGCTCACGCCGGCGCCGCCTACGGCATTCCCTTCCCCGTTTTCGCGCGCGCCTCGTTCGGTGTTCTTGGCGCCAACGTCCCCGCCATCTTGCGTGCTCTCGTCGCCTGCGGTTGGTTCGGCATTCAAACGTGGATCGGCGGCGAAGCCATCAACGCCATGCTCATCGCTCTCTCGCCCGGCTGGCAGCATTTCGCATTCGGTCCTGCCGTCTGCTTCGGCTTCTTCTGGCTGCTCAACGTTCTCGTCATTCTGCGCGGCATTGAAACCATCCGCTTTCTCCAAGGCGTTTCCGCACCTTTCTTGCTGCTCATCGGCCTCGCTCTCCTCCTCTGGGCAAAAGGGAAAGCTGGCGGCTTCGGCCCCATGCTCTCAACACCTTCCAAATTTCACACCTTCGCCGATTTTTTCCGCTTCTTCATTCCCTCCCTCACCGGCGTTGTCGGTTTCTGGGCCACCGTCTCTCTCAACATTCCCGATTTCACGCGTTACGCCCGCAGCCAAAAAGATCAAATGCTCGGCCAGGCTCTCGGCCTTCCGGCCACGATGACCTTTTATTCTTTCATCGGCATTGCCGTCACTTCCGCCACTCTCATCATTTTTGGCGAAGCTCTCTGGGATCCCGTCGCCGTTCTCTCCCGCCTCGGCAATCCAATAGCCGTCGTCATCGCCATGATCGCGTTGCTCATGGCCACGCTCAACGTCAACGTCGCCGCCAATGTCGTCTCTCCCGCCAACGATTTCTCCAATCTCTCTCCGCGCCGCATCAGCTTCCGCACCGGCGGCCTCATCACCTGCGTCATGGGCATCGTCATGCAACCCTGGAAGTTGATGTCGAGTTACGGCAGTTACATTTTCGGCTGGCTCGTTGGCTACTCCGGTTTCCTCGGCCCCATCGCCGGCGTCTTGATTTGCGATTATTTTGTCATCCGCAAAAAAAATCTCTCCGCTCAAGATCTTTATCAACGCGGCGGCCTCTACGAATACTCTCGTGGCGTCAATTGGCGGGCCGTCATCGCGCTTGCCGCCGGCGCGGGCGTCGCCTTCGTCGGCCTCTTCGTTCCCACCCTCAAAGTGCTCTACAATTACGCCTGGTTCGTAGGCTTCGCCGTCAGCTTCCTGGCCTACTTCACCCTTATGTTCAAGCCCGCTGCAGTTGTGCAGGCCGCAGATTGAGAGCAGGAAAATGAAAAAACTGTCATTCCGAGCGAGGCGAGGAATCCGCTTTTTCTTCTCTGTGACCTCTGTGCCTCTGTGCCCTCTGTGTAAAATCTTTTTCTTTCTTTTCTTTTCAACTTTCGAGAGGTTCCCATGCACTTCGGCATAACCATCAAACCCGATATTCACATCGACCGCATCGTCAGCCTCACCCAGCAAGCCGAAGCCGGCGGCTTCTCCTACGGCTGGATTTTCGACTCTCACGTCATTTGGAAAGAACCCTTCCCGCTCCTCACGCTCATGGCCGCCAGCACCCAAACCATGCGCCTCGGCACCTGCGTCACCAACCCCGCCGTCCGCGATGTCACCGTCTCCGCCAGCCTCTTCGCCACTCTCAATCTCGCCTCCCACGGGCGCATGCAGCTTGGCATCGGCCGTGGCGACAGCTCCCGCCGCGTCCTCGGCAAAAAACCCACCACCCTCGAAAACCTCGAATCTTTCGTCCGCACCTTTCGCGATCTAAACGCCGGAAAAACTGTCGACCTCGACGGCGTCCCCACGAATTTCCCCTGGGCCAGCGGAGAAATCCCTCCTGTTTGGGTCGCCGGATATGGCCCCAAGGCCCTCCGCACGGCAGGCCGCATCGGCGACGGCGTCATCCTTCAATTCGCCGATCCCGATCTCATCGACTGGTGCCTCGGCTTCGTCCGCGAAGGCGCCAAAGAAGCCGGACGCGACTTCAGCAAGTTCCAAGTGATGGCCGCCGCCCCCGTTTGGCCCTCGGCCGACCTGAAAACAGCCCGCGACCGCGTCCGCTGGTTCCCCGCCCTCGTCTCCAATCACGTGATGGATTTAATCTCCAAGTACAAACCGGAAGAGCTCCCCGCATCGCTCACCTCCTTCGTCAAAGACAAAGGAAAATACGACTACCATCACCACTGCGAAGTCGGCAGCGACAACGCCGATTTCGTCAGCGACGAAGTCATCGACCGCTTTTGCCTCGTCGGCCCCATCGAAGCCCACCGCCAAAAGCTCGAAGCTCTCCGCAAAGTCGGCGTCACCCAATTCAACATCTACCTCATGTGCGGCGAGGAAGAAAAAACCCTCGACATCTACGCCCGCGACATCCTGCCCCACTATGCGCAGACCACCCCGTAGAACCCATCCCGCTTGCGATCCGCCCACGTACGGCATCCTGAGCTATAGGGCCGCAGCAGGCGCAGCGAACGATCTGCTTTTTTTTTGCGGGGCGGCGTCGCTTTGGCGCGTCCCAGCCCGTTGCGCCTGTCCAACTCGCTTTAGCACCGCCGATGCAATTTAGATTTTCCCGATTCCCTTGACTCTAGTACAGTGATACGCGGCATCATTTCTGTATGCCCACGAAGACCGTTCTCGCCGAAGAGCTCCGGGCCGCAGCACGCCTCGCGGAAAATACCCGCCGTAACTTCGAAAAACTTCCCGACTCCGACCGGAAGATTAGGCTTAAAGCCATGAAGAACCTGCGAATCAGGAATAAAAAAACTTCCAAGCGTTCTTCCACTCCTGCGAGCTTTCAGGAACGTTCCGCAGCCTCAACGGCGTCGCGAAAGCGCGCGCATCGTTAGCCTTCTTCGCCTGTAGTGCCTTCCGTGCAAACACCTTATCTGCGCGCTCTCGTTCCGCCGTTGACGCCCTATCGCAATAATGCGATAATCAAAAGGCGGTGAACGGTGAATTCACGATTGAGTATGTGGAGTTGCCGAACGGGCGCATGCCCGCACGCGAGTTCGTGGGTTCGCTGGATGACAAAGCCGCTTCCAGAATAGACGCCTTTATCGAGCGCCTGCGCGTCTACGGCAACCGCATGCAGGGTAAGTTCGTCAAAAAGCTCACGGATGACATTTTCGAGCTGCGGGTCAAACAATTCGATCGGATTTTTTGAATTCTATTTTTCTACCAGCCGGGAATGTTGATTGTGATTGCGTCAGGATTTCAGAAGAAGACGCAAGAGACTCCGCCGTCCGAGATTGCCAGAGCAGCGCAGCTAAGAAAACTCTGGATGAAGTACCGAAACCGTTACACAGGATCGCAAAAGGAAAGAGAAGCTATCCTGAAGGAGTTGGGCCTATGAGACAAACCGTCAAACGCGACAGACATGCTGAATTTGTCGGGCAGCGCGCGCGCAAGAGCGCAACCTACCGCAAGACCTTCGAGCGCACCCTGCTTCAAATCGATTTGGCTCTCCTGGTCCGCGAGATGCGAGAGGATGCGGGTCTGACTCAAGCCGAACTCGCCAGGAAGGTTGGCACGACACAGTCCGTGATTGCACGCTTGGAGGATGCCGAATACGCGGGGCACTCGCTCACAATGCTGGAGCGAATCGCTGTCGCCTGCGGCGTGGCCCTAAAGCTCCACGCCGAAAAGAAACCCAATTTTGCCCGCGAGGTAGCACTGGCATAGGGGCTGCCGTGATGTGATAACGTTGCATCTCCTCACCTTGTCCGCTCACAAATTTCCCGGAGCGGTCGCTAACTCGCAGAAAATAAATGGCTCACTATTTATCACTTGACAAATGGCGCCGATGTGCTATACTGGGTTTGTATTTGAAGCGCTGCTGCTGTCTTGTAGCGCCCGACGACATGACCGCCCGCCTGCCGGACCTTTCAAACCCTCCGGCACACTTCCACCCTCCCCCGTCACTACTTCGTCATAGCCAAAATCCCCTAAGTCCTTTAGAATCCGCACTTCTGCAAGTGTTCATTGTGCAGCACTTAAAATCCTTTAGAATGAACACTTACGAAAAACCCCGGGGGGAGGGTACCTCACCATGCCATTTTGTTACTCACTCCTAACTAACCCGCTCCGCCATTCGAGGCCCGTCCATGCGCTTTGACACCATCATCCGCAACGGCATCATTGTCACCGCCTCGGACACCTACGCTGCGGACATCGGCATCAACGGCGACAAGATTTCCGCCATCGCCGCCCAGCTCCCCATCGAAAACGCCGGCCAAGTCATTGACGCCGCTGGCCTTCTCGTCATTCCCGGCGGCATCGACGTGCACACTCACCTCGACATGCCCTTCGGCGGCACCACCAGCGCCGACGACTTCCAGACCGGTACCATCGCAGCGGCCTTCGGCGGCACCACCACGCTCATCGATTTCGCGATTCAATATAAAGGCCAGACTCTCCGCCAGGCCTTTGACACCTGGATGAAAAAAGCCCACGACAAAGCTGTCACCGACTATGCCTTCCACTGCATCATCACCGACGTCGGCGCCGCCCAGCTCGAAGAAATGGGCGAGTTGGTTCGTGAAGGTGTCACCAGCTTCAAACTCTTCATGGCCTACCCCGGCGTCTTCATGCTCGACGACGCCACCATTTTCAAAGCCATGCGCCAGGCTGCCAAGCACAACGGTCTGATCTGCATGCATGCCGAAAATGGCGGCGCGATCGACGTGATCGTTCAGCAAGCTCTTGCCGAAGGCAAGCGCGCGCCGAAGTATCATGCGCTAACGCGCCCTACCACCGCCGAAGCGGAAGCCACTTCGCGCGCCATCGCTCTCGCGGAAATGGCCGGAGCGCCTGTCTACATCGTCCATCTCTCCTGCAACGAAGCCCTCGAAAAAGTTCGCGAAGCCCGCGACCGCGGCCTCCCTGCTTACGCGGAGACGTGCCCTCAATATCTCTATCTCTCGCTCGAAAATATGGACGCTCCCGGGTTCGAGGGCGCCAAATATGTTTTCACTCCCCCTCTTCGCGAGAAATGGCACCAGGAAAAACTCTGGCAAGGCCTCGCGAAAGACACCCTGCAAGTCGTCTCCACCGACCACTGCCCTTTCTGCTTCAAGGAACAAAAAGAAATGGGCAAAGATGACTTCACGAAAATCCCCAACGGCGGCCCCGGCATCGAGCATCGTCTCAGCCTCATCTACACCGGCGGCGTCCACGGCAACCGCTTCTCCGCCAACCGCTTCGTCGAACTCGTCTCGACATCTCCCGCTAAGCTCTTCGGCCTCTATCCACGCAAAGGAACCATCGCCGTCGGCTCCGACGCCGACATCGTGATCTTCGACCCGAACGACGAGCAAGTCATCAGCGCCAAGACACACCACATGCGCGTCGACTACTCCATGTTCGAGGGCATTCAAATCAAAGGAGCGCCAAGAAAAGTTTTCTCTCGCGGCCGCGCCGTCATCGATTCCGGAAAATTCGTCGGCCGCCCAGGCTCCGGCCAATTCCTCCGCCGCCAAACACACAATTCCATCCAGTGAACGACTCAAGCGTTGCGCGCCGAGCGCCACGGTGAAACCACTTCGCGCGGGCCGTTTGTCCGAAAAGGAATTGCTTTGTTACGGTTTTTGCTTGGGCGTCTCGCTGCGGCCACCGCCGGGCGCGCCGTCCGCGGGCGCATCATCGACTTTCGGCGTGGAGATCTTCTGCTTGTCGTCGACGGCAAAAAGCATGTAATCGCTGAAGCTGTGGCGCCTGTGAATCCGCCGTCCTCGCCAGTCATAATAAACGTCCGCGGTTTTTGGCAGCCACATGCTCACATTGCCTTTGGCGAATTTCACAGGCCCATATTCAATATCAGCCCTGTCCGCAGCCAATCGGATCTCTTTAACCGGAGCAACAAGGTCCGTTTCCAATCGGACGATCTGGTAGGTGTCTGAGGAAATCCACGCGCGCCCTTTCAGCGCGACAGGATAGGACGGGGCGTCCACCCCGATGCGGTATCTCTTGATCACATTTGGTTTATCCGGCCGCTGTTTGAAATGAACCTGCCAGGCGAGTCCGGTGCTCAAGCGCGCCAGTCCTTCGCAACTCATCGTGAAGTCTGGCGCATTGAAGGGATGGAAAATCAGCACGAGAGCCGGCAAACCGTTCGTCGCCACCCCGCCCGGAAATTCCGCCTGTCCGCCATCTTTATCGAGCCGGTATTCTTCGACGTTCAGAAAATGGTGACCCACTTCCTGAAACGAGGCTACGTAACTGAAGATGCGTTTTTCAGGAGACGATGGCATTCCATACTTGTCGATGGACTCATGCACTAACGTTTCCGTGGCCGTGAACCGGTCCACATCCTTGGCGAGATCCGTGAGCTGCACTCCAGCCTTTTGCACCACATCATCCACGTTGCAGGAGACGCCGAGTTCGACCGCCGGCACGGAAGCATCTACGTCCGGCGGCAGCCAGTTCGACGGGACCGGCAGCGCATCCTCCGCATTCGAAACTACGGGCAATTCTGCCGCCGCAACCGAGCCGCTCGCCGGGGGATTCTCCAATTTTTCAAGGTAACTTGCAGAATCTTTATCCGAAGGATGCGCCTTGACGTATTCCTCAAGCTTAGAAATGGCTTGATGCACCTGGCCTTTTTGGACGAGCGCGCGGACGAGGACCAACTGAGCGGCGGAAGCGCTATCGTGGCCCAGATCAATCGCACGCAGCGCATGCTGGGTGGCTTCATCATTCATCTTTTCCGTTACCAGCGCTTCCGAGTAGAGCAATTGAGCGCGCCAGGAATTTGGCTCAACCTGAATGGCTCGCTTAAGATACGGAAGGGCTTCGGCAGATTTGTTCGACTGAAGATCGTCCTGCCCGACCGCAAGGAGAGTGCTCAAGTGCCGGGGATCCAATTCCAGGGTTTTCATCCAATAGGAACGAGCTCGATCGGGATCTTTCGTCTCCTTGGAATAAATAGAAAAGAGATATGCAACCTCGGCGCTTTTCGGAGCGTTACGCTGCGCCGATTCAAGATGTTTGATGGCGTTGTCCGGCTTGTTGGCTCGCAGCGCATCGAGAGCCTTTCCTACGTCTCGTTGCACCTTTGGCGGGAGCGCGTAAAATCCGCGTGAAGCGGCAGCATCCTCGGCTTCAAGAGGCCGAAGACTCAGCGTGACCGAAACCGCCCCCGGTCCGTTGACTTCGAAGACTTTCGATGCCGTCTCGTAACCCGGGGCCACGACTTGAACCGTGAATTCGCTGTAGGGGACACGATCGAATTTCACAAATCCGCCCTTGGCGGTTTCTTGACCATACAACTGGCCGCTTGCGCGAACCAGGGTCACAACCACCGGCTGGGTGATCGGCTCCCCATTTGGCCCTTTTAAATAAATCTCAGCATTCCCCGAGAGGAAGCTCAGCTCCGCGGTGTTCAGGACACTAGTAGGGTCCGGGGAGCCCGAAGGTGGTGAGACCGCCACTTGAGGGCGCGCACCTGCAAATGCTAGAGCTGGCAGCAGCAAACCAGAACCCACAATAAGAATCCAGAGATATTTCAGAACACGTTTGCGCATGGCCCACTCCGACAATACTTGGTGAGGTAAAGCTGTGCACATCATACCACTAACAAGGGTGGAACGAGGACCGAAGGAAGAGCAAAAGCGGGGCGCACCCATGAGTTTGGCGACCGAAGATGGTGGTGATAGAGTACGCGCTCCGCAATGCTCCGGAGAATCTTCCCGGGGAGTGCGCGCAGCTGTCCAAATGACGAATACCGGCACACCAGGCAAGTTGAACGAGCCTCGCGGGTTGGCGCGGCAGCTTGGGTTGTTCGGGACGACGATGGCGGTGATGGGGGGGATTATTGGGGCGGGGATTTTCATCAACCCATATCTCGTCGCCAGCCGCGTGCACACCTCGGCGCTCATTCTTAGCGCATGGATCGCGGGTGGATTGATTGCGCTGGTTGGCGGATTTATTTACGCGGAGCTGGCCGCCCGCTTGCCAGTGGTTGGAGGGCAATACGCTTACCTGCGCGAGGCGCTTCATCCGGCGGTGGCTTTTCTTTATGGCTGGGTGCTTCTCTTGGTGATTCAGACCGGGGGAATGGCAGCGGTTGCGGTTACGTTTGCGCGATATTTTCTGGAGTTGACCGAGTGGCAGGTCAATGCGTCGCTGATCGCGGCGTCCGCGCTTGTTTTGCTTACGGTGATTAATTGTTTGGGAGTGCGCGCGGGAAGCCGCGTGCAATCGGCGATGACGTTAGCGGCGATCGGGGCCATCGGGTTGCTGGAGATTTTCAGCTTTGTTCGCGGCGGGCCTTCGCAAATTTCGTGGCGGCCTGTGCTGGACCAGCCGATGTCGATGGGATTGGTCTTTACGTTTGGGGCGGCGATGACGCCTGTTCTGTTCGCATACGGTGGATGGCAGACGTCTAGCTTTCTCGGCGGCGAAGTGCGCGACCCAAAGAAGACTCTTCCGCGCGGGCTCGTTTTGGGAGTCCTCGGCGTGATCGTCGTGTACACGTCGGTGAATTTTGTCTACGTGCGCGCGCTTGGACCTGCCGGGTTGGCCGCGACTATGACGCCGGCCTCGACGGTGATGCGCATGCTTCTCGGGCCACGCGGCGGTTCACTGATCGCCGCGGGAATTGCGTTCTCTGCGTTCGGTTTTTTAGGGCAATCGATGTTGACCGCGCCGCGCGTTTATTTTGCGATGGCGGAAGACCGCATTTTTTTCCGCAGCGTTGCTTGGATCGATCCGAGGACGCATGTGCCGGTGGTCGCGATTCTGCTGCAGGGCGTGTGGGCGATTGTGATTGCTCTGACGGGAACGTACGCGCAAGTCGTCAACTATGTGGTGGCGATGGATTCGCTGTTTTTTGGGCTGACGGCAGTGTGCCTGCTTGTGATGCGGCGCCGCGCGGCGCTCGCGTCCGCCCCGGTGATCGAATTCCGCGTACCAGGGCATCCGTGGACGACTTTGCTTTTTATTGCCGCGGAATGGATCGTGGTCGCAAGCACATTCGCGCACGATCCCATAAGGTCATTGATCGGGCTGGGTATCGCTGCCGCTGGTTTACCTGCATACTATTTGTGGCGAGCGAAAAATAAGGGAGCAACGGAATCATGAGCGGTTCGAAACGAACCAAGCGTTCTGTGTATATAGAGTGGGCGAAAACGCGTTCGCACGCGAGCTTCAATCTGGCGAGCAGCGGGATAAGCAGCGTGCCGTTATCGGAATTTCCCGTTCGCCTGGATGAATTGGAGATTACCCCCGCGGCGGGGGCTTACGGCTACAAAGCGCTGCAGGAGCGGCTAGCGAGCCACAACGGCGTGCCGGAGGAATGCGTGGTGGCCGCAACCGGCACTTCGATGGCGAATCATCTGGCGATGGCGGCCGTGCTCGATCCCGGCGATGAAGTCTTGATCGAGCAGCCTGTGTATGAACCATTGCTGAACATCGCGGAATATCTCGGCGCACGGATCAAGCGAGTTCCTCGCCGGTTTGAAACAGGATTCGCGGTGGAACTTCCAGAAATTGAAAAGGCTATCAGCAGCGAAACCCGGCTGATTGTGCTGAGCAATCTTCACAATCCGAGCGGCGGTCTGATACCCGCAACGACGCTGCGCGCGATTGGCGAGAGTGCCCACCGGGTGGGCGCCCACGTCGTTATCGACGAAGTCTACCTCGATCTGTTGTTCGACGCCGGCGCGCCATATTGCTTTCCGATCGGCCAATCGATTGCATCACTGGATGAAAATCCATTCATCGTAACCAACAGTCTGACGAAAGTTTACGGCTTGAGCGGGCTTCGCTGCGGCTGGATCCTTGCCGCCCCTGCTTTGGCCAAACGCATGTGGCTGCTCGATGATTTGTATGGCTCCGTTGCCGCGCACACCGCCGAACGCATGTCCGTGATCGCGCTCGATCACCTGGAACAATTTCGCGAGCGCGCGCGGGCGCTGCTCACCGCCAACCGCTCGCTGATCGATTCCTTCCTCGATTCGCGGCAGGATCTCGAATGCTTCCGGCCGCCCGCCGGAACGGTCTTTTTCCCTCGCCTCACCCACGGAGATCCCGAAGCGTTCTTCCAATTGTTGCGCGAGAAGTACAAAACAACCGTCGTGCCCGGCACATTTTTTGAGATGCCGCAGCATTTCCGGATTGGGATCGGCGGGGATACGGCGGGATTGCGCGGCGGACTGGAGCGGCTGGGAGCGGCGCTTGATGAATTTGCCAAACGCTAACCAGCGCAGTTATCGCGAGTGCGAACGTAATCAGAAGTCACAGAGTGACAGCCTAAGCACCACTTCCCCATGCTTAACCGTTTAAGCGGTCGCTTTGTGTTGAAATAGAAACATCCCAACTTGAGACGAGAATGAAAAAACTTAAATTCCTGGTTTCTCTTACAACGGACGATAACGATTACCAAATCGAGCAGTCGGAGTCTGCCGAGCAGGCCGCCCGCAAAACGGGTGTGGAAATCCAGATCATCCACGCGCAAAACGACGCCATCAACCAGAGCACGCAAATCCTGAAGGCGGTTCAGGCGCCCAAAGAATTGCGGCCGGACGCGATTGTTTTTGAGCCCGTCGGAGGCACGGCGTTGCCGCAGGTCGCGAAGGCAGCGGTCAGCGCAGGGATAGGCTGGGTGATCCTGAATCGCGACGCGACCTACATCGAGGAACTTCGCAAGACGGCAACAGCGCCGCTCTTCGCCATCAGTTCCGACCATGTGGAGATTGGCCGCATCCAGGGACGCCAGATGGCCGCGTTGCTTCGAGGCGGTGGCAGCGTCCTGTATATTCAGGGGCCTTCGGAAAATTCCGCGGCCAAGGAACGCACTGCAGGGATGCAGGAGACCAAGCCCGGGAACATTCAAATTACGATGCTGAAAGCCCAGTGGACGCAGGAAAGCGCGCAAAAATCCGTGCGCTCGTGGCTCAAGCTAACTACCTCTCAGCGCGCGGCCGTCGACCTGATTTGCGCGCAAGATGATTCCATGGCCATGGGGGCTCGCGACGCCTTCAAGGAACTGACCAACGAGGACGAACGCGAACGTTGGCTCAAACTGCCGTTTACGGGCTGCGATGGGTTGCCGAAAACGGGCCAGTCCTGGGTGCGGAGCGGCTTGCTCGCTGCCACAGTTTTCGTTCCGCCGAACACAGGCCAGGCGATCGAAATGCTGGTCGACGCCCTTCAAAATAAAAAGATACCCGCCGAACGGGTCGTAACAGCGGCGGTTTCCATTCCTGCTCTGGAAGCGCTGGGCCGCAAGAAACCCTAAATCCACAATTGGCCTGTCTGGGATGCATTGCTGGTTCGGGTGTGTCCGCTCGACTCTTGTCACCGGTTTTTCGGCGATTCGTCCCAACCAAAAACGATTTTGTGAGTTCACACCCGGGAAGCGTATAATGCCGCGGGCCGTATTTTGGCCGGAGTGAGACAGGCACTTCTGGGGGATAGGCATGCGCAGCTCGCGTAGTAGTAAATCGGTTGACCGCAGACAGTTCCTGGCCGCGACGGGCGGAGGACTGCTGGCGGCAGCGGTGCCTGGAGGAGCCACTCTGAAGGACTCCACAGCACGCGCGGAGGGCCGCGCCACTCCTTCAGCCGCACGTCAATCGGCGGCTACGCCGTCGGCGAAAAAGAAAATCCCCATCGGCGTCTTCGACCCTGTTTACGACAAATTCTCTCTTGATGAAATGCTGGACAAAGTGAGCGCGCTCGGCCTCGAAGCGATGGAGATTGGCACGGGCGGCTATCCGGGCACAAAGCATTGCCCGGTCCAAGAGCTTCTTGACGATCCCGCAAAGGCAAAAGCGTGGATGAAAAAATTTGAGGACCGCGGGATTCGTGTAGCGACACTGAGTTGCCACGGAAATCCCGTACATCCCGACGAAAAACATGCCGAGCGAGATCGCGAAAGCTTCCGAAGAACTGTCCTACTGGCGGAGCGGCTCGGCGTGAAAGTGATTGTCGGGTTTTCCGGCTGCCCCGGCGGGACACCGACGGATACGCAGCCCAACTGGATCACGTATCGCTGGCCGCCCGAGTACGCGCAGATGCAGGATTGGCAGTGGAAAGAAAAAGTGATTCCGTATTGGAAAGAAGCGGCGAAATTCGCGAGGGAGCATGGCGTGCATCGCATCGCGCTGGAAATGCACCCCAACTTCGTCGTCTACAATCCGCGGACGCTGCTGAAATTGCGCGAAGCGGTGGGCGAGGAGATTGGCGCGAACAACGATTTGAGTCACCTGTTCTGGCAGGGCTGCGATCCGGTGGAAGTGATTCATTTTCTGGGCAAGCAGGGCGCTATTTTTCACGCGCACATGAAGGATACGGTTTTTTTTCCGGAGAACGTGGCGAAATACGGCGTTTTGAATTTTGCGTTCGAGACCAGCGATCTGGGGAATGCTTCGGAAACGTTCCGCGCGGTGGGCTACGGGCACAGCGCGAGTTTGTGGAAGTCGATTCTGCAGGCGTATATGGACATCGGATTCGAAGGCATTCTCAGTATTGAAAATGAGGATCCGATTCTTTCGGGAGAAGTGGGCGTGGAACGCGCGGCATATGTGTTGAAAAATGTGCGCAAGGAAATTCTCGAAGGATGAGGAATCGGAAGAAAACAGGGAGGGACTATGCAACGGCGTGATGCCTTGAAATTTCTTGCGGCGGGGGCGCTGGCTCCGGCTCTGGCACCGGAGATGTTCGCGTTTTTTCAGGATGCGCATCCGGCGTCGGGATATGCGCTGCGCACGCTGAATCCGCACCAGAACGCGCTGGTCGTGCTGATGAGCGAGATGATTATTCCGGAGACGGACACGCCGGGAGCGAAGGGCGCGCGGGTGAATGAATTCATCGACGTGATTCTGACGGAATGGGCGACGGATGAGGACCGCAGTCATTTTCTGGAAGGGCTTGTGGGTGTGGACAAGCAGAGCAACGAATTGTATGGGAAGGATTTTGTCGACGCTTCGCCGGCGCAGCAACTTTCGTTGATGCGCGCGATGGATGAAGCGGTAGGCATGGGGTCAGGACGCGCCGCGCGGCACGGCAATACCGTCCCGGAGATGGACACGCAACTGAGAGGCAATTTTTTTACCGTATTCAAAGGCATTACGCTTCACGGCTACTACACGTCCGAAGTTGGCTTTAGCCGCGAACTCGGATTGCAAATTATTCCGGGAGCGCAGCATGGCTGCGTGCCAGTGACAGCTGAGAAGAAAGCTTAAGGGAGACTCGCATGGCGGCGAATACCTACGACGCAATTGTGATCGGCTCGGGAATTACTGGCGGATGGGCG
>Ga0210403_10002790_pt1 | contig 15566 bp, 9 predicted proteins | sample IncBWC19MmetaG_FD_150863 | JGI IMG/M metagenome (GOLD analysis project Ga0210403, IMG submission 150863) | Forest soil microbial communities from Barre Woods Harvard Forest LTER site, Petersham, Massachusetts, United States - Inc-BW-C-19-M | ecosystem: Environmental > Terrestrial > Soil >... | reverse complement strand
TGCGCATCGACGCAGAACTCCCCGTCGCGCTCAGCGCCTGATCGTTCTCACACCGAAATGTAGTGCCGACTTTTCCGGCAACTCATTGATTTGCCTCAGTCACACCCTCGATTCTGCGCAACTTAGGCTAGGATGCGGCTTTGGCGGGCTGCGGCATGACCGATGATTCGCTCAAGAACCGCCTGACGCGCTCGAATTCCTCTCGCAGCCGCACATTGCACGCATCCAGTACACTCACGTCGCCGTCGGCGCATTTAGCCTCCAGCCGCTCCGCCAGAGATCTCAGCACCGGGGCATGCATGTTCGCGCAGGCGCCTTTGAATTGGTGCGCGGCACGAGCCAAGGCCTTGCGGTCCGGGGCCGCGGCCGCGGCCGCCATGTCGGCTAATTGCTGCTCCCCGCTGGCGATGAACGCGTCGATCAATTCTTGCGCAAATGCATGATCGCCGCCGGTCACGCCGTGAAATCCAGATAGGTCGATCGGCGGTGCAGGATTGGCCGGCGCCGTAGGCAGCGCAGCCGGCGTCGCGGAATCCGTTGCCTCTCTTGCCATGCCAAATCTGGTCAGGACATTGCGCAGCCCTTCGACCTCGATCGGCTTGGTCAGGTATGCGTCCATGCCGGCAGCCTCGCATAGCTCGCGGTCGCCGATCATGGCGTTCGCCGTGAGCGCGATAATCGGCAAATGTCCCGTGGTTTCCCACGCGCGAATTGTGCGCGTGGCGGTCAATCCGTCCATGACAGGCATCTGCAAATCCATAAAAACCAGATCGAAATGCCGCTGCTGGCAGGCAGCGACGCCCTGGGCGCCATTGCCCGCCACTTCCACCGTGCATCCCAATCGCTGGAGCAGCCGAACCCCGACTTTTTGATTGACGAAATTGTCCTCGACCAACAGTACGTGTCCGGCAAAGCGCTGCTGCGCCGCGGATTGCGTGAGCACATTCAACGTGATCGCGGACTGCGTGTCCGGCTGCCACTGCCGCGGACCGCCGCTCATGACATGCGCCACCGTATCGATCAATTCGCGCATCCGCACCGGCTTGGTCAGATACGCGGCGAATCCGAGTGCCGTCAATTTTGGGGTGTCCCCAGGGCGATTCAGTGAAGTGAGCATGACCAATCGAGTGCGTGCTAGCTCCGGCAGGTTGATGATGCGCTCGCCCAGCATTGCGCCATCCATGCCCGGCATCTGGCAGTCTGTGACGACCATATCGATGGGATGATCCGACGCCGCGGCGTTTCGCAGCTCATCCAGAGCGGCCGAGCCGCTGCTCACGGTCGTCGCGGAATAGCCCGCATGCACAAGCTGCGAGCCCAACACCCGCTGCGTGGTCACGCTGTCGTCCACAATGAGAATCCTGGCACGCGCCTCGCCATGCATGCGCCGCTCGGGTACGATCTGCGCCGCGGGCTGCAACGGCAGTGTAAAGAAGAACCGGGAGCCGACGCCGACCGCGCTCGACACGCCGATTTCACCGCCCATCAATTCGACCAGCCGGCGCACGATGGACAGACCTAAGCCTGTGCCGCCGAAATGCCGCGTCGTCGAGGAGTCCGCCTGCACGAACGGCTGAAACAATGTCCGCAGCGTCTCCTCGGCGATTCCCATGCCGGTGTCGCGCACTTCGAAGTATGTCGACGGCTGGCCGTTGCTGTCCCGATTAGCGCGTACCTCGATAACGATTTCGCCGCTCGAGGTAAATTTGATGGCGTTGCCGACGAGGTTGACCAAGCATTGCCGCAAGCGTTGCGGGTCGCCGCGCACGCGCCCGGCCATTTGCGGCTCGACATCGACAATGAGTTCCAATCCCTTGGCCGCGGCCTGAAGAGCCATCGCGGAACCGACATCCTCAGCATGGGTGCGCAGGTCAAGCTCGATCGATTCCAATTCCAGCTTGCCGGCTTCGATCTTGGAGAAATCCAAAATATCGTTGATGACGGTCAGCAGCGAATCGGCGCTCGAGCGGATGGTTTCCGCAAAGTCGCGCTGCGTGCGGTCGAGCTGCGTGTCGAGCAGCAGGCCGGTCATGCCGATGATGCCGTTCATGGGAGTGCGAATCTCGTGGCTGACATTGGCCAAGAAGCGGCTCTTTGCGAGGCTCGCCGCCTGCGCTGCCTCCGTTTGCTGGCGCAACAGTTCCGATGCAACGACTTCTTCGGTAACGTCCCAGGAGACTCCCAGCAATCTCGAGGGAGCGCCTGTTGCGTCGAAGATGATTCGTCCGAAGTTCTGGACGTGCACGATGTCGCCGCGGACGCCGCGGGCACGATAGCGAAGACTGATGCGATCGGATTTGTTGGCGAGCGCCGCCACAATGGTGTCGCGAAATAAGGATCGGTCCTCGGTCAGCAGCATCGATTCCAGACCCTGGACCTTCAGCTTGTGCGTAGCGGCCTGCTGCACCAAGGCGGTGATCGGGTTCTCGATCCAAAGGTAACGGCGCGCGATGAGATCCAGTTCCCAAGAGCAGATGCCGGCGCTCTCGGTGGCCATGTTGACCTGATCTATGAGACGTTGATTTTCCTCGGCGCGGCTCTTGAGCATTTGCGTGGTGAGCACCTCGCGGGTGACATCCCACGTCACGCCCACGACGTAGCGAGCCTGCCCATCTTCGTCGCGCATGATGCGCGCATAGTTCTGCATGTGATGGATTTCGCCATCGATGCCGTGGACGCGGGTCACATATTCGTAGGAATCGATGTTCTTGGCGATTGCATCGGCCGTCGCATCGAGTGCAATGTTGCGGTCTTCCGGCAGGACGATGGTCGTCAAAGTTCGAAGATAATCGTGCAGGGGAACAGCATCCATTCCGAAGCACGGTGGCCGCGGGCCATGCCAAGAAATTCGATTGGACTTGATGTCGAATTCCCAAGGGGAGATGCCGGCGGCCTTGGTCGTGACACTCAGGCGTTCGATCAGCGCGCCTTCCTGCGCTGCCCGGTTCTCCAATTCCTCGGCGTGCAGTTCCTCCTTGGTGACATCCCAGCAGACGCCCATGAGGCGCGTCGCTGCACCATCGGCATCGCGATACACCAGCATGTGCGTTTGCGCGAACTGCGGTTGCGGCCGTGGATTGGCGGTACGGCACCGAAAGGGGAGAATGGCTTCGCTGCTCGTATCGGCCAACCGTGCGCGAACGGCGGCCGCGGTTGCCTCGCGTTCGCTCTCGTGAATGACGTCCTCCGGATTGAGCCTGTTTGAGGCCGGCAGACCGAACAATGTCCAAAAACTATCGTCGGTCACGAAGCCGCCGCCGATCAGATCCTTTTCCCAAATGCTGATCCCGGCCGTTTCCGTGGCCAGTTTAAGTCGCGACAGCAATTGAGTTTGCTGCTCTGCTTGCTCGGCGAGCAGTGTTGCCACTTGCTGTTGCGCGCTCATGTCGATGGTGATACCCAAAACCCGAGTGGCGCGGCCTTGAGCATTGCGGAAGACCTTGCCGCGCACTTGGACCGGACGTACCGCACCGTCACGTTCCTGCACGCGATAGGCGATTTCCATGGGCGAATGGCCTTTGAGCGCCTTGATGAATTCGGTCCGATAGCGCGCGCGATCATCGGGGTGCACCTTGCCGAGCATCAAGGCGTCCGGAGCGGCGCCCGATTCTGAAATTTCGGCGCTATAGGCCTCAGCTAACGCCCCGCTGAACTGCATGGAGTTTTGAACGACGTCCCACTCCCACATTTGCACGCCGGCGTTGCACGCGATTTCCTCGAACATACGGAAGAAAGCGGCCTTGTCCGTGGGCGGCAGCGGCCGCGCGTTTAGAACGGCCGCCCGTATACCGGCGATCCAAGAGCGCATCCCAAGCAAAGTGCCGCGAATGCGGGCCGCTGCGTATGACATTTGGCGATTGATGATGCGCTCCAGGTCCATGGGATTGGTTGCAACTTCCTGCGCTCGTATCGGCGTGGAACTTGCGGCCTTGAGCGTCGGTCGAGGCGCAAAACGCGCTCGCCATCACTCCTTGGCAAACACTGGGATGGTTCTTGTTTTTGAAACCGCCACGTGGTCGTTCCCTGAGATTAGATGGATTGTTCGAATCGCCACCCGGTCTGCGGTCCAGTCATGCCAGCGGGTCGCTTTGTGAGGCCCCGTCCGGTCGGGCGTGTGAAATTGTTAAATGCTTCTGCGCCCTTTGAGGGGAATATTGTAGGTAATGGTCGAGCCGAACCTGTCTTGTGCTTGGGGGTCCACTCGCACTTTGTCGAAAACCAGTAAGCGCGTGCCCAGATAGAAGCTCTCTTTCAGATCGTGAGTGACCATGATGATGGTCATCTTTTTGCTGTTCCACAGCTTGAGAATGAGTTCGTGCATGTCCGCCGTGACCCCAGGGTCCAAGGCGCCGAACGGCTCGTCGAGCAGCAGTATTTTGGGTTCGCAGATGACCGATTGCGCAATGGAAAGGCGTTGCTGCATGCCGCCCGAGAGTTGCGCGGGATATTTCCCGCGCGCAGCGCTCAGGCCAACGGCTTCCAGCAACTGATCGGCCCTGGCGATCGCATCTCGCCGGCGGGCGCCGAGCAGCCGTCCGAGCAATCTGGATTGGCGCAATTCCAGGCCCAGCAGCAGGTTACCGAGCACCGTCAGGTGCGGAAACAGCGAATAGCGCTGAAATACGATGCCTCGATCCGGTCCGGGCTCCTGCGACAGCGCTTGGCCATCGATCAGAAACTCGCCGCGACTCGGCGTCTCGACTCCCAGCAGCATCCGCAGGAACGTCGTCTTGCCGCAGCCGGACTCGCCCACGATGGTGACGAACTCATGATCCCCGATGTGAAGATTCACGTTCTCGAGCACCACCTGCGATGCGTATTCCTTCCAAAGCCGCTTCACGGTAATCTGCGTCATCGTCCTGTCTCATGCCCAAGCAAAGGCTTTGGAACGGAGGAGGCGCAGCAGCGCATCCATGGCAAAGGCCAGCAAGGTGATCCAGGCGACATAGGGCAGGATCACGTCCATCGCCAAATAACGCCGCACTAGAAATATTCGATAGCCGAGGCCCTCGGTGGACGCGATCGCTTCTGAGGCGATGAGAAACAGCCACGCCGATCCCAAGCTCAGGCGCAGGGCGTCGATGAGCCGCGGCCACATCTGCGGCAGGACGACGCGAATGATCAATTGCCAGCTGGAGGCGCCGAGGGTTTGCGCCTTGATCGTTTGCTCTGCCGGCAACTCAGCCGTCCGCAAGGCAAGATCGCGTACGATGATCGGCGCGACCCCGAAAATGATCAATGACACTTTGGCGAGCTCGCCCAAGCCGGCGACGATGAACAGTATTGGCAGGATTGCCAACGGCGGAATCAAGGATAGTGCCGCGACGAACGGCGCCAACGTCGCTCTGACGTAGGGAAGGGTGCCGATCGCCAGGCCGAGGGTCACGCCTAGGAGCGCGCTGATTCCAAGCGCGATAAGAATCCTTTGGAGGCTCGCGGCCGTATCGACCCAAAAGAGAATGTCGCCTGAGCGTTCATCTTCCTCGAAAGCGTAGTGATGAATCGTGCTTGCAAGTGCGGCCGGCGAGGGCAGGAGTTTGTCGCCCGGATTGGCCGCCAGCCGCGCATTCGAGCCGACCAGGTATGCCGACATCAGCAGCACGAATGGCAGAATGCTCAAGGCGAGCAGACCGCCTCGGCCCGGATGCTGATTCACTAGACGGCGCACGGTTGCACGCCGCTTACAATCGACCGTCGACGGCCATCTTGGTGAACCGTGGATCGAAACGCATTTTCAAATTGTGCGGATCACCCAGCGACTTACCCGCAAAGAACTCGATCCCGACGACGTCGGCCGAACTCGCACCCTGGCCCAGGATGCCGTGATCGAATGAAAACTTCCTTACCAGCTCCATGGTCTTGATGATTGCCTCATTCGTCATGAAGGCATAAGCATCTTCGGGCGTCGCGAACAAATGCGTCGTCGCCAGCTGCGCCTCAAAGCCGCCGGCATCGGTTCCGGAGGCCTTGGCCATGACGGAGCGCGCGGATTTCGCTGCCGCATCATTGCGTGCCATGAGCGCCATCGTTTCATACCAGGCGCCCACCAACGCTTTGCCGAGCCTCGGGTTGGCGGCGAGCGTCGCCGTTTTTACCACCATCAAATCGATGATTTCCCCCGGGATCTTGCTGGAATCGAATACCAATTGGGCGTTCGGCGACGCCAACACGGCGCTCAGCTGCGGTTTCCAGCTGACGACCGCGGAGGCGGCGGGCGCGGCGAACGCACCGACGATATCGGCGTCCGAAGTGTTGACGATCTTGATGTCGCGCTCGCGCAGCCCAATGCTGCCGAGCGCGCGCGCGAGAAGGTAGTGCGACACCGAGAGTTCGACCAGATTGACCTGCCGACCTTTGATGTCGGCAAGCCGCTTCCCTGCGCCCTTGAGCACGATGCCATCATTGCCATTGGAAAAATCGCCCACGATCAACGCCGTCGAGTCGACGCCGCCGGCCGCCGGGATCGTGAGCATATCCATATTGGTCATGACACACGCGTCAAACCCTCCGGCCGTATATTGGTTGATGGACTCGACGTAGTCGTTGATTTGGCTTAAGTGGATCTTGATGCCGTATTTATCGGCCCACCTCTTCAGGATTCCGCTTTGATCGGCGAAATCCCAGGGCATCCAGCCCACATAGATGCTCCATGCGACATTGAAGGAGGTTCTCTCGGCAGCGGGACACGGAGCGGAATGGCTGACGGCAATCAACGCGCCTGCCAGCGCCAGGATCTTGCGAGAAGCGCGACCGAGCGAGTGCATCATTTTTGACTCCCGACAGCGAATTTCACTTTAGGCCACCGCGCGTGCGTCGTCGCGGCACACGACAACCAGGGTTTGCGAGAACAGCACGGCGCGCCCTTCTGCGCAGCGCAGTTCGGTGACGACGCCGTCGCAGGGCGCCGTCACGGGCACTTCCATTTTCATGGACTCGACGAGGACCAGCGTATCTCCCGCTTTGACGCGTTGCCCCGGCGTCGCTGGGATTCGCCAGACGCTTCCCGAAACCGGGCTTGAAACGCCGACGCAATCCGTGGGCAAATCGTCACCGCCCGATTGCGCGTGAGGCGCGGGCAAATCCACCGGGTAGCTGGTGGGCTCCGCGGCTTGCCAGCGGGCGCGTTCCGCTTCAAATGCCGCCTGTTGGCGCGCCTTGTGAGCGGCGATGCTCAGCGCATTGTCGGCGAGAAATCGACGATAGTCTCGCAGTCGAAGAGTCTCGTCGCTGATTTGCAGCGGTGCTCGCCCGTGCAGGAAGTCAGCCCGAAAATCCAGCAATTCGGGGCCGGATACCGGATAGAACCGGATCTGATCAAAGAACCGCAGCAGCCAAGGTTGATCGCGGGCGAAAGCGTCGGTTACGTGGTATGTGTTCCACATCTGGCAGGTGCGCCCGACGAACTGGTATCCGCCGGGCCCTTCCATGCCGTACACGCATAGGTACGCGCCGCCGATCCCAACGGCGTTCTCGGGTGTCCAGGTTCGCGCCGGATTATATTTTGTGGTCACCAGCCGATGCCGCGGATCAAGCGGTGTGGCGACGGGGGCGCCCAGGTAGACATCGCCGAGCCCCAGCACGAGGTAGCTCGCTTCGAAGACGATGCGTCTCACATCGTCGGTGCTATCGAGTCCGTTGATGCGCCGTATGAACTCGATGTTGCTCGGACACCAGGGCGCGTCCGCCCGCACCGATTGCATGTATTTCGCAATGGCAAGCTGCGTGGCGTCGTCGTTCCATGAGAGCGGCAAATTGACGATACGGCTCGCAACCTGCATGTCGTCGATTGCCGGCAGCGCCGATTCGGCCGCCACGAGTGTCGATAACAGCAGGTCCAGCGACAGGGCGCGGCTATCGTAGTGCACCTGCAAGGAGCGGATGCCCGGGGTGAGATCGAGGATGCCGCCCAAATCCCTGTTTCGCAACCAGGACATCAGCGCATGGACGCGCAACCGCAATTCCAGGTCGAGCGCCATCGGCCCATATTCCACCAGAACATTGCAATCGCCGGCGCGTCGATAAGTGACGGCCGGCCGCGTGCAGCGCGACGGCAAACTGCCGAGAATGGCAGAGACCGCAGCGCCGCGGTGGCGTCGCGATGAACGGCCTCGTGACGGCTTGCGCAAAGTCGAGATCGCAGCCTCCTGCGTGTCGTCCAGCTGCTGCGCCGACTCCGGGGTCAAGCGATTGAATCGCACCCGATTGCCGGGGCGTAGTTGACCGAGCTTCCACAACTCGGCCTTCACCAACGTCACCGGACAGACGAAGCCGCCGAGCGAAGGGCCGTCAGGTCCTAAAATCACCGGCATGTCTCCCGTGAAGTCGACGGCGCCGATGGCGTAGGCATTGTCGTGGATGTTCGAGGGATGCAGCCCGGCCTCGCCGCCGTCGCTGCGCGCCCACTTGGGTTTGGCGCCGATAAGGCGCACACCCGAACGGCTGGAGTTATAGTGAACCACCCAGGGGCCGGAAAAAAACGCTTCAATATCCTCTGCGGTGAAAAAGTCCGGCGCCCCGTGAGGCCCATCGAGGACGCCGAGCTCCCACTCGGCGGCGATTTCGGGAATCAGATCAGCCGGGATTGCGCGGGGCGGCTCCGCGCCGGAGCTCGGATGCAGATGCAATACGTCGCCCGCCATCAAGGCACGGCCGCCGTGACCGCCGAATTGTCCCAAGATGAACGTGGCGCGGCTGCCCAGGTATTGCGGCACATCCAAGCCGCCGCGAATCGCCAGATAGGCGCGGCAACCGGATTCCCGAGGGGCGCCTATTCGCAGAGTAGCGCCGGCCGGCACGGGGATCGGCGCCCAATAGGCAATCGGGCGGCCGTCGATATCGGCCGGCATCGGCGCGCCGGTCAGACAAATCATCGCGTCGGCGTTGAATTTCAGCGTCGGACCGGACATGGTAATTTCAAGCGCGGCGGCATCGCTCGAGTTGCCGACAGCCCGGTTGCCGAGGCGAAACGACAGACTGTCGATGGGTCCCGAGGGCGGCACGCCCACATTCCAAAGTTTGAGGCGCCCGGGGTAGTCCTGTATCGTCGTTTGCGTGCCGGGGCTCAGCACTTCAATGGTTCTCGGCGCGTAGGTGAAGGACTCGAGCACGTTCGTCGTCATGCCGCCGTCCGCAAAATCTTCCGTGGCGATAAGTTCCCTTAGGTAACCCAGATTCGTTTCGATACCGGCCATGTGTGTGCCGTTCAAGGTACGCCGCAGTTTGGCCACAGCCGACTTTCGATCCACGTCCGTGACGATCACTTTGGCCAGCAGCGAATCATAGTGCGGCGTGACCGTGGTTCCGTCCCGCACCCAACCTTCGATGCGCGCTTCAGCGCCGAATGTCGCTTGCGTAAGCATGCCCGCTGAGGGCCGAAAGCCCCGCGCCGGGTCTTCCGCATAAATCCGTGCTTGAATCGATGCACCGGACGATGCCGGCACGACCAGGTTTAGCCCATCATTCGCGGCGACGCGCAGCATCCACTCGACCAGATCGATGCCGGTGACCTGCTCGGTGATGCAGTGTTCCACCTGCAGCCGGGTATTGACCTCGAGAAAGTAAAACTCGCTGGAACCGACGTCGTAGAGAAACTCCACCGTTCCGGCAGACTTGTAGTTGACGGCCCGGCCCAATCGAACGGCGGCGGTGCTCAGGCGCTGTCGAATGTCTTCAGCCAGTCCCGATGCGGGTGTTTCTTCGATGACCTTTTGGCGGCGGCGCTGCACGGAACAATCGCGCTCGCCCAAAGCGATCACTTCTCCCAAGCCGTCGCCGAATATCTGAACCTCGATGTGCCGGGCATGCTCGACGTAGCGCTCCAGGAACACGCCGCCCCCGTTGAAATTGCGTTGGGCAAGACGCTCGACGCCGTCGAGCGCGGAGGCAAGCTCGGATTCCCGCCTGACGAGCTGCATGCCGATCCCGCCGCCGCCGGCGGAACTCTTGAGCATGACGGGATAGCCGATATGCTTCGCCTCGCGTCTCGCCGCCTCGATGCCGCTGAGCAAGCCGCTGCCCTGGAGCAGGGGAATGCCGGCGCGCGCGGCGAGCTCGCGAGCCGTGTGCTTCAGGCCGAAATCCTGGATCTGAGACGGTGTTGGGCCGACAAAAGCGATACCCGCGGCCTCGCAGGCTTGCGCGAAGGACGGACTTTCGCTCAAGAAGCCATAGCCCGGATGGATCGCGTCGGCGCCGCTGCTGCGCGCGGCGGCCAGCAGTTTGAGCTCGCTTAGGTAGCTCGCAGCCGCCGCAGCCGCGCCCAAATGGACCGCTTCGTCCGCTTGCAATACATGAAGGGCATGCCGGTCGGCGTCCGAGTAGACAGCGACGGACCCCACGCCCATGCGTCGCAGAGTACGCAGGATGCGGCAGGCGATTTCGCCTCGATTGGCGATGAGGACCTTACGAAACATCAGGGTCCCATATCAGGATCTCCAGCGGCGTGGGGTTATAGGCGTTGCACGGATTGTTGAGCTGCGGGCAGTTGGATATGAGCAGAATGATGTCGACCGCGGCGCGCAGCTCCACGTACTTGCCCGGACCGCTGCAACCGTCGGTGAACTCGAGCCCACCCTCGGCCGTTACCGGAACGTTCATGAAGAAATTGATGTTGTGCGTCAGGTCGCGCTTCGTCAGGTTGAACTCGTCGCGTTCTGCCGACGCCAGCAAATAACTGTCGCGACAGGAATGCATGGTCCGCTTGTCCAGCGCATACCGCACGGTGTTCGACTCGGCGGCGCAGGCGCCCCCCAGCGTGTCGTGCCGTCCGACGGTATCGGCGACGATCTCCGCGAGTGTGTTGCCTGCCGTCGACAACAATCGCGAGCCGACGGTCAAGTAAACATTGCGCTGTGCACGCATGGTATCGACGCTGCTGTAACGTTCCGCAGGATTCGCCGCGGAGAACAACAAGGTGTCGGCGGCTTGATTGCCCTCCATGTCCACGATCCTGAAGCGCCGATCGGCTTTCACGACGTCGATCCAGTATTCGCCCGGTGGTATGACCTTGCGGTAGCGGGCGGCGTCCACCGCGAGGGAACTCTCTCGGTGCATGTCTCAATCTCCAAGCGGACGTGGGGCGTATTGTCGATAGAGCTCGGTATTCGCGAATCCGCGCGCATTCTCGGCGCACGAGTGGCGGCAGAAATCATCGTCCTGAACGGGCGCGGATCGGTGCAGTTGCAGGCCGATCGGCGCTCTTGGGTATTCCAACGCCGGATTCAGCGGGTGTGGGCAAGTGTGCAAGAGCACGAGCGTATCCATCTCGAATCGCAGATCGAGGAACGCGCCTGCATGGGAGTTGGCGGCATCGAAGTGCATGTCGCCGGCGCCGGCAACCGACACCTTGCTGAACCAATTGACGTTGGCGGCCAAGTCACGCCGGCCAAGGCCGTACTTGCCGCCTTCGACGAGAAAGCAGTCGAGTCCGTTTTGCGTCCAGTCATTGCGGCAACTTTGATAGGATCTTTGACCCCAACGCGCGGCCACGATCGCCTGGTTGGTATTGCCGCAGACCGTGTCATGCCATCCCACGGAATCCGCAACGATCGAGCAGAAAATGCGTCCCATGTCAGAATACAGGCAATGGCCCTTCGTGAGCTTGAACGTATGCTGGCACTTCAACGTATCGGGCATGTTGTAGCGTTCGAGCAGATTGTGCGGATTGTAGAAAAGCATGCCGACGTTGGCGCCGCCGTTCGCGTCGATCAATCGAACCAGGGTGCCGCCGCGCACCAGCATCGACCAGTGTTTGCCGCCCTCGATCGAGGCCGCATGAAATGCTGTTCCAGTGCTCATCCGGATGTCTGAGTTCAATCGAACCGTACCTTCAAGGTGAGACCGACCGTTCGCGGGCGCACGGTATAGGCCTCGAATACGGTGTTCACCTCCGGTTGCTGGATGATCTTGCGGTCATTGCCCAGGTTCTTGGCGTACAGACCCAGGTCGACAGTCTTGCTCGTCAGCCCCAAGCTGGCGTTGAGCACGCCGTAGCCGGGGTTGTGGTAATTGGGATTCGCAGTCGGCGGTGAGTTCAGATAGTTGAGCTGTTGGTAGCTGCCATATGAGCTACCGCTGTAGGTGTAGTCGATTCGGCCGACCAGAGTGCCGCCGTTGCGGAGCTTGATGTCATAGGCCGCGGAGCCGGTGTAGCCGTAGCCCGGCACGTCGATCAGCCAGGAGCCGACCGTCGCCTCGCTCGGATTGGCGGCGCTGGAGATGTAGGCATGTTGCGCACTGCCGGTGAGCCCCAGCGTCAGCTGCGAAATCGGCCGGTAGCTGATTTCGATTTCGACGCCATAGATCTTGGCGTCTCCGACATTGGCCGTGAAGTAATAGCCACAGGTCGGCAAGTACAGGGATTGCTGAATGTTCCGCCAATTCGTCGCGTATACGGCGCCGTCGATTGACAGGCGATTGTCTTCGAGACGATTCTTGCTGCCGAGTTCATAAGTCCAGAGTGAATCGGAGTCGAATTTGGTGGGTCCGGAATTCAGGCCGTAAGTCTGGAGATTGGGACCACACACTCCTCCACCAAAGCCCCCATACGGAATCGGGCCTGTCGGGCCGCCGTTGCGAAAGCCTTTGGCGGCCGACGCGTAGATGCTCGATTCACCGGTGAGGTTGTAGCTCAACGAGGCCTTGGGCGTAAAGGCGCTGAATGTCCCCGCCTGGTAGTAGGGGCTGATATTGGGCCACTGATAAAAGCCGATCTCCTGCGAGACATAGGTTTCATGCGTTCTGGCGTAACGGCCACCAAGCGACCCATGCAGGGTTGGCAGAAAATCGTAATCGACCTGGCCGAAGGCGGCGTATTGCTTCTCGTTGTAAAAGCGGTTGTCGGCTTCGTCGATGTCGTTGGGGAACAGAAGCGAGTAACCAGGGCCGGGCGGACCATAGAGCGTGTTGACGTAGGTGTTTTCCATCGGCTGGCCGAAGATCTTCGTGAACGCCGTGCTGATGCCGGGGATCTGCTGGAAGTCGACGTCGTGAATCCACGAATTCTCGTAGTACAGTCCGCCGACCCACCTGAGCGCCCCGCCGGCCGGCGACGCGAAGCGCAGCTCCTGCGAAAACTGGCCATAGTGATTGCTCAGATGTACCGCCGAGGGCAGGTTGGCGATGATTGAATTGACCAGCGGCTCCTGCGCGGAGTCGCAGTTGGGAGAACCGTTCGGGTAGCTGATCACGCCCGGGCCCGGCGGGGGACACGGCGTATTGATCAAGCTCGCGAAGGCCGCGCTGTTGTAGTAGGTGCCATCGATCTGCCGTGCATATTGACGCAAGAAAAGCCCGGTGACCGATGTCAGATCGACCGATCCCAGGCGAGCATTGATCGTGAGGCTGGGCAGCACCAGCGCGTCCAGGCCGGGTTCCGGGGTTTCCTTGTCCTGTATCCACAGTCCCGGGATGGGGGGACCTGCCGGATTGATCGATGAGAGTTGCCCCGGCGGATAAAATGCATCGCTATCGCCGTACCGGTAGCGCTGATAGAAAAAAGCGGGGCTTACCGTGAGGGTATCGGTGACCTGAGCCAGGCCGGTGAGCCGGGTGACAAATATCTTGTCGTGGTTGACGCCCCGGCGCAGAAGCTCGAAGTACGGCGTGACCTGGCTCAATGTCGCTGCGCTGCTTTCTCCGGGGTTGCTGTAATGGTCGATGAAGCCGCTGTCGCTGCTGTATCCGATACTGCCGCGCACGGCGAACGCGCCGGCGATAAGCGGTACGTTGAATACGGCGCCTTCGAAATAGTTGGCGCCGCCGTGCCCGGTTCTCGAATAGTCGCTGGTGAACGAGCCGCTCCACGTCGTCAAATCGGGTCTCGGGGTGATGAAACGAATGGTGCCGCCCTCGGAGCTGTCGCCATACAGCGTGCCCTGGGGCCCTCGCAGCACTTCCAAGCGATCGAGGTCGAACAACCGCGGCTGTGCCGCGCCGTCGTAGAAGAAATTCTTAGTCGTGATCGATACATCGTCGATGTAGAGCCCGGTGGTGGCGGAGCCGGAAGTGGAGCTGATGCCGCGAATTTCGATATTCGCCGTGCCTTCGGTGCCCGATACCGAATTGAAATTCACGCCGGGAATCGCGCGGGCGATGTCGTCATAACCTTGAATGCGCCTGTCCACCAGGTCCTCGCCGCTGATCGCCGTCATGCTGATCGGCACATCCTTGATGTCTTCGCTGCGTTTATTTGCCGTTACCACGACCTCTTGAAGTCCGTCGGACTCGGTCGTCGCGAGTTCGGGTGCGGACCAAGCCAGACCGGGCGCGCAGAGCGTGGGAATCAGGAGGGTCGCAGCCGCCACGCTGCCGGCGAGCACTCGAGAATATGAATAGCCCATGGGGCGAAGCCTCCTGTGTCAAGCCGTGCCGTCGGCACTATCTCGGGAAGACTTCTTGCGATTCGGGCTATCCCCAGTCAGGAGACAATCCCGAGGACGCCCAAGCCTCCTCGACATTGATCTCCCGGGCTTTTGTCCCGCCGTGTATCCCTGGTCGCCGCAACCGATGATGCCGTCGGCGATCTTGGACTGCCTCTCTCGGACCAGGCACCTGCGTGTGCAAGCCGGAACCCTAGACGCACATTTTTAAAAGGGGACGATGCAAATGATGTGCCACCAACGTCCACCCGGACTCGGTTCGGTCGATTTCGCAGGAAAACCAGGGAATTGCGCGCAATTGTTACCTCACGTCCGCCGGCAAGGTTGCCGATTGGGTCTTGCTGCTGCACCGACAACGCGCAGATAGCTTGACGAGTGCCCCATGTTCGCGCTCAGAAAGTGCGCGCGCTTCCGGGTTCGCGCGTTATATATTTCGCAGTCATGCGTACCGGCGATAGTTTCTTGATAGCCGATCTGTTGCGCGCCTATCGCGCCAAGCGCCTCACTCCGACGGAGGTGATCGACAGTGCGTGCTCGCGCGCGGACCAATCTCCCGATCGGCATGTGTGGATCACGCGTCTGCCGCGGGAGCGGCTGCTAGAGTTTGCGCGGGCGCTAGAACGGCGCTCGATGGATGAATTGCCTTTGTATGGCATTCCTTTCGTCATCAAGGACAATATCGATCTGGCCGGCGTGCCGACGACTGCCGGATGCGCGCGATATGCCTATGTACCGAGCGAATCGGCTGCCGTCGTGCAGTCCCTGCTCGATGCCGGCGCGATTCCCCTGGGAAAATCCAATCTCGATCAATTCGCGACCGGCTTGGTGGGCACGCGCTCGCCGTACGGAGCCTGCCAAAATAGCTTCAGCGCCGACTACATTTCGGGTGGATCGAGCTCGGGCTCGGCCGTGGCGGTGGCCACCGGACTCGCAAGCTTTGCGCTCGGAACCGATACGGCCGGGTCGGGCCGCGTCCCGGCCGCATTCAACAACATCATCGGATTGAAGCCGAGTCTCGGCAGGATCAGCACCCGCGGCGTCGTACCGGCATGCCGGTCGATCGATTGCGTGTCGATATTTTCAATGACCGTGTCCTTCCGGTGAGGATGCTTGACGCAGGTGACCCGGCCCGGTACGGAGGACCGTAACCGGATAGCGGGCATTTCAGGCAGCGCCATATCGCAGCGC
>Ga0210403_10002788_pt1 | contig 15572 bp, 6 predicted proteins | sample IncBWC19MmetaG_FD_150863 | JGI IMG/M metagenome (GOLD analysis project Ga0210403, IMG submission 150863) | Forest soil microbial communities from Barre Woods Harvard Forest LTER site, Petersham, Massachusetts, United States - Inc-BW-C-19-M | ecosystem: Environmental > Terrestrial > Soil >... | reverse complement strand
TCCTGACGTCTCCGGCGGGCATGGCTGTCAGCACCTGATTATTCGCTGAAATCACCTGGGTGTTGGAAACGACATTATTGGTGCTGATGTCCGTGGAACCGCTGCTGGCGTTGTTCGTGAAGGAGCCATTCGGCATTCCAAAGGGCGCCGTTCTCAGCGTGTCGCTCGCCGAGATGGTAAAGCCGGAGTTCGCGCAAATTCCCGGAGGGCACGGTGCAGTGGCGGTGCCCATATGCGAGACATTGAACGGGCCAGATGAGTTGCTGGAAGTAAGCAACCATGTTCCTGCGGTAGTCTGTGGGACACTGGTCGCGGACCCACTGGCATTGTTGTACTGGTACTCAGCATTGGGCGCATTGCCGAAAGCTTCAAATGATGCCCAGATCATCTCTGGATGCCCTTGGGTGCTGCCAATCACGTGTACCCCAATCAGCGCCAATGTCTTGGTGACGCTGCGGCCCGTCGGGACCCATTGTGTATTCGAGGAGTTCTTCTTGTACGTGGGCACCGTTGCCTTCATGGTCATGTAATTGGCGAGATTGGGGAGGTGGGTAACGTCAATCCACGACGTTTTCAGCTCTATCGCCAAAGCATCAAGGTCAGGGGGAGGCGGAATATGTTTCGATTGTGTCCATTGGAGCACGCTCTGGGCGTCCGCTTGCGTGGTCGGGAACGAGACATTCGACGCGGGCGGAGGGGCCTTCCCATTGGGCGGGGTGACCGCCGGATGCATCTGATGCCAGTAGACCCAGACATCGTTCACCATCGTCACGTAGTAGATCAATGAACCGCTTTGCGCCATCAGCACGTCGTTTGTCGCCTGGCCTTCTTCGGTATCAATGATGTTGCCAGACTGGTCCACCAATACCGGTTTTCCATTGACAATGAACTTTTGCACTGCCAAGGCCCTTCCCGCCTGCTTCATCGGCAGCAGCTTCACATTGGCGATCTCTTTGCCGGCCTTGTCTCTGGCCACTAATTTTCCGTTGACCACGGAGATCTTCGCTGCTTCTACTTTAGCGCCCGATTGGTCCAACACCAGTGCTTTCCTATTAGGCCCGAAGGCCGCGGGATGGACCTCCAGGAGCCTCCCCTGCTTGCTCATCACCAAGGGGAAGCCATGCGGGCCGGCCTTGGTGGCGCGCAATGCCAGGGAGTGCATGAACCCGGGCACGTGACGAATTAACCGGCGCGTGTTGTTGTTCTTGGAGTTTGGAGGAGTAAGGTCGTAGAAAACCGGAGAATCAAAGATCCGTCCGCCGCTTCCGTAGGCCGGAGGCGCAGGAGAGGCGGCCCATAGGAACATCTGCTGTCCCCACTGGTAGAAGTTGCAAAATGTTGACCCCGAAAACTGGGTGCTGTTGGCCGGATTCACGACGCCATTCAGGCTGGGCGATCCGCTGGCCCACCACGAGTTGAAATTCGTCAATGGGCAGAATCCGAGACTTGTGCTGGTAGTGACTTGACTTGGCGGCGGCAGTTGTTGAGCCGTGAGCGCAGCCGTACTGAACACAACCGCAAGCGCTGCAACGGCAAGTTGCCCGATGATTGAAATGTTATGCCTCTTCGTCATTTCTCCTGTTCTGGAAAGATGCAACCCATGCGACAATAAGCTCATAATCATGCTCCTTTGTGTCTTAGAGAGACAGCGCGATGGAATCCCCAGGATACGATCTCAGCCCTTAACTTCATATAAATATAAAATGGATTCCTTGGGATTTTCGGCCTATCCATCGCCGGGTTTGCTTCTTTTTGCTGAGTCGAAAAATTATGGTTTTCTTATATTTTGAAGACCGGATTCTACGCCTGTCTCTGTCTATTGCTGCGAAGCTGTTTTGCCTTTGACCGCGCAGTGCAAAAGGAGGCAGGAGTCAAGCGGCTGTTTTTTCGGGCCGGATTCCTGATGAAGAGTTGGGAAGAGAACCGATGAAGGGTATACTCGGCCAATGAGCTTATTCTATCGGCCCGGGGACTTTAACCGATTTAACAATCTGAAACCAGACGGCAAAAAAGACGGCAAAGTCGACTGGAGCGTCAACATTGTGCTCTATGGCTTTTGGATTGCCATCGCCGCCTTGGTCATCTTTGGCATCTGGAGCGCTTTTCACTAGTACAGCGACCGGGAGATTAGGCAATCATGGTAGATCGGGACATCGGGACATCGGGACATCGGGACATCGGAAATGCCAATCTGTCTTTTTGTCAGCGTTACCAATTCAACCGGTCAGGGTACTAGTACCGGGTCCTTGAAAATCGGGGGATCGGGTGATCGGAACGGCGCATCGTTTTTCTTTGGTTCCATTACTTTATTTCCTGGCCATGGAACTAGTACGGCGACCGTGCGACCATTACAAATTCAAATCGGAGAGCAACGCGCCCCACCCTTCGCAAAAAGCGCGAAGAGTGGGGCACCCATCTCTGGAAGGCCGTTACCGTTTCACGGTCACGGTGCTACGGCGCAAAATATCCGAAGATATCGAGCACCAGATGGGTGGGGTTCGAAACAAAGGCATCGATCGAACCGTTGTTTGTGGGGACGATGGCGAGGTTCGATGTGACCGCGCCATCGTTCGCATTCAGGGTAGAGACCAGCGGTTGAGGTGTGCCGTCCGGCCACAGGGTGAGGAAGCCCAGAATACCCGGTGGGATGACGGTAGCGTTGAGCACATACGCCTGGGCGGAGGTTGGAGCGCCGCAGCCGCTGGCCGTGATATTGACGGCGAGAGTTCCCGAGATGGGGGAAGACGACGCGGGGCCCTGTGGATCCAACTGTGTGGCAGAACCTGGAGCGTTCCGCGTATCCAGGGCGCGGCAGGGCGTCAAGGGAATGAGCGACAACCCGCCTGCTCCGGGAGGCGCGAAATAACCGTTGATGTCGATCACCAGATCAGAGTTGTTCGACACAAACACTGCGACATCGCCGTTCGAGCCTGCCGTTACGATAGCGCCATTGGCCGTGACCGTACCGGTGGGAGCGTTTAAGGTTGAGACCAGGGGTTGCGTTTGTCCTGCCGGCCAGGTGGTGAGGTAACCGAGGACGCCAGGCGGTACCGCGGTGTAGTTCAGGGAATACGCTTGCGCCGCTGCCGGTACGCTACAGGAGCTGGAACGGATGGGGAACGTCCGTGTCCCGCCGCCCACGAGGGAGGGAGGGCCAAACGCTCCGGTAAAGCCGTTCCCGCGAGTGTCCGCCACGCGGCAAGGCGCCATGGGATAGAAGGCCAGGCCATTGGGGTCGGTAGCCGGCACAAAATAGCCACTGATGTCGAGCACCAAGTGAGTGTCGCTGCTGGGGAAAACGCAGACTCCTCCGTTCACGCCGGCGGGCACGATGGCTTCGACCGCCTTGACCCTTCCGTCAACCGAGTTGAGATTTGAGGTGACAGGTTGCGGCTGCCCACACGGGCGCAATGTCAGGAACCCAAGAGGCCCTGTGGGAACGACCGTTGCGTTGAGCACGTAAGCCACGGCCGTGGAAGGTATGTTGCAAGCTCCATTAGGAACGTCGAACTCCCGCGTGGTGTTTCCGGCCAGGATGGGCCCGGCAAAAGTCCCAGGAGGGTTTCGTGTATCGACGAGCCGGCAGGGCGTTACCGGCACGTAACGGCTCGCCACTGGGGGCGTACCCAGGATGAGATTCACATTGACGGCCTTGGTGACTTGATTTCCATCTACACCATTGATCGTCAACGGATAAGTGCCAGGGACGGCGCTTCCATTTGCCACCAGCGTCATCGTAGAAGAGCTGGATGTAGGGTTGGGGCTGAAAGTGGCAGTGACGCCGCTGGGCAAGCCAGAAGCGCTTAGTTGAGCGGACCCGGTATAGCCGCCTGAAGGATTCAAGGTGATTGTGCAGGACCCGTTGCCTCCAGGGAAAACGGTCAGATGGTCGCAAGCCGACAAAGTAAAGCCGGCGACCGTGACGGTTAAAGATGTCGCACGGCTTAGGCTTTGATTTGTGCCCGTAATGGTCACTGGGAAGCTGCCAAGCATGCCGAACCCATTGGCGTTGACAGTCATGGTGGAAGAAGCGCCGCATGCAGGATTGGGGCTAAAACTGAAACCGACGCCACCGGGCACATTCGAAGGGCCGAAGCCGACGCATCCCGAAAAACCGTTGATGCGGTTAATGATCACTTGGCCTGAAGTGCTGGCTCCCTGTACGACCGTTAAGGCAGACGGGCTGAGCCCCACGGAGAAATCAGGGACCATAAGAGTCACCTGCGTGGTGTGGCTTACATTTCCGTTCCTGCCGGTGATCGTGATGGGGAAATTTCCACCCGCAGTGGTTGCACTTACACTGATGGTCAAGGTCGCGCCGTCAACGGTAAAGTTCGAATAAGCAGCCGTAGCGCCGCTGGGCAATCCGGAAGGAGCGAGAAAACTGACGGACCCAGTAAAGCCGCCGCTGCGCTGAACGGATATAGCGAACGAACCTGACGCCCCTTGGGAGACGGTTTGCGACGCCGGACTCGCGGACAAGCTAAAGTCGCCGGAGGCGGCAGCCTGGATAATACCTCCGAAGCCGTTGTTGCCATCCGCCGGAATGACTTTGACAGCAAAGTTTGAATCGCCCCGGGGAGCGAGATCGGGATTGGCATCTACGGAAAACTTCACGATGCCGCTGCCGATTCCGCCCGGGCCGCCATTGGGATCGGTGATGGCGGTAATGTGGACGAACGATAAGTTTGACTGGGCCGTCCACGTACATGTCGGTACAGCGCTCACGCCAAAAGATGAAGCCCCGCCACTGCTCGGTATATTGATGAGTGAAGGATTGACCGTGACGCCATTGGGAAATGAACATTTTTGGAAGGCAAAGCTAGTGCTGCAGAAAGCCAAGGCCAACACGGCGAATACGCAGGCTTTCGCCAAACGTTTTGCATGAGGGAATTCCATGGTTGCTCCTTTTCGGTACTGTTTTGCAGGCAGCAGGCGTCCGGTAAACACAACACGGCGCGTCAATCCTCGATCAGGAGGATTCCTCGCGAATCAGAACACTGAGGACGTACCTGGTTGCTGCTGCCTGATACTGGCCTGGGCAGGCCAAACCTCACGCTAGAAATTTAAAAATATTTTCCCCCGCCGGCTTTTTGCTCAAGCGCGGTATTTGTTGGAAGGATTTATCTGGATACCGAAAAGCTATAGGAATCCACAACTTGCGGGGTGCTGTTGGGTTTTGCGCCTGAGAGTGTCACGATATAATCGCCCTTCGGGAGCGCTTGCGATGGTAGAGGCACTTCGACGACTCGCCCGCCCCGAACCGGTTTGCTTCTCAGCCCTGGAACGCGGCGCACAATTTCGCCTTCGGCCGTCTCCAGCACAACGCTGTAGCCTGCATAACGATCACTTTCGAGATCCAGGCGAAGCACGACCGAGGATGCTGTGGCAGGGACGATCAATGGACTGTTCCCGCCGCCGCTTCCGCCCTGCCGTGGAAGGCCGGGCTTCAACAGCCCCGAGACCATCACGGACTGCTGCGGCCTTTCTGCTCCCGAACCATCTGCTGCATTCTTCTGGCCGGCGCTATTGCCGTCGGAGTTCCGTTGCAATTCGGCGATCTGCTGGCGAAGCTGTGCTTGCTCAGACTCCAGCCTGCCGGCTTCCATGCGTAAGCGCTGGTTCTGCATTAGCAGAAATACTGATACGGCCATCATTGCCACTCCGGCTGCAACTGCGGTCCATCGCACGGCAAGTTGGCGGCCCCACAGGGAAGGCGCTAACGATTGCCACCATGAATGCCGCTCTTGCCGGCCCTGAATCGCTGCTGTAGCTACCTGCTGCCTGACCGAGGGATCCATGAGCAGCCGGGCAATTTCGAGGCGCTCAAGCTTTTCGGGAGAATCCAAATAATTCTGCTCGAATTGCAGCCGTTGTTTTTCCGGTAGTTCGCCACAAGCGTAGGAATCCAACAGATCGTTTTCGGCTTCCTGCAATGCCTCCGATAGCTGGTCGTCGGCCAAGCACTCCCTTTCCAGAAGGTGCCGGTCTGCCTCGGGAAGGTCGCCGAGCAAATACCGCACGAGCCGATCTTTATCTTCCATGTCCAAGCCGGTCCCCCCGTAACTGACTGGCCTTGGCACGCTCGCCCACCTGCTCTTGGCGTGCCTGCCCTTGCATCCTCAACAAACCTGTTATGTATACTGTCGCGTACACAGCAAACCTCACGGTACTTTTCTAGCTTCCCTCTCGCTGCGCTAAATCATTAGCGGCTTTTAATCGCGCGAGCATGGCAATTCTGGCAGCATCTCGCCAGCTTGGTCCTACGCCGGTTCATTCTGCTGGTCAGGGCGCGGGCGTCAATCCCGAGGGTCGCGGCCAGCTTCCGTCTACGCTCCTCCAGATTGCGGTCCTCCGCAGGATAGTATTCGAGCATCAACCAGCGGTCCTCGGGTTTCAGGCCTTCCATGCACTGCAGGAAGCAACGCAGCTTCCGGTCTGCATCGATTCCCGCGAGGAAGGTGCGCTCAGGGTTTTCATCGCCGCTACGTATGTCTTGGCCCGGCGCCAGATTTGTGGTGGTCGCGTTCTTGCGGTAGCTCTCCATTTGCACATAGCGTGCAACCCCGATGGCGAACTCGGCGACATTTCTAATCTCATAGGAATCAGGTTTCTTCGCAACTTCATCCAGGGTCCTATCAGCCAAGGCCGGGGCATCGCAGTGGGGCTGGCTCTTTGAGAAGAACTTTACCAGTTGGCGGCGCAGGTTTTCATAGGCCTCAGAGGCACGCACCGGGTCAGGGTCAAGACGCGCCAGTAGCCGCTGAAAATCTTCGGGCTGCAGTTCACGCTTTCGTTTTGGCGTTGGGTCGAGGTCCATGTGCGCTCAGAAAAGCCCAGCCGGGCAGCGAATCTCTATTTCCATTCTCCTTGAATCACGAATCCTGCCCAGTAGTAAGGCCGGCGCCAGCGCTCCTGTTTCCGTATCTCTATTTGCGCACGGCGCAAGGCCGCCGCCGCTCCCATCCCATCCTGCTCCATCGCACGGTAGAAGTGCCGCATCAGCTCGGCGGTGGCCGCGTCGTCCACGCTCCATAGGCTTGCTACCACCTGGCTGGCCCCGGCGTACATGAATCCCCGCGTCAATCCCAGCAGGCCTTCTCCTTGGATCTCTTTCCCCAAGGCGGTTTCACAAGCGCTCAGCACTACCAAATCCGCTGAGAGATTCAGGTTGTACACGTCTTCCAACCCCAGAAACCCGTTCTGGGCCGTTCCCTTGGCATCTACCAGCGAAAGCACCAGGCCCGACAGCTCCGGATGCTCACTGTTCAGCAGCCCGTGCGTGGCGAAGTGGACCACACGATACTGCGACAGATCAGGGCCGGTAGCAGTCGCGCGGCTCGCTTGGAAATCCAGGGCCTGCATTCCCTGTCCAGCCAGGGTGACCGACAGGATGGCTTTGGCCTCGCGGCGGGAGAACGGCAGCCGCGGCAGATAGGGCCGGTCCGGCTGTAGCAGACCTACCTCGGTCGCCGAGCGTGTCAATACTTGCGCCGAAGAGGCAGACGCCATCGTCATCTTTTGTTCTTTACGATCTGGCTTGCCGTGCGCCGTTTTGCGATTTGGCCGTTGTCGATCTACCGTGGCCGCAACGGATACCCGTACATCGTTTCTTGAAAAAACAGGATCGGCCAACACGGCGACTGCCTTGGGCGCCTTTTTGTGCGTCGCTGCTTCCCGCCGGATTATCGCCAGCACTGAAGCTGACGGCAAACTGACAATTTCGTGTCCGACCACCAAGGGCACACGATCTTGTTCGCCGTCTGGACCAGACGATTCCGGGTCCGGCAAGGCCGCAAACGGAATGTACTGCAATGCGCCATCGCTAACGATGAGCAATCGTTTGGCTTTAAGCTGGCCGGCCATCGGTCCCAGGATGGCCCGGCTGAGCGCGGCCAGCACGCTCTCCGATTCTTTCCCGGTCTTGCGCAAGCGCTCTTGCCGTTCAAATCCGCTCTCGCTGCCGATAACGCGGTTTTGCTCTGTCCAAAGCTGGTAAACCTGCCGCGCCATGCTCTCGATCTCGGCGCGCCGGGGGAGTTCATAGACGGCAATCGAGCTCGGGGTCACGGCAAAGACATAGCTTCGCTCATCGCCCAGTAAGTATTCCAGAAGCAAGGTGTCTTCATCGAGCAACTGCTCGACTTCCTTCGCGGTCAAGGGCTGAGGCTGAGTCAGGGCGGCGTAGCCGGGGCTGGTTGCACGGATTTGCCCTTCCACATCGCGATACCGCGAGAGGAGCCCGTTGATCTCTTGGTCGAAGGCAGCCACTTCCTCTTCGGTATGCGCGTCGCTGACCAGACGAAGCCGGCGGCCGGATCTAGCAGCGATTCCGGCCCGCAACGAATGTTCCCGTTCCACCAGCGCCGCATCCACTCCCTTGCGGATATCGGCATGGGCCATCGCTAGCAGCTCCAGCAACGACCGCCCCCGTGAGCGCTCCAGCACTTCAAAAGCGAGCTCCGTCTGCTTCTGGGAGATCAGCAGGTCGATGTACTCTTTGTAGTAGGTCGCGTGGTCAGCGCGAAAGGCGGCGCGGACTTGGTCGGTCCCTCCCAGTTGCGTGATTTGCCCCTCCAGCGCATTCAGGGTCTGCCGATAGAAATCCGCGGCCCGGTCTGGCTGCTTCTGGCGCCTCATCACCGAGGCCAAGGCCGCCAGGTTCTCAGCATGCTGCACGCTTACCGGGGCCACGGCTCCGGTAATCGCCAACGCTTGGCGATAGCCCCGCTCGGCGCTTTCCAGGTCGCCACGATCCATGGCGATTTCGGCAAGGTTGTGGAGGCTGTTGGCAACCGTAAGGCTGCCCGGAGCGATCTTCTCTTTGATGGCCAAAGCCCGCCGAAAATACTCTTCGGCTGCCGGGTCATTTTGCCGCTGGGCAATGATCCCCAAGTTACCGAGGCCGATCGCCACACCCAGACTATCTGGCGACACCTTCTCGCGAATAGACAAAGCCTGCTGAAAATACTCCTTGGCCGTGACCAGATCACCACGCTGCTTGGCGATCAGCCCAAGGTTATGCAGGCTGACCGCAACAGCAACACTGCCTGGAGACGATTTCTGATGAATGAGCAATGCCTGACGGTAATAGCCCTCAGCTTCCATCAGATCGCCTCGATCATCAGCAATGTTCCCTAGCATGTTGAGGCTTATCGCTACGTCGTGGCTCCTGGGAGCCAATCTTTCCCGGATGGCCAGCGCCCGGCGTTCGTATTCTTCGGCTCCGATGAGGTCCCCGCGTTCGTCGGCGACCATACTCAGGCCGTGAAGACTATTGGCCACCCGCAGGCTATCGGGAGCGAACTTCTCTTTAATGGCCAAGGCCTGCAGTTGCAGTTCCGCGGCCTGGTCCAGATCACCTCGTTGCCAAACGATGACCCCGAGATTGGTGAGGCTAGTGGACACCTCTAAACTGCCAGGCGCGAGCTTAGTGCCGATCGCCAGGTCCCGGCGCTGCAATTCCTCAGCCCGGTTGAGATCGCCTCGCTGCCAAGCAATCAGCGCAAGACCGCTGAAGCTCGCCGCAACATCCATGCTTGCAGGAGCAAGCCTCTCGCGAATGGAGAGAGCGCGGGAATGGTATTTTTCCGCCCCGGTCAAGTCGCCGCGTTTGAAAACCGCGTTGCCCAAGCCATTGAGACTGGTCGCAACCGCCAGACTGTCAGGAGCGATTTCTTGTGCGAAGGCCAAAGCCTGGAGGTGATATTCCTCGGCCTTCGGATAGTCGCCCCGTCCATAGGCGACCATGCCAAGACCGTTCAGGCTGGCTGCGACGCTGAGGCTGCCCGGGGCCAGCTTCTGCCGGATCTCGAGCGCTTGACGATGATAGTCCTCCGCCTTGGTCAAATCACCGCGCCGCTCGGCTGCGGTCCCTAAGCTATTTAGGGCCAACCCCGTGGTAAGGTCCGCCACGCCGGTTTTCTGGGACTCCGCCAGCGCCTGTAGCGAGAGTTTTTCCTCGCCTTTCAAGTCGCCGCGATCCAGAAAGACGCCGGCCCAAGCCATGAGCACGATCACTGAAACCTTGGGCCCAGCTCGTGCGGACTGCTGAACGGACTCTGCGAAGGCCTTGTCTGCATCTATCCATTGCTTCGCGCGGCCCAATTGCCGGGCCCGTTGGAAGAACAGCCAGGCACGCACCCACGACAATCCGCTGTCCCGTTGGACCAGGCGAGCAAGCTTGTTTGTGGCATCTGGGTCTTGAGTTTGCTGGTACACCAGCAGCAGTTCAGGGCCAAAATTCGCGCGGGTATCAAGACCCCAGGCGTCCGGCTTCAATTTCCAAGTTTGCCTTCGCGCGTCCCGAGTGCCTTCCAGGGTTAGGGGGCCGAGCGGAGCTTCTTCGGTCTCCAGCGTAAGCAGGTCAAAAGGCGATTCGATGTCGCCTTTGGCGTCACCGCGCACCCAACGGAGAATGACATCGCCTTCCTGAAGCCCTGCTCTTTCCGCTGCGGAGTTTCTTGCGACCTTTTCAACTACCACTCCGGGCCCAAAATCTTCAACGGCTTGCGCGGAGGCGTTAATGTTCAACGGGCCATCGGCTTGGACAAATACAGCAAGACAGGCTGACCCTAGGCCGATGAGGAAGACTACCGCTACTGCTCTATACACTGAATGACTCCAAAATGCCCGGACGGTCAAACGGCCGTTCGCAAGCTTGCCAGCACCAGGTCCTGGTAAAGCAGGCCAACTGTGTGCCAATTGATTGACACATCTTCTTCAGCCTTCAGCGCTATCATTTTCAAAACGGTCATTGGATTCTACACGCTATTCGGGCCTGATTGCCAAGACAGAGCAGCACCATCGCCGGTGAAGGTGTCGCCCAGCATTACTGGAGGACAGTAATGCTTATATGCAATTGCTGGTTCGGATTGGCCGGCTTGGAGCCGGAAGTCGCGATCCCCGCTGCCGAAACAGTGATGGACGACGTACCCGCCGGCGTGGCCGGTGGTGGAGTTGGAGTGGGCGACGGGCCGCTCTGCTGGGTCCCGTGTCCGCCGCAACTGATAACTGCCAAAGCCAGCACGAGAGCAGCCAGGGTGAGACCCAGGGTCCTGCGGTGCTTTCCTTGGCCGGCCCCCACCAGCAACACCGCGGCGAACACGAACAGTCCGCCGCCCCAGGCCAGCACATTGACTCGCCGGCCGGCGCCCGGAATCGGCAGTCCCGTTGGCTGCAGCGACGCATGCGGCCCCGTGGTCTTCACAGACAGCATGGTAGTCGCGCTGAAGACGCCGTTCCCCACCGCCGCTAGCTCGGGCGTGAACGTGCATGTTGTCAGGGCCGGCAGAGCGCCGCAAGAGAAGCGAACATCGCCGGTAAATCCGTTGATGGCCTGAGCGGTGATGGTGAAGATGGCTTTTTGTCCGACCGCCACAGTTCCGACGTTCGTAGTCGAGCTGAGCGAGTAGTTAGGCGTCAAGCCGGGCGTGATGACTTGGGTGATCGGCGCCGATGTCGATGCCAACAAATCAGGGCTGCCTGAGAACGCGGCGGTGATCGAATGCGAACCTGGGGGCAAGGAGCCGATCGTGAAGCCGAACGGGAACGCGGCCTGCGATGCGGGCACTATGGCAAATGGATTCGCTCCGTCAAAGAACGCTACCGAGCCTCTGTTGCTGGCCGCGGGGATGGTTTGCGTTGTCAGCGTCACCGGAGCCCCGAACGAAGCCGATGAAGCCGATGTCGTGAGCACCGTGGTGCTGGCGGCCGGATTCACCACAATCGTAAGCGGAGCGGAGGCGCTATTTCCCCTTACTCCGTCCCCCTGGTAGTTCGCATACACGGTGTGCGTTCCTCCAGGAGCCGACAAACTTTGTACGGACGTGTCAAAAATTCCGCCTTCGACGAATGGGAAGCCGTCCACGGTCAGTGTCAGGATGCCCCCGCTCGTGGCTACCCCGTTGCCCGTGATGGCCGTGGTGAGCAGGAGCTGCTGGCCAAAGATGCTCGGGTTTATGTTCACGCTAAGGGTGGTTGTGGTCGGGTTGGCGCCGGCTGCAGTCACCGTGACTGGGACCGATTTGACAATTGTGCGCGTGAGCGCATCGGCCACTTGAAGGTTCTGTATGGCCGCGTTGTTAAAGGTCACGCTGAATGTTCCAACCCCGTTGACCAGGCTGGTATCAGGCGGCAAGATAGCACCCGTGTCGGAGCTGGTGAAGTGTACCTTGCCGTTGAAGCTGGCCTGCGGGACCGACGACGGATCCAGCGCTTGGACCACCACCGTCACCGAAGCGCCAATTGCCGCAAATTGCGGCGACGCCAAGCTGAATTGCGAAACATTGGGCTGATTCACGCCGACCGTAACCGGGCTGTCCGTCCCTTTGAGGACGGTGTCCGCAGCAGTGATGGTTTGCAATCCACTGGTGTTGAGTGTGGCCACAAAATGATGGAGGCCTGAGTCCCCAACCGTAAACGTATAATCGACAGGCAGCACTGCTGCGGGATCGCTGCTGGTAAAGTGTACCGTGCCGGCGTAGCCCGTCAAAACACTTGTGCCCGCGTTGCTCACCACCACCATGCTGATATCAAATTGGGTTCCGGCGCCCACGTCCGGCACGGCAACCATCCTGAATTGCAGCGGGCCCGCAACGCAGTCACCCTGCACGTTGGAGAATATTTGTTGCACGATATACAGCGTTCCATTGGCAGTGACGGAAGCCTCCCGCCCTACGCAGATGTCGCCGATTTCTCCGTTGATGGGATCGAGCCAAGCCAATGGGGCCGCAAAGGTATTCACCGGTCCGACATTGGCGTCTGTCACAGCCTCAGCCAATTCGTGACTAGTGACATTCGTGACAATATCCAATGGCGAGCCCGAGCCGCATCCACGGGCGCATAGGCTGGGCGGCTGGGTGTCTGGCATCACGCCGTAAAGCAGATTCTTGCCGCTGAAGAGCGCGTTGGTGCTGTTGTGGTACGCACAGAATCCGCCGTTCTGGCAACTGGAAGTATTGCCCTGCAAAATGGTTTTCCCCGCGGGAAAGTAAATCATGTAGAGCGTGTTGACATTGCCTTGAGCGTCCATGACCGGGGCCGGCAGATGGCCGGCATTCACCTGGGCCAGCAACTCGGCTTGTATCTGGTCGTCGGAAATAGAGGCTCCATTGTTGGCAGCCGAAGGCGCAATGGTAACTTGGCCGTCAAAGAAGCCGTGGCCCAGGGCTTGATTGGCGCCGGCAGTCCCGTCGATGGCGGTAACGCCTACCGTACTGTACTCGGCCAGAAAATCAAAAAACGGGCTTTGTGTAATATCGGCAAAAAAACTGGCGACGCTAGGCGTGGTAGTGGATTGTACGCCGGGAAGGTAAGAGCCAGCGCCGTACAGCACTTGCACCACGTGAATGTTGGAGATGATGGGCCCGCCAAAGTAGCTTACAAGAACACCAGGAAATGCAACCGCTCCCGCTGCAACCGGCGCTTCAGGCGAATGCAGAACGTGGACCGGCGCACGCAATTTCCAATTCGCCTTCGGCGCCAGGCGCTGTCTTGGCCCCGGCTGTTGAGATTGCGGGGAATTCGACGCCGCCGGCTGGGCCGGATTTGTGCTTTCGTTTCCCGGAGACGCCGCTCTTACAGCAACCACTTGGGCTGCAGCAACCAAGCCCGACAACCATGCGGCCAAAACTATGGTTTTAAGCGCAGATCTGACTCTTACCGTAGGCAAACAAGAACGCATGACTTAAGACCTCCAGGGCGACGATGCTCACAGGCAAGATTTTCTTGGGGAGCGGTAATTGCCCCTCACACAGCAGTAGTGCGCAAAATGACGCGTTTCGTTTCATATTGGTTCTGAATTATTAGCAGTATAGTTTTAGGAACACCTCGGGCACGCGTTGAAATATGTTTCTCAACAGATGGGGCACTCGAGCATCCAGGTCACTGCCGACTGCTACGGCCACCTGCTTTCCCGGAACAGACATCTCATGGATGAACAGGCTCGATACAAGTCCGCAAACAGGACGCAAACGCTACTCCACGAAGGTCCCCTGGCATCGCTGCAAGTCATTGATTTGATTGGTGGCGGCGGTGGGACTCGAACCCACGACCTACGGATTATGAGACCGTCGCTCTAGCCACCTGAGCTACACCGCCAATTTCATGCGAAGGGAATCAAGCAAGAAAGACCCGCTAAACGAGAACGCTGCCTCCGTAGGAGGGGCAGCAAATTCATTGTAAGGGGCGGTAATTCAGCCTGTCAAACCGTATCGTCAAACCTCACACCCACGCTCACCCTGGGCCAAATCTGCTGTGGGCCAAATCTGCTGTGGGCCAAATCTGCTGTGGGCCAAATCTGACATGGGCCAAATCTGACAGGGCCAAATCTGCTGTTGACTCGGCGGCGCATCTTTGGGTATTCTGCGGTTACACGGGAAAGGAGGGCGATCCTATAAAATGAAAAATTCTGATTGTAGCGACAAACGTGAGGTGGCTGAGGCTTAAGGCGTGAGTCATTAAGTCCAGTGCGAAGTTGGTATTCGCAAAGGCCTCCGCGCCTTCAGCCAATCCCAACAGTCAACCGGCAGCCCCGCAGTGACCCTGCGGGGCTGTGCTGTTTCTGGTTATCGAATCCCTTTCAGCGTGACGTAGCCGCAACCAAAAGCAATTAGCCACGAATTGACGCGAATCAACACGAATGAGACCTGGGTTGTCGCTGCTCTTTTTACTGTGCCCTGAAAGGAACGCAAGATGGATCCCGATCGCGGCGCCCGCCGCAACCTCTACATCTTCGGCGCCACGTCGTTTCTCAACGACACCGCTTCTGAGATGGCCTATTGGATTCTCCCCGCGTTTCTGACCTCGCTGGGCGCGGGTCCGGCGGCCTTGGGGTTGATCGAGGGACTGGCCGAGAGTGTTGCTTCGCTGGGGAAGCTGTTTTCCGGATACTTCACCGACGTGCTTACGCGGCGCAAACCGCTGGTAGTGTTCGGCTACATGCTGGCCAACGCCGCCAAGCCGGTGCTGGCGCTGGCCACTTCCTGGACGCACGTCCTACTGGTGCGCTTCGCCGACCGCACCGCCAAGGGCATCAGGGGCGCACCTCGCGATGTGATGCTGGCTGAATCCGTTGCGCAGGGGAAAGCCGGTAGCGCCTTTGGTCTTCTGCAATCCATGGATTCCGCTGGGGCCATCGCCGGCCCCCTGCTCGCCCTACTCATCTTGTCCAGAACTAACAGCATGAGGACCGTCTTCTGGGCCGCGGCCGTTCCCGGCTTCCTGGCCATTCTGACTGTGTTGCTGGCGCGCGAAACTGGAAAGACCCGCTCCGGGCCACTGCCGGCATTCAACCTATGGAAGCCGGGCGCGCTTTCGCGGCGCTTCTATTACATGCTGGCCGCAGTGCTGGTGTTTTCGCTGGGCAACTCCAGCGATGCATTTCTGGTATTGCGCGCCCAGCAGGCAGGTATTGGGCCGGCGTTCGCGCCGCTGCTGGGACTGGTCTTCAACGTGACTTACACGTTGAGCGCCTGGCCGGCCGGATGGCTCAGTGACCGGCGCTCCAAGCCAGTCATCGCCGCCATCGGCTACCTGATATTCGCCGCGACCTACGCTGTGTTTGCCGCCGC
>Ga0210403_10002786_pt1 | contig 15580 bp, 18 predicted proteins | sample IncBWC19MmetaG_FD_150863 | JGI IMG/M metagenome (GOLD analysis project Ga0210403, IMG submission 150863) | Forest soil microbial communities from Barre Woods Harvard Forest LTER site, Petersham, Massachusetts, United States - Inc-BW-C-19-M | ecosystem: Environmental > Terrestrial > Soil >... | reverse complement strand
GTCTGTAATCGAGTGATCGCCGCATAAACGCGGGTGTTCTGTTGCTGAGTGCGGTGATAAAAGATCAGAAAAGCCACAGCCGCAACCCCCACTATGGCAAGGGCGACTTTCCGGCCAACTCGAAGTGTCCGCTGCTCCTCGCTGACCGCGGCTACCACCTGCCGGGCGGCATTGCGGTTCTCTTCGATCGTATTGGCCTGCTGCCGAAATTCCTCAACGGCGTGCCTGTTCCGCAATTGCCAACGCACCCGAGACAACAATTCATGAGCATCAAAGGGCAGTGACAGCACATCATCGGCGCCAAGATCAAGCCCGCGAGTCCGCTCGGCTGATCCTCCGGGAGAAAGCATCACCACACGGACACTCTGAGTGCGCTCGGATCCCTTGATTTCGGACAGAAGATCGCAACAATCCAATTGGGGCGGATTAGCGCCCAGTACAACTGCATCGGGACTGAACTTGAGGACAGACTTCATTCCTTCGCGATAGTCGGTAGAAACTTCGTATCCGGCATCGCTCAACGCTCTGGCGATGCTACTTCTCAATGCATCATCCGGCTCGACTACCAGCACTCTTTCACTACTTGCCTTTTCCATGACTCACCACCTGTGAGATGGTCTCAGACCTTCCCAGGATTCAGTCGAGCCGATTCCGCGCGGCCCCTCGCGTATTCGTTGCGCTCACCTATGATTTTCCATTTATGGCTGGGCGGTCAACTTTCTCGGGATCTTTCGTTGCTACTGCTGCCTCGTGCCTCCCGAGATGCTGCTGACCGTCTGTTCCGAAAAGTCATTCGTCGTGTGACTCGACGATCGTCAATGGCACCTGACGTTGTTGTTCGCTGGCTTCGCCGCGATGTTCGAATTCGGCAGTAACCACGTACCGGCCCTGGACACTCCAGAGTTCAAATAGAAAATACTTTCCGTCTCGAGGCACGAAGATCAGTCTGGGAGTTTCTTTTTCTTCCGGAACGGCATAAAGGATGATTGAGACCCCAATGCCTGAGTTTGTTCCTTCGCGGTGGATTGTAGCCAAACCTGGGACCTCGTTGTCGAAGACATAATCCCCAGCTTGGAACTCGTGGTCTTGTGCCCAAAAAGTGAATGGAATGGTGGCCCTCGCGGTCACCACTTTTTGTGCCAAGCCGAGCCCTGAGAGCAAAAGAACCACGCATCCGAGGGCCCCGGCTCGAAGTATTGCAAGTACAAACGCTGAAATTGTCCACTTCATTATGGTCTCCTCTGTTCCGCTGAACTTGCGTTAGATTTCTTTCGCATTATGACAACCGCGCCGCCTTCTTCGAAAGAGACTTCGTCCATTAGCGTCTTTATGAGGTAGATCCCACGACCATGTGTGAACAGCAGGTTTTCTAGAAAAGTGGGATCTTGCACTGCGCTGCTGTCGAATCCTCTTCCTTCATCCCGAACCGTGATTGAGACTTCTCCGTCCATGTAGCAACGGCACTCGACGTAAATGCGCTTGCAAGAGTTCTCACCGTTGCCGTGGATCACAGAATTCGCAAGGGCTTCATGCAACGCCATCTCGATGTCAGACTCAGTTCCATCAGCGCTTCGAAACTTCAAAATAAAGTGCATGAGTTGATCCGCGAATGGAGAGATGACCGCAACTTTACTTGGTAGCGACTGTCGCAACTCGACGAAGGGACTAGAATGAGCATTTCGCGGCAGAAGTGAGAGAGATTGAGTGTTGGCCATAGCTGCAATCTCCATTTGAAGTGTCTGTGCCATTACCCCTGGAGGAAGGCAAGGCTCATGCCAAAGGTCACTCTGAGTTAAGTCGTTGAGTTCTAGAGTTTGGTCCAAGACCATGGGTCGGGCGGGGTGACGAACCTGTTGAAAGTGTTGAGAGCGCCGAGCGTTGAGTGTGAGCGGATGAATGAAGACTGAAGGCGCCTCGTGATTCCTCCGTATGAATCTCATTTTCTGGCCTTACCAGAAACGCGCATCACCTCCAGTAGAACCACACGAAGGCTAAGCACCCTAACAGTAAAATGTATAAAGAGACGCAGACCGCGACACCGTTATCTTTATTCTGGCCGTTCGCGTCCTGCTTGTCCTCGGTCCTTGGTACCGCTTCAAGATAGCGAATTGCAGCATAGATCTCCGTGTCGGTTAGGTCGTCGATATTCCAATCGGGTTCCTGATTTGTCAGCATCAGACACTCTCATCAGTGCGGTTCCACGTGGCTTGAGTCCATCAGTTCCTCAAGAGCGCGGGCGCGAGCCTCCCGAATTTCTCTAGCCGAGGACCCGAGGAGAAGGCTACAGTCGTGTTCCGAGTAGTGCTCCAAGACGACATGACGAACACAAATCGCTCGAAATCTTCAAGGCCCAACACAGCGTCGATTGCGAAATGTCCGCCTGGCCCGCCCGAGAGTCGGCCAATGTCGGGCAAGGTTTCAGATAGGGGCGAATTGGAATGGCTGGGTCGCGGCTTCAATTCCCGAATTGCATTCTGGACAATTGTTCGCTTTGCCCAAGAACGCGCCCATTCACGAAAGACACGGTTTCCCGTGACACAATCTTCAATACCACTTACAAAGCATCGCTCCGCCTTTGCGGGATCGCGCGTCAGCAGAAACGAAAGCTGATAGAGATCATTCAGGTGTTCACTAAAGATCGTCTGAAAGTCTTCCCGACTCGCGTATCGATTCGCTTGTTCTTCTCGAACTTGAATGTGGCCCGGTTCGGTCATTTCTTCGTCTCGAAATAGTAGGAAGCGTTCATTGGAGCAACCACTCCAGAAACCCGCTCTCTTCGTTCGCGGGTTGTGGGGCGGTAAGAGCAGTGACCGCCTGCGGAACGGCCAGCTCTGGGATTCTGGTGAGTAAGGGCTGAAAATCTGCAGTTGACCGTACTCCCCAGTTAACGAGATACAGGGCAAAGCTCCCGTCCGGCCGGTGAATCATCCATCGTTCCGGCCAACGAGAGGTCCTTTCTGGTCGGTTGTTCACAGAGGCCAGTGCGAGCCTAAAATTGTCGGAATAGGAAGCCTCTGCAATCATGGCAATAACCCCGGAACGTACCGAACAAGTTGGACCATGCCGCAAAGTAGTCTGAAGGCAGCCCACCACAAAAACCCCCAACTGAGCAGAGCGCCGAGCCAGGAGAAGATCAGAACCAACTCGCATCTCTGGGTTTCTTTCGAACGTTGCTGGAGACGTCTAAGGTTGCAATCGTATTGTCGCGAAGCGGTACTCATTTCCACCCTCAACGTTGCGCGCTCGAACATTCGCGAAGCTTTCGGAAAAATGTTCCTTGATCACTCCGCGTGCGGACGGATCTTCGACCAGGACACCTGCGCGATCGGGCTCGCTCTCCACCAGAAGTTCTCGGACCATATGAATTACCCGAGAGCGCCGGCATGAACCGGCGAGTTTGCGAAATGCAACAGTCGATTTGGCAGCCTGCGAGACCGCGGCCTGAGGGTATGCCACATCAATTCTTTGAGTCTCTTGCGAGCTCGTGCTGACTGGGCCTTCACGGTGCCGGTTGGTACTCCCAAAATTTGCGCAGTTTCGCGGATCGATAAGCCATCAACGTCCCGAAGCTGAAATGTCCTGCGCAGAGTGGGAGAAAGGTAACTATGCAAATGAGTCAAGCGAGCACTCAGCTCAGATTCTGTGCATTCATCTTCGGGATTAGGCCGGTGATCTGCCAACCGCTCCGAAACTGAAACTGGTTGCAGGTCTTCGGTGGATTCGTCGAGGGATACCTGGACGTGTTTTAGCCGCCGGCGTAGCTGCAATCGAGCGCAGTTAAGCACGATGGTGGTCAGCCAGGTAGAGATCTGTGCCTGCCCTCTGAACTGGTGCAGGTGTGTGTAGGCAGCGACAAGAGCATCCTGAACCGCATCTTCGGCGTCAGCCGCATTGCCCAGGATGCGGTATGCCCTTCTGTACAAAGGCGGCAGGCCACTAGCCAGAATTTGTTCCAACTGTTGAGCTGCTCCCTCTTCACTTGGAATTTCATTGGGTTCGTCAGTCCTGACGTATCCACTTGTGTTTTGCATGCTGTTTTCCTCAATTCCGAAAGTCCTCGCGACCCGTGTATCGATTGCTTCCTTCCCGAACTTGAGATTGAGCCCGTTTCAATCGCTCGCTCGTATCCCCAGATTCCTGCTTGCGCGGCGAGTCAGTTCTCTCACTACGTGCTTGGTAAACACGCCGTGGCAGCGGAATCGAATCCCCCCGTTTATCAGCTCAAGGATTACGTTCTCTCCCTCCTGGCTGATCGTCGTGATGTGTTTCATCTCGATGACGAGTTCGCGACCGCGAAGGTCCGCTCTTGCCTTTTCGTACGCGCTTCTTAGCTCGGCTGCCCAGGGCGCTATGAGTTTTCCTTCGACAATCACCCGACGCTGCCTGGCGTTATCAAGGAGCGAGATCTTCAACATTGCTTCTCCCATTCGCGATAAAGCACGGCACACACCAAACGAGAGGAGCCGTAAGTTGCTGAATTTTCAGGAGAGTAATGCCAGAACCCGAAACATCGAGGTCGAAGAAGTTGAAACCGTCGAAAATGTCGAAGCTACGAGGAGGGCTGGAGATCAAGCATACTGCTTCGCATAGATGCCCAATTTCTTCATTCGAGAGAGGAAAGTCGTGCGGTTCATTCCCAGGCTTGCGGCAGCACCATCGGCACCGCCGACGCGCCCCCTGCATGCGGTGAGCGCTCCAATGATCTGATCGCGCTGCCTTCTTTCATATTCGTCAGCAACGCTGGTTATGTCGGTCTGCGAATCTGTTCTTTCTCCAGCGACTTGCTCGACGTTGTGCCGCTCGGCATGCGGGAACGCCACCATATTCGTTTTCCGGAGTTCTCCGAGAGGCGCGTCCAGCGACCTGCCGCGCGTGACGATCACCGCCCGCTCGATGAAGTTCTCCAGCTCACGGATATTGCCGGGCCATTCCCACGCCGTAAGCCCCTTCATGACGGCCGGAGAAATAGCTTCAATCTTCTTCTGCATTTGCTTGGCAAACTTCTGCACAAAATAACTCACCAGTTGTGGGATGTCTTCCTTGCGTTCCCGCAGAGGCGGTATCCGGATCGGAAATACATGCAGACGGTAGTACAAATCACTTCGGAATTCGTGGTCCGCAATCATTTTCTCCAGATCTCGATTGGTTGCCGCGACCAAGCGGATGTTCACTCTTCGCGTGTGAATGCTCCCCAGTCGTTCAAATTCACGCTCCTGTAATGCGCGCAACAGCTTGGGCTGAATCTCAATCGGAATATCACCCACTTCGTCCAGGAACAGAGTGCCTTGATCCGCCGTTTCCATTCGGCCGACCTTCTGAGTAATCGCGCCGGTGAAAGCTCCTTTTTCATGTCCAAACAGTTCGCTCTCCAGCAGGCCGGTAGGAATGGCGGCACAATTCAGCTTCACAAACGTGCGATCTTTGCGTCGGCTGCGGTCGTGAATGGCGCGAGCGATCAACTCCTTGCCTGTTCCGGTTTCTCCCAACAACAGGACCGTGGAATCGCTGGTGGCAACCGTTTCCACGAGTTCCAGAACATGTTTTAGCGCCGGACTGTTTCCGATGATGTTTTCAAAGTTCATCTCGCTGCGGATTTCTTCTTCGAGATAGAGCTTCTCCTGGGCGAGCTTGTCCTTGAGCTCTGAGATTTCGTGGTACGCCAATGCATTTTCGATTGCGATTGCGATCTGTCCCGCAGCTTGCGTCAGAAATTCGACGTCGTGTGAGGTGAAAGGAGTTTCAGTAGTCCGGGCAATGGTCAAGATTCCGAGCGCTCGACCCCGATTAACCAGAGGAATCAGACAGGTGTTCTTCAGGCCTTCGGCGACCACTTCATCGTAGATTTCAGCGGGCACGTCAGAAGGATCGGCCTTGTTAACAACTGCTGGCTTCAATGACTCCAGAACGCGCTTCGCGGCACCGGCTATTGTGAGGACCCTCTCCTCCTTAATGAAGCCTTTGCCCTGAGGAAAATCAAGGACGTATAACTTGGACGTGCCTGAAGCCGAATCTATGAGCGAAACCGCAACAGCATCACACTGCATGACCTCGCGAATGTTAGCTGCGACGGCACGTAGAAGTTCCCGAAGCTGAAGATTCGATGTAATTCGATTGGTCAGGTCCAGAAGCAATTGGAGGCGCTCGTGTTGCCTTTGTAGGCACGCATGCGCACTCTGCGCGCGCCTGAGATTCAAACCATCATCAAGTGCGAAGGCGACCACATGCCCGATCAGCCCCAGGAAACTTATTTCTTCCTCGCTGAACGGATTCACCGTGTCGCGATTGATTCCAAAAACACCCAAACGACGATGCGGTGTCGTCAAGGGTACGCGGAGCCCCGAGCCGAGGCGCATTTTCTTTGCCCATTCTCTGAATCGGGGAAACCGCTCTTCCGTGTCCCAATCGGGGGTATGTTGTGGATCCCGGCTGCGTACAGCCTCCCACAGAGGCAACTCTTCCATCGGCAAATCCGGCCAGGAAGAGATGGGTCCCTTACCCCAAACTTGGTATTCGATTTCCTTGGAATTCTCTCTTAAGACAATGAAGTAAAGGTGATCAAACTGCAGGAGTTTGCCGATTTCATCCGCGAGGGTCCTGGCCAGTTCCTCGGGTTCGCGGCACGCGGCGATCGCCTCGCTGATGCGCACCACGGCTTCATAGCGGTAGCTGTCGCTTAGAGGCGCAATGATCGACGCTGTATCCATCGCATTACAAAACCTACAAACTTGGCCCTGAACGCCGGGCTTTAATCCACCAACACCCAAATAGATGATGCCTCGCTCCCTCTACAGGTCGCAAAAGAGTGCGCCAGGCGAAGCGATTTTAGAGCATTTCCGGCGCCTTCGGTAAGTAATTTGAGGAACTAGTCTCCCCTTAGGCCCACTCTCGGCAGGTGGTCAAATTCATTAAGCTGAGCTATCGACCGGGAAGCAGGAGAAAACAGTCATCCCCGGATCGACCGAAAAAGGCCGGCAGCTTCACACACAGACCGCAGGCACGGTGATCACGCAAGTAGTGATGACTCAACCCGAGTGAGTGTTTCACGTATCGTGCGTCTACCTCTTCAGCAATGGCTTCTAACACAATCGACAGTTTCCGACCCTTTCAACGTTTCGAGCTAAACGACTTTCTGCTAACCCCCGCGCTTTTCCGCCACTTACGTGCGCCACGGTGTTGGCACGGCTCTTGCCTTACGAGAGGTGCGATGCTTCGAACCAACTGTGAGGCTGTCATGTGGAAGATTGCAACTCGCGGTTTCACGCTGGAGGAGGTGTTAATCATGGCTGCCATGAACCTCTTAACCAGCGCTGAAACCGCTGCCAAACGCGAGAATCGGGCGTCGCAGAACTCAAAAGGAGACCGGGGTGGAACTGCAGTGATGGATACGAGTGCCAGAACGCCTGCAATGCGATCACAAGACGAAAGGCTTGGCGAAAGCAACTTAACTTCGACGCCCATCTAGACCGTTTCACTGAGGCGATGGAACCGGCCCGGTTGCGAGTTTTCCCGGTGGAACGTTCTGATTCAACCGAAAGAAATTATCTGGGTCATAGTGCGTCTTAACCGCGACCATGCGGTCCCATCGTTCCTGATAAGCCTCAGGCACGCGATCCTGCTCGTCGCCGCTCATAAAATTTACGTAAACACCAGGTCTCATCGATGGCCGCAGTTGGTTGAACAGTCCCCGAATCCAGGAGATATTCCCGTCATCAGCCGAAGCTTCAGACCAATTCGCCAGCAGATTCATGATGAAAGGAGCGCTGCGATCGCCGAACGCGGTCTCCTTCGCGGCCATCCGCCCCGCCGCTCCACCAAGATAGGCTAGTTCAATCTGGGTTTCCGAAGAAGGGATAGCGGCCACCGCTTCCACCATGCGATCAATCGTCCGGTCGTCGAGATAATTGAAATACCCCGACTTCGTGTAGTAGCGCCGGCCATGCGGGAAAACGGAGTCCGCCATGGTTTGTAGATTCAAGAACGACACCGTCTTGCTGCTCACAGAATCTGGACTGCACATGGAAAGCGCGCGCTCTAAATATGGATGCCCGGCTTCAGGGTGACCAGTCCAAACTAATGAGTTGCTGGCCACTGGCCGTCCGCGAAGCTTGGCTGGTACTTCCTTTGTCTGCGGAGAAAGGCGCAGGTCAATGTTCCACTTTAGGTCGAGTGGTGCTTCGGCCATGAAGTCCCGCCAGCGTTCAAGGAGCGGGCGAATGCCGGCCTCGGGAGTGAACCCTTCAGCCAGCACCACTGAGGTAAGTGGATGCAGTTTCACTTCGAATTCTGTCACCACGCCGAAGTTACCGCCGCCTCCACGCAAGGCCCAAAATAAATCCGGATTTTCTTTTGTGTTGGCGCGTACGACGGAACCGTCCGCAGTTACGAGGGTAAATCCCTCGACGTTATCGCAGGACAGTCCGAATCGGCGGGTGAGCCAGCCGGTCCCTCCGCCCAGGATCAGTCCGGAAGCTCCAGTGTGAGAGACCACGCCGGAGGGAAATACCAGCCCTGCTTTTTGCGTTGCCTTATCAATCGAACCCAACAGGCAGCCTCCAGCGATCCTGGCCCGACGCGCCTCTGGATCAACCGTAACCTGCCGCATTCTCGACAGGTCAATCACCATGCCGCCGTCGCAGGTGCTAAAACCCGCGAGGCTATGCCCTCCGCAGCGGACGGCCGTAAGAATTCCGATCTCAGAGCCGGCGCGGACTGCGTTTTGCACATCGCCTACATCTGCGCAGCGCGCAATGAGGCCAGGTCTACGAGCTACCATGCCATTCCAGATGACACGAGCATCTTCGTAGCCACTTTCGCCGGGGCGCAGCAAATCACCTTTGAATCGCCGGCGGAGTGAAGCGCAAACTTCTTCGCTGGCTTCCACCATCTCGGGATCTCCTTGGGTGGTTCCGAAACCTTTGACCACCAAGGGCACGAAGGTACACGAAGGAAAACCATTGAGGCAAACAGCCTTTGTGGCGTTTCGTGGCCTTAGTAGTCGTCATCGCCGTCTGTACTGGAAATGTTACGCCGTAGGCCTCGCATGTACAGAAGTGAGATGATGGCTAAGAAAACAGAAAATGCCGGAACCGACCATTGCAATCCGTCCACGAAGAAGGTTGTTACCGAGATTGCCAGAAGCAGCAGAATACCGATCACGGTAAAAAACGGGTGCGCGCGCAAACGCATAGGCAAACTCAATAGCCGCTCGCTAGTGATGGCCTTGCGGAAACGAAGGTGCGTGTTAAGAATCACCAGCCACACGAAAAGCATTCCGGCGACTGCCGTTCCATAGAGCATCAGGAAAGCGTTCTTCGGGGCAAAGATGGCCAGCAGAATGGCCGCGATGATCCCTGCGGTTGAAGCCAGGAGTGCGCGATGCGGCACACCGTTGCGGCTTACCCTGCCCATCCATTCGGGGGCATAGCCTGACCGGCCGAGAGAAAAAAACATTCGAGTCGAAAGGTAAAGGTTCGTATTCACGCTCGACAGCGCGGCTGTGAGTACCACGAAGTTCATGATCGCAGCTGCGAAGGGTATATGCGCCGCAGCAAATGCGGTCACAAAAGGGCTGCCGGAAAGCGCGGACGAACCGCTCGTCTGGTTCCAGGGAACCATCGTCACCATAATTGCAATCGCCAGCACGTAGAACAATATGAGCCGCCAGACAATGTTCCGCATGGCGCGCGGGATACTCACTTCCGGATGCTGGGCTTCGCCCGCGGTGACCGCTATGATTTCCACTCCCATGTAACTCGTGACGGTGATGGTCAGCGAAAGCCAGACCCCCTTCCAGCCCAATGGCAGGAATCCTCCGTGCTGAGTTAAGTTGGAAAAGCCAATCGCCCCTCTGGAACCAACGCCAAGAATCAGCGATAGCCCGACAATAATGAAGGCGATGATGGCGGCGACTTTGATCATCGCGAACCAATATTCAAACTCACCGAGGCGATTGACCTGCAAGGAATTGAGCATCACCAGAGCGGCAGAAACCAGCACCACCCAAATCCACTGCGGAACGTTCGGAAACCAGAAAGAAATGTAGATGCCTGCGGCTGTCACTTCAGCTCCGATGGCAATGATCTGCGCGACTCCGTAAGTGGCTCGAACCGAAAAGCCTGCCCAGGGATTTAAATATTTCTCCGCATAAACTCCGAATGCACCGGCGACGGGATGGACGACTGCCATCTCCGCCAGGGCATAGGACATGATCAGAGCAACGCCTGCCCCCAGAAGATAGGAAAGAATGACGGCGGGTCCGGCGAGGCGAATCGTGACACTGCTTCCCAAGAACAAGCCGACCCCGATGGCGCCGCCAATGGCCATCATGGTGAGTTGTCTTTGGCTCAGGCGGCGGTGCAGACCCTCGACTTCTGGCATCGGCGGCTTCGTCCCGGCAAATGTGGCGTCAGCCGCCGCACCACCTCGATCCGTCATAAACTGCCGACACCGGCAGGCTCGAGGACAAGTAGAGGGATATTCTTGTTGAGAACTTCCACCACCGCTTTTACGTCGTCCATGGTGTTGTACACGTGGAACGAAATCCGCAAGCCGTCGTGACGGTTCGATGCCACGATTCCGCTTTCGGAGAGCTTCTGCAACAGCAAGGTTGAATCTTTACAGTTCAGTACTACCAGTGGCCCCGCGCTATCTCCGGGCGTCTTGGCGCGAATGCCGAGATCGCGGGCACGGCTCAACAAAGATTGCGCGAGCCTTTCAATATGGGCTGCCACATTCTTCATGCCGATCTCTTGCAGCAGTTGGAATCCAGGCGCTGCGGCGTACACATTGGGTACGGATGGCGAGCCTGACTCGAATCTTCGAGCGGTGGGAGATAGATCGAAAGTCTGGGGATCATAGGCAAACGGATTTGCTTGCGCAAACCATCCGGTGACTGTAGGGACCATGGATGGAATGAGTTCGCTGCGCACGTACATGAAAGCGAGACCGGGTGGACCGAGCAGATACTTGAGGGTTCCTGTTAAGAAAAAGTCCAGATCCATCGCCTTCACGTCAACCGGGCGGGTTCCACAGTCCTGGTAGTCGTCGAGCATGACCAGAGCGCCGGAGCGATGGGCAATCTGCGTGATAGCGCTTACCTCGGAACGAAATCCGTTCTTGAAACAGACGCGCGTTAGCGGCACGATCAGCGTATCGCGGTCGACCAGCTTCTCGTAATGATCGGCTGGAATGCGGTCACGTTCCGCCCTCACAAATTCCACCGCGGCGCCTCGAGGGCGCTGGGCCAGCCAGATGTGGCCCATGGTAGGAAATTCGAACTCACCCATTACCACTTTCTTCCGCTCGCGGAAACTGAGCGCGCTGGCGATGCCATTGATCCCTGCTGAGACGCTGGTGACGATGGCAACTTCATCAGGGCTGGCGTTGATGAAGTGTGCAAAGGCTGTGCGCGCCTCTTCATACCGATTTACCCACGTCTCCCACGGCGAGCCTTGCTCGTGCCAGTTCGCGATGTAGTCCTCCAGACCGGCCTGCACAGAATCCGACAGCGCACCCTGGGAGCAAGTGTTGAGATAGATTTTGCGCTGGAAGATGTTGAAGCGAGAACGAATTCCCCGGGCTTGTTCGTCGGTCAGCATGGTTGTTCGTGGAGTGTTGTGGAATCAGTCACGCATCTGAGCCAGCGCGCCCCCGAACCTGCGCACTTCCTCGACGGTATTGTAGTGCACTAAGGACGCTCTGACTGCGCCGCTCTCCAGGGCAAGCCCCAACCGTTTCATCAGCCGCGGCGAATACATGTGGCCGTCCCGCACGCCGATAGCTTGTTTGGCGAGCTTTTCGGCGATTCTTGCCGGGGACACGTTCGGCAAATTGAAGGATAGGGTTGGCACTCGTTCACCGATCCGCTCATTGTCTGCTACGCCGTAGACGACCGCGCCGCAATCGTTCAGCACCCGTAGCATCTCGAGCGTAAGCGATTCTTCGTAGGATCGGATTGCCTTAAACGCACGCTGCAGCGCAGCCCGCCTCGATTGCGGTTTTTCGAGCTCATCCTTCCCGGTCAGACTCCGGCCGAGGATTTCCAGGTAGCGGACGGCGGCATCCATTCCGGCTACATTTTCGTAAATAAAGGTGCCCGCTTCAATTTTGCCAGGCGGCTCGTCGGGGATAAAGTCCTCCCGAAAGGTCGGGAGTTTTTCCAGCAACTCGCGACGTCCCCAAAGAAATCCCATGTGGGGAGCGAAGATTTTGTATCCCGAGCACACCAGGTAATCGCAATCAAAGGCTTGCACGTCGATCAGTCCGTGAGGGCCGTAATGCACGGCATCGAGAAAGATCTCTGCCCCGGCCCCGTGCGCCACTCGCGCCGCCGCTGCGACATTCACAATCGAGCCTATGGCGTTCGAAGCCAGCGTGCAGGCTACGAGGCGCGTCGCCGCAGTCACGAGAGGGATGAGATCTTCAGCGTGAAGATTGCCGTCGTCCCTCATCTTCCACCAAAGGATTCGCGCCCCGCTCTTTTCCAACGCCAGCCAGGTGGCAACATTAGCTTCGTGATCCATGTCAGTGACGACAATTTCGTTTCTCTTACCGAGCGTTTGACCGATAGCCAGGCTTACCAGCCGAATAAAGGACGTGGCGTTCATGCCGAATGCGATTTCGCTCGGGTCGCGTGCGTTCACAAGATCAGCGACACTCTGCCGGGCGCGAGAAATTGTCGCGTCCACTTCACGGCTTTTGGCGTAGCGTCCGCCGCGCTGCACATTGCACTCGAGGAGGTGATGATTCACCGCGTCGAGCACGATCTGTGGCGCCTGCGCACCTGCCGCATTGTCGAAAAAGATGAATCCCGAAGGGCGCGCCAGTGCAGGGAAGGCTGTGCGAACGGCTGCGATGGGAAAGTTTGCATTCGGTGTGGACAGAACTTCGGGGTTGAGAATGCCTTGGGATTTGAACTGCAACTTTTTGCTCCTGGGTAAAATCTGAACGTCAGCGCCGAGTCTCGCGGAACAAGCGCCAAACCTATACCCTGCTGTAAACACTCGTCAAGGCCCGCATTTTCCTCCATTGCAGGATAGAATATGTTCGCTTCGTTATCGAAAGCCAGCATATGCCAGTGTCTTTGACCAACTCCAAGGTGATCTACGACGCCTTGAAGGAATGCCACATCCGTCTGCTCTCAGCGCTACCGGAAACCTGGCTCGTGCACCTGATCCGTATGGCGGACGATGACCCCGAGATGATTTTAGTGCGATTGGCGAAGGAAGAAGAAGGGGTCGGCATCTCGGCCGGCGCACACTTTGCCGGGGCCAAGTCGGCCATGCTGATGCAGAACCACGGCTTTCTGGCATCCATCAACGGGATTGTCTCGTTCGCACATTTATACAAGATCCCTCTGTTGATGCTGATCAGCTACCGTGGCTCGTTCGGGGAGCGCGACCCGTGGCAAACGCAGGGCGGCAACGTCACTGAACCAGTCTTGCGGGCGCTAGGCATCCCATACTCCTTCCTCGATTCGGCGGACGCGGCCAAGAAGCGCATCCAGCAGGCGCAGACCCTCGCTGAAAGCAGCTTGCAGCCGGTTGCGCTTCTTTTGATGCGCGACATGATGTGGGAGGAGTGATGCTCCGCCTCGATTGCCTTCGATCTATTTACTCGGAACTCGAAAACTCTATTGTCGTCACGATCATGGGAGCAGTCGCGGCCGAATTGCACTCCCTTGGTCACCGCCCCAATTTCTTTTACCTGCAACATGCCATGGGATTGGCCTCTTCGACGGGCCTGGGTCTCGCTCTTTGCCTGCCAGAGCAAAGAGTGATCGTCGTCGATGGCGACGGATCGCTCTTGATGAACCTTGGCAGCCTTAGCACAATGGCGCGCTACCGCCCCAGGAAGTTGATCCACGTCATCTTCGACAACGAAAGTTTGCTGTCGGTCGGCGGCTTCCCAACCGCCACCAGCACAGGTACGGACCTGGAAGGGATTGCCCGCGCAGCCGGCATTCCGCGGGTGGCGACAGTACGCAGTGTCGAAAATTTCAAAGCTGCCGTCGCCGACGCCTTGCAGGGCAATGAACTGACAACCATTGTTGCCAAGGTGGAAGCCACCGGCCCCGCCGGATATGTTACCGACCTGGCGTTGCTGGAGAATCGGTTTCAATTCCGGCGACATATTCAGTCGCTCAAGAAGGGCTGATCGTTAAGCACCATCCTGCGGCCCCAGATCGACCTGAACGCGAAAGTGCTGAATGTAAGTTGTGAGGAGCACCAATGTCCAACGTCTTGTCAAGACTGCTCGAAGAACTGACGGATGGGCGGCTGCGGATTGTCGATCTGACCCAGCCCCTGAGTCCGCAAACGCCACTGCTGCCGCTGCCGGCGCAGTTTAACAACACACCTGCGTTCAAAATCTGGGAACTGTCGCGCTACGATGAGCGCGGTCCCGCCTGGTACTGGAATGCATTTGAAACCGGCGAGCACACAGGTACCCATTTTGATGCTCCAGTCCACTGGGTCTCTGGGAAAGACCTGCCGGACAACACCGTGGACCGCATACCGCCGAAGAAATTTGCTGGCCCCGCGTGCGTGATCGACATTAGTGCGGAAACGGCACGAAACTCAAACTATCTTTTGACCCCGGAGCGCATCCGGAAATGGGAAGAAGAGCACGGCCGTATCCCGGCAGGCGCATGGGTTCTCTTGCGCACAGACTGGTCGAAGCGGAAGGATCCCAAGGACTATATCAACCTAAAGGAAAATGGGCCCCACACACCCGGATTGGCCAAGGAAAGCTCCGCGTTCCTCGCCCAGGAACGGGATGTGTTAGGCGTCGGCGTGGAGACGGTCGGGACGGATGCCGGGCAGGCCGCCACCTTTGACCCGCCTTTTCCAAACCACTACCTCATGCATGGTAGCGGCAAGTTTGGGTTGGCCGGTCTCTGCAACCTTGATCAGCTTCCGCCGACGGGAGCCATCGTCGTCGCCGCGCCACTGAAAATCGTCGGCGGCTCGGGAAGTCCTCTACGGGTCATTGCCATCACACACGATGAAAAACACTTTCGCCCAACTCAGTCGCAAACATAGCGTTCGTTAGCCAGCAGGTTGTTCGCAATATTCCGGCGAAGCGCAATTGCGTCGATAGGATCGTAATTGGCGAGGCTTCGCAAAACCGACATATTCCGCCGCAAAGCGTCGCCGTCAAGACAGGCACCCAAGATATTCCGGCAGGCGATCTCGATTCGATCCATGGCTTCGCGCAAGAAAACGGCGCACATATCTGCGGCGTTGCTGGCGCTTCCAGAAACCGCGCGTTTGCGACTTCGGAGCAAACTCGATTCCATGGCCAAGGCCTCCATGATGATGTCGGAAATGCTCATCAGGACTTCTTGCGGCTTTTGCAGTTCCGTCCCGTATTTTTGGTTTGCGATTCCAATGGCTAGAAGTGCAATTTGTTTCGCGTTGAGCACCAGCCGCATCTCCTCGTCGCCGGAGCCGGGAGTCTTGGTGAACTGTCCGCTCAGGACCGATTGAACGGCCGGGAGCAGGGCCAGTTGCCCGCGGGCCGCGCGTTTCAGCAGCATCCCCGGTATGAGCAGGCGGTTGATCTCATTCGTGCCTTCAAA
>Ga0210403_10002785_pt1 | contig 15581 bp, 18 predicted proteins | sample IncBWC19MmetaG_FD_150863 | JGI IMG/M metagenome (GOLD analysis project Ga0210403, IMG submission 150863) | Forest soil microbial communities from Barre Woods Harvard Forest LTER site, Petersham, Massachusetts, United States - Inc-BW-C-19-M | ecosystem: Environmental > Terrestrial > Soil >... | reverse complement strand
GGAAGAAGTCCGCAGTCCGGCGTGTTGGGCCGATTGCGGGATCTTAGTTACGCGGTAGCGCGTGACGCTCCTTGTCCTGTGCTGAGCGTCTGATAGCGCGCGTCACTAACCGACAAAATTGTTCCGCGCTTGGGGACCGGACCGACCCTCTTTGTCCAAGGCCCGCGTCTGTTTGATATTTCCAGGACGTTCTACCGACCGAATAGCGCGAGTCAACGGCGGCGCCCTGCTTTCTTGCCGCGCGCGATTAAGATTCGACGGTGGATACCTCCTGGCATTGCACCAGGAGGTTGGCGGTTCAAATCCATACTCAGCGCTGACCCCTGTTTCCTTCGTACCAACAGCTCTAGGAAACCGTTGGATTTCCAGGAATCGACGAGGACGTGCACAGTTCGACCCGCCGAAATTCAACGGACACCGGCACTCCCAGAGGGTGAATTTGCAGCTTGCAGCGGGACCTCGCCTGCTCGCAGGCGAGCCTCGTCCGGTTCCCCAGACAAACCGACATGTGTTGCGGCCACGGCAAAGACACCCTTATCACCGAGTTTGCCGACCAAAGACGGCGAAACATGTTCGTCCAGCAATATGCGAATCAACGGCGGGCACCGGGCTCCTTTTCGATTCGCAAGCGCTTCTTCGGCCGTCCTGGTGGCTGTCCAAGTCGCGCCGCGAGCCGCGAATAGGCCAAGTCTCTCTGATCGAGAGCAGGGAAGTCCTCGGCGATCTCTTCGTCCGGAACGTGCTTACGGAAGAGTGCCGCGACGTGTTCCAAAGGGATTCGCGTGCCCCGGAAGACAGGTTCCCCACCGAGAACGTCCGGAGACGAAGTGATTCGGTCCTTGCCCCAGCGATACGCGGCCACGTTTCTCTCGACGGTTTTGCGGAAGTGCTTGCACTCAATGAATATCTTCATGTCCCCAGAGCGAAACACGACGTCCGGCCCGTCAGAAAACCAATGCCTCGCGGTTTTGCTTCCGTGGGCGAGTACTTGAGCTAGGGAGTCTTTGTCTTCCTTGGAAAGGGGGAAGGGGAATTCTGCGAGGACGAGAAGAAAGAGTACATCGCCCTCGGAGAAACGGTAACGCACGGCTTTGCCCGTTTTGATCTTGCGAGAAGGGGTTACGGTTCTCTTTTCTAGCGCGGTTCGAACGGTGTCAGGCTCAATCTCCGCAATCGCGGCGGCTTCGTCGAGTGTGAAAAGTTCTGCCATCTCGTTCTCTGGCACTAAATATACCACACCTGGTGGTATATTTTCAAAGGACGTGTTTTAGGCTGCGTCTAGTGTTGTTGAGGAGTGGGGGAAGGGAATCGACCGTGACAGTGTAGGATTCTAACGAATGACGGGGCAGCGTTCTAACCAACTGAACTATGTCCCTTCTTTTGATGACTCCCGCTTGACCAGAGCATATTTGAGCCATAATTAAACTAGTTTGAACTAGTTGTTTGGAGGGCAAGTGGATTCGGTTGGGGCCTTTGAAGCCAAGACGCATCTGTCTGACCTGCTGGACCGGGTACGGCAGGGCGAAAAAATCACAATAACGAGACACGGGGTTCCTGCCGCAATGCTGGTCCCTGTCGAAGAAACGGGATCGAAGCTGACGCACCAGGAAGTCGTGGAGGGAATGCGGGCGCTCCGAAAGCGGATCAAGCCTGAATCCATGAGCGTCCGCGAGATGGTTAACGAAGGGCGGCGATTTTGACCGGAGTAGTTGATGCCTCTGTAGCGCTCGCCTGGTGTTTTCCTGACGATGCGAGCGAATACGCGGACGGCGTGCTCGTGGCGCTCGGAGGCGGACGGTAATCGTTCCGGCCGTATGGGCGCTGGAAATTACAAATGCGTGCCTTGTTGGCGGTAGGGCGCAAGCGTGTGAAGCGGTCGGACGTGCGGCGCTTTGTAGAGCTGCTGGTGGGCCTAACGATTATCGAGCATTCACAAACGGTCGCCGATACCGTGAGCAATGTTCTTTCGCTCGCGCGCGAATACGACCTTTCGGCATACGGCGCGGCATATCTTGAGGTAGCAGTCCGGCAAGGAGCGCCGCTGGCTACTCTGGACAGCAGATTGGAGAAAGCCGGCCGCTCGGCCGGCATCAAGATTTTCAAGGCTTGATATTGTGCGACTATGAGTCAACGGTCGTGAACACGATACTTGACAGCCCGGGAGGGCCTTATCTTCTCCCCCTGCAGATGTCCTCGACTGAGTTTCCTGGTCACCCACGTCTCGTCGCACGCAGAAAATCTGAATCACTTCCTCGTTAAGGTCGGTTAGCAAGCTCTCTGACGCTCCAGTCAGACAACGATCAATATGTTTACCGAGCGCACGGCGGTGAGCGGCGATTGTGGAAAAAAGTCGCGCGGCATCGCTTTCGAAACCAAAAACACGACCTCCCAAATCTTCCGCAAACATATCCTCCGCCGCACGCAACAATCCCTCGCGACGCTTGCCCTGATGAGTGAGCAACTCAATTCCAAAGAAGATTTCTGCCTCGGTAATTGAGGTGGCGAATAGTCCGTCGCTGATTGTTTCGCGATCCATCCTGAGACCCGAGGCGACGGTTTGGGTCTCATGAAAACTAGGACCACGCTTTCCTCCTCTGCCCGCCTAGCAGGTTTCCATTGGGGTACAGGCGTGTCAGCCAATATTGACAGATTCTACGTCTAGTGCTAGATATATGTCAAGATAGTTAGACAACATCTTCCGCCAGGAGGTGCAATTGAAAGAAATCATTGGGCGTAACCTAAAGGAATTCCGGGAGTTAGCGGGGTTTTCACAGGAAGACTTTGCAGAGAAGCTGGGACTTTCCAGGGCTACCCTGAGTGCCATCGAAAATGGCCACTCTTCCATCGACAGCGCGATGCTCGTCACTGCCACTCGTTTGCTCGGCCGGCACATCAGCGAATTCTTCGAGGAAACTCCCGAGAAGCTGAAGCTGTTGTATCGCGCTGCCACCGATGTAAGTGCTCCCCCCGAAGTGCGCTCGCAGTTTGAACGGTTCTGCAAGGCCTACCGCGAGCTTGAGGAAATCGTAGGAGTTGTCGACAATCTCCTGCCCCCACCCGAATATTCCTATTCTCCCGACGTGCAATCGAAGCCCTTGCAATTTGCAGCGCAGGTAGCGGCCTCCGAGCGCGACCGGCTCGGCCTCGGCCGCCTCGATCCCATCGAAAATCTGTTTCAGCTGATGGATGAGAAAGGCTTGCGTATCTTTCGAGTCGATCTCCATGACCTGGATGTGTACGGTCTGTCCGCGTTTTCCCGCCAATACGGAGCCTGCATCCTGCTCAATTCGTCGAATACCCTCGAGCGGCAGATTTTCTCCCTCGCCCATGAGTATGCGCACCCGCTGATGCATCGCGCCTTTTACAAGAGTCCCGAACCGATGAGCACTCTCGAAAGCGATCATGAGCTCGAGTTGATGGCCGATACGTTTGCCGCGAACTTCCTCGTGCCGGAGACCGGGCTTCGCGAAGCCTTTCAACGGGACGTGGGCACGAAAGCCGTAACCCTCGAAGACATCATTTTTCTCAAACACCATTTTCGCGTCAGCGCCGAGGTCATGATCCGCCGCTTGCGTGAACTCGATTTGGTCTCGAAGCTCGAAGTCGACTCCTTGCAGCGGGAACTCGACCGTCGGCGGGAACCCAAGAAGGAAATTGCGCCGCTTTCGGATGACCTCATCAAGGAGTGGCAGCAGACCAACCGATTCGATCGCCTCGTTAAGAAAGCGGCGCTTAGCGAAGCGGTCTCGCTCGGCAAGCTCGCGGAATTACTGGGGACCTCCGTGGTCGAAGCCAAGAAAAAAACGCAGGCATGGCGGAGGGAAATGGCCCTTGCATAAGCTTCGCTCTGCCACGGTGTCTCTCGATTCCAGCGTGTCGTGGATTTCCACCTCACCGGCAACCTCACGCTCCTCGAAGGGCTGTTTGGTGGAAGAATGCTGGTTTCGAATTTTGTGACCAAGGAGTTGGCCGACGCGGATATTCAGGTCCACTCGGCCGAGGAGGTCGTGCTGTCTGCCGACGACGAGTGGGACTTCTTCCATGATTTGCGCAAGCGAAAGCAAGCTCTGGGACCGGGCGAGTTAGGGGCCATCACGGTAGCCAAATTTCGCCACGCAACGCTCTTGAGCAACGACAAGCAGGCCCGATCGGCGCCGAGGAGGAGGGGGTACCGGTGTCGGGGGCCATCGGCGTTGTCGAATGTGCCGTGGAAATGGAAAGTATTCGGCCGACAACGGCCGTCGCTATTCTCGAAGCGATGATCCGCGAAGGCGCTTGGATTTCGGACGAACTGCTGGAACTATTCCGGCAAAGAATCCTGCATGAGAACTAGCGAAGCGCCTGCAGGATTCAGGACACCGGGAGATAGCCCAACGGAATGAATTTCTCCAATTTCAAACTGGGGATCTACGACCTCCTCGGTCTCGTCATTCCAGGAATGATTCTGGTCTGTGAAGGCGGCATCACGCTGCGCGGCTGGGTCAATTTTCGTACGAGCCTCAATCACATGAGCGGAACCTCCTTCACGTTTCTGCTGGTGGTCTCGTTTGTGCTCGGCCACCTGGTCCAAGAACTGGCCGACGTGAGCATCAAAAAAATCAAGGGACCGTGCTTTTTTGCTGCCGGCCGGGATGAGTTCTGGGCGGATCCGGAAACGGAAGCGATCAAAAGCGCGGTCTGGGCGGAATCGGGCGTCATCCTGGGCTCCGTGGACGCCCTCTTTGACTATTGTTTGACTCGGCTCGGCGAGCGATTCACGAAGCGCGAAACACTGCTGGCAACGGCCGACCTCTCCCGATCCTTTCTCGTGCTGGTGGTCTTCGCAAGCAGGGCATCAGGGGTTCAAAATCCCTCATGTCCACGAATCTTTTCAGTGGCTAAATGTTAAATGATGCCTTTTGGCGAGGGACACGATTATCGCGCGGTTCCGGTGAGCTCGACGGGTCGCATCCGGCACAGGAGGCCGCGCGACTATTAGGAATGGGTACTTTATCAACGGAATCGCGCTGAAATAGTAATTCGTCAGGAGCAGGATATAAGACGCCAAGCTGTAGTGTGGAGGTTCATGAGCAGCCTCGGCCTGAGAGCGACAATGGAGCAAGCCGCAGTGCACAATCTTCGGTAGCTCCAGAATCACGGCGAAACAAAACGTCGCTTAGTCCGAAGGAGCAACTCGCACGTGGCTTCCGACCTTCCTGCCGCAGTTAGCCAACCCCTAGTCCGAACCGGCTCCAGCCGGGGTAGACCCTATGAGAGCCAAACCCCACGCTACCGAGGTAAATTGATTTCCCGTCCTGATCCGTCGCTCTCCGAAGCGCGTTGCAAAGATCCTTCTTACTGCTGGTACGAATGACGATCCGCCAGTCAGAAACACCGCATCTACGTTTCTCGGGTGAACTGCACTTGTTCTAAGCAAGGAGTCCAGACAGGACTCAATCTGCTGCAATTCGTCGGAGATCCAGGTTTCAAAGGAAGAACGCTCTACTCCGGCAGTCAGATGAACGGCTCCATCAGAGTAACGAAACGTTGCTGACAGGTTGTTCGACAATTCGTACTTCACGGCCTGAACAGACTGGTGCAATTGATATCCAAGGTCCTCTTTTATGAGATGGATCAAAGCAGCGATTTTCTGAGGCTCAATGGCATCGGTCTTGATACGGGTGAGCAAGTCCATCACGTCCTTGGCCCTCAGAAAGGAAAGATGATGCCAGCGTTCCAACTTGCCATAGATCCAAGAGGGTATCGGTAAAAGCCTCTTCATCGAACGCATGTCCGTTCCGGCGCCGAGCGCGGGAGACAAAAGATGTCGAATGAGCTTCGCATCAAACGAATCGCCTGCCACACCGAGGCCTGCGTTGCCTAGAAGGTCCGCCGCACTTCTACCTCTGCGACGGACACTTGGACCGACCCTAACCAAAGAAAAGTCACTCGTGCCACCTCCGAAATCTCCAATCAGAATAAGTTCATCGTGATCAAGTGTTGACTCGTAGTAGTGCGCTGCCGCTATCGGCTCAAACTCGAACTGTACAGATTCATACCCGGCAATCTTGAACGCCATCCTAAGACGGTTTTCCGCCCAGCAATCCTCTACCTCGGTTTCGGCACCGACAAATCGTACCGGCCGACCAACAACCGCTCTCGAAATAGGGACACCAAACTGGGCAGCGGCCTTTTCACGCAGGTCTCTCAAGATACGCGCGATCAGGTCCTCGAGCGTGTATCTCCGGCCAAAAACGTCCGTACTCAGGAGGTTGCGGTTGCTCAGAAAAGACTTCAGCGATTGCATCAGCCGGCCTTTGTGGTCTGCCGAGAGGTAGTGCTCAATACCCTCCGGTCCACTCCACGATTTGAGCGCGTTGACACCCCGCTCTTTTACTTGCTCGAGATAGAGAAGCGACCGATAGGCGGCGGTCACTTCGCCCATGTATGGGAAGCGAGCAAACGCAACCTCGCCAGTGTCGCTCGCGTGAGCGATCGAACTATTCGTCGTGCCAAAGTCGATACCAATCGCAGTGGGCATTCTTATCGATTTTAAGGGCCGCGCACCTCGCCAGCAACTGACTACATCCCTACCGCCCAACGAAGGTCGGCCAGAAGTACGGCGATTGACTGTCACTCATGCGCAGCCACTTTCGCAGGCGTAGAACCCCGGCGGCCTTCGCTCGACCTCTTCGTCAATTCGTTTTGTGGACGTCCCGAGACAAAACACTCGAGATTTTGAATCAATTGTTCTGAAAGCGTCGCTAGAGACGACTGACTTACCCACGCGGTGTGTGGGCTGCGCGTGCGCGTTCTTCCAGCGATTTCATGGCCAGCAGATAAGGACCGGGCCCGTAACTCACCCTCGCAACTCCATGTTCCGCTAATACGCGCAGTGGGGAAGTACCGTCGCCAACCATAATATTTAGCGGGAGTGGTGACGCTCGAGCGAGGCGTGAGATCAGTGTGAGATCCACTAGACCGGGCGCGAAGATCCCATCCGCTCCAGCTTCCGCGTAAGCGCGGGCTCTTTCAATGGCCTCAGTGACCATGGCGTCGTCGTGCTCGGCGGGTGGCCGCTGAAAAAACACGTCTGTTCTAGCGTTGATGAAGAAAGGGATGCCTGCTGCGTCGGCTGTCTGCCGAGTCCGCCGGATGCGATCGACCTGATCAATTGTCTTGCGGAGTTTTCCATTCGCCGGAAAACTGTCCTCCAGGTTGCACCCGGCCCCTCCCGTGTTGATGGCCAAGCCGATGGTCTCGCCGACCGCTTCTGGCGAATCGCCATAGCCGCTTTCCAAATCGATCGTCACTGGTAGGTCCGTCGCTTGCACGATTCGCCGCAGATTTTCGATCGCCAAGATCAGCGGTATCTGCTCGCCATCGGAGAAGCCGTTTGCATGGGCAACCGACCAGCTACTCGTCGCGATGGCTTTGGCACCACCCGCGGCGACGGCGTTGGCGCCGCCCGCATCCCAAATGTTGAAGAGTACGAACGGCTTTCCGGGAATGTGCAGAGCCCGAAATTGCTCGGCCTTGCGGGTCTGATCGGCCATGTTCATCGCGCCGCCTTCTGTTGTGGCATCTGCCAATGTGCTCGCAGTTCCTTATTGAATTCCTCCCAGCGTTCCTCGGGGAAAAAGATTCTGGCACCCTTGAACTCGACGCGGCGTCGCGTGCCGGGGATGTTGTCGGCCAACCAATGCGACCATTTAACGTCGAAGTACACATCATCCGTTCCCCAGGCGATGAGCGTTGGCGCTTTCAACGTCTTCAGCCGTGCTTCGATAGCCAACGTGTGCTTGTTATCGAAAGCCGCGAGGAAGCGCTGCAAGTCGCGCGTGCGCTGTTCGGTCCTGACCAGCGGGCGGAGATATTTTTCGATGCTGTCGTCACTCAGCCATTCCGGGTGTTCATACGCTGGTCCCAGAGCTTGCAGTGACCGATAGACGCTCTTGTCCGACAACATCGCCTCGAGCGTTCCGCGTAAACCGCCGGCCGCAGCCATCGCCAGGAAAGGCTTGAAAGCCACGGGCGGCCAGTTGTCGTGAGTGTCGCAGTCGGTGAGGGTGAGGCTTCGGACGCGCTCCGGATACAATGCAGCGAAAATTTGCGCAATACCGCCGCCGCTGTCGTTGCCGACGAGGTCCACTTGGTCGATGTTCAAGGCATCGAGAAATTCCTTGAGCATCTTCGCATTGGCCGTCACGGATACATCCTGATCCGGCGCGATTTCGGTGTCGCCGTGCGCGAGCAGGTCCACGGCTATGCAGCGCCGGATGTCGGATAAATCGGCCAGCTGATGACGCCACAGATAGCCGTTCAGCAAAACTCCATGCACGAACAATGCGACCGGTCCGGTTCCCTGTTCCGTGTAGCTGATATGGCCCGAAGCGGTCTCGACGCTACGCTGAATCGGTGATGGTTTCTTTTCATTCATAGCTGATACCTCCGATAATTTTTTGGACGCAATTACAGGCGCGTCGGAATTTGGGCGGGTCAAAACCGACCCGCCGAGATAAGGCCCCAGGATCAGCGCTCCGACCATCGATATCGCGACGGTTCGCGCACTCGGCTGCTGCTTGTCAGCAACCTCTACAGCTGCTTTGTTTCCCTTCATGATTTACCCCTTCCTCGGCGCTGCCGCGCAAAGGTGCGCTTCCTTCAACTTTCGTGCGCAGTCGTCACAACACACTTCAACTGTTCTGCCGCCGATTTTTACTTTGATGGAATTCACATCCAGCTTGCAGTCGCAAGCCGCACAAGTCGTTTCAACCATGGCATCGCTCTCCTCTACCCGAAGTCTGGGCGGGGAGCAGTAGGCCATGATGGAAGAAATGGCCGCTGTCAGAATCTTTAGCGATTTGCAGGAAGGGGTCTAACGACCGAGCGCCGACTGCCTGAACTCCGACGGCGAGCGGCCGTAAGCCTCGCGGAAGGCAGAGCTGAAATGACTGTGGCTAGAGAATCCAAGGTCCAGGCCCAGAACAGTAAGGTCATCATACTGCGCGAGGAGATCCAACGCTCGGGCCAATCTGAGCCGCAACTGGTAGCGATACAAGGGCAAGCCCTCCACTTGTTGGAACACCTGCGTGAGATAAACAGGGGAACAGCGTACTTCGGCCGCGATTTCGGCCAAGGTCCAGCGCCGCGCCAAATCGCTCGTCAGCACAAGCTTTGCCCGATCCACTAGCAGCTGCCGTCCGACGCTGGCGCCTGCCGCGTGCGTGGTGCGTAGCCCGAGCGCCCTCTGCACTAGGGTCAAGGCCAGGCTTTCTGCCTGCAAAGTTTCCGCAATGTTCTGGCGCAGGCTATGCCGCACGAGCGCCACGAGCGCCTGCGCCCGCGCATCAATCCGTAAGCGCTGCTGCCGAAATGCCAGCGTCGTGCCGTCGCGCAGAAAAGTACGTGGCGCTAGTTCACGAAGCTGCGGTTCACTAATGGCCAAGGACAGACTGGCATCGCCACCTGGTACGGGATGGCTGACCCGGTACCCTTCGGCGAGGTTGAAAAAAAGCACCTGATTGGCCTCGGCTACGGACTGGCCACTCCCAAGATGGCGCACATAGACGCCGCGATATGGAAAGACCATTTCTGTCGCGGCCGCGAACTCTTCCGTGCTCTGATGACGGCAGCTGCCCCGGCAGTACACGTCACGTATCGTAACAGTGGGAGTGCTCAGCAGAAATCGGACGGCAAATTCAGACATCGGTTTACCTTTGGTCGTCAGGCCTGCACAAAGTGTAGCACTCACTTCTCGAGACAGCGCGTTGGCGGAACAAAGCTCGGTTAGGTACAGCCCCTCGACGGTACCACTCGCTGAGCTAGCTGATTAGGTAGCCGCCGAAACGAAACTGTGAGGGCAGCAGAGGCAAATGTTTGGTGCACAGTTGGCGCACAATCGCTTGCAAATGAGTCTCTGGCGCAAAGGACAGCGCTTTAAGTTATTGAAAATACGCCAAAGCCGGTGAGTACTAACACGGCGGGACGAATTAGCAATCCGCCTAGAGCTGGACGGCATCATCTTGGCTCAGAATAACTGACGTCTGCCCACTTACATCAAATTGCAGAGTCGGGAGAAGGATGATGGCTATTTCTGGAGCGAAAGAAAAAATCCATACCGCCTTGCAGGACTGGCCGGGGATCACGTCGCAACCACATCGCTTTGGTGGTACTGAATACTGCCTGGGCAGGCGCGAAATCGGCCACGTACATGGCGATAGCCTAGTGGACATTCCCTTTCCGAAAAGGATCCGCAACGAGTTGGTTATGGTTGGTCGGGCCGAGCCTCATCACATCCTTCCTGAGAGCGGCTGGGTCAGCATTTACTTGAGGCAAGCGGCTGACGTGGACCGAGCAATCGAACTTCTGCGCCTTTCGTTTGAGATTGCAGACCAAAGAGCTGGGAAATAACGGCCTAGCAAGGGCTAGGGCACGGGAGCAACCGGGATTGCGTCGGCTGCTCTCCCGAGCGACGCAGTTTCCTTGGGATCGCAACGAACTCCACGATGCGGGCAGGCGAGTGCGCGACACTGCACGCTTGCGAGGGATTCCCAACGCGGGGGCGTCGCCGACGCGCCAAACAGCTTCATTGCGGTGGCCGGCAGGTCTTGCTGGAAAGGGCAGCACGGCAGTCGGCGACGGAAGGTCTCTACTATACGAAGCCTCCAAAAGTCTTACACCACCAGGGCGAACAGCTGCTTTCGCAAATGACAGTGAACGGCCAACCGTTGAAGTAAGAGACGCTGCCAACAAGAATCGACTGAGCGTCACAGCCAATTGTTCTGCGTAGCAAGGTCAGTGACGCGCTGGCGAATTTCATCACGAATCTTGCGGACTTCTTCGATAGGCTGGCCTTTCGGATCGCGAAGCGGCCAATCGAGCTTCTTGAGTCCGGGCACATAGGGGCAAGCCTCGCCGCAGCCCATGGTCACTAGAAGCGTGCCCTGCCGCGCCAGCTCTTCCGTCAGAGATTGCGGCTTGATGCCGGCCAGGTCGATTCCTTCCTCGCGCATTACATCGGCTACTTCCGGATGAACTCTTTCCCCGGGCTGCGTGCCCGCCGAAATCGCACGCGCCTTGGTGCGGTCTGACATTTTGTTAAACCATGCCGCGGCCATCTGCGAGCGGCCTGCATTGTGAACACACGCGAAAATCACGACATCCATTGAAGCGTCCTCTTCCTATCGCGTAGAAACACCTTAGTTCGTTAGATATTTGCTATCGCTACGTCAGGTGTTGCGGCTTGCGGTGCAAAGTAGCGGCGCTGGAGCCAGAGGGCCACGTTGACCAGTCCGATGAGAGCGGGAACCTCGACGAGGGGGCCGATGACGCCAACAAACGCTTCGCCGGAATTCAGGCCGAACACCGCAACGGCAACGGCGATGGCCAGTTCAAAATTATTACTGGCCGCGGTAAACGAGAGAGTGGCGGTTTTCGCGTAGTCTGCTCCAAGCGCACGTCCCATCCAGAAGCTGACGAGAAACATCAGTACGAAGTAGATGAGCATCGGAATGGCAATGCGCAGGACGTCGAGCGGCAGGCGCACGATGAGGTCGCCTTTCAAGCTAAACATGACGAGAATCGTGAAGAGCAAAGCGACGAGAGTGAGAGGACTGACGCGCGGAATGAACTGCGTTCGATACCAGGTCTCTCCCTTGACCCGGAGCAACACCGTGCGTGTCAGAAGTCCGGCGAGGAACGGGATGCCGAGGTAAACAAACACGCTTTGGGCGATCTGGCCGATGCCGACATTCACTACGCTGCCCTTCAGTCCAAACCATGTTGGCAGAACGGTGATAAACACCCAGGCATAAACACTGTAGAAGAGCACTTGAAAAATGCTATTGAAGGCCACCAGGCCCGCGGCGTAATCCGTGTCTCCCGAGGCAAGTTCATTCCAGACGATGACCATAGCAATGCAGCGTGCCAGACCGATCAGAATAAGGCCGCGCATGTAGGCTGGTTCGCCGCGGAGAAAGGTGATCGCGAGAAAGAACATCAGGAGCGGACCGATCACCCAGTTTTGCAGAAGCGAGAGACCCAAAACTTTCTTGTTACGAAAAACCTCGCCTAGTTTCTCGTAGCGGACTTTGGCAAGCGGCGGATACATCATGACGATCAAGCCGATGGCAATGGGAATGTTGGTAGTGCCGTAGTGAAAGCGCTGGACGAGCGCACCCGTAGCCGGGACAAAGTGGCCGAGGGCGACGCCGGCGGCCATCGCCATAAAGATCCAAAGCGTAAGATAGCGGTCGAGAAACGACAGGCGGGCGCGCGGCAATGGGGCGCAGATGGGAGCCTGGCTAAGCGGGGGTTGCCGACAAGATGACCTCGGAATGGGAAAATAATTCTGCGGAAGGACGCGTACAAATTCCGCCGCTCTAGTATATTCGGATTAGCGAATATGTCTAGCGACTCCCAATTTGTGACAAAAAATAGACGTTGCAGCGGAAATTGCCGAAACCTTTCGCGGCAGCATGATTCCGGCTACAATCGCCCGAGTCTTCAGACGACCATGGCCCAGACGCAAGTCCATCTCATGTTCAAGGCATTTTCCGATCGCACGCGGTTGCGCATCCTGCACCTGCTGCTCGAAGGGGAACTGTGCGTCGGCGATCTCGTAACGGTGTTGCACGTTCCTCAGCCAACGGCGTCGCGGCATCTCGCCTATCTCCGCAAGTCGGGCCTCGTAGCGACGCGCAAGACCGGCCAGTGGAACTACTACAAGCTGGCAAAAGCGGACTCTTCCTTCCACCACCGCCTGATGGAATGCCTCAAGGGCTGTTTTCAGGCCGTGCCGGAGATTCGGAACGACGCGAAGAAAATCGCGAAGCTTCGGAGTTCGGGCGGGTGCTGCCCGAAGTAGCTCCTAATGCCCAGGCTAGGCCCTCAGGGCCTTCAAGTCGGGGAGCGTTTTTCCGATGCGATCGATCTCCTTCTGAATCGCAAGAGCGCCGAGGCTGGCAAGGGGAAGGCTGAGCAGAAGGTTGATGCGGCGGTCGAGAACGATGAAGGCTTCACGGAATGCGCGCTCCACTTGTTCGGGAGTTCCAGTGACGGCTGCCGGATCGGGCACGCCCCAGTGCGCAGTCATGGGCTGACCCGGCCAGACGGGGCAGACTTCCTCGGCCGCGTTGTCGCAGACAGTAAAGACAAAGTGCAGTTCCGGCGCTCCGGGCTTTAGAAACTCATCCCAGGCTTTGCTGCGCAGGCCTTCGGTGGGCAGTTTCGCCGTCTCGATCATCTGGAGGGCGTGGGGATTGACGAATCCGGTGGGATGGCTTCCCGCGCTGTAGGCTTTGAAGTTCGGCCGTCCCTTATGATTCATGAGGGCTTCGGCCATGATGGAGCGGGCGGAATTTCCGGTGCAGAGAAAGAGAACGTTGTATGGGCTTTGCATGAAATCACCTCGCGTGAGTCAGCTGCGTCGGCGGAGTCCAAGCGCAGCCAGTATATTCGCTAATGCGAATATACACAATCCGACAAAACCCGCCAAGCTTTCGCCTGGCGGGTCGCCTACCGTGCGGGAAAACTAGTTCGCGCAGCAGCTCGGGCCGCAGCAAGCCGCGGCGGCCGCAGGCTTCGTTGCACGGACAAACGCGCTGATGAATTTGTCCTGCACTTGAGGTGCGACCGCATCAACGTCGATGCCGGCCGCGCCAAGAAACTCCCGCGCGTCGTCGATGCCGTACACACGAGTCGCTTCGATGTCGATGGAAGCGAATCCCGCGGCGGCGAGTTTCTGCCGATATTCTGTGTCGGACAATGCGCCGGCAATACAGCCGACCCAGAGTTCCATGCTCTTGCGGATTTGTTCGGGAACTTCGCCGCGAACGACCACGTCCGAAATAGCGAATCGACCGCCCGGTTTCAGCACGCGAAACGCTTCGCGCAACACGCGGTCCTTGTCGCCGGAGAGATTGATAACGCAGTTGGAAACGACTACGTCTATGGTGTTGTCCGGCAAGGGAATGTTTTCGATTTCCCCCTTCAGGAATTCCACGTTTGTCAGTCCGGACTTCTTTTTGTTCTCTTCGGCAAGCGCGAGCATTTCGTCGGTCATGTCGAGACCATAGGCTTTGCCGGTTGGTCCGACGCGCTTTGCGGAAAGAAGCACATCAAGGCCCCCGCCCGAACCGAGGTCGAGCACGGTTTCTCCTAGCCCCAACTTTGCAAGTGCCGTGGGGTTTCCGCAGCCTAAGGAAGCGCGCATAGCGGCTTCGGGGACCGAACCGGCTTCGCCTTCTCCGTAGAGATTCGACGTAATGGGGTCACATCCCTCAATTGCTGATGACGGACTGGTTCCACAACACGCGGAACCTAATCCAGACGCAGCCCGCTTTGCGGCGGCCCCGTATTTTTCCTGCACCACGGCCTTGATGTTTTCAGTGCTCATAGAGTCCTCCTTTTCACTTGGAAATCGACACAATATCCTTCGGCGCGATCACCCGGTTCCGCGTGCAGCATTCCGCGTACAAAAAGCCGAGAAGATCCTTGAGCGCGTCTGTATTCGCGCGATACCAGAGGAACGTTCCCTCTCGGCGGACATTGACGAGACCCTCGTTTTTCAACTTGTCGAGGTGGTGCGACAGGGTGGAATTGGGAATTTCTAGTTCCGACTGAATGTCTCCAACGACTAGGCCTTCAGGTTCCGCGGTCATCAGGAGTTGCATGATGCGCAGTCGCGCTTCTGTACCCATGGCCGAAAACATGTCGGCAAATCGGGTGACTTGGGTGGAGTGGGCGCTCGTCATATTTCGACAATACCGGAAATACAGAAGCATGTCAAGAGTATTTCATGCACGTAAGGATTCAAAGCCAGCGACCCTCGCAGTCGTGGTCAGCGAGGAGTGCAACATCGGGCGGCCCACGGCAGGTCTATATGCGGCGGGCCGTTCGTTTTGTACCAGGCTCTAGGTGGAGCTGACCTTCACCTAAAGGCAACTTGGCTGTAACGGCCCCGCAACAATCCTTTACTAAGGTACGGTACCGTCGAGCCAGCCACCCGCGCGCTGTCGTTCAGACGAAGGCTAAGCTTGAAAAGAGAGGTCGTTGACATGATAAGAAGGGCCGCAATTTTGTGTCTATTTGTAGCAGCAATGGTCACAACGGTACGCGCTCAAGACCGCGATGTTGCTAAAAGCATTCCGCATTTGGACCACGTCTTCGTAATTATGATGGAGAACCACGGGTACCAGCAGGTCATTGGGAATCCCAACGAGCCGTACCTGAACAGCCTAATCGCAAGCGGTAAAGTCAATCTCGCGACCAACTACTTCGCCATCGGGCATCCCAGTCTGACGAACTACTTGGAGATCGTCGGCGGCTCGAATTTCGGCGTGCGCAGCGACAATGCACCCAATTGGGGCAGCACAAGCTGTTCGCCGAATATCGTGAGCGGGATTGTTAATGCCGATAGCGCTGGCACTCCTCCTAGTGGGGTTCAAATCGAAACCAGTACCGTCTGCCCCATCGCCGGAACGGGTAAGGACGCCGATACGCCTGCCGTTGACAACTGGAATGAGATAACTCCTGGCGTGTTTAATTACCTCGCGGACATCGACGGCGTGAAGTCTGTGCCAGCGGCGTCGACCGTTGGT
>Ga0210403_10002783_pt1 | contig 15586 bp, 15 predicted proteins | sample IncBWC19MmetaG_FD_150863 | JGI IMG/M metagenome (GOLD analysis project Ga0210403, IMG submission 150863) | Forest soil microbial communities from Barre Woods Harvard Forest LTER site, Petersham, Massachusetts, United States - Inc-BW-C-19-M | ecosystem: Environmental > Terrestrial > Soil >... | reverse complement strand
CTCGACGAGGACGGCAAGCAGGAGACGCTGATCGTCGCCTTCGGAAGACCATTCGTGGTCGAAGGCAAGGGCTGGGCCTGTCCCTATCGCCTCACCGCCATGGGCCACGACCGCGTCTCGCTGTCCGGCGGCGCGGATTCCGTGCAGGCCATCCAGCTGGCCATGGACACGGTCCACAACGAACTCGGCGTGATGGCCCGACACCACAAGATCACCTTCCGCGGCACCAGCGACTTCGGCTTTGGCCGCGCCGCCACCCCGGCCTCCGAGGACGGCAAGTGCCCGGTGATGTCCTAGCCCGTTGGAGCGCAGATTGAACCAAAACTTGCTCGAGAGGATGCCTCGTTGCTGACCAAGAGAATCATCGCCTGCCTCGACGTGCGCGACGGCCGCGTCGTCAAAGGCGTTCAGTTCGTCGACATCATCGACGCCGGCGACCCCGCCGAGCTCGCCCATCGCCACGCCGCAGCCGGCGCCGACGAGATCGTCCTGCTCGACATCACCGCCACGCACGAGGGCCGCGGAACGCTGATCGACACCGTCCAGCGCACCGCGGCCACGCTCTTCGTTCCCTTCACCGTGGGCGGCGGCATTCGCTCGGCCGAGGACGCCGCCGCGGTCTTCGACGCCGGCGCCGACAAGGTCAGCATCAACTCCGCCGCCATCGCCCGGCCCGAACTCATCGCCGAGATCGGCTCGAGCTTCGGCGCGCAGGCCGTCATTGTTGCGATCGATGCCAGGCGGAGCAAGAGCGCCGCCGACCCCGTTGGCGAGGCCGAGGTCTACGTCAGCGGCGGCCGCAAGCCCACCGGCCTGCGCGTCGTCGACTGGGCGCGCGAGGCCGAACAGCGCGGCGCCGGCGAGATCCTACTCACCTCGATGGACACCGATGGCATGCGCTCGGGCTTCGACTGCGAGCTCACCGCGCGCGTCTCCGCCGCCGTCCAGATCCCCGTCATCGCCTCGGGCGGCGCCGGCACCGCGGCCCACTTCGCCGAGGTCTTCAGCCACGGCTCCAACGGCGGCAAAGCCGATGCCGCCCTCGCCGCCAGCATCTTCCACTTCGGCGTCACCGACTCCCGCGCGCTCAAGTCAGAACTCCAGCGCGCCGGCGTTAGCGTCCGCCTGCCCTGCTGACATCACGTAACAATAAAGGGAACAAATGCTGATACCTTCAATTGACCTCATGGGCGGACGCATCGTCCAGCTCGTGCAGGGGGAAAAGCTCAAGCTGGCCTTCGACGACTTCGAGTACTGGATCGAGCGCTTCTCGAAGTACCCCATCGTGCAGTTAATCGACCTCGACGCAGCCATGCGCCAGGGCGACAACCGCGCCCTGATCGAGAGCATCGCCAAGCGCCTGCCCTGTCAGGTGGGTGGCGGACTGAAGACCGCCGACGACGGCCGGGCGCTGCTCGACGCCGGCGCAAAGCGGGTCATCTATGGCTCCAGCCTCTTCGGCCCGGAGGGCGTGAACAAGCAGTTCGCCGCCGGTCTCAAACAGGCGCTCGGCGAAGACGCTCTCGTCTTCTCGGTCGACACCAAGGGCGGCCAGGTCGCGGTCAAGGGCTGGAAGGACACCGTCGCACTCACGCCCGAAGAGGCCATCACCTGGCTTGAAGACTACTGCGCCGCCTTCCTCTACACCCACGTCGACACCGAGGGCACCATGTCCGGCTTTCCCATCGACATCGCCGCCGTGCTGCGCTCGACCACGGCGCGCCAGCTGATCGTCGCCGGCGGCATTAAGGCCCGCGCCGAGGTCGACGCGCTCGATGCCATGGGCGTCGACGCCGTTGCCGGAATGGCAGTCTACTCAGGCGCGATGGAGGCCTAGGACAGGCGCAGCGGCGCGCGCTCACAGCAGCTTAGTCTTTGTCATCCGCGACGCCATCGGGAATGGCGTAGTAGCCGCGCCGCGCCTGCACCTTCGCATCCTTTCCGCAGGCCAGCTTGATCGTCCGGAAGGTGCCATCTTCCTTGTCATTTGTCGATGTGTAACTCAGCAGGTACTGCGTGCGCAGCTCGTCCTGGATCTGGTCGAAGGCCTCTTCCAGCTTCTTTCCGTTGTTGCCCACGTTGATCACCCGCCCGCCGGTATCGCCGGCCAGCTTCTCCATGTCGCGGTCGCCCGAATAGCCCATCCCGAAGCCGCTATAGAAGCCGCGGTCGGCGATCAGGATCACATAGATGATGGCGTTCGCCTTCTGCGCCGCCTCAGTCGCGGTCTTCAGCGTCTCCTGCGATCCCTGATCCCCGCCATCGGTTAACAGCACCAGAATCTTGCGTCCCGCCTCCGGCCGCAGCTTGTCGTGCGCCGCCAAGTAGACCGCGTCGTAGAGCAGCGTCCCGCGCGCCTGTCCATTTCCGGTCACCGAGCCCGAACCCGCCCCGGTATTGATGGACGCCTTGTCGATCGCCCGCTTGATCTCGCGCGGATTGTTCGTGTAATCCGACAGTAGATCGACGTTCACATCGAACGAGATCAGAAACGCCTCGTCCTTCGCGGTCAGCACACTCTTCAGGAACGTCGCCCCGGACTCCTGTTCGAGCGGCAGGACGTTCGTCTGGCTCCCGCTGGTGTCGAGCAGAATGCCGATCGTGAGCGGCAGATTCTTCTCCTGGGTAAAGTTCTTGATCGTCTGCGGCGCTTTGTCCTCCATCAGCGCGCAATCGTCCTTGCGCATGTTGGTGATGAAGCCGTTCTTGTCCCGCGCCGAGAAGAAGACATTGACCAGACTGGTCCGCACATTCAGCGTCGAGATCGCCCCCGTATCCACTGGAACCGGCGGCGCGTCGCTCGCCGGAGGAGGTCCGCCGGGCGACGGCGCCTCCTGGCCATACGCAGGGGCGGAACCGTAGGAAAGCATCGCCAGACTGAGCGCGAACACGACAGCAGCAAGGGTGGAGGGGCGCATGCCCAATTAGACGACGAAATCCAGCGCGGAGTCAGCGAAAAATCCGCTTTCGTCACGGCAAATCCATTTTCATCGCCGTGCGTCCAACCATTCGGCAAAGCCATTATTTTCAGCCACCGACCACCCTGCCGCGGAGCCCGGGCACAACGCCAGCCCCCCGGCCAGCGTCGAACCAATGTGCGGGGAAATCCAGATGACGGTGCGGCGCTGCACTGGTAGTCTGATAGCTGGCAGGCACGGGAGAACTATAAAAGTGAAGCAGATCGTTTTGGCGGGCGCATTGGCGGGCATGTTGCTGGCTCAGCAGACAGAAGCGCAGCAGCAACCCATTCCCGATGGCCCGAGGCCGCAGGCTCTCCCCTCCCTGGGCAATATTGCGCCCGGCAAGGGAACCACGCTCACCTCCAATGGCGATGCCCCCGGCACCGGCGGCCAGTCCGCCCCGCCATCGCAGCTCCCCGCCCAAGCCCCGGAGACCCACCCCGACGACGGCAAAGCGCCTGAACTCCCGGCTCCCGGACAGGGCGCCAAGGTTTTCACCCTGGCCGGTCCGACCGTCAACTTCGTCCAGATTCCCTTCACGGTGAAGGACTCCAAGGGCCATCTGGTCCCCGGCATCACCTGGCGCGACGTGCGCGTTTATGAGAACGGCCTGCGCCAGCAGTTGTCGCTGTTCACCATCGATCCCTTTCCACTGTCGGTCGCCCTGGTCATCGACCAGAGCGTCACCTTCGACACCATGGAGAAGATCAACAACGCTCTAGCCGCGCTGCAGGGAGCCTTTTCCCCCTACGATCAGGTCGCTGTTCTCACCTACAACAACGGCCCACAGATGCGCACCGACTTCACCGCCGCGCAGAGCGCCCGCCTGGCGGCCGTGCTCGAGCAGTCCAAGGGTTCGGGCCGCGATCCGGTCATGGGCCTCGGCGGTCCGCTGGCGCAGACCACCAACATCAACAACCAGCAGTTCGACCCCAACACCGCGCCCATTCGCAACAGCACCGGCATGACCTTCAACGCGCCGAAGGAGGTCCACACCCTCAACGACGCCATCCTCGCCGCCGCCGTCGCCACCACCAAATCCGGCCAGGGCCGCCGCCGCGTCGTCTACGTCATCAGCGATGGCAAGGAGTACGGCAGCCAGGCCAAGCAGAAGGACGTTATCAAGTACCTCCAGACCCATCAGATCTCGGTCTACGCCACCGTCGTCGGCGACACCGCCGTCCCCGGCCTGGGGTTCCTGGACAAGTACCACCTGCCCTTCCAGATGCGTGACGATGTGCTCCCGCAGTACGTCGCCGCTACCGGCGGACAGATCGATCCTGAGTTCCGCACCCGCGGCATCGAAAACAGCTTCGCCCGCATCACCGAAGAGGTTCGCACCCAGTACACCATCGGCTATTACACCCATGAGCCCTTCATCGATGGCAAATACCGCAAGGTCGAGGTGCGCGTACTGCGCCCGAACCTGAACGTCATCGCCAAGGATGGCTACTGGCCGGATGCCACCCAGAACGCCCATCCCAACGTCGCCCGCTAAGCCCGCCGGCGATTCGTGAACGTTCTTTTTCAGGGCAATGTCCTGTTCGGCCTGCTCGCCGCCTTCTTCTGGGGAGGCGGCGACTTCTCCGGCGGCATGGGCGTCAAACACGCCGGCGGAAGCCTGGGCGCCGCCCTGCGCATCCTTCTGCTCAGCCACTCCGCCAGCTTCTCCGTCCTTCTGCTGCTGGCAACTCTGCGCGGCGATCATTTCCCCCACGGCGCCCCACTCGTCTGGGGCTTGATTGCCGGCGTCGCCGGCGGCCTCTCGCTCTCTGCCTTCTACATCGCCTTGGCGCGCGGCTCGATGGGCGCCTCCGCCGCCGTCAGCGGCCTGCTGGCCGCCGCCATCCCCGCCGCCGTCTCCATGATGAGCGAGGGCTTCCCCGGAACCAGCCGCCTGCTCGGCTTTCTCATCGCCGGCATCGCCATCTGGATGATCGCCGCCGCGCCCACCGGTGTCCTCGAAGCTCCCGCCCCATCCACCATGGGACTCGCCATCCTCGCCGGAGCTGGCTTCGGCATCTACTTCGTCGCCCTCAAGATGGCCGGCGCCGCCGGCGTCATCTGGCCCATGGCCACCGCCCGCATGGGCAGCATCAGCACCTGTGCCCTGCTGCTGCTTTGGGTTTCAAACCGCCCGAGCATGGCCGAGATGGCCCGCTCCAGATTCACCCGCGCCGCCGTGCTCTGGGCGCTCTCCACCGCCGCCCTCGACACCAGCGGCAACCTGCTCTTTCTCTCCGCCACCCGCTCCGGACGTCTGGACGTCGCCGCCGTGCTGGCCTCGCTCTACCCCGCCAGCACCATCCTGCTCGCCGCCTGGGTGCTTAAGGAGCGCTGCAGCCGCCGCCAGGGCATCGGCATGGCCATCGCCGCCGCAGCCGTCGTCCTGATCACGCTCTGACCCACCACACAGCCGGTCTGCCCGTCATTACAGCCGGCACGGAAGCGCCAGTATTCCCAGTCGCTGCAGGTTCCTAAAGCTTGATCTTGCTCGCATCCATTACCGGCTCGGGATACTTCAGCTTCAACTCCTGCATCGCAGCGACAATAATCTCCGAGATCGCGATATTCCGGTGCCACTTCACATCCGACGGAATCGCAAACCACGGCGCGTGGCCATGGCTGGTCTCGGACAGAACCTCGTTATACGCCTTCATGTACTGGTTCCAGTAGGCGCGCTCCTTGAAGTCCGCCGGCGACAGCTTCCAGTGCTTCTCAGGCGTAGCGATGCGCGCCTCCAACCGCCGCATCTGCTCCTGCTTCGAGATGTTCAGGAAGAACTTCAAAATCACCGTATCGTTGTCTGTCAGGGTCTTCTCAAAGCGATTGATGTCCTCGATCCTGCGACGCACCGCCTTCTCCGGGAGCAGCTTGTGCACCCGCGGCACGAGCACGTCCTCATAGTGCGACCGGTTGAAGATCTGGATCATTCCGCGCGCTGGCGCCGCCGCATGCACCCGCCAGAGAAAGTCGTGCTCCCGCTCGAGTTCGGTCGGCTCCTTGAACGAAGCGACGTTACAGCCCTGCGGATTCACGCCTGAGAAGATATGGCTGATCGTGCCATCCTTGCCCGCCGTATCCATCCCCTGCAGCACGACCAGCAGCGCCTTCTGCTTGCTCGCCCAGAGCAGCTCCTGCATCTTTGCCAAACGCTCGCGCTGCTTCACCAGCAGCGGCTCGGCCTCCTCCTTGGATTGGAAGCCGCCGTCCTCATCTGTCTTCAAGTGGGAGAGACGTACCTTGCTGCCCAATGCGATCCGGTAAGCCGATTTGAGCTTCACGATAGCCGTGCGCCTCCGTTGCTGGACGGACTCTGCTGCGGATTCCGAAGGATCGAGTACGGATAAAACGTCACGCGTGCGAAGCCCTGCCCTTCAGGCCGTCTTCGCACGCGGAGTGGTGACAGAATTTCAGGTACAAGAGTCGAAGAGAAGATGCCTTCGACCGCATACAGCCAAGCGCGAGACTACTTGGGGGACTCTTCCGCCTTCGGCGTCACAGGAGGAGTGCTCTCGACCGGCTTGTTGGCCTCATCGGCCACGCCCTTGATACCCTCTTTGAAGCCGCGTAGACCTTCGCCCAGCCCCTTGCCCAACTCCGGCAGCTTCTTCCCGCCAAACAGCACCAGAAGCACGACTGCGATCACTAAAAGGTGCATTGGTTGAAATAATTCGCCCATACCTATCTCCCTGCCTTTAGCCTGCGTCCGGCGCGAAACAGACGCATACCGGCAGCCTTTATTGTCGCATATACCGCCTCGGCCTGGTTCGCTGCCGGCGGCGCACTCTACGGATCGGTTGCCAGGCCCAATCCAGATCAATCGGAAAATGGTTTATCGGTATATCTTGGATGAAGACGGCGAAACAGCTGTACACGACCTTGCCACAAAGAGAGATCTTGAAAACAATGCTGCGATTGATGACGACCAGGGCCACCGGCGCGCGGAATCCCCGTATCAAAGCCAACCTCTCCAGACCCGTAGCTCCAGCACCAGCGCTCGCGGGAACCCTGCTGACCACCCTCCTTCTCTCCACCCTGCTCCTGCTAGCCGCTCGACCGCTCCAGGCACAGAGCGGCGGAAAGATCGGGCCGGAGGCGCCCGTCACCTACGCCAACCGCTTTGAGGCATACGGCGGCCTCAGCTTCATGAACTTCCAGGCTGGCCAGAATCTGCCCAGCCGCATGAACATGGGCGGCGGCGAGCTCCAGGGCACCTACTGGCTCGCCGGCGACTCCATCTGGCGGCGCCACCTCGGCGTCAGCGCCGACTACCGCTTCGAGGCCGGCACCACCCCGGTCCTCCCTAGCCCTGCCAGCATCAATCCCGCGCGAAAGCTCGTCCGCATGAACATCGGCATGGCCGGCCTGCAGTGGCGCGGACCGAGGAACCACTATGCCGCGCTGAACTATCACGCCCTCGCTGGCGTCGGCGCCGGCGACTTTAGTCCAGCCGGTGATCAATTCGGCCATCCCTACAACGTCGGTCTCTACGACAGCAGCATCAAGCCCATGGGCGTCGCCGGGGTCAGCCTCGACTACAACCGCTCCAAGAACATCGCCATCCGCATCCAGCCCGATCTCGTCTTCGAGCACTTCGGCACCGAGACCCGCGAGTTCTTCTCCCTCTCCGGCGGCGTCCTCTACCGCTTCGGCAAGAACTAGCCTCCCCCCGCATAGGGCGGCAAAGGCAACCAAGCTACAACGCTACGGGGCGGAGAGATCAATCTCTCCGCCCCGTAGTTCGTTTTCTCCACCTCGACTACCAGCGGTTGCCCGCCTGCAGAAAGTCCGGAGAGACGGGGTTCTCGTACACCGAGTAGTCCCGCGTCACCACCGTCAGCCCGCTGCTCGACACAAAATAATTCCGCTTATCCTCGTTGGGATCGTAGCCGATCACCGTCCCATCCGGGATATGCACGTCGCGATCGATGATCGCGTGCCGGATACGGCAGTGCCGCCCGATATTCACATGCGCGAAGATGATGCTCGAGTCCACGTCCGCATACGAGTTCACCCGCACATCCTGCGACACCACCGAGTTCCGCACCACGGCTCCTGAAACAATCGACCCGGAGGCGATGATCGAGTTGATCGCCATGCCCGTGCGCCCAGGCTCGCCGAAGACGAACTTCGCCGGTGGATACTGGTACGGCCGCGTCCGCATCGGCCAGGACTTGTCATACAGATTGAACGTAGGCGTCACCGTGGCCACGTCCATATTCGCCTCGTAGTAGGCCTCCAGCGTCCCCACATCGCGCCAGTAGAGTGCGTTCTGCTTGTTCTCGTCGACGAAGTTGTAGGCGTGCACCTTGTAGCGGCCCAGCAGCTTGGGCAGGATGTTGTGTCCGAAGTCATGCTTCGAACTCGGGTCCTCCGCGTCCTTAATCAACTCCGGCAGCAGAACGTCGGTGTTGAAGATGTAAATGCCCATCGACGCATCCACCATGTCCGGCATGAACGGCGACCGCATCTTGGTCTCCTTCGGCTTCTCCTCAAAGCCCAGCACCTCGCCGTTCTTGGCCACCTCCACCACCCCGAAGGCCGAAACCTCATCCGGCCGGATCGGCAGCGTCGCCAGCGTCACATGCGCCCCCGACTCCTTGTGCTGATCGAGCATCAGCCCATAGTTCATCTTGTAAATATGGTCGCCGGAGAGGATCAGGACATACTTCGGCTCCTCCGAACCGATCGAGTAAATGTTCTGGTAGACCGCGTCGGCCGTACCTGTGTACCAGTTCTTGCTGACGCGCTGCATCGGCGGCAAAATCTCGATGAACTCACCCAGCTCATTCGCCACCACCGGCCCCCAGCCCTCGCGGATGTGCCGGTTCAGCGACAGCGCCTTGTACTGCGTCAGGATATAAATATGGCGCAGATCGGAGTTGATGCAGTTCGACAGCGTGATGTCGATGATCCGGTACTGCCCCGCAAACGGCACCGCTGGCTTCGCACGATCTCGCGTCAGCGGAAACAGCCGCTCCCCGGCACCCCCGGCCAGCAACACCCCAAGTGTGTCTCTCATCATCGTTCGGCTACCCCTAACTCATTGGACTTGAGGAACAAAGGGCTCGAAGTCAAGCACCTGAATCCAAACTCCTGGGCCCATACAGTGGGATGCAAAAAACTCTCCAGGCTTGGAGAGCGGAGTGTAGCATGCCAGGATTAATGTTTGGATCACACTAATAACGGATCTTCATCACCTGCCAGGCGCTGAACGAAAGTCTCGACCCGGTCATCCCACCGATAACCCGGGTTTTCATTCTGGACTGGAACGCACTGAGGCTTCGCCCGGCCCACACCCCGCCTACAACCAATGGCGCCCGTTCGACCGCTGACCCGTTACCCTCTCTTCGAGCCCGCATCAGGGTCCGGCCCCTGTCCAGAATCCGAACCGCCATCCAGAGGCGGCTTCGATCCCGACGACTCTTCAGCCTCGGGGAGGCTGATCCGCAGCGACTTCAGAAAGTTCACATCGCTGTGCGTGAACGGACCGTCTGCCTGCTCCTCCACCGTCTCGTCGCCAGCCTCGCTCTCGTCCACTTCGTTCAGGCCGATCGTCGCTTCCAGCATCAGCAACACGTCGAATCCCTGCTCGCGGATATTCCGGACTACGCCAGCTATATTCTCCGACTCCGAGACCGACTCATGGATCGCTTCACCAAGCTTTTGGATGAGATTTTTGACCTTCTGATTCAATGCCACCTCCGGGTTGCCAGTTATCTGCATACGGACCACGCATCGGGTATTCCTGACCTCGAATTCCTCTGGCCGGAACGGCATTGCGGGCACTGCGGGCGTGCGGCCTGCTTACATGTACGATACGCGGGTAGCGCATCGGCTGCAATGCCCAGTTCGTGCTATGCAGCGTCCTTTTCCTCCAGCCCAATTCGATCCCGCCGACCTAAGCCCGGCGCACGAAATACAGGCCTGGCAGCGCCCCATCCCCCTGGGCTAAACCGCCGTAGGCTGCTCTGAAGGAGTCTCCTCGACCTCAGGCGTCAACTCCTCCACCGGACCCACCCGCCGCGCCCCCAACACCAGGAACCCGGCCGCCGCTGCGCAGAATCCGCCAACCCACCACAGTGCCTTCTTCATCGTGTCCTCTCTTCGACCTTCCCTGATTCGGTTCACTCGCCATTTATCGGCACAGATCTCTCGGCACAAGAGCACAGTCGCGCGGCGATCCTCCCGTTGGATGCGACCGAACCTCCCAAGGGATCAGAGAGATACGATCGTCGAGATCCAGGGGTCCCTCGATCCGAAAGCCCCTTAGGATCGGTCGCCACCCCAGTCCGCCGCTCGCCTTCCCCTTCCCTCCCCGAACCCGCTACACTTCTGCTATGGATTCCGTCCGTTTTGGCCGAGCGTTGGGCTTCGGGGCACGCAGTGCCGCCAAGGCACTGGTCACGGCGGTCGACGCCGCCAGCACCCCCAATCCATCCCCATCCCGCTCGCAGCGGCCTGCGCCCAAAAGCTCCCCATCGCCCGCGGCCACCGCGCCGAACCCCGCATCGCCAAGACCCATACCAACACCGCCCGCCTCCCGCCCGCTTGAGACCGCCGCCTGTACCGCGACCCGAGCCGCCGCCCAAGTCCAACAGACCCGCGCCGGCGTCGTCCGCGGCGGCAAGCGCTTCGGCACCTCCGTCTGGCGCCCCCTGGTCAAGCTCTCCGGCGTCCTCTGGCTCGAGCTCACCGGCTCCTTCTTCGCCCTCTTCGCCCTCTTCGCCGGCCAGAGCACCTGGACCCACCGCGCCGACCTGCACCAGACCGCGCTCAACCACACCGCCCACCAGCATCTCCTCGTCTCCGGCGGCGTCACCCTGCTGTTCACCTACTTCTCCGTCAGCAGCTTCCTCAAAGCCCGCCGCAGAGGCCGCGCCAGCTAGTCCCGGGCGTACACTCTCCCTGATGCCGCCGCCGCTCCCATCCAAGCCCCCATCGAGGCTCCAAACCACCTCCGGCATCCCCGTCGACCCCGTCTACACCCCCGAGCACCTCCGCTCCATGGACCTCGACGCCGACCTCGGCCTCCCCGGCCAATACCCCTTCACCCGCGGCATTCAACCCGGCATGTACCGCGACCGCCTCTGGACCATGCGCCAGTACGCCGGCATGGGCGACGCCGAAGAGTCCAACCAGCGTTACAAATTCCTGCTCGCCAACGGGACCTCTGGATTGTCCGTCGCCTTCGATCTCCCCACCCAGATCGGCTACGACTCCGACTCCCCCCTCGCCCTCGGCGAGGTCGGCCGCGTCGGCGTCACCATCGACTCGCTCGAGGACATGCAGCGTCTCTTCGCCGACATTCCCCTCGACCGCATCTCCACCTCGATGACCATCAACGCAACCGCCGCCATTCTGCTGGCCCTCTACGTCGCCACCGCCAAGCGCTCCGGCGCCCCGATCGACCAGCTCAGTGGCACCATCCAGAACGACATCCTCAAGGAGTACATCGCCCGCGGCACCTACATCTATCCCATCCCGGCCGCCATGCGCCTGGTCACCGACACCTTCGCCTGGACCGCCGAGCACCTTCCCCGCTGGAACCCCATCTCCATCTCCGGCTACCACATGCGCGAGGCCGGAGCCACCGCCGCGCAGGAGCTCGCCTTCACCCTGGCCAACGGCATCACCTACGTCCAGAGTGCGCTCGACGCCGGACTCGATATCGACGCCTTCGGGCCCCGCCTCAGCTTCTTCTTCAATGCCCACTCCGACCTCTTCGAAGAGGTCGCCAAGTTCCGCGCCGCCCGGCGCATGTGGGCCCGGATCATGCGCGACCGCTTCCAGGCAAGGTCGCCGCGCTCCTGGGCGCTGCGCTTCCACGCCCAGACCGCCGGCTCCACTCTGACCGCGCAGCAGCCGCACAACAACATCGTCCGCACCACCATAGAAGCCCTCGCCGCCGTCCTCGGCGGAACGCAAAGCCTGCACACCAACGGCTTCGACGAGGCCCTCGCCCTGCCCACCGAGGACGCCGCCCGCACCGCCCTGCGCACCCAGCAGATCCTCGCCCACGAGAGCGGCGTCGCCACCACCGTCGACCCGCTCGCCGGCTCCTACTTCGTCGAATCGCTCACCAACCAGATCGAAGACCGCGCCCAGACCTACCTCGACACCATCGCTGCCTTCGATGCGTCAGATTCAACCGGCCAGACCGGCCGCACCGGGCCCTACGGCATGCTCCGCGCCATCGAGCGCGGCTACATCCAGCAGGAGATCCAGAACGCCGCCTACGCCCACCAGCGCGCCGTCGACTCTGGCGAGCAGATCATCGTCGGGGTCAACGCCTTTACCGCCAACAGAAACCTCGAAGAAGCCGCTGAAGAAACCACTCCGACCCAGCTGCAACGCATCGACCCCGCCCTTGAGGCCCGCCAGATCGAACGCCTCCGCGCCCTCCGCCTGCGCCGCGACCCCGCCCGCCACTCCGCCTCGCTCCGCAGCGTCACCGACGCCGCCCGCGCCGGCTCGAACCTGATGCCCCACATCCTCACCGCCGTCGAAGCCGACGCCACGGTAGGCGAGATCGCCGACGTCCTGCGCTCCGTCTTCGGCGAGTACCACGAGTCCGTCACCCTCTAACACCCTCTGAGTCGCAGCAGCTCCCATCCACTTGAAACTCTGCCGCTTCCCTGCTCGTACTCTGCGTCAGCACCCACCCGAGCAGGAACGATCAAGGACACCATGAGAGCCCTTCTTTCCGTGTTATTGCCGCTTGCGCTGGTAGCCTTCCCCCTCACCGCACCCGCTCAGCAAGGGCGGTTGAATGGCAGCCTGGCCGCCACTCCCTTGCCTCCGCCCAGCCCTGCGCCTCCGATTCCCTCCGCACTGCTCTCCGCCAAGGCCGTCTTTCTCTCCAACGCTGGCGCCGACAGCGGCCTCTTTCCCGAGCCCTTCAGCGGCAACCCCGACCGCGGCTACGCCGAGTTCTACGCCGCCCTAAAGGATTGGGGACAGTTCACCCTGGTCGACGACCCGGCCAGCGCCGATCTGGTCTTCGAGCTGCAACTCCAGGCGCCCAATGGCCCCACAAACGCCAACAAGCAGAACGGCGCCTCCGATCCCCTGCCCATGTTCAAACTGGTTATCTTCGACCGCAAGACGCACTACATCCTATGGGCGCTCACCGAATCCATCGAGCCCGCAATCCTGCAGAAGACCCACGATCGCAACTTCGATATGGCCCTCGCCACCCTCACCGCAGACCTCAAGCGGCTCATCAGCCAGCCCACCCCAGCAACCCCCTAAAGCCAACCAGCCACATCTCCGGGTGCCCTATGTCTCGCTTTTCAGACATGGGTGGGAGCGCGATAATCCCGGGTGCCCCATCCTTCGCAGTCTCACCGCGAAGGATGGGAGGGTACAAAATGCTATCGTGAAGTGTCCGGTAAACACCGCCGCAAAGGGATCCTTCAATGGCCGAAACCGCAGCAGCACCCACCCTCCGCAAGACCTCTCTCAACGCCACCCATCGCTCCCTCAAGGCCAAGATGGTCGACTTCGGCGGCTGGGATATGCCCGTCGAATACTCCGGCGTCATCGCCGAGCACACCGCCGTCCGCACCGCCGTCGGCCTCTTCGACGTCTCCCACATGGGCGACATCCAGCTGCGCGGCCCCGGCTCGCTGGCCGCCATCCAGCAACTGTCGATGAACGACGCCTCCAAGCTCGTAACCGGCCAGGCCCACTACTCGGCCATGCTCTACCCCAACGGGACGTTTGTCGACGATGTCGTCATCCACAAGCTCTCTGACAACGACTACCTCATCGTCATCAACGCCGGCACCCGCGAGAAAGACATCCAGTGGGTGCGCCAGACCATCGGCCACATGCCAGGCGTCCACGTCAACGACTTCTCCGACTACTACACCCAACTCGCCATCCAGGGCCTCCGCGCCGCCGAGACCCTGCAGAAGCTCACCCCGACCGACCTCTCCACCATCAAGAGCTACTGGTTCACCTGGGGTCAGGTCTGCGGCCTGCACAACGTCATGATCGCCCGCACCGGCTACACCGGCGAGGACGGCTTCGAGATCTACATCCCCTCGGACGAGCCCACCAGCGCCCGCGTCTGGAACGAGATCCTGGATGCAGGGAAAGAGTTTGGCATCGTGCCGTGCGGCCTCGGCGCCCGCAACACGCTGCGCCTGGAGTCCGCCATGGCCCTCTACGGCCACGAGATCTCCGACACCATCAACGTCTTCGAAGCCAATCTCGGCCGCTACGCCAAGCTCGACAAGCCCAGCTTCGTCGGCCGCGAGGCCCTGCAAGCGATCCAGGAGGCCGGCGGCCCCAAGCGCAAACTGATCGGCCTGGAGATGATCGATCGCGGCATCGCCCGCGACGGCTACCCCGTCGCCCTTCCCGACGGCACCCCCATCGGCCACGTCACCAGCGGCTCCCCCGCTCCCTTCCTCAAGAAGAACGTCGCCATGGCCCTGGTCGCCATTACCCCAACCACCCCCGACTACGCCCCCGGCACCGAGCTCGCCGTCGAGATCCGCAACCAGCTCGTCCGCGCCCAGGTCGTCGCCCTGCCCTTCTACAAACGCCCCAAGAAGACCACCTAACCGAATCAAGAACCGGGGTGCCCATCCTCGCCACAATCCGGGTGCCCCATCCTCGCCGCGCTTTTGCGGCAGGGTGGGGTATCGCGCGCAGTAGCGCGCGACCGCCTTCTCTCATTCAGGAGCCACCATGCAGTTTCTCGCCATCAGCAAGCGCCGCACCGACGCCTTCCCTCCCGAGGCCTTCACCCCCGAACTCCTCGAAGCCGAGGCGCAGCGCGTCCGCGAGCTCTACGCCCAGGGAAGCCTCCGCTCCATCTGGCGTCGCCAGGACGCCCCCGGAGCCGTGATCCTCTTCGAAGCCAGCAACGAAGACGAGGTCCGCTCCCTCCTGTCCACCCTCCCCCTCGCCCAGCGCAACATGCTGGAGGTCGTCCTCGTCACCCAGCTCCTCCCCTACCCCGGCCTCGGCCCCCGCTAACCCATCCCCCCAAAAACCGGGTGCCCCATCCTCGCCGCGACAGGGTGGGGTATCGCGACCAGCCCATTTCGCACCCCCTCACCAACGTCGCGGGTCCGTCTTCCAGGTAGGCTAAGCCGCTCATCCTGCTGACCCGGGCCACCGCGGGTGTCACCCCTCCAACCCGCGCCACTTGCTCCTAACCGAAACCACCCCAACCACTTACACCACCCAAAAAACTTGCCGTCCCTCCCCCTCCCGACCCGCTAAAATAGACAGAGAGCACCACAGCAAAGAGCCCCAGACCCGACCGGTGTACTTTTGCACTTAACCCACCTGTTTCCTAGACTTTAGAACTTTATGGGGAGGGAGGGGGCAAGTACCCTCCCGAAGGCCCGCACGACCACACGCACTACAATCGAAAACGGAGAAAACAGAACGCCATGGCCTATCCCGCAGCCTACAAGTACACCAAGGAACACGAGTGGATCGCCCTCGACGGCACAACCGGCTCCATCGGCATCACCGACTACGCCCAGAACTCCCTCGGCGACATCGTCTTCGTCGATCTGCCCAAGATCGGTGACACCCTCGAGGCCGGCAAGACCTTCGGCTCCATCGAATCGGTCAAGTCCGTCTCCGACCTCTTC
>Ga0210403_10002779_pt1 | contig 15596 bp, 13 predicted proteins | sample IncBWC19MmetaG_FD_150863 | JGI IMG/M metagenome (GOLD analysis project Ga0210403, IMG submission 150863) | Forest soil microbial communities from Barre Woods Harvard Forest LTER site, Petersham, Massachusetts, United States - Inc-BW-C-19-M | ecosystem: Environmental > Terrestrial > Soil >... | reverse complement strand
TGGAGGTCATCGTCTCAGGCTAAGACACGACCTGTTAGAACTTGCGCGTTTCCTGCCGCGACCAGCGTTCTACCACGATCTTCGATTCCGTGTAGAACTCAACCGCATCCTTGCCTTGGGCGTGCAGGATGCCGAAAAAGCTTTCCTTCCATCCGCTGAACGGAAAAGAGGCCATCGGCGCAGCAACGCCAATATTGATGCCGATATTTCCGGCCGGCGCCTCGTAGCGGAATTTCCGCGCCGCCGCGCCGCTCGTCGTAAAGAGCGACGCCTGGTTGCCGTACGGGCTCTTGCGGATGAACTCGATGGCCTCGTCAATCGTATCGGCGTGAATCAAGCTCAACACCGGCCCGAATATCTCCGTATCCGCCAGCGAACTCGTAGCCGGCACGCCGTCCAGCACCGTGGGCTTCAGGAAATTTCCACTCTCATGGTTGGCCACTTTCGTATTGCGGCCGTCCACGACGGCCTTCGCGCCGTCCGACACGCCCTTGGCAATCAATCCTTCGATGCGCTGCTTGCTCGCGGGAGAAATGACCGGCCCCATCTGGACGCCGGCGTCGAGGCCAAACCCAACCTTGATCGAAGAAGCTGCTTCGGCAATCGCATCGCGAAATGTCTTTTGCGCTTCGCCGATTGTCACCGCAACGGAAACCGCCAGGCAACGCTGCCCCGCGCAACCAAATGCGGAGTCGCTGATAATCTGTTTTGCCAGATCCATATCCGCATCCGGCAACACAATTACGTGATTCTTCGCGCCGCCCTGGCACTGCATGCGCTTTCCCGCGGCCGCCGAACGCTGGTACACATGCCTTGCCACCGGCGTAGAGCCGACAAAGCTGATCGCCCGCACCGTCGGATGGTCGCACAGTGCGTCCACAACATCTCTGCCGCCATTCACAATGTTCACGACGCCTTTGGGAATACCCGTCTTCTCGATAAGTTCCATCGTGCGCCGCACCGTCAGGGGCACGCGTTCGCTCGGCTTCAACACAAACGTGTTGCCGCAGGCAATCGCATACGGCAGAAACCAGAACGGAATCATCGCCGGAAAATTGAACGGCACGATCGCCGCCACGACGCCAAGCGGCTGCCGGATCAGTGTTTCATCCACGCCCGGAGTGATGTCTTCCAGGTTATAGCCCTGCATCATGATGGGAATGCCGCACGCGACTTCGACATTCTCAATTCCGCGGCGCCATTCGGCCTTGGCTTCGGCAAAAGTCTTGCCGTTTTCCAGGGTGATCAGCTTCGAAAGCTCATCGATGTGTTCTTCCAGCAGGTTTTTCAGCTTGAATAGATATTGGATGCGCTCCCCGGCCGGCGTCCTGCGCCATGCGGGAAAGGCAGCGGCAGCAGCCGCGACCACCGTATCAACCTCAGCCTTCGAAGACAGCGGCGTGCGCCCGATCACTTCTCCCGTGGCCGGATTGGTAACGTTGGAATATTCTGTAGCCGAAGATTTATGCCAGACGCCGCCAAAATAGTTCTGAACGTCGATTACCTGTGATGTGACGGGGGTACTCATGAGACTTCTCCGTGCCTCCGCCCGCGCGGTGGCGCGCGGCAGGGCTTGCGATATGAAGGATGGCGCTCGGATGAACCGGGCGAATGACACTTCAGTGTACCAAAGAATGCGGCGTTCAGGATTGCGCGAGAAGCTCTATCGGCCCAGCGTTGCCAGCGCCTCGTATGCTGCACCGATCAGCGGCGCCGATTCGTTCAGCACCACCGACACGGGCACATTGCTCAGCATTTCCCCAAACTGCCATTTATCCCTGAACGCTTTGAAAAAAGTACCGTCCTGCATTTTCGGCAGAATCTTCACGGCAATCCCGCCAGCCACATAAACGCCGCCAAGCGCCAGCACCTTCAGCGCGAGATTCCCGGCCTCCGCTCCGTAAATCGCCGTCCATAGATCCAGCGTCTGCACACAAACCGGGCATTCCTTGGACAGGCCCATCTTCGTGATGAATGGAGCAGGGTCTGCGTCGGGATCGTCAAAGATGGGATGCTTTACGCTGGACGAAAGAAATTCGTGGAGAGTGCGGAATCCTCGGCCGGAAAGAATCAATTCCCAACTGACCTGCGGGTAGCGTTTGCGCATGAACTTCAGCAATTCGATCTGCTCGTCAGTGTGCGGCGCGAAATCGGAATGGCCGCCTTCACTCGGCACCACACGATACCGGTTGCCATCCCAGAAAAGGATGGACTGGCCGAGGCCCGTTCCTGCGCCCAGCAAAGCGCGCGTCGCTCCCTGCACCGGCGTGCCCTGGTTCAGCACCACAAAATCTTCCGCGGGGAGATGGTCGAGGCTGTGCCCTGTCGCGCCCAGATCGTTCATCAGCGCAATCGTCTTGACCCCAAGTTCCTTCGACAAGCTGTCCGCGTCAATCACCCAGGGAAGGTTTGTGGCATGGATCCGGTTGTTGATCACGGGCCCGGCCACTCCAAAACCCGCGGCTCGCACTTTTTCGCCGGTAAGATGCGGCGCGGCCTGCCGTGTGAATTCCTTGATGATCAGGTCAAACCTGGCGAAATCCTTGCTGGCGAATCGCTGCTTGAAAACGACGTGCAGCTTCCCGTCTTTCTCTGCAAACAGCGCGATGTTGCATTTTGTGCCACCCACGTCGCCCGCAAGTATCACCGGACCTCCCCCCAAATCTCCTTATTAAACCGTTTTAATGGTTATACCACTGTCTGCCGTCGCGTTCCAGCAGTTGGTCGGACTCTTTCGGTCCCCAGGCGCCTGCCGCGTACGTCGGCACTGTTCCCGTCCTTGCGGCGCTCCACACGTCCAGGATCGGATCCACAATCGACCAGGCCGCTTCCACCGAATCGCCGCGGTCAAACAACGTCGCATCCCCGCGCAGGCAGTCATTCACCAGCGTCGCGTAGGCGCTCCTCGACGCTCCGCCGAATGCTTCGCGATAGCTGAAATTCATGGTCACGTTGCCGATGCTCATCTCCGTTCCCGGCCGCTTGGCGCCGAAGGAAACAGAGATACCCTCATCGGGCTGGATATTCAGCACCAATCGGTTGGGCTCGATATCGCGATCGCGGAAAACAAGATGCGGCGCGCAACGGAACTGGATCATGATTTCGGTCGTGCGCTTCGCCAGACGCTTTCCCGTGCGCAGGTAAAACGGAACGCCGGCCCAGCGCCAGTTGTCGATCAGGACCCGCAGGGCGACAAAAGTTTCCGTGCGCGAATTGGGATTCACACCCGGCTCATCGCGATAGCCGGCCAGTTTATTGCCATTGGTGGTTGCCGGTGCATACTGGCCGCGCACCGCGGACTGCGCCACCATCTCCAGGTTGTAGGGGCGTATCGATTGCAGAATTTTCAGCTTTTCGTTGCGCACCGCCGTTGCGTCAAACGAAGCCGGCGGCTCCACGGCCATCAATGAAGTCAGTTGCAAAACGTGGCTCTGGATCATGTCCCGCAGCGCGCCGGCAGTTTCATAAAACCCGCCGCGCCTCTCCACACCCAAAGTTTCAGCGGCCGTAATCTGGACGTGATCCACGTAATTGCGATTCCAGAGCGGCTCAAAGATGCCGTTCCCAAATCGCAACACCAACAGGTTCTGAACGGTATCCTTCCCCAGGTAATGATCGATACGGTAAACCTGCTTCTCTTCAAATACGTTCAGCACGATCTTGTTCAATTCTTTTGCCGAGGCCAAATCACGCCCAAACGGCTTTTCAATAATGATGCGCACCCAGGAATTGGGATTCGCGGGCCGCGCCAGTCCCGCGCGTCCCAACTGCTCCACAATGTCGCGATAAACTTCCGGGGGCGTGGAGAGATAGAACAACCGATTCCCGCCCAGTTTCTTTTCCTTATCGATTTCCGCCAGCCGTTTGGCGAGTTGCGCGTAAGAATTCGGGTCGCCATACTCGCCCGCCGAATAATAAAGGTTGGAAGAAAATTCATTCCATTTGGCAGGCTCAATCGGTCCAACCTCGGAAATCGTCTTCGCCGCTTCCCCGATCGTGGTCCGGAAGGATTCATCGGTCATCGGTGTTCGCGCAAACCCCATGATCGCATAGCGTTCCCCGAGGGAATTGTGCTGCGCAAGGTCATACATCGCAGGGATTACTTTGCGCTTGGCCAGGTCGCCGGAAGCGCCAAACAGGATCACCGTACAGGGGTCGGCGGTTGTTCCATAGATCGAATTCGAGCGCTTTTCTTCCTCAGGCATGAGCTTCCTCCGTGATGTCTGGCCCTGCCATGCTCATTTGCATGGCTTTTTGACTATACCTCAACCCCAAGAGCTTTCAGTTCGGATCGTGTTTGCGCAGCATTCTGGTGATGAATCACATGCATTCCCAATCGTCGCGGGTTCTCCAGATTCAGGGTGCGGTCATCGACAAACACGCACTCCTCGGCCGGCCGCTGGGATACTTCAAGCGCGATCCGGAAGATCTGCTCCTCCGGCTTCCGAGCGTGCAGATAGCACGAGCTGAAGAAAACTTGAAGCTCCTTGCGGAGTCCAAACGCCTCAATCCGGTAATTGTTCAATTCCCGCGGCTCATTGTTAATGGATGCGACGAAATACTTTTGGATACGTGCCACTGCCCGAAGCAACTCGTGTGTCTCCGGATATTCCTTCGACTGGGCAAACATGAAAGCCGTAAATTCCTCGCGTGTGAAGGGGCGCGCCCTGTAAAACAGCGTCCTGTCCAAATACTGGTCGAGGGTTATCTGCCCCGCATCGAACGCAGGAAACGACAGGTCATGGCGCTCCCGATACTCTTCCCAGTCCAACTGAAAGGTATTGGCGGCCTCCTGGCGGGAATTATGGTCCCACCCGTTCGTCAGAATAACCCCGCCGATGTCCCAAAAGACGGTTGTGATGTTTGCCAAGGAAGCTCCTCCGGGAAAGCCCTTGAGAGATATCAGAAGAAGGACTTGGATGAAAGTCAAAAGAGAAAGGTTCAAAGGTTAGGACGCCAAAAGGCCCGGTTCACCTGGTTCTTGCGAGTGGGTGTTGACCGCAGAAACGGTGTTTCCTTGAACTTGCAACAACTTACAGGCTGGCGGACAATAGCTGCTTCGGGGGAAACCACAATGGCAGATGATTCTTGCGAACCGACGCCGGCTCCCAGTGAGCCCGTCAAGCCCGGCACACGCATGGTTCACTGCGTGAAGTTCGACAAAGAAATGCCGGGCTTGGATCGCGTGCCCTGGCGGGGCGAAATTGGGAAACGCGTCTATGAAAACGTGTCCAAGGAAGCCTGGAAATTGTGGGTTGAGTATTCCAAGATGCTAATGAACGAATATCGCCTGAACCCCATCGACCCGAATTCCCAGAAAATCATGGAAGAGCAGATGGAGCAATTTTTCTTTGGCGATGGAGCCAAGCTTCCCGAAGGCTATGTTCCACCAAAAGCCAAAGGCTGAAGCTAAACCTTTCCAGTTACCGGATGTTCCACCGGAAGCCGCGGCGTAAGCTTGAAATTCAATTTTGCGTGGCTTTCGCGAAGTGCGTTCTCAGCTTCAGAGGGTGTCTCGCCCCGCGCGAACAAAAATCCCAGGTAGCTCGAACCTTCCGGCCACGCCGCAATGTAGTCGCGCCACCGCGCGGTAATCTCCAGTTCCGTCACGCCCGGCACACGTCGCGCCTCTTCCGCTCCCTCCACCTTTTCCAGGATTCCGCTTTGGGGAACGGGAATCATCAGGACGCCCGAAGCCGCCGCTTCCCGCGGCGCATCCCAACCGGGCAGATCCAGTGCATGCCGCAACAACAATTCCTCCAAACCGATTGGCTCGGGTTCATTTTCCAGCTGAAACCGCAAAGCTCGCGCGCACAGCCCGCCAATCGGCCGCGCCGCAACCTCAATCGGCCACACTCCGTGTTCGTTCAGGCGAAATTCTCCATGCACTGGTCCGTGCGTAAGCCCCAGCGCCCGCGACGCATCCGTGAAACTCGTTTTGATTAATTCCTGTTCTCGCGCAGGCAAGCGCGAAGGCGTAATGTAAATGGTCTCCTCAAAGTACGGCCCTTCCAGCGGATCCGGCTTGTCAAAAATCGCCAGCACCCGCAGTTCTCCGTCCTTCAGCAATCCTTCCACCGCCACTTCCCTGCCCGGCAGGTACTCTTCCACAATCATCCGGTCCAGGTTCGGTTCCCGCGTCCCTTGGATTTCCGCGGACTCCAGCAATCGTTTTAATCGGCTGGCGCCCGCAAGGAATTCTGCGCGATTATTCACCCGAACGACTCCCTGGCTTGCCGAAAGCGAAATGGGCTTCAACACGCAAGGATAGGTAATGCCCATCAGCGCGGGCTCGGGAATCGCCTGCAGCGGCGCGCTTCGAAACCACGGCGTAGGCAAGCCGGCGTCGCGGAAGACTTCCCGCATACGCAGTTTGCTCCGGCAAGCCTCCACGCTCGCCGGATGATTGTGTGGAATCCCCAGCCCTCTCGCGACATAAGCCGCGGCAAGCGTTGGCCGGTCTCCCAACGCCAACACGCCATCCACACGTTGCCCAGCCTGTGCCTGCATCACGGCGTACGCCGCTTCTTCCGGCGTTTCAAATCGCACTGGCACCGCGCGGTCGTGCCAGGGATCCTCCAACTGGTGGCACCGGTCGGTCACAAACGCTAGCTCCACACCTAGTTTTTTCGCGGCCGCGTCAAACGCGCGGGTCTGGTAGCCGAGCTTCGCCGAAAACAAAAGAATTCTTGGCCGAACCTTCGGGGAGTTCATTCCGCAACTTTCATAGAAAAGATTCCGCTTGTCTGACGGCTTCCTTCGCTCTTGCGATGGGGACCAACTGGTCCCGCGTCGGCTCCGCTCAACAGTACCAGGGCTCATTCAGGTACGGCACGCCACGCCCGGCATCTGGCATCAGCAAATCCTTCTCTTCGATGCGCCGCTCTGCCGCATGGTTCGCGGTCCGCCAGATCTTGTCGAAAATCGCGGCGCGGCCCAATTTCAATTTCTCAGCCAACGATACGATGTCCTGCAATTCTTCGCACAATCGGTCAATTCCTGGAACGCTGTGCGCCCAGGGATAAATCAAGGACTTCGCATCAAACGGCCCGATTCCGTCGCGAACCTCTTCAATCTCCAGGAGCCGCGAACCAGCAGTAACCAGCAACCGAATCGCCAATTGGATCGGCGCCACTGCTTCGATCAACTCCAGGCGCCGCAATTGTTCCAGCATATCGAGATAATTTTCAAAGGACGTCCACGGCGTGAACGGCATAAAAGTGGGCTGCAGCGCGATCCCTGCTCGCCGGCACTCTTCCACCACACTGAAAAAATCTTCCCGGGTATGGCCTTTCTGCAGTTTCTCCAGAATCCGATCGTCGAGAGACTCCACCGCCGAAACAATGAAAAGGCAACCCGTGTTGCGCAGTGTCTTCAGCAATTCCGTGTTCTCTCGAAGATGCTCCACTTTGATCGTTACGTCATAGGTGAGCGCTGGAAATTCCCGGTGCAATGCTTCGACCAGTGGCACGGCGTGGCCCACTCCATTGAAAAAATCTGGGTCGCCGAACGTAATGTGTTGCGCGCCCGCCTTCACCTGCTGGCGTATGTCCGAGAGAACCACTTCCCGATCCACGATCCGGAACACGCCGTCGTACACCGGCACAATCGGGCAGTGACGGCACAGATGCTTGCACCCGCGGGACGCTTCCGTATAACCGACCAGCCGGTGCTGCCCCTCCGGCATCACGAGATGCGCATAATTTTTGAGTGCGGGAAGATCCGAACGATCCGGCGTGATAAACCGTAGCCGCGTCAGCGAAACATTCGAATCGAGTGGATGAATCTGCGGAAACGCAGAAAGCCCGGAGAGGTGTTCGGCCAAATCCACCAGCACTTGCTCAAACTCGCCGCCAAACAGGCTCTCGACACCGGCGGCACGCAAGCTTTCCGCGGCGAGCGGCGCGTACAATCCATAGGCGCACAGATGCGCGTGAGGATTGCTCCTCCGAATCGGTTCCAGCAATTCTAACGTCAGCCGTGTAGCGGTATGCATCGGCACGTAAAACGCGATCAACACCGCTTCGCGCACCGCCTGCTCGCTCAACGCCTGCCGCGATAAATCGAGGCACGTCACCGCATGCCCGCGCTTGCGCAGCCACGCCGCGGGCGAAGCCAGCCCAAACGGCTGCCTTCCCAACTCATACGTCGAAATCAGCAGAATCTTCACAACGCCCCATTATAGCCTCTCCGCGCCGAGTCGCGATTTCGGTTATCATAGAAGGCTCAAGCCATCTGGAAAGGACCGCCGGTATGACCATCTCCGCTGCCAATTCCTTCGGTACCCGGGACAAACTGAACGTTGGCGCGCAATCCTTCGAAATTCATCGCCTCGAAGCTCTCGAAACGAAAGGAATCAGCCACCTCTCCAAGCTTCCCTTCTCTCTGCGCATCCTCCTCGAAAATCTCCTCCGCTGTGAAGACGGACGCTTCGTCCGGAAAGACGACATTGCCGCGCTCGCCAAGTGGACTCCCAACGGCCCGAAAAAAGAAATTGCCTTCATGCCCGCGCGCGTTCTTCTCCAAGACTTCACTGGTGTTCCCGCAGTCGTCGATCTTGCCGCAATGCGCGAAGCCGTTCAGAAAATGGGCGGCAATCCCAAGCGCATCAATCCGCTCTTCCCCGCGGAACTCGTCATCGACCACTCCGTCCAGGTGGATAGTTTCGGCAGCACCAACTCCTTCGGCCTGAACGCGGAACTCGAATTTCAGCGCAACGTCGAGCGCTACGCCTTCCTGCGCTGGGGCGCGAAAGCCTTTCGCAATTTCAAAGTTGTCCCGCCCGACACCGGCATCTGCCATCAGGTAAACATCGAATACCTCGCGCGCGTCGTCTGCGCGATGCCCAACGGCAATCGCATGGAAGCCTACCCCGATTCGCTGGTCGGCACGGATTCGCACACCACCATGGTCAATTCCCTCGGCGTTTTCGGTTGGGGCGTGGGCGGCATCGAAGCCGAAGCGGCCATGCTCGGCCAGCCTCTCTCGATGCTTGTTCCCGAAGTCGTCGGGTTCAAGCTGCACGGCCGCCTGCCGGAAGGCACCACGGCCACGGATCTCGTCCTCACCGTCACGGAAATGCTGCGCAAGAAAGGTGTCGTCGGCAAATTCGTGGAATTTTACGGCTCCGGTCTTTCCACGCTGAGTGTCCCCGATCGCGCCACCATCGCCAACATGGCCCCCGAATACGGCGCCACCATGGGGTTCTTCCCGGTGGACAACGAAACACTCGCCTATCTCCACTTCACGTCGCGCTCCCACGAACAGATCGCTCTCGTCGAAGCCTACAGCAAGGAGCAGATGCTGTTCCGTACCGACTCCACGCCCGAGCCGGCGTTCAGCGATAAGCTGGAGCTCGATCTCGCCAGCGTCGAGCCCACCGTTGCCGGACCAAAGCGCCCGCAGGATCGCGTCGCCCTCAAGAATGCTAAAGCTTCCTTCGTCAAAGTCGTGGAAGGCGCCTCCGCGAAACACGTACACGTCAAAAACAATGGCGATACGTTCGACCTCTCGAGCGGCGCCGTCGTGATCGCCGCCATCACCAGCTGCACCAACACGTCGAACCCTTCGCTGATGCTCGGCGCGGGCCTCCTGGCCAAGAAAGCGGTCGAACGCGGCCTCGACATCAAGCCCTGGGTGAAGACCAGCCTCGCTCCGGGCTCAAAAGTAGTCACCGATTACCTGCTAGCCGCGGGCCTTACGCAATATCTCGACAAATTGAAATTCAATCTCGTCGGCTATGGCTGCACCACTTGCATAGGAAACAGCGGCCCGCTGCCGGATTCCATCGGCTCGGCCATCAAGGAAAATAATCTCTTGGCCGTTGCGGTGTTAAGCGGCAATCGCAATTTTGAAGGCCGCATCCACCCGCTCGTGCGCGCAAACTATCTTGCTTCCCCGCCGCTCGTCGTCGCATACGCGCTCGCCGGCCGCATGGACCTCGATCTCACAACCGAACCCCTCGGTACAGACAAAGCCGGAAAACCCGTCTATCTGCGCGAAATCTGGCCCACGCCGCAGGAAGTCGAATCCACCGTTCGCGCCGCAGTTTCCACCGAGCAATATCGCAAGCAGTACAGCGAAGTCTTCGAAGGCGACGCCCGCTGGAAAGCTATGCCTGTTCCCGAAGGCGATCTCTACCAGTGGGAACAGAACTCGACCTACATAAAGTTGCCGCCGTATTTTGAAAACATGCCCAAGACGCCCGGCTCGCTCGCCGATATCCACGGCGCACGCGTCCTGGCCATCCTCGGCGACAGCGTCACCACGGACCACATCTCTCCCGCCGGTTCGATCGCCGTTGATTCACCTGCCGGAAAATACCTCGTTGCCAAAGGCGTGAAGCCACACGAATTCAATTCCTACGGCGCGCGCCGCGGCAATCATGAGGTCATGATGCGCGGCACTTTTGCCAATATCCGCCTGCGCAATCAACTCGCTCCCGGCACCGAAGGCAGTTGGACGCTTCACCTGCCCGACGGCAAAAAAATGTATATCTACGAGGCCGCCGTGAAATACCGCGAAGACGGCGTGCCTCTCTTCGTCATTGCAGGAAAAGAATACGGCTCCGGCTCCTCGCGCGATTGGGCTGCCAAAGGCACGCGCCTCCTCGGTGTCCGCGCTGTTCTAGCCGAAAGTTACGAGCGCATTCATCGCAGCAACCTTGTGGGAATGGGCGTCCTTCCGCTGGAATTTAAGGCCGGCGAAAATCGCGAATCCCTCGGCCTGACCGGCCAGGAAGTTTTTGACGTCGAAGGCGTGGCTTCCCTATCCCCACGAAAACAGGTCACGGTAAAAGCCAAAGCTCCGGACGGCAGCGTAAAAACAATCACCGCGCTCGTCCGCGTGGACACGCCCGAGGAAGTTTCCTACTACCAGCACGGCGGAATCCTCCAATACGTCCTCCGCCAAATGCTCGAGTAAGAACGTAGCGGCCACCTTTAGGTGGCCGCGAGTGCGCCGACCTCCATGCCGGTAGACATCGCATTCATAACTGTCAACTACAACACGTTGGAATGCGTGAAACACTTGGCCAATTTCTTCAGTGGCCTGGACGTTCCATTTAGCTTCGCCTTTACTGTTGTGGACAATAACTCCACAGATGGCTCCCAACAATTCCTGCAATTCCACCCGGAAATCAACTATCTCCAAGCCGGCGAAAATCTGGGCTACGGGCGTGGCATCAACCGGGGAGTAGCCGCGACCACCAGCAAATATGTTTGCGTAACGAATACGGACGTAATCCTCAACCGTGAAGCGCTGATCAATCTTTGGCGCTTCCTGGAAGAACGGCCCGATGCTGGCGTCTGCGCGCCGCGAATCACCTATGGAGACGAGCGAAACCAGGGAATGGCATTCAAAGCTTCTCTTTTTTCAAATTATGCCAATTGGTTTGCCAAGCTTCTGGCGAGTTACGAGAAGCGGAGAATCGCGAGAGCTACCACGCCGTTGAGAGTCGAAGGCGTGATGGGCGCTTTTTTCCTGATACGAAGATCCGTGATTCCGCTACCGGCGCTTTTTGACGAGGACTTTTTCTTTTTTTATGAGGATACCGCGCTGGCTCACACCTTGAAGAATAATGGCGTACTGTGCTTCGTCGTTCCAAGCGCCACCATTATCCATCTCGGCGGAAAATCCCGGTCAACAAATTCCATTTCGTCCTTCTACGCAAACAGATATCTCTACCTGAAAAAGTTCTACGGGCCGCTTCACGCAAAAGCCATCCATTTCAGCGATCGCGCCCGCATCTTGCGCAAATGGTCGCTCTATTCTCTGTTTTCGCGGCTCACCTCTTCCGAGCGGATCAAGGCCAAGCAGCGCTACTACAAAATAGCCTGGGACACCTCTCGTCTTAAGTGAAACGGCCAGTTCAGGGGTGGTCCGTGGTATCAAGAATTCGCCGCGGAAGCTCGTTTGAGGAATACCAGAAAAATCAGGCCGCCGATCACTGAGACGGCGCTGGCGACCTGCGCGTTGGAAAGCCCCAGAATCCACGGCGGATTGATGCGGATAATTTCCACCAGGAAGCGCGCCACACCAGTCAGGATCAGGTAATAGCAGAAAATCTCGCCAGAGCGTCGAGGGTCCTTTAAAATCCGTGCGCCCAATCGCCACAGCAGCCATCCGATCGCGCCCCAGATCAGGAGTTCATACAACGGCGCGGGATGCACGCGGCAATCGGCCGGCGAGCCCCACTGCACGCAGGTTTGGGTCGTCGGCACCACACCGTTCGGAAAGCTCATTCCCCATGGCAACGACGTCGGCTTCCCATAATCCCCATCGCCCGAAAGAAAGCAGCCTATGCGTCCGATGGCGTAACCAAACGAAGCCGCGGGCGAACACGCATCCAGAAACTCCCGTACCGGCAGTTTCGCGCGCCATCCCATCACCAGCAGGGCCCCAAATCCGCCCAAGAATCCGCCAAACCAAGCGAACCCATAGCGGCTCAATAATAAAGGTAGAGGATTGGCAAAAAATTCCGCCGGTGTCTCCAGCAAGTGGTAAAGCTTTGCGCCCAGTATTCCCAGGAGCCCCGCAATTGTGATCATGGTGAACGCGTCGGCGTTCATACCCCGGCGGTCGAAATCCGCCTGCAACACGTACGCTGCAGTAATCAACGCCAGCGCTACCATCAAACCAAATGTCGGAAGTTGTAAAGGGCCAAGGTGAAGGTAAGGAATCATTCGAATTGCGCCGCAAAGGCGTCTTCAAAAGTATACACGACGCGCATTAAGCGACCGCTTTCGCCCGGCGATGCAGCAGCAGTCCAATCGCCAGCCAGACACCAAGCGCGATCCACTCCGCCCCGGTGAAATGCCCCGGAACAGCGGGCACAAGTTTCATCAGGATCAGCAGCGCGGAAATAATCATCCCGAACGCGGCGACCGCGCGCAATCCAGCGCGGGACTCGACGACAAAAAACGAAATGCAAGCCGCAAACCACCCCAGCGCCGCGGCCATGGAGCCAACTTCCGTCACGGGCACCAGCAGAGAGTCCCCGAGCAATAGTCCAACCAGCGTTCCCCCAGCCACCGCGAAGATCGCCACCGTCGGCGTCAGGTTGACCGCATGAATCTTCGCAAACGCCGGCGCAATGGTTCCCCGCCGCCCATACGCAAACAGCAACCGCGAAGATGCCACAAAATTCCCGTTGAACACCTGAAACAACGCCACCAGTGAAATCCCCAGGATCAGCCGCACCAGCCACACCGAATGCGTTCCCTGCTCAAACGCAATCGCGGTCGCGAATCTTTTGCCCAGCAACCCCTGCCACGGAGCGATGTACGAAACCGCGCCCACGGCCAGCACATAAAATCCCGCGCCCACCAGCAGCGCCATCGCGATGGCCTTGAAAAAATTCCCGGGCGGAAAGCCCGGATGCGCTTCCTCCGCCACCTTGGGCACCGACTCAAATCCAGTCACAAAATACGGCACGATCTGCAGCGTCAATAAAATCGAAACCAGCGGTGTATGGCTGAAGACCGGTCTGAAATTTGCTGGCGCGCCCCCGTGTGCACTGATAAGGACCAGCAGCAGAAATACCGCCAGCACCGAAGAAGTAGCCCAATTCTGAAACACCGCGCTGGCCCGAATCCCGCGGTAATTAAGGTAGGAAAGAAACACAGTCAGGCCGATCCCAACAAGCAGCCGCGGCAAAAACACCGGCTGGCCCGCCACTCGATAAAGCTCCATCGTATCGAGCTGCGGAAAAATGTACGCCGTGAGCTTCCCCAACACCACCGCTTCCCACGGGCACACGATGAAATAGGCCAGCAGCATCATCCAGCCCGTCAGGTAGCTCACAAACGGCGGAAACACCTGCGCGGTGTAGGCTGCCTCTCCCGCAGCGTCCGGCAAGCGCCGCACCCATTGGCCGTAAACATACCCGATGGGTAAAAGCAAAATCCCGCCCATCAGAAAGCCGATCATCGCGCCCAACGGCCCGCCGCGCCCAAGCCAGTCGTCCATCAGGATGACCCAGCCCGTGCCGATCATCGTGCCAAAGCCCAGCGCAAAATAATTCCACAAGCTGAGCTTGCGCGCGAGGCCGGTCATTTAAAAAACACACAAAAGTTCGTAGAGCAGATTCGCAGCCAGCAGTGAGGTCATTCCGCCGTTATCGTAAGGCGGCGAAACTTCCACCAGATCGCAACCCACAATTTTCAATCCGCGCAGCGCCCGCACCAACTCCAGCATCTGCGCGCTCGTGAATCCGCCAATTTGTGGCGTTCCCGTGCCCGGTGCATAGGCCGGGTCCACACAATCAATGTCCAGCGTGATGTATACCGGCTTGCCGCGAAACGCGTGCAGGCGCTTGCGGAACACCTCGATCCCACGCTCGTGAAATTCCTCTGCGGTAATCATGCTCACTCTGTGCTTCCGCGCAAATTCAAAATCGTCCGCGCCATACACCTGCCCGCGCAAGCCCACCTGCAAGAAACTGTGCTCGCGGATCAATCCCTCTTCAATCGCCCGGCGAAACGGCGTCCCATGCGAAAGCTTGCAGCCGAAATACTCATCCCAAAGATCGTTGTGCGCGTCGAACTGAATCACCGCCACCGGCCCGAATTTCTTGGCCGTAGCCCGCAACAACGGCAAGCTCAACGAATGATCTCCTCCGACAACTGCGCACCGCGTGCTGGCCTCCATCAAGGGATCCATGTGCTCCTCAACACGGCGGAACGTGTCCTCAATGGACAGCGGATTCACGGGAAAATCGCCGAAGTCCGCGATGCGGTATTTCTCAAACGGATTGATCTGCAGCACCGGGTTCCACGGACGGATCAACACCGACTGGTCGCGCACCTGCCTCGGCCCGAATCTCGCTCCCGGCCGGTACGTCGTGCCTCCGTCAAACGGAATCCCCACCAGCGCAATATCCAACTCCGCCGGGTCGCTGAGGTGCGGCAGCCGCATAAACGTGGAGATCCCGCCCGGACGCGCGTGTTCCAGCGCGTTCAGCGGCGCAGGATGCGGCAACCTGTGTTTCTTCGATTGTTCTTTCATCGAGCGGTATGCTATGAGGCACCGCAGAACAAGTCAACGATTCAAGCGAGGTTTAAAACCCAGGGAGTAGCGGCCTATATGTGCGCTCCGCAGCTTAAGGGCAATTGCTCGGAGCCGGAAATAGCCCGTCAAGGCAGTCGTTCGCTCCGGCTACCAGCTGTCGGATTTGGGCGCGTCATCCGCCGCTCTGACCTGATAGCGTTTGTGATACAAAACAAAAATCATCCCGATGGAAACGAGCGTTGGAGGGACGATGAGAATCAGTATCCCGCTCCGCAGGGCCTGAATCATTCGACTCCCCGAGGAAGCCGCCTGGGTATAGCACAGGGCGCAACTCTGGGCAGCTGTTGAGCGGGGTGCGGCGAGCATGAGGAGCCCAATTAGAGCCACGCCAATCAGAAGGAACGGTCTAGCAATTCTCATTCTTGAAAACATCTTTGGCCTCTCACGGCCCCTTGAAGGCATTTCATTCACTCATCATTTCGAAAACGGCGCACCAACCACCATGCGCGTGCTGTCTGTCCAGCCATATTGCATCGCCAGCAGGACGAATATCGTGAAGACCAGGACAAACATAGCAAAGCGCCGCT